>Ga0310330_100006_pt1 | contig 96347 bp, 105 predicted proteins | sample LakMicDCLTotalB5_FD_195544 | JGI IMG/M metagenome (GOLD analysis project Ga0310330, IMG submission 195544) | Enriched freshwater cyanobacterial communities from Lake Michigan, Michigan, United States - MI23.DCL.Total.B5 (v2) (version 2) | ecosystem: Environmental > Aquatic > Freshwater > Lake... | reverse complement strand
ACGGTGCCCACTTCCGTGCACTCGGCTACGTAAACCTCCTCCTCGCGGTGAAGGATCGCCGTGGGTCGTTGGGCGGTAGCTGTGCTTATCGGCGCTGAACGATACGCCTCCATTCTGGTGCTTCTGGGCAAGAACAGCCAGCAGCCTGGTAGAAGGGGAATCAGAGCGGTTCAGTGCCTTCACTGAGGATCGCCAGATTGAGCCTCCCCCGTTTTCAAGGACAGTGTTTAGAGAGTTGCTTTTACACTGACCCCATCAAAACCAATGATCGCAATGAATGGCCCGTCTACGCCACGCCATTACAGCGATGAACAAAAAGTAGAGGCTAAAGATGTCATCCTTTGGAAGCGTTTTATGCCTCCTTTGCCAAGGTTACTGGGAGGCTTGTTTGCTGGGTTGCTATTGGTTCATTAATCCAATTCAAATCAGGTTGTTTCCAGCAACGAATTGATCTGCTCCAACGTTTTGGATATGAAGCTGAATGGCGGAGTGGGGTAATCTGGCCGGTACTTAACGGTGCGGAATAACGATTCGTAATAGCGATTGTTGTTTGAAACCCTTGGCCTAGAGAACGCCCCCCTTTCCGCATTAAAAAGAGGTCACCTTTGTTGGACTTGTGCCTGGGTTTGCCGTGGCCGTTGAAATAAGCCATTCAGGTAATGCTGTACTACTGCTGGATCCTTGCTGCCCTGCTGAAATAGGAAGGCTGCCACCGACGCTTGGACCAGGCGGTATTGATCCCATTCAGGGTGTTTTTGGATAAAAACTGCCATTGCGTTGAATAAATCTTCTGGAAATTCGTTTTCCACACTCACATGGGCTTGCATCAAATCTGGAACCACAACCATTCAACGCACAAGCGATCAGTGCATCCATCAGCGCACAGTCACCCTGCTGCCGTCAAAGCAGCCATAAAAAATGCATCGCTGGTATAAAAAACAACAAAATCAAGCAGCAGCAGGCCTTTACCTGTTTTTAAGCCAAAGCAAAAATCAAGCCACAACTTGCTTTTGCTTGCTGTCAAGGGGAAAGAGCTTTTCCCAGATGTCGCCTGCAATACCTGCTGCACGCTCACAAAAGAGCCCTGCAGGCTGTGGAAAAACTGTTGAAAACTGCTGGCCTGCTGTGAATTGCAGCTCTGTTTAGCAGTGCTGATCACTGCTCTTAACGGCTGCTTTTAAGTGCTGCTGCTCGGCTTTCGGATCGGGCCATCAAGGTCTGAGCGATAGCTAAGCGAGAGTTCTGGCAGCTGCTTTTTAAGGCTTGCAAGCAGCTGCTCTAGTACAGCTGTTGTTACTGGTGCCCGATTACCCATCCCTTCTGAACTGCTGCAATGCAAGATCAGCAGTTCTGGTGGCAAGAAACAAAAATCAGGTTCCATCTGAATAATTAAATCCAGAAGGAACCTGAATAATTGCCTAGTAGCAAACGGCCGTTGTTGCTTTTGCTACCGGCAAGTGGATTGAAGTGTTAACAGATCAATCTTCTTCTTCTTCTGTGCTTCCAACTGGCTTGAGGCGAATCTGCTTACGGCCAAGCTTGATATCAAAATCATCGCCGGGCTTTAGATCAAGCATTGCCGTGTAGGCCTTACCGATCAATAAATTGCCATTTCCCTGCACGGTTGCAACAAAGCTGAGCTTGCGGCCACCTTTACCTACCTGGCCGCCATCACCAAGGTTTACACCTTTGGCTTCTAGCAATGCCTCATAGAAGGCGGTGAAATTAAGCCTGTCGGAGCCATCCTTTTTTTTGCTTACGTAACCGCAGGATTTAACCAGAGCAGATTTAGAGCCGTCGCCAAATTCCTTAACAGCTGCCAGTAGTTCTGATCCAGTGAGCATGAGGTGAGCGATTTGGTGCACTCATAATCTATCACTCTGCAAGTTATGTGCAAGTATCTGTTGATCAAAATGCCTGGGAGAGGCAATACAAGGCCTATGATGGCTAAAATTACTTAATTGCCTTCTATTTCCATGGCGCTTAAAAAGCAACCCTCGCCGTTTGCCATCAAATTGCAAATTCTTGGCGCCGTATTGGTGCCTATGGGTCTCCTCGGCCTTTGGCTCCACTCCAAGGGCTTTTGGTAAACGCAATGGGGGCTTCAGTTAAGCGGCTGGATACTCAGGTTCACGCCCACGTTTAACTATGTTGAACGTGGTACGCACGGTTTCTAGGGGCTCTTCAAAGTAGTCCCAAGGATCAATATCCCTTATTAGATCTGTATTAACACAACTGCCATGCTCCATACCCGCAAACATCCGTTCCGGATCAAGTTTTCCAAATTCACCGGGTATGAATGGTGAAACACCTATGCCAAGTTCAAACTCTGCCATCGCAAACATTAAAACATCAAAGGGATCCAAGCCTTCGAAACCCGCCTGGAATCCAATCACAGCGCCCTCCTCAGCTGCTGTTGTTCCGTATCCACCTAAAACATGGCAGCAGTCGTGTCGGAAAACAGGAATTGGTATGCCACCAGTATCGCCAGGGTAATTAAAATTATTGCGATCGAGAAATTCCGAATAAGCCTTGCCAAAGCTTTCATCTGGGTAGTGTTTTAGTGATTCAAACCGCTTTAGAACTGTTTCATCACGCACACCGCTAAGCGCTTTAAGGGTTGCGGCAAACATTGGTAATCCACCAGCCTTCATCGTGGCTGCAACAGCATCGCGAACAAAGCTCCTGCGCATCAGGTCAAATCGAGTGGCCAGCATTCTTCCCTCCATCACATTGCGATAGGTATTAACGGGATTGGCCTCAACTTGAAATGCTTTTGCCGTTTGCTCCAGCAGGTTTAAAGCCAAGGCTGATGGCTCCCCATCAAACATGGCCACCAAAGTCATCCCCCGCAGAATGCGCTCACGCCATTCAGGATCTGGATCACAGTTTGTGATTGCTTTTGCCATCTCCTCGGGTTGGAGGCTCGGGAGATCATCAAGCTCTTTTTCAACCTTAAGCAGATGGTCTCGAATTGCCCGAATACCTGTAAGCGCCCGCTCTGATGGCTCACCTTTTAAACGTGCAACCGTCATTAAAGAAGCTAAGCCGGCGTTTGCCAAACATTCGCGTAGGTTTGCGGAAAGCTTCCGGCTGGGGTTTATAGACATCTTTACGAAGAACAGCTGTAGTGGGAAACGCCTCCAGCACTAAAATACTCCTTGGGCCTGAGACGGTTGTATTTCGCGTTTAGTTCCGCTGATTGCTCCGTGTAGGGATTGCTGAATACCGCCTGCAGCTCTTTGATTAGGCTGTAATCAGAATGGGCAGCTTTCTCATAGGCGGGAACGATCAGCCATTCGCGCCAAGTGTATTTAGGGTTAACCCTCTGCATAGCTGCGGAGGTTTCCTTTGGGTTGCCGCTGGTTTTGATCTCGTCGCGCCAGCGTTGCAGCCAATTTGTCCATTTACTTTTAAGCTCCTCTGGGCAAGGCAGGTAAAAGCTTTCCTGCAGAGCCGCAAATTGCTCTGGGAGTTCAGAAAGCTGCCGAAATAGGATGGTGTAGTCGGCTTTGGAGCTGAACATCAACTGAACCAGCTCATTTACAAGTTGAGCGTTGTAGTTGATTAAACCAAGCTTGCTAGCCCACATCGCTTCTATTTCCCTATCCATAACCTCACCAAATCCCTCTCGAATCAGATCCAATCTGGCTAGAGCATCGCTGTTGCCCTCAAGCAGCGGCCTTAGTGCTAACCAAAACATTTGGTAGTTGGCTTCAGCCGCAAGCGACTGGTTAAAGAAGCTGAAATGCTCACCGCCCCCGGTCCAGGGTTGAAATCTTGGCTCAAAGAGTTCGCAGAAACCAAATGGCCCGTAGTCGAGGGTGAAACCACCAGCGGCGCAATTGTCGCTGTTGAAATTGCCTTGGCAGTAGCCAATCCGAATCCAGTTGGCTACCAATGCAGCGAGCCGTGCTCGAAATAATCTCGCCAGCTCTATTACCTGATCGCTGAAATCCAAATTCCGATCAATTTCCTGGCGGTAGTTGCGTTCGATCAAATGCATCACGATCATCTGCAGCTCGTTCAATGCATTTGGATGGGCATTGCTGCGAACCCTGCGGGCAAATAGTTCCAGTTGACCCACCCGCAGAAATGATGCTGCCACCCTTGTGGTGATTGCCGCAGGGTTGTTCACCATGATGTTGGGATCAAAGGAACTGGAATTTGCTGAATACCAGGGCCTGCTTACTTGTTCGCTGTGCGACACATACAACGTTAGGGAGCGTGAGCTGGGAACCCCTAAGGCATGCATAAATTCTTGGGCCAAAAATTCCCGCACGCTTGAGCGCAGCACAGCCCTTCCATCTGCGCCACGGCAATAGGGGGTGGGCCCACCGCCCTTTAATTGCATCTCCCACCGGCTTCCTTTGAACAAGCCTTCAAACACAGATATGGCTCGGCCATCGCCGTAGCCGTTGCCAGTGCCAAATGGGCATTGTTGGATGTATTCGCTCCCATATATCGATAGGGCATATCCGGTTGCCCAGCCATATGGGCGCATCGGCTCCTGCGCAACGCTGATATCAGCAGAAAACAAACGACTGAACTTTTCATTATTAACAAGCTCTTCGCTTAGCCCTAGTTCGTTGAAAAGGGTGCTGCTGTGGGCCACATATTCCGGCTTTGGAAGCGGGGTTGGCGTTACGGGCACATAGTGACCGCTGAACACCTGCCGTGGCCTGTGATCGTTGCCATCGCTAGTTGCTTGGGGATCTGCATTAAGCGAATCCAGCAGCGAATAATCAGCCTGTTGAGCAAACTCAGCAAAATTTGTTAGGTGCACTGGTTTTTTCTGAGTTTTGAGCTGCTTTGGCTAAGCAAAACCGCTAAGCTAACTATCTTGGCAAATAAGTAGCAACAATGGGCATAACTGTTTGGCAAGCAAGTGAAGCTGGCGCCAAATTGCAAGCTGCAGAGCGACCACTGCTTGAGCCGGCTGCCAACGAATTAGTGCTGGAGGTGTTGCATTGCGGTTTATGCCACAGCGACCTCTCAATGCTCAATAACCATTGGGGCTTAACTAGTTACCCACTGATACCTGGCCATGAGGTTGTGGGAAGGGTTGTGAGTGTTGGCAGCGCCGTTAACCCCGATGTGATTGGCGAGTTGCGTGGGCTTGGCTGGATCAGTGGTAGCTGTTGTCATTGCATTCAATGTCTTGGCGGTACGGGTAATCTTTGTGCGTCATTGGAGGCAACGATCGTTGGCCGACAGGGTGGCTTTGCAAGTCATGTAACAGCCCATCAAGATTGGGCAATCCCCCTGCCCGAAGGCATTGATCCTGGAGTTGCCGGGCCTCTTTTCTGTGCTGGCATAACAGTATTTTCGCCATTAATCGATGAAGCGGTTTCACCAACAGCCCATGTGGCTGTTATTGGCATTGGCGGTTTGGGGCACATAGCCCTCCAGTTCGCCAGGGCCTGGGGATGTGAGGTAACTGCAATCACAACCAACTTATCTAAAACGGAGGAAGCAAAGCGATTTGGTGCCCACCAGGTGGAATCAATTGATCAGCTATCTAATTTGGCCGGTAAGTTCGACCTTATTATTAATACTGTTAATCATTCGCTTGATTGGGCTGCTGTGATGGCATCCCTTGCCCCCCTTGGGCGCTTGCACCAATTAGGAGCCGTTATTGAACCAATTCAAGTTGGTGCTTTTGATTTGATAATGGCAAGGCGTTCCATCACCGGTAGCCCCACTTCATCCCCAGCTAGTTTGCTGAAAATGGTTGATTTCTGTGTGCGTCATAACATTCGCCCGCAGGTTGAGCACCTGCCGATCAATCGTGTTAATGAAGCGGTTGAACGTTTGCAAAGGGGCGATGTGCGTTATCGCTTTGTTCTTGATCTAATTGGAAATTAACCTCTTATATGAAACTAAAATTTAGCAATGTTGATGAGCTGGAGGGTTTTCGTTTTAACAGCAATGACCATTGCCGTTTAGCGATTTTGGTTGATCCTGAGATGTGTGGGGGATCATTTACCTGGTTTCTGGAAATCCATGATCCTGGTGATCGCGTTCCAGCACATTTGCACCATGATGCAATTGAAGCATTTTTCGTGCTTCGTGGTGAAGTGATCTTTCACACCGATGAAGGGGCGATCTTGGCCCGTGGTGGAGATCGTGTTATTACACCTCCTGATGCTTCCCATGATTTTGAAAATCCGGGTCCGGGGCGCGTTTATTTGATTACTTTGCTAGCAAATGACGGCGGTGAGTTCGCCCGGCTACTACGCGCTGGGGTGCCTACGCCGCTCGATGCTGAGGATCTAGATGTATTGCGTAATCTTTAAATAGAATTTAGTTACTTGGTATATGGATTTAATGTTTAAATGTTTTGTCTATTGTGCCAGCGGGGTGCTCAGGTGGCGCGTAAAGAACATAAACCTTGAGGGGTTTATCGCCGATATTGATAATATTATGCCAGTAGCCACTTGGTATTAGAATTGCCCAGTCTGCCGATACTTTTTTGTCGAATGTCATTTTGTTCTTGGTTGCACCCATCACAACACGGGCATTACCCTCTTCAACACGTATGAATTGATCGCCCACATCGTGCTTTTCTAAACCGATTTCTTCGCCTGCTTTTAACGACATAACTGTTAATTGAAGGTTTTTACCGGTCCAATGGGTGGTACGAAAATTTGTATTTAATGTTGTGATCTCATCAATATTAACTACCCACGGCTTTTTGCCGTTGTCTTTACCAAGCTCTGGTTTTGCAAGGGCTGAGCCAGCGGCAATCAAAACAAAAAAACCAACAGCAGCAATCTTTTTAAACATGCAACGTTTCCTTATCGGTAATTAGTGTTTTACGCAACAACACTACTAGGCTGCACGTTTACTTTTACTTGAGCGGCTGCTGCATCTGCCTTGCGGCGTGCTTCAGTTTCATTGCTTCCACGGGCTAATGCCACCCCCATCCGTCTTTGGGGCCTTGCTTCTTCCTTGCCAAATATTAATATTTCGTTATCAATTTCGGCTAGGGCTGCCTCGATGCCGCTGTAGCTAACAGGCGCACCTAAAATATCAGCTAAAATTACACGGCTTGCTGCCGCTCCAAGGCTATTAATTGCTGGTATTGGTAGGCCAAATATAGCCCTTAAGTGTAGTTCAAACTGGCTAAGATTTTGTCCAATAAGTGTTACAAGGCCAGTGTCGTGGGGCCGAGGTGAAAGTTCCGAAAAAACCACTTCAAATTGTTTTGCTGAAGCTGAATTATCATCAGTGCGGCATAGGAAAAACTCAACCCCAAATAGGCCAGCCCCACCAAGATTATTGGTAATAGCCAATGCCATTTCTTTGGCTTTTTGCAAACTTTCTACGGGTATTTCAGCTGGTTGCCAGCTGCATTGGTAGTCGCCCCGTTCCTGTATGTGGCCGATCGGTGGACAAAATAGTGTTGGGCCGTTCCATTGCTTCACGGTTAAAAGTGTGATCTCCAATTCAAAATGCAAATATTCCTCAACTATTACTAAGTTGCTTTCACCCCGGGCGCCTGCCATCGCATATTCCCACGCAGCAGTGATTGCCTCTGGTGTATCCACCACACTTTGCCCCTTTCCGGAGGAGCTCATAACCGGTTTTACCACCACAGGCCAGCCGAGATCTTGTGCTGCTGCTGCTAATTCAGCGCTGCTCTTGGCATAGGCAAAGCGGGCAGTGCGTAGCCCTAATTCATCGGCCGCCAGGTTGCGGATTCTGTTGCGATTCATCGTTACCGCCGTGGCCCGAGCTGTTGGGATAACGGTGATCCCCTCTGCCTCAAGTTCACTAAGGGCATCAACCGCTAAAGCCTCAATTTCTGGAACAACCACATCCGGTTTATGGGCGCGTACAACTGCCTTCAGCGCGTTTGGATTGCCCATCGCCACCACGGCAGCTTCATCTGCCACTTGCATAGCCGGTGCACCCCCATAACTATCAACTGCAATTACGCGGCAGCCAAGCCTTTTTGCAGCTATTGCCACCTCCTTGCCCAATTCGCCGCTGCCAAGCAGCATCAGAGTGCGGGGAAGAGTGAAATCGCTAGGTGGATTCATCATTAGCCGATGCTTTGATCTTTCTACTTAAACCCCACCCAGCTTGTATGCAAACCCAGCCTGATCCGATCTGGACCCGTCGTTTGAACCTTGGGGAACAGGCTGCATTGATGCATAAATCGCCGATTTTGGCTGATGTTCGTTTTGCCGTTAAGGATTTGATGGCGTTGAGGGGGTGTGTAATGGGTTGTGGTAACCCCCATTGGGCAGCCAAACAGAACGTATGTAATTCAACAGCTCCTGCCATTGAGTTGTTATTGGCTGCTGGTGCCCGATGCCTTGGCACTACTTGGCTTGATGAATTCGCCTTTGGTTTGGCTGGTGAGAATCACTGGGGTGGAACACCTCCAAATCCGAAAGCCCCGGGCAGAATTCCCGGAGGCTCTAGCAGTGGCAGTGCAGCAGCCGTGGCACTTGGTGAGGTTCACATAGCCCTTGGCACTGATACGGCTGGTTCAATTCGCGCCCCAGCTAGTTGGTGTGGCTTATGGGGAATGCGTCCTAGCCACGGCTTGATATCCACAGAATTGGTGGCACCTCTAGCGCCAAGCCTCGACACGGTGGGCCTCTTCGCCTCATCGTTTGAGCTACTGCGAAAAGGGATGTTTACCTTGCTTCAGCTAGGCAATCCAGTTGCTGAAACAACTGCTATTCGCGCAATTGCTTGGATTCCTGAACTATGGGAGCTGGCTGATCCGGCAGTGGCGGCACCATTAAAAGAAAAATGCCAGCACTTGGCTAGCCGTTTGGGATTAACACTCCAGGAATGGCCGTTAGCGGTGTTGAATCTTTCGTGTACAGAGCAATTAAAAAACCTGTTGGAGGCAGTGCAATGGGCTGAAATTGAATCGAGCCTCTCCCATTTACCACCTCAGTTGCCTGTTGGCACAACATTTGCGCGTAATTGCTCTTTGGTAGCGAACCGTGATCGCAATCTCTTGGCTTCCGCCCAAATAGATCGCCTCAATTTGCAAAAAAAGTTGCACCAACTTTTAGCACCCAATTCCAGCAGTGATGCCCCTGCTCTGTTGTTGATGCCTTGTACACCAACAGTTGCCCCCCTACGCAATAGTCTTGGTTCTGATCGCAGCAACAGCAATGTGATTCACCGCTTACTGCAACTTGGAGCTCTTGCCAGCATTGGTGGGCTACCGCAACTGTGTTGGCCAGGGAGCCTTGATAATATTGAAGGTCTACCTGTTGGTTTAGGCTTAATCACCCATTCAGGCGGTGATCATTTGCTACTAAATTTGCCCATATCCTAATAATGGATTAATTTAAAGTGCGTAATTTTCAGCCTATGTCTATTCCCCCCCTGCATCCAAATGAGGCCACTGCAAGGTTGGAATGTCTTTCAACCGAGGAATTAAGTGCTGAGTGTTGCGCAATTCTTGAGCGTATTCCAGGTGCTGGCCTCAAGGGTTCTGGTTTTCCAGCAAATGTGCTTGGTCAACTTATGCACAGCCCTGAACTACTTGCCCGATTTCTTGATTGGTGGGTTACCAGTAAAAGTGCAATGGCTTTTGCTGAACGTCAACAAGAATTGGTGATTTTGCGAATTGGTTGCTTATATGCAAGCGATTATGTGTGGAAGCATCATGTACCTGTTGCCTGTGAGTTTGGGGTAAGCAATGATGAGATCGATGCTGTGCGTAACGGAAAATTTGATTTTTTCACTGGCTTAGATAGAGCCCTATTGTGCTTTGCGGAAGCTATGGTTGTTGATAGAACTATATCTGCTGAACTGTGGACAACTTATTCTGCCCAGATAAGTGCTCAACAAGTAATAGATTTAATTTCCTTGGTTTCACAATACGTGTTGTTCGCTTTAACCAATAATGTCTTGCAAGTTCCCCTAGAGGAGCCGTTTATCAATGCTCCAAGCCTTATGCCGTAGGGAGAATTGAATTCATATGGAATCTGGAACAACTGTTGTGGTGGGAGCCGCCCACGGGATCGGAGCTGCGATCGCCCACCGGGTGGCAAGGGAACTCTGGACAACTCGCCTTGTGCTTGCGGGGATTTCAAATGCCCAGATGGATTCTCTTGCAAGCACACTTCGCTCAGACCGTTTACAGGTTGATGTGTTACATGTTGATCTTGCAGATGAATGCTCAATAGCAGCACTTGTTGAAAAATCAAATGAAGCTGAGCGGGTTGCTATTGCTTCTGGTATTTATATCTCTAGTTCAGCTTTAACCACTTCAAGAGCCGAGATTGATAGCGTACTTGCGATAAACTTGTATGGTGTTTTCTTCACTGCTCAGCATTATGCCCGAGCAATGATAAGTAGAAAATCTGGATCTATTGTTGCTATAGGATCAATTTCTGGGCGTTTTCCTCGCTTAGGCCAAGTTGCCTATGGTGCCGCAAAAGCTGGCATGCGCCAAGCTTTGCGGGTACTTGCCTTGGAAACAGTTCCCCATGGGGTACGTATTAATTTGATCTCACCAGGGCCAACTGAATCGGAGATGATGCGCAAATTAATTGCTGATCATCCAAATATGGCCAATTTAGCTGATGGAAACCTTGAATCCTTTCGACCGCCAATACCTGATGCCCATGTGGGCCAACCAGATCAGGTGGCAGCAGCTGCAGCATTTTTACTTTCGCCAGATTCATCACATATATCCTTTCATGATCTTTATTTAGATGGCGGTGAAACTTTGGGTATCTAACCAAAACAACACAAAAACAACCTGGATCTTAGAAGCGTGCCATTGCAGCAATCTTAGTTAGCTTTTCCTTATCTAGTCCGTCAAGTTCAGATAACTTGAGTAGTTCATCTTTTACTAGCCGGGCAAACACAAACAATATTCCTTCTGGCCTAAAATCAAAACGGCCCTCGATGGTGTGACGTTGAATGCTTAAATAATCATGAAGCGCCCAGATGGTTTCAGCCGTATCTAGCTGCTCAGATTTAGAGCGTACAGATTTAATCAGTTGATCTATAGACCTCGCATAGGCCTGATCAAAAGCGCTTTTAGCGATGGTTTGTTCGCTGGTTGTCCAGCCTTCTAAAACAGTGTCAACCATATTTTGAAAATTTATTTAGAAGATCCTAATTGAGTTCTCCGCTGATCGCGAGCTCTTTCGATCTACAACGGGCAGCGGGAAGCTCAAACCAGGCAAGTGAGGGATTGATGTGGTGTTCCCTATGATACCCGAAGTGGTAGCAGGCCAACAGTGATAGCAAAGCTGGTAGTTCTAGGCTTTGAGCTTGTTGTTTAGCCTCGCCAGCCCCTTGGTGGCGATGGGGCAAATAAGTACCAAATATAAATAATTGCATCGAGCTTAAAAGTAGCGGAACAATGCAAAAGATAAACACATTTAGCATTGCTGATGGGGTAACATTTTTAAATGCAAACCATAGCAAGCCCCAACTGCACAAAAGCATTCCCATTTGTGTCAAACTTAAGTATCCAGTCATAAACTTAAGATACCAACTTAAAATTCCTTTATTATTAGCCGAGGAAAAATCTGGATCCAATTCAGTGGCTTGATATTTATGGTGAAGATTATGGTTTTTACTGCAATTACTAAATGGTAGAAAAGCATATAGTGCCAATGAAATAGAGCCTAATGTGGCATTTAATTTCAGATTCGATCTGCACAAAACAGAGTGCATTGCATCATGGGCAATAATAAACAACCCAGTTTGAAGAAATGTTCTAAAAAAAACTGCAATCAACACGAATAGAATTGGTGTTGATTGCAGATTGAATGAAAGGACACTAAGAAAAGAAGTTATCCACAAGATGGCAATAACTACTGCTGGTAGCATTAACGAGCAAACTTTAGTAGTTCAGCTGGAGATGCAAGTAAATCAATAGCAACAAAATAGATTTTGCCATTTGGGTCTAGAAGAAATCTCCAGGCAACATTCATACCAACGCCAGCACCAAACCATGGGGTTTGCACGGTTCCAGTTACTTTTACTTGTGTAAAACCATCATCAGCGGGTTCAGCTTTGCCGCGCTCGGGAAGCAGTTTTAAATTCTGGCAATCTTCCCTGAAAAAGCGGAGGATATTATCTGAGCCAACTATTGGCTTTTTGAACGGTGGCTGAAGAGCGCCATCTGGGAGGAACAATTGAATTAAATTATCAAAATCGTTAGCATTAAGCAGCTCTATGTAACTCAATACTGTTTGGTTGTCTACTCCTTCAATAGAAACCTTCTCACGAAGCTGGGCTGGGGTTGGAGGTGCCACAGGCTCGCTGATTATTTGAGCACCCTCGCGCTTGGGATCAAAGCCCATGTCAACAACAAAATTACGGAGCAATGTGATTTGCTGACCGCTACTCACGGTTTTAACTGAGCTCAAAACGGCTAAGGCGTTTGCAGATAGTTGATAACCTTCAGGAATTGGAGCAACAGTACCCTCTGCCATCCATTCCCCAAGGGTGTACCAAAAGCCAAGTTTGATATTTACAGACCAATTTGAATAGGTGCGACAGATTGCTGTATCTGAACGATTGGCTAGGTCGCACATTGCTTGGCTTTGGGCTGGAAAGCTCATTGCCTTGATGTCTGCCAGGGTGCGCTCTGCAAACTGCATGCTTGCTGCGCCCAGGGCTGCCACGGTGATTGTTTTGCCCATCTCTAAATAGGCATACCAAATCAGGGCTAGTTGATCTTCGGCGCTAAGCAGCTCGAAACGAGCTGTGATAGCAGGAACCACGTCTGCGGTAAGGGTTTCAGGGAAAATCTGTGACGCCTTCTCAATCGTGAACATGAGCGAACGGCCTTTTGTTAAGGATTGTTTCAACAGTGTAGCACGCCCTGGGGGTGCTACACCAACTGAGGGCTTAGATCGTTGCCCCTACGGGTTTGCATTGCGTTGCGCTCCGCTGAGATGGCTACACAGTTGTTAATTTATAGGTTCTGGATGAAAATTTTATATCCGCCACAAGTTCTTTTAGTTCGTTGGCATCAATTTCTAGATCTTTTACATTTATTAGCTCTGGATTTCTAAATCCAGTTGCTATGGCCATTTCTTCAAAATCCCTCCAGTAGAGCGCCCCTCCAAGGCATTCGCTGTAAAGCACAGGATGACTACTAATTTCTTGTGGAAGCTGCTGATCCGAGTATACATCAGCAAAATAAAAAGTTCCGGTAGGTTTAAGTAAAAGCTTTATTCCTTTTAGCACTGCAGGCTTGTTTGTTGAAAGGTTTAGTACACAGTTGCTTACAATTAAGTCAAAGCTGCTTTTTCCCAAACCAAGTTCGGTTAATTCTTCAATTCTTCCTTCAATAAATTCAACGTTTGCATAACCAAATTGTTCAGCGTGATATTCTTTATATTTTTGGGCAATTTCCAATTGTTCTTTCGTCATATCAACGCCTACAACATTTCCCTTGGCGCCAACTAACTGTGCCAATATATACACATCTCTACCAGCTCCGCTACCAAGATCTAGAACCTTAAAACCCTCTATTAATTCCGGACATACAAGCCCGCAACCGTAGTAGCGCTTGCAAACCTCTGGATGAACCTTTGCTAGCAGCTGTTTTAGGGAGTTTGAAATTGCATTTGCATCGCAGCAGGCACTGGTTTTTAAATCAGCGCTGCTCTTGAGTTCCTTGCCGTAATAGGCCTTCACAACATCTTCCATTGCTAGATCCAATTTAGGCCTATTATAGACTTTCATTGGGATATGAGAGCTTCTTTTTTTAATTCCCATGGAATATATTGTTGTTTGCCTTGCAGCACTACTTGCATCGGCGTTAACCCTGTTTTCAGGTTTTGGTTTAGGCACTTTGTTGATGCCAGTGGTTGCTATTTTTTTTCCATTAAATCTTGCAATTGCAATTACTGCGATTGTTCACCTATTAAATAATTTGTTTAAGTTTGCACTGGTTGGATCACAAGCAAACCGTGCTGTAGTATTAAAATTTGGCATTCCCGCCCTTTTTGCAGCCTTTATTGGCGCCGGTTTGCTTAACATTTTTGTATCAGTTAAACCAATTTACAAATATTTTTTCTTTGGTTCGGAATTTCAAATAACTTTGATTAATCTAAGTGTTGGCATCTTGATCCTCATTTTCTTGTTTCTTGATTTTTCTAAATCATTTAAATCAATCGCCCTGCCAATGCGATGGCTACCTGTTGGCGGGATTGTGACTGGTTTTTTGGGAGGATTTTCTGGTCACCAAGGTGCCTTCAGAAGTATGTTTTTATTAAACTTAAATCTATCAAAAGAAGCATTCATATCAACAGGTGTTGTGATAGCTGTTATGGTTGATATTGCAAGGCTTTTTGTATACGGTGTTGGTTTTTACCAGCAATCGTTTGCCGTGGATTGGAGCTTAACTGCCACAGCCTCATTGTTTGCTTTTGTTGGTGCATTTCTTGCTGTTAAGTACCTTAAAAAAGTTACCTACGCGTTGATTAGGATTACTATTTCTGTAATGTTATTTGTTGTTTCGATCGGTTTGATTAGTGGTTTAATTTAAGTTGGTTTTCTAGCGATAACAGAAAAAAATGGATCCCCTTTGCCTGCAAACCATTTTAGTGGGCCGGTATCTATGGTTTCTTTGCTAACTAGTTCTTCTATATGCCAACCTTGATGCCTTACTATTTTTGAGATTAGATTTAATCTTTCCCTGTCGCTTGATTCAAGCCATGCTAATGGCGCTTTGCTGGAGAACATTCTATTTGAAAAGCTCACAATTAATATTCCCCCTGGTTTAACAACTCTAAATAATTCTGATGCTACAGCCTCTGGTTTTTGTAAGTACTGCCAACCTGCAACAATTAATCCACTGTCTATTTGGCAATCTGCTAAAGGTAGGTGCTGATTTACATTTAAATTCTGCAGCCAATAGCTACTCAGTTGCTTATTGGCTTTTAATTCCTGTTCATTTAAGCCATGGCCAATAACTTCTTTATAGTTGTTGCTTGCTGGAAGATGGCTTACCCAGCTGCTCATTAAATCTAATATTATTGAACCGGGTTCAATCCTATCGCTATAAAGATTAGTTAGCTCCTTGCGAAAACCCCCATCGAGATGTTGAACAAATCTTGGCATTGAATAAAATAATTCATCATTGCTTTCATCCTGCTTAACTCGTTGTTGATTATTGAGAACAGAAATGAATTCTACCGGTGTGTTCACCAATACCTTTGCTTGTTGCCCCGCTATTATGGATGCTTATTATTGCGATTGCGTGCTCGATTATCCAGCTTTGCAAATTGCTATCCCCTCTGCTGAGGAGCTCCTGTTGCTTGAGCAAAAGGCCCGTGCCAATGGCAGCGGTTTGAATCTTAACGATTTGCTTGGTTCTTGGTATCTCGAGCGTGTGTGGTCTAAAGGTAGTAAATCTCCGTCAACCTTTGCTGCTGGTTTGCTGAAAAATCTTAGTGCTTGCCTGCGCTTAACAATTGATACAAATCAATTTCAAATTATTAATTCTGTAAGCATCGGGTCTCTACAACTGAGCTTTGTTGGCAAAGCCTTTCTAAATGGTGTAAGGCCAATTTTGATTTTTACCTTCCAATATGTTTCTGTTTCCTTGGGCTCACTTGTGATATTCAAACGCAATCTACCCCAACCCCCATCTCGTAAAATGCCATTTTTTGCCCTCATAGCTCGCAACAGCAATGGTTGGTTGGCTGCCCGTGGTAGAGGCGGTGGACTTGCATTATGGATTTTAAAAGCAGATACTGCTGTTTAATTATATTCACCAGGAATAGTATTTTTATGAACCGTTACCCTATCGAATTTTTGCCCTGAAATTCTTAAAAGTTCATCGCCTGAAAACTCAAGCCCATATCTTTTGCCAATCAATGCCACATCATCAGCGGTTGATGCGGAAAGCACTAATTTTTTAATTTCTTCATCTTGTTGTAGTAGTGCCATAAATGCCTTAAGATCAACAAGGGACATGGCACAAAAATCTCAATTGAGTTATGATTGCATAGTTTGGCTTGATTTCGCTACAATCCCCCTTTACTGATCTGCTATTGAATGAATTTTTTAATTAATTGCATCATCTTACTCTCCTTGAGTTTATTCCAGCTTGTAGGTCCTGAACCAACTGATTTGGGAGTTCACAATGCTGAATTATCCCCCTGTGCCTCACCGGCCCATTGCGCAAGGGCGAATTGGTCTGTTGCTCAACCATCGGATGTTCTTAATAAATTGGTTCCATTGTTAGAAAAAATGCCACGCACTGAATTGGTAGAGCAGGAAAATGGCTATATTCACGCAACGGTTAGCAGTGCCTTTTTGGGATTTGTAGATGATCTAGAACTTTATGCAGATCCTATCCGCGGATTCTTGCAGGCCCGGTCTGTTTCTAGGCTTGGTGATTCTGATTTAGGTGTTAATGCCAAACGTTTAACTGAGATCCATGCACTTATCCCCTCAATTTAAGGATTTATAGCTTCCTTAAGCCATCCATTTTCTGCTTTCCAACAGAATCTTCTGTGGGGGTTACCAGTTAATTCCAGCAGTTCAACCATCTCACAATTAACTCGGATAAGCTCAAAATTATCTGGAGGAGGGGTTTCTTCAGGTACCTGGAGCGGAAAATTGCTTTTTGAATTTAAGGACAATCCCGGCGCTGGCCAAAACCATGATGCTTTTGCTTTCGCTGAGAGCTTTTGCCAGTGCTGGTGAACGGCTTCCTTTTCTCTCTCTGCAGTTAGAAATGTATTGATTCCCCGAAATCTAAATTGGCTTTTTGCCTTTGGCAGCAGCCAACAGATTTCAATCCTTGGGTTCTCTTGAATTTCGATTGATTTTTCACTCCTTCTATCGGTTAACAGGTCTAGTTCACTTGCCCCGTGCCAACCCCTAAAAACAACGGTACGCACCCTGGGGCTGCCATCGGTTGCTGTTGTGGCCAATTGAATCCAGTTTTTAGAAATTGAATTTTTTTCCTTAGCCTGGGCAGCACGTAAAACCCGCCTCCAGGCTGGTATGTGATTTTCCAACGGCCTAAGCGATTTAAAGCCATAATGTAACGGTTCGTTAAGTTATCAGCCATGACCCTTGGTGAGGTTTTTCTCGAGTCCCTGAGCACCGGCGTTATCACAGAACAAGAAATTGATTGGTTGGCGACTCAGCAAAATCGCTTTAACCGCGATGAAGAGGCAACAGCCCTAAAACTTGGCAGGCTTCTCGATTCCGGCGCCATCAATCTTGGTTGCCGAATCCCTTCACAACTCCTCAGGCACAAACTTGTTTTAAACGATTGGATCGAACCGCTCGGTCGCAGGCGCCACCACAAGGCAATCACTGCCTAGCCACCGACCAGCTTATTGAAACGTTACAGTTTGTTTACAAAAGTCAACACTCAGCCATGGATGTTTCCCCCGCAGCTGCCATTGCAGTGCTTCTCATTGGTGCCTGGATTGTTGGAGCTCTCGCCCAACCAGACATGCCCAGCGATTGAGATCGCTTCACATTTCGCAATCTCAAGCGCCAAACTTTTTCAAACCTATTTTTCCTTCCATGACCAATCCGATTTTGCTCGAGTCGGCCGGAGGTTTTTTAGCTTCCTGCGCTGCTCTCTGGTTTCTAACAATAAAGAAGCTCCCCAATTTTGGTTCTGCTTCTATCTTTGCAAACCTTCAGCCCGTTCTAAAGTCTTACCTATTGAAGCAGAACTATATCGCTTCCATTGGTTTGCTTTTATTGCGTATTGCAGTTGGTGTGATGATGATTCACCACGGTCAAGAAAAGCTTGCTGATCCACAGCAATTTGCAGATACCTATGTTGCCTCCTTACATCTTCCCTTTCCGCTTTTCTTTGCCTATGCGGCCGGGTTGTCTGAACTAATTGGTAGTTGGCTGTTGATATTTGGAGTTTTCGCGCCTCTTGGTGCGCTTGCTATAACTGGAACCATGGCAGTTGCAGCCTATCAACATATTTTAACCGGCGGTTTTAATATTTACGTACTTGAGCTGGTTGCTCTTTATCTTGGTAGTAGCATCGCCTTACTATTAACGGGACCTGGATTATTTTCTCTTGATGCTTTATTGATCAGGCTGTTACCCGCTAAGGCGAGCCAAGCCGTATCGGATGATTTCGATCTATCAGAAGATAATTCAAGTTTGGTCTATGTAAAAATAAACGACTAACTTACATACAAGAATTAATTTTTTTAGTCTCCAAATTAATCTCACAGCTGTAGAAATTGTGTAGTTTCTACAGCTGTTTTTTTGATTTTGTTAGTTTTAAGCATACGTTTTGCTTTCCATGACGGGTTCTGCTTCAGCGAGTGGCATTAATTCTGGCAAGTGCCCCTTCAGTGGCGCAAGCCATGAAACCCGAGCTGGAGCTGGCCAATCCCCCAGCGACTGGTGGCCCCAGCTGGTGAAATTGAGCATTCTTCACCAACACAACTCAAAGGCAAACCCCCTCGGATCAGATTTTAATTATCCAGAAGCTTTCAATAACCTTGATTTTGCTGAACTCAAGAAGGATTTAGCTCATTTGATGACCGATTCCCAGGATTGGTGGCCTGCGGATTGGGGGCATTACGGTGGTTTATTTATCAGGATGGCCTGGCATAGCGCCGGCACCTATCGAGTTGGCGACGGCCGTGGCGGAGCAAGCACTGGTAATCAAAGATTTGCGCCACTCAATAGTTGGCCTGATAACGACAACTTAGATAAAGCTCGCCGTTTGCTTTGGCCCATTAAACAGAAATATGGCAACCAAATCTCCTGGGCAGATTTAATTATTCTCGCTGGCAATGTTGCATTGGAAACCATGGGTTTCAAAACCTTTGGTTTTGCTGCCGGCCGTGTTGATATTTGGCAACCAGAGGAAGATATCAACTGGGGTAAGGAAGCTAGTTGGCTTGGAGATGAGCGCTATAGCGGTAATCGTGAATTGGAGGCTCCCCTTGCTGCAGTGCAGATGGGGCTTATTTATGTGAATCCTGAGGGCCCAAATGGCAACCCAAATCCAGGGGCATCAGGCATTGATGTGCGCGAAACCTTTGCGCGCATGGCCATGAATGATGCTGAAACCGTTGCCCTGGTGGCAGGGGGGCATACCTTTGGTAAATGTCATGGAGCGGGCAATAAGGAATTGGTGGGTCCACCTCCAGAAGGTGCCCCCCTTGAAGAAATGGGCTTGGGTTGGCGCAATCTCCACGGCAGTGGCCATGGCGCTGATACCAACACCAGTGGCATTGAGGGAGCCTGGAAGCCAAATCCAACCCGTTGGGATATGGGTTATTTCGATATGTTGTTTGGTTATGAATGGGAGCTGGTTAAAAGCCCTGCTGGTGCTTGGCAATGGCAAGCCCAAAATGTAAAGGAAGAGCACCTAATTCCCGATGCCCACATCCCCGGGGTAAAACATGCACCAATAATGACAACCGCGGATCTTTCTTTGCGGTTTTCACCATTCTATGAACCGATTGCACGCCACTACCATCAAAACCCCGATGCATTTGCTGATGCTTTTTCAAGGGCATGGTTCAAACTCACCCATCGTGATCTAGGACCCCGCTGTTTATACCTCGGACCGGATGTGCCAGCTGAAGTGTTGATTTGGCAGGATCCCATCCCAGCCTTAACAAAACCTGCAATCAATTCAACTGCAATAGTTGAATTGAAAGCAACACTAAAACAATCCGGTTTGAGCACCAGTCAATTGGTAGCAACTGCATGGGCATCTGCATCTACTTTTCGGGGTTCAGATAAGCGCGGTGGTGCAAATGGTGCCCGTTTGCGGCTTGAGCCCCAATGCAATTGGGCAGTGAATGAACCAAACCAGCTGAAAACCGTTCTGTCTGTTCTTAGTGAGATCCAAGCAACTTTTAATTCCAGTGATAAACATGGCTGCTGGCTTTCAATGGCCGATTTGATTGTTTTAGCTGGTGGTGTTGGTATTGAAATTGCAGCTGAGGCTGCCGGCTACGAGTTAAACCTGCCCTTTTGCCCAGGTCGTAATGATGCATCCCAGGCTGAAACCGATATCGCTTCCTTTGCAGCACTGGAACCTAATGCTGATGGTTTTCGTAATTATGAGCAGCCTGGAATTGGCGATTTAGCAGAACATATGTTTATTGATCGTTCTCAATTATTGGGCTTGTCGGCACCAGAAATGACTGTTCTTCTTGGTGGTTTGAGAGTTTTAGGTATTAATTGTAATTCTTCTAATCATGGAGTATTTACAAATAAGCCTGGCACCCTCAGCAATGATTTCTTTGTTAATTTGCTTGATATGCAAACCGTTTGGGCGCCCAGCAAGGAGTTTGAAAATAGTTACGAGGGCAGGGACCGCAACAGTGGCTCCCTACGCTGGACTGCCAGCCGCATAGACCTGTTATTTGGCTCCAATTCCCAGCTCAGGGCCATCGCTGAGGTTTACGCTCAGGCCGATGGCCAACAGAAATTTGTTGCTGATTTCTGTGCAGCCTGGACAAAAGTAATGAATCTAGATCGATTTGATTTAACCGCTGCTGAATTAGCTGCCTAGGATAAATTCTCCCACGATCCTTGCCAATGCAATCGCCGCTTAGATCTGCCAACGGCTCAGATGGACCAGGAACAATTCTAAGTTTGGTACTAGCCGTAGTTGTTGGTTTAGCGATTTTATTGAGTCAAACCGTTTTTATAGTGCCGGCCGGCAATGTGGCGGTTGTAACTACCCTTGGCAAGGTAACTGGTGTGCCCCGTAATCCCGGTGCAAATATTAAGGCACCTTTGGTTCAAAACACATCCTTATTTGATGTGAGAACCCAGGTGAAACCTGAGCAATTCTCAACACTCACAAAAGACTTGCAGGTTATTCAGGCCACTGCCACTGTTAAATACGCAATGAAACCAGCCGAAGCCGGTAGGATTTATGAAACGATTGCCACTGATGATCAGCAGATTTATCCGAGAGTTATTCAACCATCTTTGTTGAAAGCTTTGAAATCTGTTTTCTCCCAGTATGAGCTGGTTACAATCGCCACCGAATGGAATTCAATTTCTGAATTGGTTCAAGAAAAAGTTGCTGAAGAATTACGTAAGTTTGATTATGTTACTGTTCAGGGTTTAGACCTTACAGGTTTACAGATAGCTGAGGAATATAGAGCCGCTATTGAACAAAAACAAATTGCTGAACAGCAATTGCTCCGGGCTCAAACTGAGGTATTGATTGCTGAGCAGGAAGCAAAGCGCTATCAAACCCTTAATTCGAGCCTTGATGATCAAGTGCTTTATAAACTCTTCCTTGATAAATGGGATGGTCAAACCTCTGTGGTTCCAGCTTTGCCTGGTGCCGCTGGCGTTTCGGGTAGTTCGGTAATTGTTAATGGACGCAGATAAATACAATACGCATATATTTATTTTTCATATGGTCCAAAAACTGAAGCGCATTCAGCGCCACAACGTGCCCCAAGTTGAATTGCTTCCATAACTGTGTAACCAGCCGCTAGCCCAGCCGTTACCCCCGCCGCAAAGCTATCGCCGCAGCCGTAGCTATCAACCAGTTTGCCGCTTAGTGGCATTGCTTGATAGCGTCCGCCGGGTTCACACCAGCCCCCGGCGGCTCCTTCGGTGGCAATACGCAATAGCGGTTTTTTACTAAGGGCTCCCCTAGGAACTTCTTCATCTGGGTCTAGGGCGCTGCCGATCAGGGCATCACAGCTAATGCCACTTGCTTCCAGTAGTGGCAACCGCAATCTTGGTGTTGCTGTAAGCAGGGCGCTGCGGCGGCAAAGTTGTAAACCAGCCGCATTTGTGGCCGTTACAAATACACCATCTGTTTCGGCTAGTGCTTCCCATGGCAGTGGATCCTCTGCTTCTGGAGCGAGTCGCTCACCAATAACAGTGATAGTTCGCTCTGCTGCTGCATCAACAAAACTGATTCCCCGGCGAGTTGCTCCATCACGCCAGGCAATTTTTAAATCAAGCCCGAGTTCCGTTAACCGAGCGGCTGCTTGTTCGCCAACGGCATCACGGCCTAAGGCAGTGAAGAAACTAACTTTTGTTCCGGTTAGCCGGGCAAGTTGCACCGCCGCCACCGCCCCACCGCCTGCCGGTTCCTCCCTGTAGGCATTGGCGTGGCTAATGCTTCCAGCTTTGGGCAACTTTTCAACCGCCACAAAGCCCATCCATTCCACATGGCCAACCACAGCCAAGTTCAAATTGGCTAGGGGCCGGCTTAGGCTTGATTTCATTTGCTCCTCCGAACTGTTATGCAGGCCGTGCCACTTCACCTAGATGCCGGTAGTGATGTGCGCAGCAGCCTTGAACAGTTTGCCCAAGAGCGCAATGCAACTGGTTTTGTTTTGAGTGTTGTGGGCAATCTTGCCCAAGCGGCTTTTGCCTGTCCTGGCCAAAAAACGCCAATGGTTTTAAGTGGTGAGCTCGAAATAATCACCCTGCAGGGCACTATCGCCCCTAAGGGCGTGCATCTGCACCTCAGTTTTTCCGATCCTGAATGTGCCGTTTGGGGTGGACACCTGGAGCCGGGCACCACGGTGCTGCGCGGCGCTGATCTTCTATTGGGCCTGCTTAGTGGGGAAACCCCCTCCCAGGCAAGGGTGCAGGTGGCTGGTTTACCCGAATGCCCTTTTTCGCGGCGGGCCTTACGCATGCTGCGCACCCTGGGGATTCCCTTTCAGGAGATCAGTCCCACGGGTGATGGCAGTGTTCCACAGATATTTATTGATGGGGTGGCCATTGGTGGCTACAACTCTCTAGCTGAACTGCATAGCCGTGGCGAACTGGAGTATTTGCGTAATTCCTAATGGCTGCATGGTTTTCGCGGCTTAATTTGCTTTTGCCCCTGTTGATCTTGCTGATCGCCTGGCTACAGGAGTTTTTAGATCAAATCTTCTTTCGCGGTCAATGGAATCTACCGATGGTTCCGGGTGGTTCGTTTCTTGGTGTTCTAACAGCTCCTTTTAGCCATGCTGGTTTTGCCCATTTATTAGCTAACTCCTTAACTTTTCTACCATTGTCGTGGTTGGTACTTTTAAGAGGCCGCAGGGATTACCTAGCCGTTTGGCTTGGGGTTTACTGCTGCGCTATTCCCGTGTGGTTGTTTTGGCCCAATGGCAGTCATGGCCTATCTGGTGTTGTTTATGGGCTGCTGGGGTACTTATTAATAATTGGCTGGTTGGAGAAAAAACCCCTATCTATTGCCCTTTCCGGATTAGCTCTCGTTAGCTATGGAGGTGTTCTTCCGAGTTTGATCCCGATATTTTCAGCACCTGGCGTGAGTTGGATTGGGCATTTCAGCGGTTTCCTCGGTGGGGTTTTAGCGGCGGCAGCGATTGCAAGAACAAATACCTAGGCCTGTTGCTTTTCCAATTCTTGAAACACTTCTTGGCTATGCATTGAAGGCTGCACCGCAGTCCAGCGGGCGCGCAAAATTCCATCGGGATCAATTAAAAACGTATGTCTTTGCGAAAATGGGGCGATCCATGATCCATAGGATTTACTAACCTTGCCATCGGGATCAGATAGCAGGGTGTAAGTAAGACCCTCACTACCGCAAAAGGAGGCGTGCTGGTTTGGGTCGTCGGCGCTAATCCCAATTATTTCTGCCCCTTTATTGCGGAATTTTGGAAGATCCCTTTGGAATCCCCTCGCTTCTAGGGTGCAGCCACTGGTGAAATCCTTAGGGTAAAAATACAAAACCAACCACTTGCCCTGTAGATCAGCAAGTTTGCGTTGCACCGCACCAGATTTATCGATGCCAGCCAAGTTGAAATTAGGTGCTGGTTGATCTAAGGCCGGCAGCACTCCCCCCATGGCCTGGGCTTGTTTTGGCAGCAGCATCAGGCCCAGAAAAGTGGCAGAACCCTTTAAGGCACTTAGTAGTAACTGGCGTCGCTGCATAGGTTTAAGCCAAACTTTTGGCTATTCGAAACCGTTCAAAGCTAACTCCGCCAATCAAGAGTTGTTCTTTCTCAACTGTTAGCCAACCCATCCGCTCAAAGAGGGGATGGCTGATATAGCTGGCCTCGCTGCGTAATTTCTTAACCCCTTGCCTTGATGCCTCCTGCTCAAGGGAAACAAGCAATTGGCCACCACGGCCTTGGCGATGGGAGCGGGCCCTGCAATAAAGCAAAGCAACGCGATCAACTGGGTGTAACACCGCAAAGGCTTCAATTGTTTCGCCATTGCAACTAACTAAGCCATAGCCAGATCGCAGGGTTTCATCGAGCACCCCTGGCAATAGGGCCACAGCAGACCAGGCATCAAGTTGAGCTTGGCTATAGATCCTCGGCGATAAATTCAGCACTGCATCCACATATACCTGGCGCACTTCGGCATGGTCACTGGCCAACATTCGTCGCAATGGCCAACAATTGGCGTGCATCCTTGATCCCATCTGGTTTTAGATGCCTGCAAATAGCGGCATTTGATAGCGCTCCACAGTTTATCTACGTGAGCAGGGGACAGCAAAACAAAATCATTTTGGGGAAAAGGTTCTCAAACCAGCCATTTGATTGGTATGTTTAGGGAGTAATTCTTTTTCAACTTCACATGCTCATCGGGAATGACCTTCTAACCAAGGTTCGCGAACTTGGCGATGCTGGCAAATCTGAGATCGTGCGGGCTTGCGGCTATGTATCCACTAAGAAAGATGGTGGTGAGCGCCTAAACTTCACAGCATTCTACGAAGCCCTTTTAGAGGCAAAAGGCGTAGATATCGGTGGTGCTTCCGTTGGAAAAGGCGGCCGTAAACTCAGCTACATAGCCACTGTTCAAGGCAACGGTAACTTGTTGATCGGCAAGGCCTACACAGCCATGCTGAACCTGAAGCCAGGTGATGAATTTGATATCAAGCTGGGTCGCAAGCAGATCCGCTTGGTGCCAGTGGGCGGTGAGGATGAAACCGAAGAGTAACTTCCAGGCCCACTTAGCCTGTTAGTTAGCGCCTAAATTAAAGCTCTTGCGCAGCTGCACCCCGTTCACCTCCAGCTGGATCACATCCAGCTGGGCTGTGGGCGGGGTTGCTGCTTTCATATCCATATTGCTGATTGCGCCAAGCGGTTTTGCTGCGGCACCTTCTTTCCTGATTTTTACGTTTGCGCAAATGCTGGCTGGCTTTAGCACTGGGTTAAATCCAGCCATGCCATTGAGAGTTGTTATTTTTGCTGGTAACACAGATAGGGCAACCAATTGGCCGGCATCAAACCCAGCCGCTTCTACCGTTCCAGGTTTATAGCCAAAGCGCTTTTTAAAATCCTTTTCAAATGATCCCCAGCCAGGGCCACGGCTGGCTTCCTCCACACCAATCTGCACCTGTTTACTGGTGGTTTTAGGGGCGAAATTCCACACTAAACGCATCTGCTCTGGCCATGCCTGAGCCATAACAGCAAGCATTAACTCACTATTCCTTGGGCTCATAACCACCAGTGCCGCTGGACTAAACCATTCAGCATCGGAAACTAACTGTTTTAATTCCTCTGCATCCCTGGCATTAACCCTGCGGGCCTGCAGATCAGTTCCAAGCAGCACGCCTCCCTGTAATCGCATGGTTTCCAAAAAACGATCAGCCAATAACTGTTGATCAGCACTGCCATCACTGATTAAAAGAAAACTGCGCAGGTTGGCTTGCACCATTGCCTTAACCAAGGCATCGATTTCTAAGCTGCGGGCAGGTGTTACGGGCCAGAGTTGATCTGAACCGCGTCGGCTTGCCAGTTGCTGCAAGGAAGCACCCCTTTGCAACGGTAATAAGACCTGTCGTTTTTCAAATTGGGCAAGGAGGCCTGTTTCCACCAGTGGCGTTGCCGGTGGCGCCAACAAAAGGGGCGGCAACCTGCGATTGCCAAGTTGACTAGAGGGATCGTTGCCGGGTTTTATCCAGCCCACCGACCATTGGGTTTTTGGTGCGCCGCAAAGTTCACTTTGTTCTTGGGCCAGGCTAAAACCGCGCCGGATGCCATCCCCCAAACCAGCCACAGCACCCTCGATAGGTAGCAGCATCAGGGCATTTCCAGGCAGGGGCCATGAAGCAACAAGGCTTTGGCTAGCTAGTAGAGCCGCCAGCACTCCAGCAACTTGCAGGGGGGATGAGCTTTTATTGGTGGTCATGACGAATACCGTCCAGCTCGGCAAGGCTAGGGCTTGCTTTATGCCTACGCTTATCAATTAAAAGCGGGATTTTCATGAAGAGCGTTTTCAAAGCTGCTCGTTCATTTGCCTTGGGGGCCGCTGCATGCTTGCCGCTACTGGCACCAACCCTGCCGCTCAGGGCAATTCCAGAGGCTGATGCTCTAAAAAAATTAGCGGTTATTCCTGTGTTTCTAATCACTAATGAGCAGGGATCACCCATACCAATCCCCCAAGGTGATAAAAATTTGCTCCTGCCAATGTTTTTGGATCAAGCAAAGGCCCAAAAGGAACTAGATGCTTTTAATAAGGCTAACCCCTCTGCAAAAGCGCGTGTAACACCGATCCCAATGAATTTAGCCAACGACAAGGTAAATGAAATAAATAAAAAACTTACCGATAAAAAGCTTGTTGCTCCAGTGATTAGCTCCGATGCGGATATGGCAAAGGCTGTTGAATTGCTACGCAAGCAAGGGGTAAGTGAAAAAGACATCAATGAAGGCCTATCGGTACCGGTGTTTTTCTCCAAACCCTTTATTACGATCAACACCCCGAAGGGCACCAAAGCAGTTTTCTTTCTTTCCTATAGCGATGCAGCTGCAGCTGCTGCAAAAATCAAAGGCACGAAAGTTGAAATGCTGGCAGCCGATCTCACCGTTGCCTTGGGCAGAATGATTGAATCCAAAAACGACGAATTTGTTTTTTATCCCACGCAGGCATTTTTTAAATTGATGCAGGAACAGGGCCAGGGAGGCGCAGCTAAACCCTAATCTTTTTCTGTTGGGATTAATTGGGCCAAAAAACCACCCGCAAGCAGAGCGATGCCAAGCCAAATAGCAACGGTTTGATTGCTTTCTGAACCCCAAGCAGCTGCACTAAGGAATGCACCCCCAAGTAATAGGCATGGAACTAAAACGATTCCTTTTGCAGTTCGATTAATACTCATGCCTTCTCCATTGGTTTAGTTGCTTTGATGCAGTCTTGATTTAATTTTGCTAATTGATTTTCCACTAATAAACTACTGAGATCCTGGCTGCTGCCAAGGGGCCTCACCCTTGCTAGTAATAACCCATCCTTGCTGCCCATTGGCATCAGGTTTACTTTTTGACGCCTTGGCAGTTGCTTACGCAAGAAATCAATCGAATTTTGCTCCTGCCCTGGGTTTATTTCTGCGCAAGCTAGCCTCACGCTGTAGGTGCGGTTTTGATCGCCGATCAAAAGCAGATCAGCTTCTCGCACCTGTAGCACTTCAGCTGCTGATACTCTCACTGGACTAAGCAGTAATCCAGATATCAATAGAAGCAGTGCCAAACAATAATCAAAAATACGTTTCATTTGAAATCCCAAACCATTGCTATTCTGGCCAATTGGCTCCTTGGTTGTGGCAGCTGAATGGCATGAGCCCAGTTTTTACAGGGTTCCAGCAGGTGGTAAATTCCGCTTAGCGGATCAAAATCCAAACTTCAAGGCTGATTTAAAGGATAAAGAAGCTGCCATGGGTCCCCTGCAAGAGGGGGTTCAAAAACTAGCAAAGCTCCAGGATTTGCTCTATGCCGATGGCCGTTGGGGTGTGTTGATTGTGCTGCAGGCCATCGATGCAGCTGGGAAGGATTCCACTATTAAACATGTGATGAGTGGTGTTAATCCCCAAGGGGTAAAGGTGCATAGCTTTAAACATCCATCCAGTGATGATTTGCGTTATAATTGGCTTTGGAGATATAATCTTCGCTTGCCTCAAAGGGGCGAAATTGGTATATTTAATAGATCTTATTATGAGGAAGTTTTGGTTGTTAAGGTGCATAATCTTGTGGCTAATCAATGCCTGCCCGATTCGCTAGTTGGTAACCATGTTTGGAGGGAGCGCTATGAAGATATTAATGCTTTTGAAAAGCATCTCACCAGGAATGGTATTGTTATTCTTAAATTCTTTTTGCACATAAGTGCTGATGAGCAGCAAAAGCGTTTCCTCAAGCGGCTCGAGGCACCTGAGAAAAATTGGAAGTTTTCTTTTAGTGATTTAGAAGAAAGGCGTTACTGGAATGATTACCAGGGGGCATTTGAGAAAATGTTGCAAGAAACTAGTACTGATATTGCCCCTTGGCACTGTATCCCAATGAACAATAAGTGGTTTGGACGCTTGATCATTACAAGGGCAATCAATAAATCACTTGAATCACTGGGTCTTCGTTATCCACCCCTTTCCGCTGAGCAGAGGGAATGTTTGGCTAAGGGTAAAGACCTATTGGATTGATTTAGAGCCTATCGCCACAGCTGGAGCAGAAGATATGTTCGCTTGGGTTTGAATGGCCGCAATTGCTGCAGTTGCGCCTTTCGCTCAGGGCTAGTTCAGGGTGGCTAGGTAAACCAACCATTTGAGCATTGCTCTTGCCCGGTGGCACCATTGGGTAACAGTTTTCATTTCTACGCACCCTCACATCAACCAAAACTGGGCCGGGATGATCAAATGCTGCTTGTAAACCGCTGCGTAGATCTTCTCGCCTAACAATTGAGATTCCCCTCACACCAAAAGCTTCTGCTAAGGCGGGGAAATCAGGCATGCCAAGGCTCATGTCTGAGGCTGAATATCGCTCCTCATAGAAACTTTCCTGCCACTGCCTCACCATTCCTTGCCAACCATTATTAATTATTATCAGCTTTACTGGTAATTGATATTGAGCAAGGGTACCTAACTCTTGAATATTCATCAAAACACTGGCATCACCTGCAACGCAAATTACCTGCTCACCCTCCAGTGCTGTTTGTGCTCCCAGGGCAGCGGGCAAGCCAAAACCCATGGTGCCTAAGCCGCTGCTGCTAATCCATTGCCTTGGGCCATTATTTAAATATTGAGCAGCCCACATCTGATGTTGACCAACATCGGTTGTTACGGTGGCATTAGCTGCTAGTTCCCGCAGGGCTAACATCACTTCTTGGGGAGCTATTGCCCCAATTGGCTCTGGAATATTCAAGGGATATTTGTGCTTCCAATCGTTGATTCGCTCCAGCCAAGCAGCGGTGCGGTTATTGGCTTGATGATGATTTGATGTTTCTAAAAGTGCCTTAAGGGCATCTTTTACGTCGGCAACTATGGCAACATCAGGGGAACGATTTTTGCCAACTTCAGCCCCATCGATATCAATATGGATAACTTGAGCCCTAGGGGCAAAACTATCTAATCTTCCAGTAACCCGGTCATCAAAGCGAGCACCGATGGCAATTAAAAGATCGCAATCCGTAACAGCAAAATTTGCATAGGCAGTGCCATGCATGCCCAGCATTCCCACCGAGAGGGGATGGTTTTCATCAAAGCAGCCCTTGCCCATCAAGGTTGTGGTAACTGGCAATTGAAAGCGTTCGGCCAGGATTTTCACTTCAGCATGGGCACCAGAACTGATGGCACCGCCTCCCACGTAGAGCAGCGGCCGCCTGGCTTCGCGGATCAAATCCAGCGCCTTTTCAATATTTGCTTGCCTTGGGGGCCTTGGAAGATGAAAACCAGCGGGCACCACTGAGCCAGGTTCAACTGGTGTGTAGTGGAAACGCTCGATTCCCACATCCTTGGGAACGTCGATCAGCACAGGGCCTGGACGACCGCTGGCGGCAATTAGAAATGCCTCTGCAACGATTTTGCCGATTTGGGCTGGATCGCGCACCACCCAGGAATGTTTAACGATGGGCAGGGTGATTCCAAAAATATCTGTTTCCTGGAATGCATCGGTGCCGATTGCTGGCCTTGGCACCTGCCCCGTAACAACAACCATGGGCACGGAATCCATTTGGGCGGTGGCTATGCCCGTTACCAGATTCGTGGCCCCCGGGCCCGAGGTGCCAAAACAAACTCCCACCTTGCCTGTGGCCCTGGCATAGGCATCAGCAGCGTGGGTGCCGCCCTGCTCGTGGCGCACCAGCACATGCTTCAACCAACCCCTTTGTTCGGCTAGGAGCAGTTCGTCGTAGATGGGCAGGATTGCCCCACCGGGATAGCCGAAAATGTGCTCCACCCCATGGCGGTGCAGGGCATCCATGAGGGCGTAGGCACCGCTCACTTCACCTGGTAGCTCCAAGGCGATTGCGGTTTGGGAAGCTGTAGTGATAGTCACGGCAGCACCAAATAGCTGTTCATTAGTTTCTTAACTTAGGCGTAAGGGGTGCTGGCCGGTTCATAGCAAGCCCAAATTGTGCAGAGGTCCCCTACCACTGAGTAATTCAAATAGGAAGGCTGAAAATCCCAGCATTGCCAGCCGGCCATTCCAAACCTCGGAGCTGTTGTTCCAGCCCCACACCCATTTCTCCTGGGGATAAAGCTTGGTGCGGGCTGGTAAGGAAGCAGCCTTCTCTAGATTCACCTCAGGGCCTGCCATTGATTGCTCTACCAAATCAGCTAAGCAAGCGATAAAGGTGGGATCCGTATCAAGGGCTGGCACCCTCCGGAAATTACTAACACCAGCTTCTGTGGCAATTTCGCGATATTCGATATCAATTTCTTCCAGGGTTTCGATGTGTTCACTCACAAAACTGATCGGTACCACCACCAACTCCTTTACCCCCGCAGCTCCAAGCTGCTCCAGGGCCTCTTCCGTGTAAGGCTGCAACCATTCAACGGGCCCCACCCTGCTTTGGTATGCAAGCGTCCAGGGATTATCGCGATTGATTGTTTTCATAATCAGCTGGGCACAGCTTTCAATTTCGCTTTGATAGGGATCGCCCGCTTCTTCCACATAACTTTTGGGTACTCCATGGGCACTAAAAAACACATGGGCTGTGGCTGGATCTATGCAAGCATCGAGTTCTTTATTAATTAATTGAGCCATGGCCTGTAGATAACCGGGGTGGTCGTACCAACTGCGAATCGCCCGTAGGGGCAGTGCGGCAAAACCACTGTCGGTTTGTTGAAGCCTTTGCAATTCACGGAAGCTTGAACCGCTGGTGCTGATCGAAAAATGGGGGTAGAGGGGCAACACAACCACTTCATCAATGCCATCCGCCTTCATGTCGGCCACTGCCGATTCGGTGAAGGGGTGCCAGTAGCGCATTGCCACATAGGTGGTGGCTTCCACCCCTCGCTGGCGAAGCACACTCTGCAATTCCCTCGCCTGGTGATCGGTGATGCGGCGCAATGGGGAGCCGCCACCAATCGATCGATAGGCCTCTTGGGATTTACTGCTGCGCAGGCTGCTGATCAGCCAGGCCAAGGGCTTTTGCAGCACTGGCAGGGGCAGCCGAATAATTTCCGGATCAGCAAACAGGTTGTATAAGAAAGGTCCCACATCCTGGATGCGCTCTGGGCCACCCAGGTTCAGCAGCACAACGCCGACCCGGCCCATGCCCAATTCATCCAAACTGCCCTGAGCCTAACCGCCCCAGCCATGGGTGTTCCCCTCACCACATCTTTGGCCCAATGCAATAGCGCCCTGCGCTGCACTGGCATTCGTTTGCGCTTGGAGCAACGGGGCCAGTTGCTTTGTTTGCGGGGGCCATTACCCCTGCGCAACGGCGAACCCGGGCTAAGGGTGCAGCGCTTGAGCCTGGGCTTAAGCGCTGATGAAGCAGGGCTGGCGCAGGCATTGCAGCGCTTGCACCAGGTGCAAATGGAGGTGAATAAGGGTTGTTTCCAATGGCCAAACCAGGGCAGCAAAGCAACAACAAAAATTCAAATCAACCCTCCCAATCCATTGGCAAAGCAGCTGCAAGCCTTTGAGGAGAGATTTTTTAATGACCCCCGCCGCAGGCGCAATCCAGCGGGTGCCCGCACCACCTGGAGCGCCGCCTATCGGCCCTATTTGAGAAGGCTTGAAGCCATGGGCCAGCAGCAGCTTGATCTGGCATTGCTGGAGCAGGTTTTGGAGAGCTATGCCCTGGCTAGTAGGGCCCGTCAACAATGCGGAACCGTGCTTGCACTGCTGGCCCGTGAGGAGGGTTTAAGCCTGCCTGAGGATTGGCAGGAAAGGTGTGCTGGTTATGGCTTGCATCAAGCCAATTTCAGGCAGCTTCCCAGTGACACATCAATTATTGAAAACCTCGAGTTGATTCCCAATTCGGGCTGGCGCATGGCCTACGGACTCATGGCCACCTATGGCTTGCGCAATCACGAACTCTTTTTTTGTGATTTCTCTGGTTTTGCTGAAGATCCAGCCGCTGTAGTGAGGGTGCTGCCCACTACAAAAACCGGGGAACACCAGGTGTGGCCGTTTCAACCGGAATGGGTGGATCAGTTCAATTTGCGCAGCCTTGCTGATGGCAGCGCCCAGCTGCCCCCTGTGGGCACCGACCTGCGTCGCACCACCCTGCAGCAGGTGGGTAGAAGGGTGGCGGAACAATTTCGCCGCTATGGCCTGCCTTTCACCCCCTACGACCTCCGCCATGCCTGGGCCCTGCGCACCATTCACATGGGTTTGCCCGATACGGTGGCGGCCCGCATGATGGGTCACTCCGTAGCGATTCACACCCGCACCTATCACCACTGGATCACCCGGCGCGACCAGCAGATGGCGGTGGATGCAGCCCTCGCAAGGCGCAGCCCATGAAGGCGCGTCCCCTCAGGCAGTTTGCCTATCGCCACCGTTGGTTTTACGACGCGGTTACGGCGCTTTCCTCCTTGGCGGTGGGTGGTCCAAAAGCGCTGCGGCTGCTGGGAGCTGAATGGCTAATTGAGTTGTTACCAGCCGGCGCTGCGGTGATTGACCTCTGTTGCGGCAGTGGTGATGCCGCTGCTCCATTGCTGGCTGCCGGATTCACAGTTACCGGATTGGATATTTCGCCCCGCGCCCTTGATTTAGCGGCCAAGCGCTACCCAGCTTTGAATTTGGTGGAGGGCCTTGCCGATGATCCACCTCTTGCACCTGGCAGTTTTGCTGCCGTTCAGCTGAGCTTGGCCCTGCACGAATTTTCAGCCGAAGAGCGATGGAAGGTTTTGGATGCGGCAAAACGCCTGCTCAAGCCTGATGGCTGGTTGGTTTTGGTGGATTTGCATCCCGCGGGCCAAGGCCTTGCCCCCTTACAAAATTTGTTTTGTGCCCTATTTGAAACCGAAACGGCCATTGCCTTTTTGGAGCTTCATTTGGCGGCTGAGTTAACCAGCAGGGGATGGCAGGTGGAGCGGCAGCAACTTTTGGCCGCTGGTGCCCTGCAACGATTGTTATGTAAACCACAAACAGCCCAACCTTGAGCGCCCCAAACCCCATACCCCCAAGCCAGGAATTGGATTCCCATCGCTTGCGCATGGAACGGCGCAAGCAGGTGCAGGATCAGAGGGTGGGTGAAAGGAACCTGGAAAAGGGTTTAGTGCTGGTGCACACCGGTTTGGGTAAAGGCAAAACCACCGCAGCCCTTGGCATGGTTCTACGCACCCTTGGCCATGGCAAGAGGGTTGCGGTGGTGCAATACATCAAGGGTGCTTGGGAACCCGGTGAAGCCCTTGCCCTGAAGCGTTTCAACGACCTCATCAGTTGGCATGCCCTGGGGGAGGGGTTTACTTGGGAAACCCAGGATCGCCAGCGGGATCAGGAACTAGTGGAGGCCGCTTGGCAGCAGTCGTTGCTTTATTTGCAGGATGCCGAGGTGCAGCTTGTGCTTTTAGATGAGGTGAATGTGGCCTTGAAACTTGGCTATTTGCCCTTGGCTTGGGTGCTTGAAGGTATTGAAAAAAGGCCCCCTGGCACCCACGTGGTACTCACAGGGAGGGGAGCCCCTGATGGCTTAATCGAGCGGGCTGATTTGGTAACCGAGATGACAATGGTTAAACATCCCTTCCGCGAACAGGGAGTTAAGGCACAACAGGGGATTGAGTTTTAAAAGGCAGTTCGCCATTTAGATCCTGCCGCAATAACCAAGTGGCTGAGATCAACACAGATAAACCACTCACCAATAGGGCTCGATGAACCTCCGGTTGGCTCCAGCCGGATTCAGATCTGGTGGCGTTTGCTAAGGCTGAAAGGGTGAGGCGAGCCATCATTCCACTGCGACAGCTATCAACCATGGCCAGCAAGCGGTTGGCGTTATCCAAGCGGTTGGTTTTGAAGCGTGCAAGTTTTTTTGGCGGCGCTTGCTACTGTTCGCCGGATAGAGGCGCTTAATGGCTTACAAAAGGGTTCTGCTCAAGCTCAGTGGTGAGGCCCTGATGGGGTCGCAGGGCTATGGCATCGATCCCGCCATAGTTAGTGCCATTGCCACAGATGTGGCGGCAGTTGTGGCAACTGGCACTGAATTAGCCATCGTTGTGGGCGGCGGCAATATTTTTCGCGGCCTTAAGGGTTCAGCCGCCGGCATGGATCGGGCCACCGCTGATTACGTGGGCATGCTTGCCACCGTGATGAATGCCATCACCCTTCAAGACGGTTTGGAGAGGGCTGGGATCCCCACCAGAGTGCAAACCGCCATTGCCATGCAGGAGGTGGCTGAGCCTTACATCCGCCGCAAAGCGATTCGTCATCTTGAAAAAGGTCGGGTGGTGATCTTTGGCGCCGGTTGTGGCAACCCCTTCTTCACCACAGACACCACCGCGGCCCTACGGGCAGCTGAGATCAGCGCAAATGTGGTGCTCAAGGCCACCAAGGTTGATGGGGTATACGACCGTGATCCTGAGAAATTTAGTAATGCAGTGCGCTATGAAACGCTTACTTTTCAAGATGTTTTGGCAGGGGAGCTTGGGGTGATGGATTCCACCGCCATTGCCCTCTGTAAAGACAATTCAATTCCAATCGTAGTTTTTGATCTTTTTGGTGCTGGGAACATCGCTCGGGCGGTTGCTGGAGAAGCAATCGGCACCCGCATCACCCCAACGGCTTAATCTCTAAACATCACCCATAGCAATGCGATCCATGGACCTTGAAGTAAACATGCGCAAATCGCTGGAGGCCACCCAGCGCACCTTTAACACCATTCGCACCGGTAGAGCCAATCCTTCTTTGTTAGATAAAATAATTGTTGAATATTACGGCGCTGAAACACCGCTGAAAGCTTTGGCAACAATATCAACACCAGATGCCCAAACCATTCAAATTCAACCATTTGATAGTGGCTCTATGGCTTTGATTGAAAAAGCAATTGCCACTAGTGATTTAGGGCTCACCACTAATAATGATGGTAGGCTGATAAGAATTAATATTCCACCCTTAACAACGGAAAGGAGAAAGGATCTCTGCAAGCTGCTAGCTAAATATGCTGAGGAGGGTAAGGTTGCCCTTCGTAACATTCGCCGCGATGCGATTGATCAAATTAAAAAACAAGAAAAAGATGGTGAGTTGTCGGAAGATCTAAGCCGTGATGAGCAGGAAAAAGTACAAAAAGTAACTGATAAATCTATTGTTGAGCTTGAGAAGCTTCTAGCTGATAAAGAAGCGGATATTCTCAAGGTGTGAGCGCCTCAAGGCTTGATGTGGCGGTGGTAGGCGCTGGCGCCGCAGGTGCCGCCGCCGCTTACCACCTAGCGCTCAGGGGCCATTCCGTTGCTGTCATTGAACCGGGCCCATTCCCTCGCCCTAAACCCTGCGGCGGTGGCATGGCAGCTTCGGTGCAACGTTGGTTTCCCTGTGATCTGAGCCCGGTGGTGGACCGGGTGATCGATCGGGTGCGTTTTACCTGGTGTTTAGATGATCCTGTAATTGCTGATTTGCCTGGGGAGTCGCCCTTTTGGATAGTTACTCGTTTGAAATTGGATGCCTATCTACTAAACCAAGCGCAAAACCATGGTGCTGAATTGTTAATGGGTTTTAGCCTTATTGGCATTGAAAGGGATCAAGGTGGATGGCGTTTGCAATTAAAGGGTTCTGGCGGTGAACAAAGTTTGTGTTGTGCTGCTTTGGTGTTGGCCAATGGCTCTAAAGGTAATTTTGCCCATCAGCTTGGCCTAGGTGATCCGCAGCCTCGGCTCGCCTCTGCCTTAGCGGTTGATTTAGATGGTGAGGTTCTTGAAGAAACAACGGCAAGGTTTGAATTTGGCCTGGTTAAAAATGGCTTTTGTTGGTGTTTCCCTCGCCTCGGTGGCTACAGCATTGGCGTTGGTACATTTTTAGGAAAAACATCCGCTCTTCATAGCAATGATTTAGCTACTAATTACGATCAAGTGTTATCAAAACTATTGCCCTCCCTTGGATTTGAAGCCACCGCCGGTAGGCGGCGGCCCTGGCCCCTAAGGGTTTGGAATGGCCACTATCCGCTCCACGGCGATGCTGTGCTTGCGGTGGGTGATGCGGCGTCCCTTGCAGATCCCTTCCTGGCTGAGGGTTTACGACCAGCCCTGCTATCTGGTTTACGTTCTGCTGAGGCTTTGCACCAATGGTTTGGTGGAGATCCCAACGCCCTTGCCGGCTATTCGGCAACAATGCGAAGCGAATGGGGTGAATCAATGCAATGGGGTAGACGCATTGGCCAAGTGTTTTATCGATTCCCAAAGGTGGGCTACCAATTGGGCATCAAACGTCCCACAGCACCGCAACGGATTGCCCAAATCCTCAGCGGTGAAATGGGCTATGGCGATATTGCCCAAAGGGTGATTCGTCGATTGATGTTTGGTTTTAAATGATTGCAATTCAACTGCTGGCAGCCCTTGCGCTCAATCCACTTTTGCCATGCCCATTAACGGCTGGATGGCAGTTGCTTTGGCAGCAGGAATTACCAAAACAAAGTGCCATAGGTGTTCCAATTGGCGGTTTTTCTGGTATGCAAACCCTATTAAAACAGCAGCAAATTATCTTACTTAGTGATGCTCCCCGTGCCTTTACCCTTAGCATTGATTGGCGTGGTTCACTTTTAAATCCCCGCTTGCAGTTGAGTGAACCTCAACCAATTCAAGGTTCTTCAAATACCCCCCTGGATGGGGAGGCCTTGGTGCAAGCAGGGGCTGCTTGGTGGATGGCAAGTGAAGCTAGGGATGCATCAATCCAACCGGCTGAATTATTGCAGCTGAATAAAGCGAGCAGCTCTAATTTTGGCTTTTCTCTGATCAATAGATTCCCCTTGCCGCAAGAATGGCAGCCGGCCCTTGATTCAGGGTTGCTGCCAAATCAAGGCCCCGAGGCATTGGTGGCACTACCCGGAAAACATTTGCTAATGGCGGCGGAACGTCCTTTAAAACAGGATCCCCCAAACCAGCTGCGGTTGCTGCTGGCAGAAATTAAAAGTAAACCAGATCAACTCCAGTTCAAACAAATTCTGCCAGCGCTTGAATATCAGTCAGCAGTAGGAGCTGAAGCCCATTGGGGGCTAACAGAATTGCTTGCAATTAAAAATGATGCCTTTCTCGCCCTTTGGCGTGGCTACCGGGAGCCAAATCAATGGTGGTCTCGCTTGGAATTGTTTGCACCAATCCGGTTATCGGCAAAAACAAAGGGACCCTTAAAACCCATTGCCCAATGGGATTTAATAGGCCTTGGCCTGGCGCCCGACAACTGGGAGGCGATGGCGGAGGGGCCTCGCTTGGGCGATGGCCGCTCCACTTTGCTGCTTGCAAGCGACGATAATTTCAATCCCCTGCAAGCGAATCGCCTCGCCCTATTGGCTCCTTTGCGATCAGCGAGCTGTGGCAAGGGCCGCCCCTAGGCCACCGCGCACATCTTCGGGCATCAACCTGCCGTCGTGGTCGCAATCAAGGGCGTCAAATACGGCATCGCTACCTAACCACTCTTCCCTGGTGATGCAGCCATCACCATCAAGATCATTGAGCAGGAATATTTCTTGGGCCGCATGGGCAAATGCTGCACCACCTTCAATTACAGCTAATCGATGGGCCAGTTGGGCTTCCAAAGTATCTATTGCTTTGCTGAAACCCTGGATCCCTTCATTCAGCTTTTCATGGGCCATCCGGTCTTCCTGCATCATTTCACTGAAGCGGGCCGCATCAATGCTGAATTTTTCAATGGTGGCAGCGGGGGCCCCTGGGTTTAGTTTGCGGCTTAAGGGTGCTTCGGTATTACGCAGTTGATCCAACAATTTAGGTGAAATTGTTAATAGATCGCAACCTGCAAGCTCAATAATTTCATCTAGGTTGCGGAAGCTGGCACCCATAACCTCTGTTTTGTAGCCGTATGTTTTGAAGTAATTAAATATTTTCGTAACTGAGATTACGCCTGGGTCCTCAGGGCCTGGATAGCTGTCGCGGCCGCTGTCTTTTTTATACCAATCCAGAATTCTGCCCACAAATGGTGAGATCAAGGTGATGCCCGCCTCAGCGCAGGCAACCGCCTGGGCAAAACCAAACAAGAGGGTGAGGTTGCAGTGAATACCTTCTTTCTCTAGGGATTCAGCTGCCTTGATGCCCTCCCAGGTGGATGCAATTTTGATTAAAACGCGCTCGTTAGTGATGCCGGCATCGTTATAAAGACCAATTAATTTATGCGCTTTTGCAATCGTTGCTTCGGTGTCAAAACTGAGCCGGGCATCCACTTCTGTGGAAACCCTTCCGGGCACGATTTTGAGAATTTCTTTACCGAAACTCACACAGATTTCATCTAGCGCCTCAGCAACAACCTGCTCAGCAGGGGCATTGGCACCAATAAGTTTGCGGGATGCCTTCAGGGTGTCGTCTATTAAATGTTGGTAGTCGGGTATTTGTGCTGCAGCAAGGATTAGGGATGGGTTTGTGGTGGCATCCCTTGGGGTGAATTGCTGTATCGCCTGGAGGTCGCCGGTGTCGGCAACCACCACGGTCATGCTGGAAAGCTGTTCAAGCAGGGTGGCCACGGCATTTCAAAATCGTTCATCAGCACCGTAGCCAGGCTTTACAGCTGCGGTTCAAGCCTTGCTTAAGGCTTTGTTTGAAGCACTGGTTTTACTGGGTGGAATTTGTTCGATTACCAATAAAGCTTCAATGATGCTTTTAGCAACCGGCGCCGCCACGGTGGAACCATAGGCATTACCTCCTTGGGGTTCATCCACCACCACTAAAACCACATAACGGGGATCATTAATCGGTAGGTGGGCTACAAAACTAGTAATCCTTGCCCCAGCGATGTAAACCCCATTGGCTGCTTTCTGGGCTGTGCCGGTTTTACCACCAATGCGGTAACCCGGCACCTGGGCAGCTTTTCCACTGCCCTTTTCCACCACTGTTTCCAACCAGTTCAGCACTAATTTGCACACCTTGGGATCCAACAATTGCAAGCCGTTGCTGGCGGCTGCATCGGCCAGATTGTCGCCACTGCGCAGGCCGCGGGTGATGTGGGGGCTCACCAACTTGCCACCATTCACCAGCATCCCATGCAATTGAAGTGCTTTTAATGGTGTGAGAGCAAAGCCTTGGCCAAAGGCTGCGGTGGCTGGTTCGATTGGATTTTCAAGGAAGGTGGCCCGTGATTTGAGCTGGCCGCTCACCGCCCCTGGTAAGTCGGTATCTGGGGCTGTGCCAATGCCAATTCGATCTAACCATTGCCAATAAAGCGCTGGTTTTAGTTTCTGCATTGCTTTTACCATCGCCACATTGCTGGAAACCTGCAAGGTGGTGGGTAGATCAATTAGGCCATAGGCGGATTTATCGTTATTAAAAATTGGCCAGCCGCCTATTTGTAAGGAACCGGTGTCGTTTAAACGGGTGTTTGGCTGCAGGGCTTTTTCCTGCAAACCGATGGCGATGTTTATCGGTTTAAAAGTTGAACCAGGTTCGTAGAGATCCTGCACCGACCACTCACGAAATAGGCCGGGTTGATGGCGCCAAAATTGATTTGGATCGTAGGTGGGCACTGAAGTGAGTGCTAATAATTCTCCATTGCGGGCATCCATAACCATGGCTGTGCCACGCTTGGCATTCCATTTCTTCACCTGGCGGGCTAACTCCATCTGAGCCACCCGTTGTAAACGGGTATCAAGGGTGAGTTGCAGCTTCAAATCGTCGCGGAACATGCTGCCTGCCCCTAGGCCATCCGGCAGTGGGGTGCCATCACCACCGCGGCGGATGCCAATGCTGCTTTCTTGGCTGCGCAAATCCTTTTCTAAACTTTGTTCTAATCCAGCTTGGGGAATTCGCTCCAGGTTGAGGAAACCAACAACATTTGCAAATAGTGGTCCCTGGGGATAAATCCGCTGCGGTCCGTGTTCAAAGTCGATGCCATCAATGCCAAGGGCTTTGAGTCTTGAGCCAAGCGATGGTTCGAGATTTGTGGCTAGTTTTACGCCAGAGCGATGGCTGCCAAGGCGGGCAACCAATACATCTGGATCAAGCCCCAGCAGTGGGGCCAACCGCAGGGCCACCTCACGATTGCTGCGTTTTCTACCGGGGTCGTCGCCGGGGAAATGGAAATAACGGGGGTGGGCCCAAACGGTTACCCGTTCTTCATCAATCGCTAGTAAGCGGCCGGTGCGATCAACAATGCTGCGGCGCCTACCCAGGGGATCAAGTTTTTCTGTTTGCACCTGCCGGGCCTTTGCTTCAAGTTTTTGGCCTTCCATCACTTGAAGCCACCCCAACCTGAGCGCTAAACCGCCTAAACCCAAAATTAAAAGCACTACAACCGTTACCAGCCTTGAACTTGGCACGGGGTGCAATTGCAACACCCTGTGGCGATTTGGCGGGGTTTTGCGCGCCATTGTGGCTGAAGATTTACGGGCCAAATTTTTAGTAGCCACTTGCCATCAAGGAAAAGCGCAAGGGCCGATGGATTTGATCTATGGCCTGGCTGGCCGATGGCGGTTTTGGCACGAATAACAAATCTTCGCTGCGGGTTGCCACTAGCGCTCCCGGTTGACGCGCCTTGAGCAAGTGGAATTGTTCTAAGGATGAAATCGTTTCCTGCACGCGATGTTGCAGTTCTTGGGCAGCATGGAGATCCCGGAAATCATTACCCCAGCGGTTCTGCCAATGCAGCGTTAAACCCGTTAAAACGACTGCTGCTACGCCTGTTGCTACCAATCCACCATCGGCGATGCGGTGTAGGCCGGCCAGCCAAGGAGCCTGGCGTTCCACCCTCTTGGCAGATAGGGAACCCTGTAATAACTCAAGTTTGCGTTTTTGCCGTTGGGCCTTGCGTTGGGCTACTTGGGCCCTGCGCAATTCCAGCTCCTGATCTTGGTGATTAGTTTGGGGATGGCGAAGGGGGAGCGGAACAGCCACTAGTTATGGAGCTTAAGCAAGATGCGCTAGTGAACCATCCACCACTGGTGGTGGCAAGGGTTTACGGAAAAGCTTCCATTATTTAACCGCTTTTGCTAACTAACTGCCGAGCATTATTAGGTTGAAAAAAGTGAGGCCGTTCCAAAGCCCATGCATAACAACACAACTGCTCAAATTGCCGCTGCGTAGCCGCACCCAGCCGAGCCCTAGGCCGAGCACAAATAAGGGTGCTGCCTCACTAAGGCTTAAGTGGGCCAGGGCAAAAACTAGGGCGCTGATAACAACACCAGCAAAATTTCCCCAATAGCCCCCCAGCACCGGCAGCAGCAGGCCACGGAACAACAGCTCTTCAAATAAAGGCGCTAACACCACTGCTGTGATTGCAAGCAGGGCTAAGGCGGTGCCATTTCTACTATCTAAAACCTGTTCGAGCAGCGGATTACTGCCTCCGGCTTGGGGCCAGATTTGTTCCACCACCCATCCCACCAATGCCACCAGGGGTAAAGCGAGCAGTAGCCCCCTAAAGCCCTGCCCAATGGCATTCCAGCTGGGATGCCATTGCAAATCCTTGCCTTTAAAGGCCCAGATCAAAAGCAAAGCTGGTATTGCTGTAAAGCTGTAGAGCCCCATAACAACGGCGCCACTGCTGGCGGCAGCCTCTAGGGGTAAAAGGGATATCAGCTTTGAAACCAGTGGCATCGCCACCAGGGGAACGATTACCTCCCCAAGCACAACAAAACCACCGGCAACAACAAATACTGTTTCCATGAGGCTTAAGCCTGGGCCGAGTAGCTCTGGCGCTGCATTGAGGCGATGGCGCCATATCTGCCAAAGCAATCTGCCCAGTAGCAACACCCCAGCCACCACCCCAGCCAAGGGCAGCAGGCTCACCAACATCAAACGGGTTTTTGCCTGTTCGATTAGGGGCGGTGCCACACATAGGTTGGTGGGTTTTGAGAGGGCTTTGCAACTCAGTAAGCGATATATCGGTCGTTCAGGTAGTGGGGGCAATTGCTCGCTTGCTTCAGGCCTGAGCAAGGCTTTAGCCAAGCTCTGTTGCTGGGGGCTGCCATTGCTTGCCACCGATTCAAAATGCAGTTTTGCAGCAGTGCTGTTACCGAGCTGCAAGTCCAGCAGGCCCTGCTCAAGCAAACTTTCACTACTGCTTGCAGTGCTGCTTTTTTGCACTGCCTCTAGCAATAACTGGGTTGGATTTTTTTCCACCAGCTTTTCAATTATTGGGCTTTGTTTTCCTTGGATCGCCAGCAGATTTAGTTCCAGTTGCCTTTGCTCGAGGGCATTGCCCACGGAGGGGCGATCAAGGCTATCCAGCAGGGAAAAGCCCCAGATCAAACTTGCTAATAGCAGGCTTAGCCAAGCCAACAGAGTGATACCAACGGCAGTGCGCTTGGGGGGCAACGGTGCGTCCTACGATGGCTAATCAGATCCTAAAGAGTCCTGTGGCCACAAGGATTTTACTGGTACGACACGGGCTCAGCAGCTTCAATCTCGAAGGACGCATCCAAGGGCGGGAGGATGCCTCTGTGCTCAGTGCCGCAGGGGAGCAACAGGCCCGCCAGCTGGGTAAGGCCCTGGCGGAATTAAGCATTGATGCGATTTTGTGTTCCCCCCTGCAGAGGGCCCAACGCACTGCCCAGTTGTTAATGGAGTGCCAAGGGGGTAAAGCAGCGATCACAAGCAGCAATCTGTTGCTTGAAATCGACCTCAGCCCATGGTTTGGGCTCACCCGCAACCAGGTGGCTGAGCAGTATCCAGAGGCCCACCTGCAATGGAAGCAGGCACCGGCTGAACTGCAGTTGCAGCAAGCAGATGGCAGGCCCTACCTACCAGTACAGGAGCTGCACAGCCAAGCTGAACAATTCTGGCAGCAACTAACAACTGACCATCCACCAGAGGCAAATCACACGGTTTTAGTGGTTGCCCATAACGGAATTTTGCGTTGTTTATTACTTGCTGCCCTTGGCTTATCTGCCAGCCATTTCAACCGCTACCGCCTCAATAACTGTTCCCTATCGGTTTTGAATTTGCGCCCTGGCGGCGAAGTGCAGATTGAATCCCTCAATACGATTTCTCACCTTGATGATCCATTGCCCCAGCGTTCAGGTGGGCCCAGGCTTTTGCTTGTTCGCCATGGGGAAACAAATTGGAACCGCGAGGGCAGGTTTCAGGGGCAAATCGACATTCCTTTAAACGATCGGGGCTACGCCCAGGCTGAGGCAGCAGCTCAGTTCTTGCAAAATGTTGAATTGGATCGGGCTTACACCAGTTCCATGGCCAGGCCGCGTCAAACAGCAGAAGCAATCCTTAAGGCCCAGGCAAAAGCAGTTCCACTTACCAGTTGTGGCGGACTTGTGGAAATTGCCCACGGCGAATGGGAGGGATGTTTAGAAGCTGAAATCCAAGCTGGTTGGCCTGATTTATTGGCCGCATGGCAAAGCCACCCCCATACGGTGGAAATGCCCAGTGGCGAAACAATTCAACAGGTGTGGGACCGTTCGGTTCAAAGTTGGCAGGCGATTGTGGCTGGTTTAAGCAACCAGGAAACCGCCCTGGTGGTGGCCCACGATGCAGTGAATAAAACAATCCTTTGTTACCTGCTAGGGCTCTCCCCAGCTGATATTTGGGCGGTTAAGCAGGGCAATGGTGGGGTGAGTGTGATCGATTACGGCCCCGGGGGGATTGGCGAACCTGTGGTGGCAGGTTTAAATCTCACCGGTCATCTGGGGGGGGTGCTTGATCGCACTGCAGCTGGGGCCCTGTGAAGTTTCTTCTGCGTGATCTGCAGTTCTTAGAGGGCCCAAATCAACCCCTGAGGCGAACATCGGTTCTATTAGCTGGCCAACAAATGTTGGCCTTTGATCAGCAAGCAGAGCAATTGGCAGCCCTTGATGCTGAGGTTGTTGTTCTGCAGGCCCAAAGCCAATGGCTGATCGCACCTGTGCTTGTAGATCCCCACAGCATTCTTGAAGATCCAGAACTAGGCCCTGCCGAAACCCTCAAAAGCCTTGGCATTGAATGTGCCGCCGCTGGCTATGGAAGTGTTGCCTTGTTACCCCAGGCCCGTTGCTGGAGGGATCAACCTGAACAGTTGCAACTGCAATGGCCCCAGCCCCTGCAGTTGCATTGTTGGGGCGCCCTAAGCCTTGCGGGTGATGGCAAGGCATTTGCACCCCATCGAGAATTGCTGCAGGCAGGGGCCATTGGCCTTGCCGAATCGGAGTCGATTCCACCAATGCCTCTGCTGGAGCGGGCTGTTGTGCTCGGTGAGGTATTGGAGGCTCCCCTATTGCTGGCGCCAAGGGACCAAGCTCTAACCCAAGGTGGTTTTGTGCGCGATGGGGTTGCTGCCCTGCGGCTTGGTTGGCCAGGCGATCCCCCCGCTAGCGAAACGCTGCCATTGGCAAGTTTATTAGCGCTTATTGCGGCAACTGGTTCAGCCCTGCCATTTCGCTTGATGAATTTATCAACGGCAGCTGCTTTGGATCAATTGCAAAACTGCCAGCAACCTCCCCAGGCCAGCGTGAGCTGGTGGCACCTGCTAACCCACAACGCAGAACTAAATCCCCAGGCTGAGGGCTGGCGGGTGCAACCCTCCCTTGGCGGGGAATTGGATCGTTGCCGTTTGAGGCAAGCCCTTCGATCGGGCTTATTGCAGGCTGTGGCGGTGCATCACTGCCCCTTAGATCTTGAGGAACAGCTGTTACCCCTTGATCAAAGGCGGCCTGGTGTGGCCGGCTATCAAGCGGTGTTGCCCAGCCTTTGGCATGCCCTGGTGGAAGGGGAGGGATGGAGTGCTGCAGAACTATGGCAGGCCCTTAGTTGGGGACCTGCCAGTTTTCTGGGAGTTCGGCCAGAGATCCTGGTGCCAGGCAGTAGCCGTTGGTTGCTATTTGATCCCCAGCACCCTTTTTCCTATCAAGCTGGCAGCCTTGCTGCTAATCGCCCCTTAAGGCAAGAGCAATTAATAGGACAAGTGCTGGCTACTGGGTTGCAGGCGCCACAGGCTTGGCGCTGGGATCCGGGTGCAAAAGTGAGCCAAACCTATTAGGCGGCCAAAAACGAAACAGCGCCCGGCCAATTATTTGATCCTCTGGCACAAAGTTTGTGCCAGGCCAAAAGCGTCCGTCCCAACTATTGGCGCGGTTATCACCTAAAACCAAAACAGATTTAGCTGGCACTACCGTTTGCAATGGTTTGCAGGGTGATGAACTGCAGTAATTGCTTACATAGGGTTCAAAAACTTTTTTACCATTTATTTGTATTTTGCCGCTTGGATCAACAACAACTTGATCTCCTGCTATTGCCACCACTCTTTTTATGTAGGCATCACAGGCTGGCGCCTGGAGGCCAGCCAGGGCACCAATAATTGGCAAGTTTACAAAAAAGCATTGCAGTGGGCCTGGGCGGTAGGAGTCTTTAAGGGCCGGATCAAAGGCCTGGGGGGCATTAAAAACAATTATCTCTCCCCTCCTGGGGCTGCGTTGGCGGCTGCTGATTTTTTCAACCATCAAACGATCTTGTAACTGCAAACCGGGCAGCATTGAACCGGAGGGGATATAGCGGGCCTCCAGCAAAAAATGCCTCGTTAGCAAGATCAAAGCCAGCGGTAACAGCAGGCTGCGCCAAAACCCCCCTTCCTGTTGTGGTTCTTCCAAGCCGAAACAGTGCTTTTTATGCACACTAGGGGCAAAGCTGCTGCGCATTTGCCATGGCTATGGCTGAAGGAGATCTGATGGTGCGCGGTGGCCAAGTGCTGCAAGCCGATGGCAGTTTGAGATCGCTGGATTTAGAGATCCGAGCTGGCGTAATTGAGGCCTGCCATGAGATTCAAGCCGCTGCTTGGGATGGCCCTGTGCTGGAAGCCCATGGGTTAACCGTTTTGCCAGGGGTGATTGATCCCCAAGTGCACTTCCGTGATCCTGGCCTCACCCATAAGGAAGACCTAATTAGCGCCAGCCGGGCCTGTTTACGGGGAGGGGTAACGGCATACCTGGAAATGCCTAATACGGTGCCACCAACAATTAGTGCCGAGGCGCTCACAGCCAAGTTGGCACGGGCTGCAGCGGTTAGCCGCGTTCACTATGGCTTCTTTTTTGGTGCCTGCGGTGATTGCTCCAACCTGGATGCCCTAAGCAACCCAGGCCCGGTGTGCGGCATAAAGATGTTTATGGGAAGCGGCAAGGGCATCCTTGATTGTGGTGATGTCGATGGCCAGGAACGCATTTTTGCAACTGGCAAGGCCTTGATTGCCGTGCACGCAGAAGATCAAGAGCGGCTGCGCCAGCGCAGTGAAATGCTTTTAGCCCAATACCCCAACCCCTCTGAACGGCCGCCGGATCTGCATTCCCAAGTGCATGATCCAGAGGCAGCGATGCTTGCCACCCAGCGGGCTGTGCTGTTTTCAAATCGCTATGGCCGCCGTTTACATGTGCTTCATCTCACCACTGGGGCAGAGGCGGAATGGTTGCGCCACAACAAAACCGCTCTGATCAGCACAGAGGTAACCCCCCAGCATCTTTTGCTCGATAGCAGTGCCTATGGCTTAATCGGCAGCCTTGCCCAAATGAATCCACCCCTGCGCACCGCTGTAGACAGAGAAATGCTTTGGCAAGCCCTATTGGATGGGGTTATCGATTGCATCGCCACCGACCATGCACCCCACACCCTCACAGAAAAGGCAAAACCCTATCCCCATAGTCCCTCTGGTATGCCAGGGGTGGAAACATCACTGGCTTTGATGCTTACTCAAGTTGGCCTTGGCCGATGCAGCTTGGCCCAAGTTTCCAACTGGATGAGTTTGAAACCAGCTGAACTCTATGGAATTGAACGTAAAGGCAAGTTGGAGCCGGGTTGGGATGGGGATTTGGTGTTGGTAGATATGAATCGCTCCAAGCCCGTGCTTAGGGAGGAGGTGGTAAGCCGCTGTGGCTGGAGTCCCTTTGAGGGTTGGGAATTGATCGGTTGGCCTGAAGCAACGGTGGTGGCAGGTGTTGTTGGCTATGAAAAGGGCCAATTCAATGAAGCCTGCCGGGGCAAGGCGCTGCAATTTACAAACTGAGCTCTAGCCGGGAATGAAAGAACGCAAGCGGCGGGCCTCTTCCCCAGCACGCTGTTGTAGGTCGCGGTTGCTCAGGCTTGCTTCCTGCCTTGCCTGGGCTGCCAACACATCCTGTTCACTGAGCTGGTAGCCGGCTTGGCTTGCCAAAGCAAGGAAAGCCTCTAGATCCATGGGCTGTTTCAATTGCTCGGCCAGGTTTGGATCCAGGCGCGCTTGCTGCAAAAATTGATCTAAATGGTGCAATGCCACCTTGTTAGCCCGCAATCAAGGGCAAGTTACTCCCTATAGCCTGGGGTGATTGAAAATATGTGATGGTGCGACCCCGCTGGCTGCATGCCCCTAAATGGCGCAACCATCTGCCCCTAAGGCCTTTGGGGCACAGTTGGGATTTATTTGTGGCCATTTGGGCCAGCCTCAACTTGCTGTTGGTGGTGTTCGATATCAGTTATGTGCCATTGCGTAATTTTTGGTTGCAACGGCAGTTGTATTTATTTCCAGGGGTTGCCATAGCCATACCGCTTACTTTTTTACCTGATATCACCCCTTACTACGACCCGATCAAAGGTATCGAACCCCATCGCGATACGGAAAACTATTTAAGGCGTTGGCATGATTTGGATCAACATTTATTAAGTAATAAACTTACAACTAATAAAAGCAAGCAATTATTAGCGCAACAGTTGGCGCTTACGGATCAATTAATAACCGAAAACCCCTTTTTGGCGGCTAATAAAACAGGCACCCTGGAACGGATCAAAAACCGTTTAAGGCAGCGCACCGGCCTTGAATCTGCTCGGCTTGGGGCGGCCAAACTATTCAGCTCTGAATGGTTACTTTTAAATCCATGGCCGGCAGAACGTATTTTTTGGCAGCAGGAGGTGCTACCCCTGGTTGCAACTAATTATTGGCGTTCAATCGATGAAACCGGTAGGGCAACTGAGCGGTTCTGGCGCATTGATTTGGTGTGGTTTCAAAGCGTATTTGCCCTGGATATTCTCTTGCGAGTGCTGCAATTAAAACGCCGCTTTCCAGCTCTTTCATGGCGTGATGCTTGCTTGAGACGTTGGATGGATTTGCCTTTACTACTGCCTTTTTGGCGTGTTGCCCGGGTGATACCAGTGGCAAGCAGGCTTAGGAGTAGTGGCCTAGTGGATGTTGAACCGGTGCGAGTGGTGGTGAGCAGGGGCGTTGTGGCCCTGTTGGCTTTGGAACTGATTGAAGTAATTGCGCTGCAATTAGTAGAGGGTTTGCAGGGGTTAATTCGTTCCCCCCAATGGGAACAGCGAATTAAAAGATTAGGCAAACCAAACAGTTTTCAAGTTGCTGAAAAGCAAGATATTGAAGGTTTATTGCGGCTGTGGCTTCCCTTATTACTTGGCCGGGTTTTGCCAAGATTGGCGCCCCAAGGTAAGGAATTGTTGGCCTATGGCTTGCAAAGAAGCTTAGTTAAAACCCCACTATCAGCACCGCTGCAGAAACTTCAGCCAGTGCAAATAATGGAGAGGGAATTCAGTAGGCAATTAGCCGCTGGTGTAATCGAAGCGCTTTTAGATCTATCCAAAGGCACAGCAGCTGAATTGAGTAGGGATGACCAACGGGTTAAAGATTTATGGCTAAGTGCCAGTGAAGCCTTTTGGCATGAGCTTGGGGACGCCCTAGGTGAAACAGCAACATTGGAGCAGAGCCAGGCTCTGCTCTCGGAAATCTTGGAGCAGTTAAAACTAACTTACTTGTCAGGGATAAATAGTGCTGGCGTTGACAATTTATTGCAAAAACTAGAGCAATTTAGCGACGGAGGCTTGGCAACAGAGCCCTGAGGGCACCAAGCAAACTGTTTGATCCTTGTCCCGCCCCATCGGCAGGGCGGGTTCTAACAGTTACGTCGCCATTCACGCTGGTGCGGCAGCTCAGCCTGTAGTTAGCGGGGCGATCAGCGAGGTAAACCTCCTCCACATCTGAGCGGGGCGAGAGGTTGTTCATACCCTCCACCACTTCCATAACGCAGGTGCCGCACTGGCCTACCCCACCGCAGTTGTTGAGGTTATTCAGGCCTTTGTAAGGGTTGATACCAGCATCCAAGGCGGCTTTGCGGAGATTTGCCCCTTCAATGCAACCAACCTGCTGGGCTTCCTGCTCAAAACGGATGGTGGGCACGGCGTTTGGATTGATTAGGTGCCAGCCAACTTAACCGGCCGGGGCAACCGAATGGCTCTGCCTAACATTTGGCAACTTACCCAGGCCACAAACTGTGGAAACACAACTTTCCAGTTCCGCCTACGACGACAGGGCCGAACGCCAAATTCCTGGCTATCGCAGTTTGGCTCGTTTAGCGGTGGCCTTGATGTCTGGTTTCCCAACGGCCGCCGTAGAGGGGGCGCCTGTGCTGGTGGTTGGTTGCGGCACTGGGGCTGAACTACTAGAGGCCAGGGCGCAAAGAAGTGATTGGCAGCTCACAGCAGTGGATCCCTCCTTTGCCATGGTGGAGGCGGCCCGCCAGAGGCTTGGCAGTGATGCCGAAGCGGTGCAATGGGTTCAAGGTCCGGTGGAGAATTTGCCTGGAGAGCAATGTTTCGCTGCTGCCACAGCGGTGCTGGTGTTGCAGGAATTGGCAGACGATGGCTCCAAATTGGCCTTTCTCGCTTCTTTGGCCCGCTTGCTACAGCCTGGGGCGCCCCTGTTGCTGCTTGATTTAATGGGCGGTGGCAGCGGCTTGAATAGCGCCATGGAACAGCAATTCCAGGGGGCCCTAAGGCAATTTCAAAGGGCCAGTGGCCTCGGCCAGGAACTGCCAATTATCAATCAAGGGCTCTACCCGATTGGTGAAGCTCGCCGCTCGGCTCTGCTGGATGCGGCGGGATTCAGCGATCCAATCCGGGTATTTCAGGCGCTTCAGTACGAAGGGGTTGTGGCGCTGCGACGCCAATAATCACTTGATTAGTGGGCAAGGGCAGTATTTGATCAGCCAAAACGCAGCAAATTGGCAATAAAATCGCTGCAAAGCCAATGCTTAATCCGGTTAATTCAGCAATTGGATGGAAGCCCGTACTGTGGGGCTCTCCATTTTGTTCACTATCAGTTTCTAAGCCAGGTGTCATACAAAGGGATCAACAACAACCCTTGGATTGGGTTATTTGCATAATGACAGGCGCTGCAAGGATATGCAGCTTTTAGGTTTGCATCAGGCAACATTGCGCTTTAGATCCCGGCGCGAATTCAGGTCGGTGGTGCTGTTGCTACTTGATTCAGCTAGCAGAACACGGATATCACGCAGTTCCTCCAGGATTGTGCTGAGCAGTTGTTGAGTTGCTGAATAGGGGGAGTTGAGCACCTCAACCGTTACCTCCTTGATGCGCAGCACATCCCTGGCAAAACGAGCCACCTCATTGGGGTGAAATAGCAACGCTTCCTTTTGGTCGCTGCGGTATTCAGGATTGAGCTTGCGGGCATTAAAGGGTGGATTGAGGTTGCGGGGGTCGGTGTTTGTGTATCTGTAAACAGATGCCCTAGAGCGATTTAGGGCCCGCTGCACGTCATCGATGGAGATGAGTGCATCACTGGCAACTACTTCTTCGTTCGTGTAACCCATGGGGGATATGGCAACCATGAGACAGCTCTTGGACAAGCGGGATTTCGCCAGACCATAGCAGATGTTTTTCGTTGGTCCAGGCTTAAATCCTGTGCTGTGGAGCTAAAAAAAGCGTCCCATCGCCGCGGCCCAGTGATAGCTTCCGGCCAAGCCACAAATTCCCCATGCGCGTCTCCCGTTTACTCCTGGTGACGCTGCGCGATGACCCCGCCGAAGCTGAAATCCCCTCCCATCGCCTCCTGGTGAGGGCCGGTTACATCAGAAGGCTGGCGGCTGGCATCTACGCCTATTTGCCTTTGATGTGGCGGGTTTTAAGCAAGATCTCAGCGATTGTTCGAGAGGAGATGAATGCCACCGGCGCGCTGGAAACCCTCTTGCCCCAGCTCCAGCCGGCAGAGCTCTGGCAGCGCAGTGGCCGTTGGGCTGGCTACACCGATGGGGAGGGAATCATGTTCAACCTGGTGGATCGCCAGGATCGTGCCCTGGGGCTTGGCCCCACCCATGAAGAGGTAATCACCACCCTGGCTGCTGATTTGTTGCGTTCCTACAGGCAATTACCAGCAAGCCTCTATCAAATTCAAACCAAATTCCGTGATGAAATCAGACCCCGCTTTGGCTTGATGCGCGGCCGCGAATTCATCATGAAGGATGCCTATTCCTTCCATGCCAGCAGCGGCGACCTGGCCAACACCTATGGGGTGATGGAAGCGGCCTACAAGAGAATTTTTGCCCGTTGCGGTGTGCAGTCGATCGCTGTTGATGCTGATAGCGGTGCGATTGGTGGCTCCGCCAGTAAGGAATTCATGGTTACGGCCGACGCCGGTGAAGATCTGATTTTGATTAGCGCAGATAACAGCTATGCCGCCAACCAGGAAAGGGCTGAATCCTTGGCACCGGAGGCTGAACCACTTTTGATAGCCGAAGCCAGTTATCTGGCTACCCCTGGTCAAACCAGCATTGAAGCCCTTTGTTCAGCCCATGGCTTTCAACCGAGCCAAACGGTGAAGGTGCTTTTGCTGGTGGCGCGTTTCAGCAATGGCACTGGCCACGCTTTGCTGGTGAGCCTGCGGGGAGACCAGCAATTAAATGAGGTGAAATTGAGCAATGCCCTAACCAGAGCCCATGGTTCCCAATGGGGAAGCCTGCTCAAACTGCAGGCCTTGGAAGCATCCTGCTTGGCAGATCCCAGCTTGATTCCGATGGGCTATGTGGGTCCTGATCTGGATGATTCCGTGCTGGCTGGCAGCCCATCACTGGCGCCAAAATTTTTGCGTTATGCCGATAGCAGCGCCGCCCAGCTCAACTGTTTTGTCTGCGGTGCAAACACCCCTAACCAACATTTGGTTGGGGCCCGCTGGGGCACCAATGGGATTCCACTGCCTGAGGTGCTTGATCTGCGTTCCGCCCAAGCGGGCGACCGCTGCTGCCACGATCCAGCTCAAGTGCTCCAGGCCACCCGCGGCATTGAGGTGGGGCACATTTTTCAATTGGGTAGGAAGTATTCAGAAGCGCTTGATGCCCGTTTCACCAATGAACAGGGAGAGGAGGAGGCCCTATGGATGGGCTGTTACGGCATTGGGGTTTCGCGCTTGGCCCAGGCTGCTGTTGAACAAAACCACGATTCTGCCGGCATCATTTGGCCAGTGCCGATTGCCCCATTTGAGGTGGTGTTAGTAATCGCCAGTGCCCAAGATCCCCAACAGGTGGACCTGGCAGAGGGGCTCTATGGGAAATTGCTAGCAGCTGGTGTTGATGCGCTCTTGGATGATCGCAGCGAGCGGGCGGGAGTGAAATTTAAGGATGCTGAATTAATCGGCATTCCCTGGCGACTGGTGGTTGGCAGGGGAGCTGCCAATGGGGTGGTGGAGTTAGTTGAACGCTGCAGTGGAGATAAACAGGAGGGGCCTGCATCTGAACTAATGGATTTTTTACTCAATCGCCTGAGCCTTCAACGGCTGGGTGATTGATGAAATCCCTGCTCCCACTCTCGGGCCTTGGCCTTTTGCTTTGCCTATGGGGCTGCGGGCAGCCTGTTGCCCGCTTAGGCAGCCGTGAGGTGTGGCTAGGTGAATCAAAAACCAAAACCCGTTTAGGGCCGGAGCGAAGCCTTTGGCAACTGCCGGTTTTGATTAAAAATCCAGCTGGAGAGCAAATCAGCCTGGAGGTTCAGTTGGAGTGCGATGGCGCTAGGCCGGCCAGCGGTTTGATCAGTTTGATCAATTTGCGCCGTGAGGATCCGCTGCTGGGTATTAATCGACGCGATCCTTCCCTTGAACGCAGTTGGTCGGGGGCGGATGGAAGCCTTCCTCCAACTTGGCTAAAACGGCTTGCAATCAGCCATTGCCCAGCTGCGCAGCTGCCCCCCCGTTGGCGTAGCAATTAAGCTTTAGCAATTGCTTGGAAACCATGTTGCCCACAAAGCTGCAATCGCTCTTAAGGCACATGCAAAACCAAATAAACGAGCAACTGATAAAGCCTTTGCTCAGCTTTCTTCTGATCGGCTGTTTGGCCCTTGGCTTAACGGCTTGTGGTGAATCTGCTTCCGGTTTAACCGGATCCTATGTAGACGACACCATGGCGGTGGCAGAAGCCTTGATAACCACCATCTCCACTCCGGCTGAGGGGCCAGAGCGGGCTAACCAGCAGCGAGATGCCAGGGCCCTAATCAATAGCTACATCGCCCTCTATCGCCCCAATAGTTCCGTGAACGGACTCGCCTCCTTCACCACAATGCAAACAGCCTTGAATTCCTTAGCTGGCCACTACGCCAGCTATGCCAATAGACCATTGCCCGAGGCCTTGGTAAAGCGCCTAGATAAGGAATTACACAAGGCTGAAACTAGTGTTACCAGGGGATCTTGAGCAATCTCGCAGCAATTTGAAAGTTTTTCTTTGACTCAAGGCACCTTGATCTGAGAAACTTTCGGATTGTCTTGAGAAGCGGCCCCGTGCCGCCCTTGCCTTGGCCAACGTTGTCGTCATAGGGGCTCAGTGGGGTGACGAGGGCAAGGGGAAAATTACCGACTTGCTAAGCCGCTCCGCCGATGTGGTGGTGCGTTACCAGGGGGGGGTAAATGCCGGGCACACGATTGTTGTGGATGGCAAGGTGCTCAAGTTGCACCTCATTCCCTCTGGAATCCTCTACCCAGACACCATGTGTCTGATCGGTTCCGGCACTGTTGTAGATCCCAAGGTGTTGCTCGGTGAGCTGGAGATGCTCGCCAGCAATGGCATTGATGCCAGTGGTTTGAAGGTGGCATCCACTGCCCACGTAACCATGCCTTATCACCGCCTGCTCGATAAGGCGATTGAGGAGCAACGGGGTAGTGGTCGCATCGGAACCACCGGCCGCGGCATCGGCCCCACCTATTCAGATAAAGCAGAGCGCAATGGCATTCGGGTAATCGACCTCCTTGATGAGGCACACCTGCGCGAAAGGCTCGAGGGCCCAATTAAAACCAAGAATTTGCTCCTGGAGCGCATCCATGGCCTAGAGCCCCTTAACGCAGAGGCTGTTATTGCTGAATACGCCGGTTATGGGCGCCTATTGGCACCCCATGTGGTGGATTGCATCCGCAGCATCCATGGGGCAGCAAAAGCACGCAAAAATATTCTTTTTGAAGGGGCCCAGGGCACCCTGCTTGATTTAGATCACGGCACCTATCCCTACGTAACTTCCTCAAATCCTGTGGCTGGGGGCGCCTGTATTGGCGCTGGAGTGGGGCCCACCCTGATCGATCGCGTAATTGGGGTTGCCAAGGCTTACACCACAAGGGTTGGTGAGGGCCCTTTCCCAACGGAACTGGAGGGGAGCCTGTCGGATCACCTCTGCGATCGCGGCGGTGAATACGGCACTACCACTGGCCGCCGCCGCCGCTGTGGTTGGTTTGATGGAGTGATCGGTCGCTATGCCGTTGAAGTGAATGGCCTTGATTGCTTGGCGATCACAAAGTTGGATGTGCTTGATGAACTAGATGAAATTGAAGTTTGTGTTGCCTATGAGCTCGATGGTGAGCGGATTATGCATTTCCCAAGCAGTGCAGCTGATTTCGCCCGTTGCCGCCCCGTTTATGAAACCCTGCCCGGCTGGCAAACCTCCACGGCCGATTGTCGCCGTTTAGATGAATTGCCCGCCACGGCAATGGCCTACTTGCGTTTTCTGGCTGAATTGATGGAGGTGCCCATTGCAATTGTTTCGCTTGGGGCCAGCCGTGATCAAACGATCGTGGTGGAGGATCCCATCCACGGACCAAAACGAGCACTCCTGAGCGCATGACATCCCCCCGCTTCGATGTGGTTGGCATTGGTAATGCCATCGTTGATGTGTTGGCTCCAGCCAGCGAGGATTTTTTGCTATCGCAAGGTATGCAAAAAGGCACCATGGCCCTTTTGAACGCTGAGCAGGCAGATAGCTTGTACAGAGCCATGGGGAATGGCATCGAAACCTCCGGAGGTTCTGCCGCAAATACGATTGCAGCCGTTGCCCAGCTTGGGGCTAGGGCCGGTTTTATCGGCCGGGTGCGCAATGATCAGTTGGGTGAAATATTTGCCCATGATTTAAGGGCCACTGGCGCAAGATTTGATACTCCCGCCGCTGAATCAGGAGCTGCCACCGCCCGCTGCATGATTCTTGTTACCCCTGATGCCCAACGCACGATGGGCACTTTTCTTGGCGCTTCTATTGATTTAGATCCCAAGGATCTAGACCTTTCGATGGTGCGTGAAACCAAAGTTCTGTATCTAGAGGGTTATCTCTGGGATGCTGAGGCCGCAAAACAAGCTTTTCTTGCCGCTGCCGCTGAAGTAAAAGCCCATGGCGGTGAGGTTGCCCTAAGCCTCTCTGATCCATTTTGCGTGGGACGGCATCAACAGAGCTTTCTTGAATTAGTGGAAGGTTATGTTGATATTTTGTTTGCTAATGAAGCAGAAATCACTAGTTTGTATAACACTGATTCCTTTGAAGTTGCTACGGATTTAGTGCGTGGTCATTGCAAGATTGCTTGCCTCACGCGCAGTTCTGAGGGATCATTGGTGCTCACTGGCGATACTACTTTTTCAATACCGCCCTATCATTTTGGCGATTTGCTCGACACCACAGGTGCCGGTGACTGCTACGCCGCTGGTTTCCTTTATGGCTATAGCCAAGGCTGGAGCTACGAACGTTGCGGGCATGCCGGTTCGATCTGCGCGGGTAGGGTTGTTACCCAAATGGGTCCCCGTTCGCAAGTTGATTTGTTGGGATTAATTGAAGCTAATTTAATTGGTATTGATTAAGCGTTATGAACATTATGATACAAAATTGCTGAGTCTTCACCTGTTCCAAATATTGATTGCCAATTGGTTATTTCAGATATTTTATCTGAATCACTTGTTTGCCCCATGGCAAGTGCAAAATATAATTCACCCGCGCTAAGTTCTTGAAGTTTTTGCATGGATTCACTCATTGAATCATTTGCAATTTCCGAGAAATCTGAAGTCGCCATCTCAGTTGGTGCCTTTTCGCTAGTATTAGCTTCTTCTGGTTTTGGAGAAGTATCAGATACATCAATGGTTTCTTGGGATATATCAATGGTTTCTGATGTTCCTTGAGTGCTACTAGATGTATCTACTGCAGTGGATTCTTTCGTGCTTGTTGCAACTTCTTCTTCGAGGAGGTCTAAGGCTCCTTTCTCGCTAGAAGGTAAAGGTTTTATCTCTGAGGAATTTAACGGGTCCGCCTGGAGTACTTTCTCCAGCTCAACTGCTAATTCGGCCATTTTTATAAAATAAATTTATTATAATAATAGCTGAGCGATCTCAATTCCGCAACAATTTTAAGCCTATGAAATCCTTTAGCAGTTATTCATTTTTACATAATTCCCGTAATTACACGGTTGCCCAATTTGAGCCACTAGTTCATTGATGTTTAAGCCAGCGCCGCTAGGGCGGGAAAGCAAAAGCAATTGCAGATTTAAGGCTTTACAAAGTTCATGCCAATGGTTCTCATTCAGGCCCCCCGATTGACGGGTGAGCACGCTGTGGCAGCCCCATTGGCGGCAGAGAGCTGCCTCCACAAACCATTGCCTGGGATGGGGTTTCAAGCAGGCAATCCGCTCAGGTGCTAAGCCATGGCTAAGGGCCTGCCTTAGGGCCCCAGGGCTAGGCAATAGGCGCACGCAGTGGTCGCTAGCTCTGCTGTATTGCAATGCTTTGCTCAATTCCCTGGCCCCAAGGGCTAGAAGTAATACCTTGCCCTCCAGAGCCTCATTGTTTAGGGCGGCAAGATTGGGCAAGATTTTTGCCTTTCCTGGTGCCAGCTCCGGCCGCCAATAGCGCAGCAGTGGCTGGTGTAATTCGGCGCAGGCTTGGTTTAGTTGTTGATGAATATGGCGTGCAAATGGATGGGTGGCATCAATTACCCAGCGGCAGGGCCATTGCTCGAGGGCAAGCTTTAATTCGCCGTTATTTCCCAGGGCGCCAATTTGGATTTCCAGTTTGGGATGGTTTGGATAGGCGCGGGCAGCGGCGGCTGAAACAACACTCACCCTTAGCTGCCAGCCCCGCTCTATCAAGGCCCCGGCCAGTTTTGGCCCTTCTCCCGTACCACTGAGCAGCCAGAGCCGCTGGTGGCTGGGGACTGATTGGGGGAGAATAGGAACCACGGTTGCGTTTTTGTTGTGAACCAATGCCTGCTGGAAGTTGAAGTGCTGGAGGCTCCAAAAATTAGATACACCCAAGACAACCAAACCCCTATTGCCGAAATGGCCGTGCGGCTTGAGGGTTTGAGGCCTGAGGACCCAGCCGGCGAACTTAAAGTTGTTGGTTTTGGCAGCTTGGCCCAAGACCTACAAAACCGAGTGAGCGTTGGTCAACGCTTGGTGGTTGAAGGGCGTTTACGCATGAACACCGTGGCCCGTGCCGATGGAGTTAAGGAAAAAAAGGTTGAATTCACCTTGGCCCGTATCCACCCGCTGGGTGCCAGCCCAGCAACGCCCCAAGTTGCTGCAGTAGCGCCTGTGGCAACGGTGGCGAATAAACCGCCGGCAGCATCTAAAGCCAGCCCATCGGTGCAACCAACCAGTTGGAACACAGGCCCCCTGGTCGACTTACCAGAGGATGAAATTCCGTTCTAGCCGTCTTAATTGGGGGATATTTTTTGGCTTGCTAGCTCCAGCAGTTGGCCTAATTCCCTCTCTAATGCCGCTAGATCAAGGCGCAGTTCCGGCCAGCTGCCGCCATCAAGTTCCCTTAGTAACCAACCACGGTCTTGCTCAAGAGCTGTAATCAGGTCTTGAGCATCGCTTTGTTCAGGAGCTTCTGAGCTGCTGGTCATATAAAGCTTGAATCAAGCCCCATCCTGGAGCCCTTTGGAGGAAGATGGCGGAATGCAAGCCATTCTTTCCCCCGGTTCCCTCTTAACCGTGTTGGGCTCGGTGCTCACGGTTATCGGTTCGATTGCCTACGCCACCGACGCGCCCAATCTCAGTTTGCCAACAATTTTCTATGGCATCCCCATATTTTTGGGGGGCCTTGCCCTTAAATCCTCCGAGCTGCCACCGGTGCGGCGCCTAACGGCCCCTGCCCAATTTCAAGAACTGCGCGATAAAACTGCCACCGAGGGTCAACTCAAATTGCTCAAGGATGTGGTGCGATGGCGTTATGGCCAAAAAGCACACCTGGAAAGTTCCTTGGAGGCGCTCAAATTGTGGGATGAAGATAATCCGCCCCAGCTTGAAAGCATCGAGGAATACAACTATGGCGATCGCTATGCCCTGCGCCTGCAAGTGCAGCTCAACGCCGTTGATAGAAGCCGTTGGTTTGCCTTGGAAGATCGTTTGGGTAGATTTTTTGGTCCCGGCTTAGAGGCTTGCCTAGATGAAAACGGTGCCAATGCCCTGAACATTTGTTTTAGACAGCCATGCCCATAGATCCGAGCATCTCCCCCCACGACGCCCTAAGGGTGGAGGTTCTTAGTGAAGCACTGCCTTTCATCCAGCGTTTTAGTGGCCGCAGGGTGGTTATCAAATATGGCGGTGCCGCCATGGTGGATGAACATCTGCGTGAGGCGGTTTTTCGCGATATAGCCCTGCTTGCCAGTGTTGGTGTGCGACCCGTTGTAGTGCACGGTGGTGGACCCGAGATCAATCAATGGCTAAAGCGTTTGGCGATTGAGGCGGTTTTTCAGGAGGGTTTAAGGGTTACCGATCCCGCCACCATGGACGTGGTGGAAATGGTTTTGGTAGGGCGAGTAAATAAGCAAATTGTTAACGGCCTAAATCATGTGGGCGGCAATGCCGTTGGCTTTAGTGGCGCCGATGGCGGCCTTGTGCAGGCACGTACCCATGGGGACGGCTCATTGGGGCTTGTTGGCGATGTGGCACGGGTTAATCCGGCCGTGATTATTCCGCTTTTGGATTTGGGTTACATACCAGTGATTTCCAGTGTTGCTCCAAACGCTGAAGGGCAGTCTTACAACATCAATGCCGATACGGTTGCAGGTGAGTTGGCGGCTGCTTTGGATGCCGAAAAGCTTGTGCTCCTCACCGACACACCAGGGATTTTGCGGGATCGGGCCGATCCAGGTTCATTGATTCGCCACAGCACCCTTTCTCAAGCGAGGGAATTGATCGCCAGCGGGGTTGTGGCCGGTGGCATGGTTCCAAAAACCGAATGCTGCATTCGCGCCCTAGCCCAAGGGGTTAAGGCAGCCCATATCGTTGATGGCCGGGTGCCCCACGCGCTTTTGCTCGAAGTGTTCACCAAGGCGGGCATTGGCACCATGGTGGTGGGAAGCAGTTCGGGTTAGGCCAGATGCACCCAGAAGCGCGGCGAGCCCTTGATTGTGGTGAATATCGCAAGGTGGTGAGCTTGCTCGAGCCGCTGCGAACTGAACTACCTGCATCCAACGCCAAGGGAGCTGAATTGCGGCTGTGGCTGGCTACCGCATATCAAGGTTTGAATGATCAAGCCAGTGCTGTTTCCTGTTGCCGTGAGGTGATCCTGGTTGGTGGTAGCGAGCAACGCCGCCAGGCCCAGGCGGTTTTAGCAATTATCGAAGCGCCCGTTTTGCAACGCCCTAAGGAATGGAGCATCGAATTGCCCCACCTGGGTGATAGCCCTCCCCTTGAGGGCTTAGCCCGCGGCGCGGCAAGCCGTGGCAGGGCAAAAAAAGAACTGCCTAAACCTGCACCACCGGTTGGTAAAACAAAGGCTCCCATTGGCTTTGCCCTATTCGCTGGCCTGTTTTTGCTATGCCTCACCCTGCTGCTAGCAGGTTGCATGAGGGTTGATAGCAGCATTGAATTCCATGGGCCAGGCAGGCTTGAATTTCAGCAGCAATTGCAGGGGCAACCAGCCAGCCGCAGTGGGGTTTTAACCCTCGAGCAATTAACACCACTAATTGGGGTTGAGTTGCAACGCTTTGAGCAGCGCTATGGCATTGAAGTGCAGGAGCCGGAAATCAACTGGCGTGAGCGCAACTGGCTTCTGGGAGTTCAGCAGCAGATGCAATTGAGCTGGGATCTGAGAGCGCTTGATCCTGTGCCCGGCTTATTTATGCACTTGCATTTCAGGCCCCTGGCCCCTAGGGCTGTTGAACTGGCAGAACCCCTAATGCCGGAGGCAGAGGGTGCAAATGGTTTGGATTGGCAACTATTGCCAGGCCAATTAAATCGATTCGAATTTTCCTGCTGGCGATGGAGTGGCCTGGGCTTAGGCGCATTGGCAACAGCATTTTTGCTTTCAACTAGCTTGTTGCTCCAACAGAGATTGCTTAAAGCTCCAACGGATCTGGATCGATCGCCAGATGCACCCCTTTAGGCAGCAATTGGCGTAACTCTTGCTCAGTTGGTAGCGGAATAGCGCTGCTAGATGGGCCTTGAAGCAGGAGTTGCCAGCGGTTAAGGCCAGCTACCTTTGCCCTTGGTGCCGGGGCAGGCCCGATGGCCAGCCAATCGGCAGCTTTTAATTGCTTCGATACATGGTTCAGCAGGGTGGTTGCTGCACTGGCTGTGATGCTTGCGTGCGTGCCTGCAAAGCGCAGTAAACAGGCGCGGCTGAAGGGCACCAACCCGGCCGAGCGCCTTAGGGCAACCTCCTCCTCCAAAAATTGTTCATAGCTACCCGCCAAAAGATGCTTAATAACGCGATGATCTGGATCGTAGGTTTGAACTAGAACTTCCCCTGGTTGTTCCCCCCGGCCCGCTCTGCCTGCCAGTTGAAGTAGTAATTGCAAGCTTTGTTCCGCTGCCCGTAGGTCGGGGCGATGCAAAAGGCCATCGGCAGCTAAAACCACCGCCAGAGTTACCTTTGGCAGATCCATGCCCTTAGCAAGCATTTGGGTACCAACTAAAACGTCGGCTTCTCCAGCGGCAAAACGATCCAATAATTGTTTGTGGCCATCCCTTCCCCGGGTGCTATCTCGGTCAAAACGCAATAGACGCATACCTTCTAGCTCTTGCTCTAGCTGCTCCAATACTTTTTGGGTGCCGGCTCCAAACGGCTTAAAAGCGGTAGAACCGCAGTTCCCACAGCGGCTTGCCAGCTCTTCCCGGTGGTCGCACCAATGGCAGCGCAACCAGCTTTGGCCATTGCTGTTGCGATGCACCGTGAGTGAAACATCGCAATGGGGACAGCTCACCGCTTCCCCGCAACTCCTACAGCTCAAAAAAGTGTTGTAACCCCGCCGGGGTACTAACACCACAGCCTGTTGGCCGCGATCGGCTAGGCCGCTGAGTCGATCCAAAAGTGGTCTGCTGAGCAGGCGTCGATGGCCCTCTGCCAGCTCAAGCCGCATATCCACCACCCGCACCGGCGGCAATGGCCTGGCGGCAATGCGTTGCGGCAAACGCAATAGGCCAATGCTGGCCTTGGCACCTTGGCAGGCAAGCCAGGTTTCCAGGCAAGGGGTGGCACTGCCCAGAAGGATTAAACAACCCTCCTTTTCCTGCCTGAGCCGAGCAACATCCCTGGCGTGATAACAGGGCATTGGTGCTTCTTGTTTGTATGAACTGTCGTGCTCCTCATCCAGCACGATTAAACCAAGCTTTGGTAGCGGTAAAAAAATTGCGGAACGGGTTCCCACCACAATGCAGGGGCTGCCGGAACGGCAATGGCGCCAGGCGGCAAGTCGTTCGCCTTCGCTTAGGCCTGAGTGATAGGCCACCACAGCGCCAGCAAAGCGGCGGCGGCAGCGCTCTAAAAGTTGGGGTATGAGTCCTATTTCAGGGGTGAGGAGCAAAACACTTTTGCCAGCAGCTAGTTCTGGTGCACAGCAGCGCAGGTAGATCTCGGTTTTACCTGATCCGGTTACTCCCCAAAGCAGCCATTGGCGTTGATTGCTTTGCTGCTTAAGCCGCTCTAATACCGCTGCTTGATCCGGATTTAGCTCTGGTGGAATCTCAAGGCTGGGGCTAGAGCTGCTTGGCCAACCCTTTGGGGGCTGAAGTTCGCTCTTGAGTTGAACTAAACCTTTGCGTTCAAGGGCCTTCAATAACGACCTACCAAAGCCAGCTGCAATCAGTTCTTTTGCCGGCTGAGAACCTGTTAGCTGCAATTGCTCAAGAAGGCCCTGTTGCTTTTTGGTGAGGCATGCTGGGGCCGCCCCGGGGATGGCTGAGGCCACCAACTGCTTACAAGCAAGGCCAGCTGCCTGCTGCTTTTTACCTAGCCAGCCATTCGGTAAAGCAGTTTTAAGCACCTGGAATTGGGCGGTGTGGCACTGGGCTGCAACTGCCACGAGCAAATCCTGCCAGCGTTCGTTTATGGCTGCGCTTTCAAGCCTTTCAAGCACTGGCTCCAGTGCTAACCCTTCAGGGGTTTCGGCATTAACTGAACAAACCAAACCGTTATGAAGCCTGCCCCGCAGTTTCACCCTCACCAGATCCCCCTTTTGCAGGGCGGGGCAATCGCCATGGCCGTAGGTGAGCAGCAGCCCTTCCCGGCCCGCTTCAACCCACACATTTACAGCTGTTCCTAGCCCGCCCACTTAATGCCCGCTCGTTGGGGAGCCCAACCCGTTATCCAAACCCACTTATTGATTACTTGCCGATCCTCTGATCTTTTCTTAAGATATGAGGGTTGGGCTGCTAAGCAGCTCCCGGAACACGGCAGAGTTCCGGCCAGTGGGTAGACCTTGGGAAGCTTGCTTCGGGTCTGCGATCACCCCTGACAACCCTGCCAAACCATTTCGCCAGCAATGCTTGGCGAAAGATCTTGCTGAAAACTATTTTCAAAAAAATATTTGGCCCCTGCCCGATTGTTTCTGGCTGAAGCCTTTATTTGCTTGCTTCCCCCTGTTGCATCCCGATCGCATGACTGCTACTGCTGTGACTGAATCTGTGCCCGAAGTGGCAGAAATCGAGCCCACTTTGGCTACAGCCAAAACGGCTGAATTGCCCGTGGTGGCAAAAAAAGCAGCAGCTAAAACCAAAGCTCCTGCTAAGCCAAAAACCGCAGCCGCAAAAGCAACAACTCCAAAAGCAACAGCCACAAAAGCCGTTACAAAAAAGGCTGACAGCAAAAAAACAACCACAGCCAAAGCTGTTACAACTAAAGCAGCTACAACTAAAGCAGCTACTCCTAAAGCAACAACAAAAACCACCTCAAAAACAGCTCCAAAAACAGTTGCAAAAACAGCTGAGCCAAAACCAAAGAAATCAGCCAAATCAGCAGCAGATCCCGTTGCTGATGAGGAGTTCACCGTTGAGGTGAGCGCCGAAGAATTGCAGGAGGTGGCAGATGCCCTTTCCTCAGATCTTAAAGATGGCAAGGGCGCTATTAAAACCCCTAGCATCAAAATTGGCCCCAAAGGTGTTTACACTGAGGATTCAATCAGGGTTTATTTGCAGGAAATAGGCCGGATTCGTTTGCTAAGGGCGGATGAAGAAATCGAATTAGCACGTAAAATTGCTGATTTATTGCAATTAGAAGAACTTGCCACCCAGTTTGAAGAAGATAACGGTCACTATCCAGATAACAAGGAATGGGCAGCCTTAGTTGAAATGCCATTGATTAAGTTCAGGCGTCGGTTGATGCTTGGCAGGCGAGCAAAGGAAAAAATGGTGCAATCTAATTTGCGCCTTGTTGTATCGATTGCTAAGAAGTATATGAACCGTGGCCTCTCCTTCCAGGATTTAATCCAGGAAGGCAGCCTTGGTTTGATCAGGGCAGCTGAAAAGTTCGACCATGAGAAGGGTTATAAATTCTCCACCTATGCAACATGGTGGATTCGTCAAGCAATCACCCGCGCCATTGCAGATCAAAGCAGAACCATTCGTTTGCCAGTGCATTTATATGAAACAATCTCGCGGATTAAAAAAACTACTAAAATTCTAAGCCAGGAATTTGGACGCAAGCCAACGGAGGAAGAGATTGCAGAATCGATGGAAATGACCATCGAAAAATTACGTTTTATCGCTAAATCAGCCCAATTGCCGATTTCCCTAGAAACACCAATTGGCAAAGAGGAAGACTCCCGCTTGGGTGATTTCATCGAAGCAGATATCGAGAATCCCGATCAAGATGTTGCAAAAAATCTGTTAAGGGAAGATCTTGAGGGCGTGCTTGCTACCCTCAGCCCACGGGAGCGCGATGTATTGCGTTTACGCTACGGCTTAGACGATGGAAGGATGAAAACCTTGGAAGAAATTGGTCAAATTTTTGATGTTACACGTGAAAGAATTCGTCAAATTGAAGCTAAAGCCCTACGCAAATTGCGCCATCCAAATCGCAATGGCATCCTCAAAGAATATATTAAATAATTCAAACAAGGTGTATTAAGTGATTCTTGAAGATTTAAAGGGTTTGAGATCTGCCCCTGATTTAACAGCCCAGCAGAAACAACAGCTCGCAGAAGATCTCAAGCAGCGAATTTCCGCTTGCGATTGGTTCACGGTGGGGGTTATGGCCCCCGGCGCAGATCAAGCCTTGGCTAGTTTGCGTGCCATGGAAGCCAGCCTTGGCTGGCAAGCGATGCAATTGCTTGATCAACACGAACTACCAGATGGGGCTGTGTTTTTAAAGGCCAATCAACGCACCGGAACCGTAACGCTTCGCCATGAGGCTGGCCTGGGGGAGGGCTTGTTAATCAGCGGCCAATGCCCCTCTAATCCTGCTGCTGAAGACACCTGGGGGCCCCTGCCGCTGGATTTCTTCATCTGATCCCATTATTAGGGGACGACTACGTAGGCTAAATGGCTGTTTTTGGCCGGTTACCGGACAACCCAACGCACTGATGACCATCTCCACCCTTCGAATCGCTTCCCGCCGCAGCCAATTGGCGATGGTGCAAACCGAGTGGGTGCAGGCTGAATTGCTGCGGGCCCATCCCGGCCTTGAAATCAGCATCGAGGCAATGGCCACCCAAGGGGACAAAATCCTTGATGTGGCATTGGCAAAAATTGGTGATAAGGGTTTATTTACTAAGGAATTAGAAGCGCAGATGTTGGTTAATCATGCAGATATTGCAGTGCATAGCCTCAAGGATTTACCAACCAATCTGCCCGCTGGTTTGATGCTGGGCTGTGTTACCGAAAGGGAGGATCCAGCGGATGCCCTGGTGGTTCATTCCCGCCACCTCGATAAATCGCTTGCCAGCTTGCCTGAAGGATCAATTGTTGGCACTAGTTCCCTACGGCGTTTAGCGCAACTGCGCTACCACTATCCCCATCTTGTTTTTAAGGATGTACGAGGTAATGTAATAACTAGGTTAGAGAAGCTTGATTCTGGCGATTATGACTGTTTGATATTAGCGGCCGCGGGCCTAGGCCGCTTAGGACTTGCAGATCGTATCCACGAGTTGATCGATCCAAGTATTTCACTCCATGCTGTTGGTCAAGGTGCATTGGGAATTGAATGCAGGGAAGCTGATCCTGGAGTGTTGGCATTAATCAAAGTGTTAGAGCATCGCCCAACGGCATTGCGTTGTTTAGCAGAACGGTCTTTTTTGCGCAGCCTTGAGGGCGGTTGCCAGGTGCCAATTGGCGTTAATAGCAGCTTTGATTCTGCCGATAATTTAGTGCTCACAGGTATGGTGGCGAGCCTTGATGGAAAGCGTTTGATACGTGATCAAGTGCAAGGCAGCCTGGCTGATCCTGAAGCGATAGGAATTGCCCTGGCCGAAAAATTACGCAGCCAAGGGGCAGGGGAGATTCTCCAACAGATATTTGCAGATGTTAGACCCCAAAGCTGAAGCCACTGCCGCTCCATTTCAGTGGGGTTTACTGGCGTGGGCAGCCCTAGTTGGCTTACTTACCGGCTTGGCAATTGTTGGTTTTCATTATCTACTTGGCTTTATTAATAATCTGATCTACGGCCCATTTGTTGCCTTCGTGATGGATGCGGTTGGCCCCCATCCATTAGTGCCGGAGGTGCTGCCGCCGCCGCCACCGCCAGCGGCTGCAACGCCATTGCAGTCTTTATTACAAATAGGCCTAGGTGGCTTGGGAGTTCTATCGCCACCACCTGTGCTGCCGCCTGAACCTGTGTTGCCGCCGGTGCCAATGCCGCCGCCATGGTTGAGCAGTTGGCCTGTGGTTCTAGGACCCGTGCTCGGCGGATTGTTGGTGGGGTTACTGCGGTTGCTAAGCAAAGATTTGGGCCCCAGTTTGCCCAGTTTGATGGCGATGGCTGATGGTCGCTTGCAAGCGGAGCCACGCCTACCTTTTGCCCGTTTAATTGGTGCTTCGATCAGCCTTGGCAGTGGCGCATCCCTTGGCCCCGAGGGGCCAAGTGTTGAAAGTGGCGGTAATATTGGCCTGTGGCTTGGCAGGAGAGCAGGTCTTACCCCGGATGCACTTAAAGCCCTTGTGGGTGCTGGCGTTGCCGCTGGTTTAGCCGCTGGCTTCAGGGCACCTATTGCCGGGGTGTTTTTTGCTTTTGAAGGGGCCTACAGCACTATCCCAGGCAGGCCAAGCCTGCGGGCAGTGCTGGTGGCTGCTGTTAGTTCCACCCTGGTTATTCAGTTGGGTTTGGGAGATGACCCAATCTTTCGCCTGCCGGCCTATGAAGTGCGTTCCCCCTTGGAATTGCCCCTTTATTTAGGTTTGGGATTACTTGCCAGTTTTGTGGCATGGGCCCTGGTGCGCCTACTTGCCCTTGGGCGCAGTGAAGCTGTTCAAGCGAAATTAGAATTAATTCCCCCTTGGTTGATAACAGCTGTTGGGGGCCTTGCTGTTGGTTTATTAGCCCTTGGTTTTCCACAGGTGCTAGGTGTTGGTTACGACACTGTTGAATCACTTCTCGGCTCTGGCGGTGGCATCAGCCTGTTAACACTGCTGGCCCTATTAATAGTTAAATTAGTTGCCACAGGTGTTAGTAATGCCACCGGATTTATTGGTGGTGGTTTTGCACCTTCTCTATTTTTAGGTGCTGTTTTAGGTAGTTTTTATGGGCAATTATTGGGCGATGGTGGTTTTGGCTTACCGGTAGCTGAGGCGCCTGCCTACGCCATGGTGGGTATGGCGGCAGTGCTTGCCGGTGCTGCTAGGGCACCGCTAACGGCCTTGCTGTTGTTATTTGAATTAACCCGCGACATTCGAATTGTGTTGCCATTGATGGCAGCTACTGGCTTGAGTGCCCTGTTGGTGGAGCGATGGCAGGGTTTAAGTGATCCAGGCTTATTGGGCCCTGATCCGGTGGAGGAGGAAAGGCGCGGCCAATTGCAACAGTTATTAGTGGCTGAGGCCCTAGAACCTGAGGCGCCATTGGTTTTGCCCGCTGATCTAGCACCGTCTACGGCATTGGCGATGTTGCTTGATGCCCATGGCCACTGTTTGTTGGTGGAGCAGGCGGGATGGGTGAAAGGTTTAATTACCCTTGCTGATTTGCAACAGGTACTTAATTCCAAGCGATCAGTTTCTTTTTTACAGGATTGCTTACGCAGTGAATTGGTTTGGCTGCCATCATCTGCAGATTTAAGTAGATTGGAAGATCAATTGCGTCCCAATGGTCTCAGGCAATTACCGGTATTTATGGTTGAGGAAGGTTTATCTGCTCAGCTACCGCAGGGTTTGCCGCCGGAGGGTTTAGCCGTAACGCAGTTGCAAGGAATCGCTAGCCGCGATGGTTTAGCCAGGGCTCTAGCCAGGCGGATTAAGGGTTAGGTTTGATTTCAATCGCATCACCTGAATTCCATGACCCGTTTAATAAACGAATCAGAGCTAAAAGAATTGCCAAGTATTTTGCCTGGCTGGCAAGTGCAAGATGGAAAGATCAAACGCACATGGCGCTTCAATAATTTTTCTGAGGCCTTTGCTTTCATGGTGAGGGTTGCCATGGCAGCTGAACAGCTGGGCCATCACCCAGATTGGAGTAATAGCTGGAATAAAGTAAGCATTGAATTAGTGTGCCATGATCTAGGTGGTATATCTGATTTAGATGTAAATTTAGCTAAGCAAATAAATCAAATTTGCCCTTGAATAGGAGATTTAATTAAATACCAAGCCATCGTTTGACGCAGTAACCGATACTGTGCTCCCAGCTGTATAGCTGCCGGAAAGGATAGCCTTGGCTATTGGTGTTTCCAATTCCCTTTGGATTGCACGCTTAAGTGGCCTGGCCCCATAAACTGGGTCGTAGCCAGTGGTTGCAAGCCAATCTAAGGCACTACTTTCAGCATTTAAATTGATTTTGCGGGTTGCTAAACGATTTGCTAGCCTTTGCACTTGCAATCCAACAATTTGGCGTAGTTCATCAGCCCGTAAACTATGAAATATGATTGTTTCATCTAGCCTGTTTAGGAATTCTGGCCTGAAGTGGCTTCTCAGGGCTTCATTTACCCTTCGCTCCATTTCATCATGGCGGCCATCATCTCCAGCCAATTCTAATATTGATTGGCTACCAATATTACTGGTGAGGATTAGAACTGTATTTGTGAAATCCACCGTGCGACCCTGGCTATCAGTAACCCTGCCATCATCAAGAATTTGCAGCATTACATTGAACACATCCGGATGTGCTTTTTCTATTTCGTCAAATAAAATAACAGCATAGGGCCTCCTTCTTACCGCTTCCGTGAGTTGCCCCCCCTCCTCAAAACCAACGTAGCCAGGGGGCGCTCCAATCAACCTTGAAACAGCATGCTTTTCCATATATTCGCTCATATCAATTCGCACTAAGGCATTTTCACTATCAAATAATTCAGCCGCTAGCGCTTTACTTAATTCGGTTTTACCAACACCGGTGGGGCCAAGAAACAGAAAGCTAGCTATGGGCCGATTCGGATCCGATAACCCAGCCCTAGAGCGTTGAATTGCATCAGCAACAGCAGAAACAGCCTCAGTTTGACCAATAACACGCCCATGCAATTGCTTTTCCAATTCAAGCAGTTTTTCCATTTCTGATTGGGCTAACTTGCTCACTGGAATGCCAGTCCATTTAGCAATAACTTCGGCAATATCGTCTTCAGTTACCTCCTCGCGCAATAATTGCTGTGTTGAGCTATCGCTATCCGCACTGCCTAGCTCTTCTTCTCTAGCGGCTAGTTTCTTATTTAATTCAGCCAATGTGCCATATTCCAATGCTGCAGCCTTGTTTAAATCATAATTACGTTTTGCCTGCTCTACCTGTAATGTAATCTGCTCAATCTCTTCTTTTAATGCCTGTAAATTATCAATTGCACCTTTTTCCTTCTGCCATTGGGCGTTAAGGCCACTTTGTTGCTCATTTAATTCTGCTAGTTCCCTCTCAATTCTTTCAAGCCTTTCTTTGCTGGCGGCATCTGATTCACGACCTAGGGATAGTTTTTCCATCTCCAATTGCAGTATTTTACGATCGATTTCATCAATGGCCTCTGGTTTTGAGGTTATTTCCATCTTTAAGCGCGCTGCCGATTCATCCACAAGATCAATTGCTTTATCCGGAAGGAATCGATCGGCAATGTAGCGGCTGCTAAGCACTGCAGCCGCCACTAAAGCTGTATCTGCGATTCTTACGCCGTGGTGCACCTCATAGCGTTCCTTGAGGCCACGAAGGATTGAAATTGTGTCTTCAACCGATGGCTGATCTACAAATACCTGTTGGAAGCGGCGCTCGAGGGCTGGATCCTTTTCAATATGCTTGCGATGTTCATCAAGGGTGGTTGCACCAATACAACGCAATTCACCTCGGGCTAACATTGGTTTTAATAGGTTGCTGGCATCCATCGATCCGCCGGCTGCTCCAGCGCCAACCACCGTGTGAATTTCATCGATAAACAATACGATTTGTCCATCACTAGATGTAACTTCTTTTAAAACTGCCTTTAATCTTTCCTCAAATTCACCTCGATATTTAGCACCTGCAATTAGTGCGCCCATATCAAGGGAAATAAGTTGTCTGTTCTGTAGCGCAGATGGCACATCACCATTAACTATTCTTTGCGCTAAACCTTCAACAATTGCCGTTTTGCCAACGCCGGGTTCACCAATTAAAACCGGATTATTTTTAGTGCGTCGAGATAAAATTTGTATCGTGCGACGGATTTCTTCATCGCGGCCAATCACAGGATCTAATTTCCCCTGGCGGGCGGCGGCTGTTAGATCACGGCCATATTTTTCTAATGATTCATAGGTTCCCTCTGGGTTTTGGTCGGTAACCCTCTGGCTACCTCGAACACACTTAATTGCATCACGTAATTTTGCTTCATTTAATCCCGCAGCCTGCAATAGTTGTTTACCGCAACGATCATCTATGGCGAGGGCTAGTAGGAGGTGTTCAATTGAAATAAAACTATCTTCTAGTTCTTTTTTTAAATCATCAGCCCGCTCCAAAAGCGTTTGCATAGCCTTGCCCATATATACATTGCTTGGAATGCTGCCCAGGCTTGGTTGCCTTTGAATAAATGCCTCTACCTGTTCAGCAAGCTGGCTTGTAACAAGTTCGGCCTTTTCTAAAATGCGCACGGCCAAGCCCTGTGGCTGTTGCATTAGGGCGAGAAAAAGGTGTTCGGTTTCAAGTTGTTGATGGCGCTGCTTTTGGGCAATGGCTTGCGCTGCTACTACGGCTGCCCAGGCCTGTTCGGTGAATTGCTCAGCTGTTGGTTGAATCACTTTGCTTGCTCTGTTCTTGGATCCAACCTATGGGCAAGTGATGCTTTTTAAGGTGAGGTTTGCCGATCAGGAAAACCGTACACAGCACTCTTAATAAATTATTCTCCAATATCCTTGTAGTTGCAATATTTTAATGGGCATCCATTTAACCCGTAATAAGCATCGAATTGTGATAAACAGCCCCTCGCATTTTTACCTGCAACTTCGCTTGGGGGTAATTGTTTTGGTTGGGCATACTCCATCCCCCACGGCACCAGCCAGGCGCATCCCCCTGGCGTGAGCCCTGGCCTCTGGTTTGCAAATGGCTGTGTTGGTTGGGCCAGCGCTGATAGGGGAAAAATCAAGGCCCAGATCAACAGTTTGATTTTCATTGCTAGGCTTGCACTACTGGCTTTCTAGCTAGAAAACAATTGCTTGTCTGCCCTGGGGCTTGTTTTTTGTATGGCTGAAATTTTTCCGCTTGATTTAATTGAATCACTTGCCATGGAGGTGGATACATTTAAAAATACAAGTAATGATCTAGAGCGTAATTGCTGGCTTACTGTTCACCGCTTTCAGCATGGTGTTCTGCCAAGTGAATATGATATTCGTGAAATTCCAGAGGATCTTTATCTTCAATTGTTAGCCCATTGCAAGGCCATTCAGGGAAATGCATAACCACTAAAAAGCCGGCTTATTTCTAAGCCGGCTTCCTGATCTTCTAGGGATTTTTAGGAGAGCTGATCAGCTCCAGCCTTTGGCAGACATGTCTTCCACATAGGAAGCAACATCTGCAATGTCGGTGTCGGAAAGTTTGCCGCCAAAGGCTGGCATGGCGTTCTTGCCATTGGTTACCTGATAGGCGATAGCAGCTTCATGGCCAGCGCTGTAATCGGCGAGGTATGCATCCAAAGCCTCAGCTTTGAGGGTGCGTTCGCCGTTAACCACGTTGCCGCCACCCATGTGACAGGCCACACAGTTGGCTGAAAACACCTGGGCTCCGTGGGCAATATCCGCTGCATAGGCGGGGGCTGAACCAAGGGAAAGGCTGCCGAAAATGAAAGCAAAACAGAGGGCCACTAGGCCAAGTAGGCGACGCATGGGCGCAAAAAATTTTCCTTACCAACTTAGTAAAAGCTCTACCTAGCTTGGGCCCTCTGCAACGCTTTGACATGTAGTTGCTTGGCGCAGGGGACCCCGCTGGGGTAGGCCGGCTTCGTTGAACACCGCCTCAAGGTTTGAAGCATGGGAATGCAAACCAAATCTTTCTGGGGGGCTGATCGGGCTATGCACAAAGTGTCTTTGGCGAATGCTGAAGCGATCCCAGGCGTTGATTTCTATCGGCAGAACCTTGATCAAGGCTTCAATTAACCAACCCCACAGCGGTATGCCAGGGGGGCGCCACATTCCCCTCCAGCAACAAAGCTGGGCAACAGCTTTGTTAATCGTTATTGCCGGCTGACCCAACACCAATCGCCGCACGGCCCCTTGACCGGCCTCTGGATTGGCTTGATGGGGGGCTAAACACAGGTGGCAGCATACTTTTGCAATATCTGCCGCATGGATGAAATGAAAGCTGGAATCTGCACGAAGCCAGCGGGCCAGCCATAGCCAGCCAATGGCCTCGCCAAGGCCTGAGGTGAGATAGCTGTTGGGGAAGGCCCCCATGCCATCAACCCTGCCACCAAATACCAGGGTGGGAAACACTGCAACAATCTTTGCTGCCAATGGGTGAGCTTCTAATTGGCGCAGGCATTGGGCTTTGGTTTGGATATATTCAGTTCCAAATTCTTCAGCTTCATCAAATAGCTGTAAATCTTTGTTTAAGATACTTGCGGTTGAAAAGTATATAACTTGGTTTAATTTTGTTGGATCTAAACGAGCTAATAATTCTTTTACAGCGTCAACATTTACCTGCTTTGCCCTCAACGGGTCGCCCCATGCTGTGGCTGTGTGTATTACCCGGGTAACGCCCTTAAGCAGTTGATCATGGCTGCTTTGATCGCGTAGGTCGCTCACCAATAGGGTTATGCGCGGATGGTTGTGGGGAACGGCCGTTAATTTGCTTGGGTTGCGCAACCACAACAAAAGCTCAGCATTTGAATGCTGAAATAGCTGATGGCAGATGTGTTGACCAACGCAGCCACTGGCGCCGGTGATCAGAATCCGTTCGGGGCTCACCTCAACCCACCGTGCCCATTAGTTCATTTACCCGTTTGCCTGTTTCAAAGAAAACCCTGGCATTTTCTTCCGGGGTGCCAGGCAAAATACCGTGGCCCAGGTTGAGAATGTGCCTACGGCCTCTCGCCTTACGCACCGTATCGATGATGCGATGGCGAATCGCTTCCGGAGTACCAAATAGCAGGCCGGGATCCACATTTCCCTGGATGCCCACCTGGTGCGGTAAGCGTTTGCAGCCATCCGCCATATCAACACTCCAATCGAGGGAGATGAAGTCAACCCCTGTGGCTGCCATCCTTTCAAGCACGCCCGCGCTGCCTGATATGTAGAGGATCAACGGTGTTTCTGGATGCTTAGCTCGCACCTGGTCGATCACCCGTTTTTGGTATGGGGCAGCAAAGGTGTCGTAATCAATCGGGCTCAGTTGGCCAGCCCATGAATCAAATAGTTGAACAACTTGGGCGCCACTATCAATTTGATAGTTCACGTAAGTGGCGATGCTGTCGGCAAAGTGGGAAAGCAATCGATGCATTAATTGCGGTTCCCTAAAGGCCATCGCCTTGATCACCGCATAGTCTTTGCTGCTTTTACCTTCAACTGCGTAGGCAGCCAAGGTCCAGGGGGCACCAACGAAACCGAGCACGGCTGCCTCTGAACCAACACTCTCCCTAAGCCTGCCGAGTACCTCCCCTACAAAAGCGAGGCTGCTGGCAGGTTCAAGCGGGCGCAGGGCCTCCACTTGGGCAATCGAACGTATGGGTGGATCAATGATTGGCCCCCTGCTTTCAATGATGTCGAAATCAATGCCCATCCCCGGTAGGGGGGTGAGGATGTCTGAAAACAGAATCACCCCATCCGGCTGGAAGGCCTGGAAGGGTTGCATTGATATTTCATAGGAAAGATCTGGATTTTCTGAGCGGTCGCGGAAGGAGGGATGGCGATCGCGCAAATCCCGATACACCTTCATGTATCTACCAGCCTGCCTCATCATCCACACGGGGGGACGCTCCACCTGTTCACCACGGGCGGCACGCAGCAGCAGGGGTAAGGCGTTGCTCATGGCAGCAAGGGAGGAGAGTTAGCCGCTGACGCTACCCGACCAATCAACCTTATTTGGCGCTCTCTTCATGGATTGCCGCAGCTAATTGGCGACTGGGGTCGAGCTTTAACACCAATACGCTTAATGGTGGCAGGCAGAGATCAAGGGATTGTTCGTAGCCATGCATAGCTTTGCCATCGCTGAACTTGCCGCCCAAATTACCTTGGTTAGTGCCGCCATAGCGTGAACTATCGCTGTTGAAAGCTTCTTTATAGAAGCCGTTAACAGGAACGCCAATGCGGTAGTTGCCATGGCCTTCAGGGGTGAAATTACAAACCACCACCACCCAATCACCACCGTGCTCATCGCGGCGCATGAAGCTCACAACACTGTGGCTGTTGTCGTCGCAATCTATCCACTGAAAACCGTAATTAGCAAAATCACTGCGCCATAATGCTGGCTCTGATTTATAGAAACTGTTAAGGTCGTCCACCAGGTTTAATAGGCCCTGATGGGCTGGATATTGAAGCTTGTCCCATTCGAGATCACCCCACACATTCCATTCACCCCTTTGACCAAACTCCATACCCATAAATATTGTTTTCTTGCCAGGGTGGGTCCACATAAATGTGAGCAATGCCCTTACATTGGCGAATTTTAATTCATCGCTACCCGGCATCTTATGGAGCAGGTGGCTCTTGCCATGTACCACTTCATCGTGGCTTAAGGCGAGCATGAAATTTTCAGTGTATTGATAACAAATTGAGAAGGTTATGTTGTTTTGGTGGAACTGACGGAACCAATGATCTAGCTCGAAGTAATCGAGCATGTCGTGCATCCAACCCATGTTCCACTTCAGGTTGAAACCAAGGCCCCCCATGTGGGTTGGCATCGTAACCATCGGCCAAGTGGTGGATTCCTCTGCGATCGCCAGGGCACCAGGGAAATAGTGGAATAGCACTGAATTTGCCTGTTGCATAAAGCGAACGGCTTCAAGATTCTCCCTGCCCCCATGTTCATTGGGTAACCATTCACCATCAGGCCTTAGGTAATCGCGATAAAGCATCGAAGCAACCGCATCTACGCGGATGCCATCAATGTGAAATTCTTCAAACCAAAATAGAAGATTTGAAACCAGGAAATTCCTAACCTCATTTCTACTGTAATTAAAAATTAGTGTTCCCCATTCCTTATGCTCACCGATGCGGGAATCACCATGTTCATAGAGATGGCTGCCATCAAAGAAAGCGAGGCCGTGGGCATCTTTAGGGAAGTGTCCAGGCACCCAATCCAGGATCAGGCCGATGCCCTCTTTATGGCAGCGATCAACAAAAGCCTTGAATTCATTTAAGGGCCCAAATCTACTTGTTGGTGCATAGAAGCCCGTTACTTGATAACCCCATGAACCATCGAATGGATGCTCTGCAACGGGCATTAATTCAATGTGGGTGAAGCCCCTTGCCTTTACGTATGGAATAACGCGATCAGCTAATTCCGGATAGGTGAGTAAGCGGGCTCCAGGTTTTAAATCGGCAGCTGGAACTGGGGTTCTAGCTTCACCGTTGCTTTCTATGTATGGCTGATCAGCGCCACCATGCATCCAACTGCCCAGATGCATTTCGTAAACAGAAACGGGCTGGTCGAGGGGATTACGGCTATCCCTTTGCTGCAACCAACTGGTGTCGTTCCATTCGTAGTTATTCAGATCTGCCACCAGCGATGCCTGCAGGGGCCTTACCTCATGTTGAAATCCATAGGGATCGGCCTTTTCATAGCAGTGGCCGTTTTGGCTGCGCACCTCATATTTGTAGCGATGGCCTACGCCAATTCCAGGCACAAATAATTCCCAGCTGCCCCCCAGGCGTTGTTGCATCGGCAGGTGTCTGCCGTCCCAGCCACAGCAATCGCCAATTAGGGCAACACTGCGGGCACTGGGCGCCCACACACAAAATTGCACCCCTGCCACCCCCTGTTGTTCGGTGGGGTGGGCACCCATCCTGCGCCAAATGTGGTGGTGGTTACCCTCAGAGAAAAGGTGGCGATCCATTTCCCCCATCCATTCCTCACGGAAGGCAAAGGGATCGTGTTGTTCATGGGTAATGCCAGCCCTGTGAACCCTCAGCCTGTAGCCACTGCCTGGCTCTTGGGGCACCACCTGTTCAAATAACCAAGGGTGATGGGGACATTCCATCTCCAATTCCTGGCCCTGGTGCAAGAGCCACACTTGGTTTGCATCGGGCAGCCATGCCCGCACTACCCAGTTGCCATCAGCTAGGGGCTGGGGGCCTAGCACCGCAAAGGGGTGGTTGTGGCTGCAGGTGGCTAGCCGCTCGCCATCGGCAAACATCCAATCAATGCTTTCCACAACCATCGCGGCCCTTTTCCATAGCTGTGCCGGAGCCTAAACGGATTCGTGGCCCCTTTACCCCATAGCTTTGAGCTCCAAACCACTTCCTTCTAATTGCATCTCCAAACGAATGCTGAGATGTTCTGGCCCCACGGGCCCAGGAGCCCAATGGCCATCACCGCGATTCACGCTTACCTGGGGCCAGGCGGCAGCAGCTATGCACAATCTGAGCTGCTCCCCTGGTTGCAGAGTGGCCAGCAGCGGTTGAAGTTGCACTTGCCTAGGTGCCAAATGCAAGCAGTGTTCCCCCAGTTGCCTCAAAATGCCTGTGCTTAGAACCAACACCTCTGCTCCTTGCTTGCGCACCACCGCCAAGCTGGCGCAAAGGTCGAAGCCCGCTTGATCAGCTGCCACCACCACTGTTAGTTGCGGTGCACCCCAGAGCTCTAGTGGCTCCTTAACTGGGGCGCCCGTGAAACAAACCACATCAGCTCTGCCATCAATAGCGCCTCTCTCTTGGATCCCCGCATCTGCACCCAGGTGGCCACCGCATCCAGGTGCCGCTCTCCAGGGGTCGTGCACCCAATACACAATGCCCCTGCCTTGGTGATTTGCTAATAGCTCACCCTCATCACTGCGGCTGGCGGCCAAGCCTCCACTGCTCAAGCCCCAGGTTTGATTGCTGGGCCGCGCTGGATCCCTTTGCTGCCAAACCTTGGCGAGTAAATCAAAAACCAAGCAGGGAACTGCTTCCTTAGGCGGTAAGCGATCGCGCAGGTGCTGATCAAAAAAAGCAAGTTGCCATTCATCTACCCCACCACAGGCGTGGGGCCCTTGGTCAACACTGCCAACCCTGCGATCCCAGCTCAGATGGCTCCAGGGTCCGATGCGCAGCAATGGGTTGCCGCCAGCTTGCTTACTGAGTTTCCAAATATCAAGGCCGCCCCTCAAGTAAGGGTCGTGCCAACCCTGGGGTAGCAGTAGGGGCAATCGCAAAACCGCTGGATTCGGTGCCTGCTCCTGCCAGGATTCCGCCGATAGTGGATTACGGTTAAACCAGGCCAGCACTGGATTTCCTGGATTTACCTGGCGTAGTAGTTCAAGCCCGTTAACAAGAAAATCACCCCCTTGCAGGCTTGCGCGGATGGCATTCCATTGATCGGTTTTATTTGAACGCCTGCATTGTTCGGCTGCTAACTGGAGGCCCCAGGCCAAATTGTTTGCATAAAAATGGGCACCCCCTTCACTTGCCAGATGTAAACGTTGGTTCCAACCGGTCATGGCAGGAGCCATTGCATCGGCGGGGTTACCTAATAGCTGGGTAAGGCCTTGATAACTAAAGCCGTAACTGCCAACGCGCCCATTGCAGAGGGGGTGACTCCTCAGCGCCAGCAGGCTGCTGCTGCCATCGCTGATCTCTTGGCTAAAGCCCTGGAACTCCCCTTCCGATTTACCGCAACCCCTCACATCTTGTACAAAAACTAAATAGCCCTGCTGGGCATACCAGCTGGGATGGGCATACACAACGGTGGAAGCAAGGCGGTGGCCGTAGGGCTGACGCATCAATAGCCCTGGCCATCTACCCCTTCCTGCTGGTTGCCAAAGTTCACCGCGAAGTAGAACCCCATCCCCCATTGGGATGGCAAGTTGTTTTACTTCAACTGCCAAAACTCAACGCACTTCAGGGCAATACATTCCCACCACATAGGTGTTGAGAATTTCGGCGTCGATGGTGCTAAGGCCCTGGCTGGTGGCAGTGCTGCGAACAGCCGCCGGTCCATGGGCCTTTTGACCACTGGCATTGAGTTTGCGGAATTCACCGCACAACTGTTGGGCAAGTTGTTTGTTTTGTTTAACCGATTCCAGCAGGGGGCTTGCCCCTGCATAGGCGCCACTAAAGCTGAGGCTTAAAACCAACCCAGCCAAGCTCGGCAACAGGCGATGGGAAGCCATTTCCAGCAAATTAATCAGATGGGTTCATTTCAGGTCCAAGCGGTTCCCCTGGGCTGGTTGCAGTGTCAGTTCTCTGGCTGGGTAACCAACCCTGTTTTTAGATCGCGAATCGCTTCCCCTAAAACCACTGGTTTGCTGCTGCCATCAGCCTGATCTAGCAAGCTACGCAATTTCACATGAACTAAGCCATCACCACTATTTCGACCACTGCCGCGCAGGTTTGTGGCTAGTTGTTGCAGGGTGGGCTGCACCGCTTCTTTCGGGAAATCAGCGCCGGCTGCTGCAACAACCAAATCGCTGCCGTTGTCGTAAACAACAGGCACATAAAGGGCCCCTTCCACCTTGAGCCTCGGGCTGTAGCTGATGGCAAAAGCAGCGCAACCCAAAGCTAAAAGCAAGGTGAAACTCGTTACACCCACTAAACGAAAGCGGATAGCCCAACCTTTCCAAAAGCCGATCGCTGTGGTTAAACCGATAAAAGCCGCTGCGATGCCTATCCAGGTGCCTGCTTTTAGTAGCAGTGGATCAGCGGCCATTGATACCCATGAATCAAATCTGGTTAAACCTTATATTGCGCCAAACCTGGAAGAAATCACCGCCGCCATGGGGGGATTGATCCAGCGGGTCATAGGCCCATTTAGCTTGCTGGGGCTGCTTAGCATCGCCGGCTGTGGTGTTGCCCCTTTCTCTGGGGACAGCAAAACAGCTGCCTGGCACCGTCAGCTGGAATTTTGGCTTGAAAGGGGCCTTGCCCACCCCGTTGATTTGGGGCCATTTCAAGGCATCGGCCCCGCTGGAATCGGCTTCGGACCAACCCGGGTAGGACCCAGTGGCCTGGATAGCTCAACCATGGCTGCCCAGCAGGTTTGGTTGCTGCCTGATCTGTTTAAAAGCTGGCAGCAACGGGAACTTGTTTTGCAGATTGGTTTAAGCAACTACCAAGTGCATTTGAATCGCAATAGGGATGGTTCCTATTGGGTTTTTCCCCGGGGGCGAGGCAAAGCACCACGCCTGAGATTGCAACTCAAATTGCTCAATACGGCGCGCTTAGCGCTTGATAGGGGCGGCCAGTGGAGTGCCAGCCAAGGCCAGTTAGATCTTGATTTGCCAAATCGCAAGCTAGATCTTCATGCCCACTTATGGCCTGGCATTAGGCCAATTTCGAATAAACAATCGTTTGCACCGCTTCGTTTAAAACTTAGAAATCATTGGGGCGAAGGGGGCAACCTGCAGCTGCAACTGGCCCTGCAGCAATTACCCCTTAAACCGATCAATGCCTTTTTGCCAAGTTTTGCAAGGGGAAAAGTGCATGGTTCAAGCAGCGGCTTGTTGCTGTTAAACCGTCGCAACGGCCGCTGGCAGTGCTGGGGGCCATTGGGGCTTGAGCGCTTTTCATTCCAATTGGGCGATCCTCTGCAGGCCAAAAACTTGAAATTGGTTTGCAAAGGAGAGGAATTGGTTTTAGCCCCGGCCCAGTGGCAGTGGGCTGCTTGGCGCGGCGATCTCGCTGGCAACCTGCGCTGGAATCAGCCGAGCAAATTGCGATTCGCCCTGGCGGGACACCTGGAGAGCAGCTCTGCAATTCCAAAGCTGAAGCTGTTTGCTGCTTTGGAGGGATCTGGAAGCAAATGGCGACTGCAAGAGTTTTCCGCTGTGGCCCCAACCAAGCCAGCTGGTTACTCGCTTTTAAGTGGCCGTGGAGGTTTAGATGCTGGTAGATGGTGGCTCTCAAGCCCGAGCATCACCTGGGCAAGCACGTTTAGGGGCAATCTCAAGGCAAGTGGTAAAGGCTTTGGCCATGGAAGTTTGAAAAGCCTTGGCGGAAACTTTGCTTTTGCCGTTCCCCGCCTCAAGGATCCTTTGCGGGGCAGCTACAGCTGGCGTGCAGGAAGATTGGAGGTGTTGGCGAATGGACCATTCCGAATCAATGGCTATTGGCAACCCAAAAAAGGTATGCCCCTAGCCAAAGGCGCAGTGGCTGGGCTCATTTCGCTAGATCGCTTTAATTTGCAAAAATTAAGCCCAAATCAACAGCTTGCTGGCTTTTTAAATGCCACTGCCGAGCTGAGCGGCAGCCTGCAAAAACCAGTTTTGCAGGGAACGCTATTGCTGCAAAATCCCGCCTATGGGCCCCTACAGCTGCCGGGTGAATGGAGCGGAAAGTGGCAACAAAACAATTTTTGGTTGCGTTCAGGATCTGGATTGATCACTGGCAACTGGCGGGCTGGGGCACTGCAAAATCTCAGCTGGCAACAAGGCCCAGGTGAATTGCGGCTGGTTGCCGCCGCCGCTGGTTACCGCTGGTGGGCGCAGCAATGGCCTTTAGAACCCCTGAGGTTGCAGCTACGGGGGCGCAAGCCGTTGTTGTTTGGCGGCATCCTTACGGGCAGTGGCAATTTGGAGAGGGCGCCTTTTTCCTTGGCGGGTTCAGCCATTTGGCAACGGCCAGCCATCGCCCTATGGCGCGGAAAATCAATTGTTCTCAGCGGTAAATTACGCAGCCCTGGCTATGCCATCAAGGCAAACTTGGATACAGGTGATGGTGCTGAAGTAAGCCTGATTGCAAAAGGTGCAATTGCCGGTCAATTAGATCTACAGGCGCGGGGGCGTCGCCTACAGCCAAAGGCGATTTGGAACCTCTGGCAAAGCTTTAGCCAACCGCTAAATAAGTTTGGTCAAGGCAAGGCTGTTGATCTGCTTGGCCTTGATATTGCAACCCTAGGGGCAAACCTGGATGGCCAATTGCTGTTGTTGCGCCAGGCTGAAGCTCAAGTTGCTGCGGCGCGCAGCGTTGATTCAGGTAATGGCCGCACTTCCCCGGAGGCCCTGCGGGGCCTGATGGATGCCGATATCAGTTTGCGGGGACCCAACACCAGGCAATTAAATCTCTCTGCTGCTGCCCGGGGGCAGATCTGGCTTGAGGCTCAGAACTTTGATAAGCCGCTGCAATTGCAACCCTTTGTGGTTTCTATTCAGGGCCAGGGGAGTGGTGATTTCAGCTTCAGTGGCTTGCCCATTGGCTTGATCGCCCTGCTTACGCCAGTGCCATCGGGTTTGCGCGGTGCCCTTAGCGGTACGGGGAAGTGGAGCAGTGGCAAGGCTGATCAAGGTATCCAGGTGGAACTTGCCCTTGAGCAAGGCATGTTGCGCAACCAAGCGCTGCGGCTTGAGCGGGGCCGAATTGAATTAAAAAATAAGCATTTGGATTTGGATCTTGCCCTCAGGGGCGGCGCCGCCAGCAGCAGTATCGACCTAAGCGGTCGGCTACCCCTAAACCCAACGCAGGAGGGAATGGAACTCCGTCTTTCAAGTAGAAACGACGGTTTGATATTCCTTGCGGCCCTACTCAAAAGCACCATGGAATGGCGTGAGGGTTCGGCAGATCTTCAGTTATTGGTGCGTGGTAGCCGTCAAAAACCGATTGCCAACGGTTTTATTCGCCTTCGCGAAGCGGAAATTAAGGTGGCGGGCCAAACATTAAATAAGCTGCAAGCGGCCTTGTTTTTTGATTTTAAACGGCTGGTTATTGAAGAGTTTAGCGCCTCTGTTGGCAGCGGAAATATCGAAGCTAAAGGTAGTTTGCCTTTAATTAATATCTCCGATCAAAGTGATCCTAAAGGAGTTAAAATTGGCTTTAATAATGTTCCTATTCAACAGCAAAATCTCAGGCTACGTAGCGATGGAGAGCTATTACTTACTGGCACTTTACTTAAGCCCGAACTTGGAGGTGAGCTCGCTCTGAGCAATGGTCGATTGCAACTGGGAGCAACCCAGTTGGCTGGAGCTAATGGCAAAAAAATACCGCTAGAGCAAAGGTTGCCAGAAATCAAATGGCAATTTCAGCAACCGCTGGTGTTGCTAGGCCCAACTGTTGAATCAAGTTCTGGGGTGGCACTGCGCCAAGCCATACCTGCATTTGGGATCTTGAAATTAAAAGATTTACGCTTAACTCTTGGGCCTGATCTACGCATAACAGCTCCGCCGGTTGCAGATTTTAGTTTGGCTGGTTTAGTTAGTTTAAATGGCATCTTAGGGCCAGATATTCAACTTTCTGGGGTGGTGCGACTATTGCAGGGCAGGATTAATGTGTTTACCAGCAGTTTGCGCCTTGATAACAACAGCCCAAACGTGGCGGTTTTCACCCCATCCCTTGGGCTTATTCCTTACCTCGATTTAGCCCTAACAACAAGGGTTTCTGATCAGGTGCGCAGTGGTGAGCGGGCGGGCCCCCAGAGCGGTGATCAATTACAGGGCAGCTATTCAAATCTTGATCGCCTTAACTTAGTAAAAGTGCTTGTGAAGGTTCAAGGCCCAGCGGATCGCATCGGCGACAACCTTGAATTGCGTAGTTTTCCCCCATTGCCGCGGGAGCGTTTGATCGCCCTTTTGGGTGGTAATTCCTTGGCTGGTTTGGCCGGGGGGGATGCGGGCACGGCATTGGTAACGGTGTTAGGTCAAACCCTGCTCACACCTGTTGTTGGTGGTTTTTCTGAACTGCTGGGTCAAAGGCTCAACGTGGCTTTATACCCAGCTTTCCTTGATCCATACGTAGCTAATTCCACTAGCTCCACCAGCAGTAATCGAAGGGTGCCATCCAAATTGGTGCTCGGTTCAGAGGTGGGTTTGGATATTACGGATCGAATTAATTTATCTGTATTGGCAGCGCCTAATCGCAGCGACATTCCCCCAGAGGCCACCTTGCGCTTCCAAGCCACCGACAACTTAGGTTTACAGGGGTCCTTTGACCAACAGGGCCGGTGGCAAAGCCAGGTTCAATTATTTTTCCGCTTCTAAGTGCAATTTTGTTCTTTCACTACTAAAGCTTTTTGGAGGAGCTGATGATTGGAATCAGGCAGAATCAAGCTCAATTGATCGGTGTGGATGTTGGTGGCACTGGTTTGAAATTAGCTCGCTTTAATCAAGCTGGTGATTTGCTCGCTGAACTAAACCAACCAACTCCATCCCCAGCTACACCGGAAGCCATATGTTCTAAATTAATAGAAATGATTCATCAGTTAGATCCTGAGCATCAAGCTTCAGTTATTGGCGTTGGTATCCCAGGACCAATTGATAGCACAGGCAGAATCGCCCGTATATGTATTAATTTACCAGGTTGGCAGGATGTGCCTCTGGCCGATTGGTTGGAAACAAAATTAAATCTACCTGTGGTGTTAGGCAATGATGGTAACTGCGCCGTATATGGTGAACATTGGAGGGGCGCTGGTAAAGGATTTGATGATCTTGTGTTGCTTACTTTAGGCACAGGAGTTGGTGGCGGGGTAATAATTGCTGGTCAATTATTTCTGGGTTGTAATGGTGCGGCGGTGGAGCCTGGCTTAATTGGTCTTGATCCCAATGGCCCAGTTTGCAATAGTGGCAACAATGGCTCCATTGAAAGCTTTTGCAGTATTTCTGCCCTCACAAAAGCAAGCGGCCACGCCCCAGCCGAGCTATCCAGATTGGCTGCCACCGGTGATCAAAGTGCCCTGGCTGCCTGGCACCGTTATGGCGCTTTACTTGGTTGTGGCATCAGCTCTTTGATTTATTGCTTCACTCCCCAGCGGCTGCTTATAGGCGGTGGCCTAAGTGCTGCTTTTCCCTATTTCGCCCCCGCCCTAAAGGCTGAAGTGCAGCGCCGGGTTTTAGCTCCTAGCCGCGAGGGTTTAGCGATCTTGCCCGCCGCCTTGGGTAATGGGGCTGGTCGCCTTGGGGCGGCTCGGCTGGCGCTCAACAAACTGCTCACCCCTGGGCAGTGATGATATTTGCAAGAAAAAATCCAAAGCAGCCATGGCTCCAGCCCTAAGCAATCCGATTGCAAACCCCAGCCCTGAACTATTGGCTAGGGCTGCAAGCCTTAGGCGCCATGCCCTTGTTCTGGCCCGCTGCAGCAATGCCGAAAGGCAGCAGGCCCTATTTGCGATGGCCGATTCCCTTGAACTGCATGGGGAAACGATCCTTAAAGCAAATGCTGAGGATCTAACTGCTGCTGCTGCAGAGGAATTGGCACCGGCTTTGTTGGCGAGGCTAAAGCTGGATGGAGCCAAGTTAGATGCTGCGATAGCAGGGGTTAGGCAATTGGCCGGCCTGTCGGATCCCCTCGGTTGCCGCCAGTTGCATCGAGCTTTAGATGATGGGCTTTTATTGGAGCGGGTGAGTGTTCCGCTCGGTGTTTTAGGGGTGATATTTGAAGCTCGACCCGATGCTGTTATTCAAATTGCAGCCCTTGCGATTCGATCTGGTAATGGGGCAATTCTTAAAGGCGGTAGAGAAGCAATTGCAAGTTGCGCAGCAATTATGCAGGCGTTGCAGGATGGTTTGCAACGATCAGTGGTAGATCCCAATGCGCTTGCATTGCTCACCAGTAGAGAGGAAAGTCTTGCCCTATTAAAACTCGATGGCTTGGTTGATTTGATAATTCCGCGTGGGTCTAATGAATTGGTTCGTTTTATTCAAGACAACACCCGCATTCCTGTTTTAGGCCATGCGGATGGGGTATGCCATCTATATATTGATCACATGGTAGATATTAATCAAGCCGTAGCTATTACATTAGATAGTAAAACGCAATATCCAGCTGCTTGCAATGCATTGGAAACCCTTCTGGTTCATCAAGAGGTGGCAGCTGATTTCCTTCAGGCGGCGGTGCCAGCTCTGCTGCAAGCCGGGGTGGAATTGAGGGGTGATTCTGAAGCGCAACGCCATGGTGTTGGCAAGGCTGCTCAAGAGTTTGATTGGAGTGAGGAATATTTAGATTTAATTCTTGCAATACGAGTGGTGCCTGATTTTGAAACGGCCCTAGCCCACATAGAACGTTATGGCTCCCGTCATACAGATGCCATTTGCAGCAGTGATGCCAATACAGCTGAACAATTTCTTGCCAGGGTTGATAGCGCTGGTGTGTATCACAATTGCTCAACTAGATTCGCCGATGGATTTCGTTATGGCTTTGGCGCAGAGGTTGGCATAAGTACCCAAACAATGCCTCCAAGGGGACCCGTTGGCCTAGAGGGTTTGGTGACCTATCGCTATAGGTTGCGCGGAAGCGGCCAAGTGGTTAGCTCCTACAGCAGCGGAGAAAGCAAATTCAAACATCAAGATTTAGCACTTTAAGTAAATGAATGATGCCGTTATTATCCGTGGGCTTCGGCTTTGGGCCCATGTGGGGGTTCTCGAATGGGAGCGTAAATATGGCCAATGGTTTGAGTTGGATATCAACCTATATTTACCCCTAGCAGCGGCTGGGGAAAATGATGATCTAACAAAAACGCTTAACTATGCAGATGTAATTGAATCGATTAGGAAACTTGCTAGGCAAATAAATTGCCAAACAATTGAATGCTTTTCGGAACAAGTAATTGAAACTATTGATTCAACTTATGGAGTGATGCCACTTGAAATAGAACTGCGGAAATGCAATGCGCCAATAGCAGGTTTTAACGGTTGCGTAGCCGTGCGCCGGCGCCGTGATTAATGGATTAACCCCGAATGTTTTAGTAGGGCAGCAGCGCAGGGGGGGCGACCACGAAATTGCTCAAAAATCTCTTGGGGCGCTCTGCTACCCCCAAGGCTTAAAACCGTTGCGCGAAAGCGTCTGCCAGTTGCTTGTAGGGCGACTTCATTCTCTAAGCCCACCTCTTCAAAGGCAGCAAAGGCATCGGCACTTAATACCTCTGCCCATTTATAACTGTAATAACCAGCGGAATAACCACCAGCAAAGATATGTCCAAAGCTGCAAAGCATTGCATCTTCTTCAAGTGGTGGTAATAAAGTTGTATCTAATGCAATTTGCCGCCGCATTTGCTCAGGGCTAACGCCAGAATCAGCGCGCCAATGGGCATGTAAATGGAGGTCTGTTAAGGCGAGATGCACCTGCCTTAGGGTGGCGGCACCAGCCATGAAGTTACGGGCCTTAAATAGTTTTTGGCGTTCCTGATTCGGTAATGGTTCACCGCTTTGCCAATGGCGAGCAATGGAATTAAGCGTTTTTTCTTCGTAGCACCAGTTCTCCATGAATTGGCTTGGCAATTCAACGGCATCCCACTCAACGCCGTTTATGCCGGCTGCTTCCGGTTGCTCCACAGTTGTGAGCATATGCTGTAAGCCGTGGCCGAATTCATGAAATAGGGTTTCAACTTCATTGAAGGTCATCAAGCTAGGGGTTTCACCTACCGGTGGGCTTTGATTGCAAATTAAATAGGCAACTGGTAATACTATTTCCCCTTCACTATTACGCTGCCGACCTAAACATTCATCCATCCAGGCTCCACCACGTTTACTACCTGGCCTGCTGTAGGGGTCGAGGTAGAAGGAGGCTAGTTGGCTACCTGTATCGGCCTCAAACACTTTGAAGTAGCGCACATCTTTATGCCAAATGGGCGCTTGGCCATCGGCTATTTCAATTCGAATTGCAAAGATCCTTTCGCAGAGGGCAAACAATCCATCAAGTACTTGGGGCAGGGGAAACCACGGGCGCAATGCTTCACTATCTAGGTTGAAACGTTCCTGCCTTAACTTTTCACTCAAATAGCTCATATCCCAGGCTTCTAGCTTGGTTTTATTTGGAGCCAATGCCATTAATTCAGCCAACTCCTGCTTGCCAAATTCAATGCTTGGATTCCTTAAATCCTCCAATAGTCCCTCTACTGCCGCAACAGATGGAGCCATTTTGGTTGCAAGGCTCACCTCTGCCCAATTTGCATAGCCAAGTAATTCGGCTTTCTCTTGACGTAATTTAAGGATTTCAGATATTAATTGTTGATTGTTGTTTGGTTCACTGGCTGCCCTGCTAATAAAAGCTCTATATAATTTTTCCCTGAGTTGCCTCGATTCACTAAATTGCATATATGGGCCATAGCGCGGTTGATCTAAACCCAATAGCCACGGTCCATTATTTGCGTTGGCATCAGGATGGTCGTTTTCACGGGCAGATTGAGCTAATAGCTCTCTTAAGCTATGGGGACAGCCCGCAATTTGACTCTGATCCGTTAGTAATAAGCTCCAATTTGCAGTGCTATCAAGCAGATTATTGCTAAAACTTGTGGCAAGCGCACTCAATTGTTCGCTTAACTGATTAAATATCTTCTGTTGATCTGCTGCTAAACCCACACCCCTCAGCCGCATTCCGAGTAATTCAGATTTAATAATACGTTTTTGGCAATTATCTAAACTTTCATCTTGTTGTTCAAGGGCTAATAGGGCTCGATAAATGGGTTTTGATTGGGCAATACGGCTAGAGAATTGCACCACCGCCGCTTGATTTTGCTGATGGGCCTCCCGCAGGCTTGGGTTATTGCACACCCCCAACAGGTGACAAACCAAACCCCAACTCCACCTAAGCCTTTCGCCCAGCTGCTGCAGTGGAGCCATCAACTGGTTCCATTGAAGAATATTTCCAGCCTTTTCTTCGGCTTCAATCAAAAGTTCGAGCGAATCAAGCTGCTCTTTTAAATCCAGCAGCAGGGCTGGGATGCCTTCGTTTACTTGGGAAGCATCAATCGCATCGAATTGAGGTAATCCCTTGCCTTTTAGGAGTTCTAAGTTGGCTAATTCAGCAACGGTCATGGGCTCAGCCGATGGCGGATGACATTTCTAGTAGGGCCACAAGGGAGCTGTGGATTTGGGCGGAGATTGCGTCTGTGGTGGCGTCGTATATGCCGCTGGCAAGGCGGGGCCAAAAGCCGATCATGAGAGTTGGCACCACCAACACAAGTGCAATCGTTAATTCCCTCGGGTTCATGTCGCCAAGAGTTGCAAGGGCTGGGATACGGGGTCCAAAAAATACTCTTCTGCACATACTTAATAAATACATTGGCGTTAGGATTAAGCCAATTGCAGATAAAACAATTGTTATTACCCTAAAACCTATGGTAAAACTATCATTACTTGTTATACCTAGAAACACTGTTATTTCACTCACAAAGCCGCTCATTCCAGGTAGGGCTAATGAGGCAAGGCAAGTAATTAGAAATAATGCGAATGTAATTGGCAGAACCTTTGCCAGCCCACCCATGTTTGGAATCGATAATGTTTTAGTGCGTTCGTAGAAAACACCAGTAACAAAAAATAAGCCCGCTGCTATCAAGCCATGGCTAATCATTTGCAGCATCGCTCCGTTCAAACCCAAATCATTAACTGCCGCAACTCCTAGAAGCACAAATCCCATGTGGCTCACAGAGCTACAGGCAATGCGCCTTTTCACATTGTCTTGCCCGAATGCATTCAGGGCTCCATACACAATATTTACAATCCCCAGCACCATTAAGGCTGGCGCTAATTTTAGATGGGCTTCCGGCAACATCTGCACATTAAAACGGAGAATGGCATAGCCACCCATTTTCAGTAGCACCCCAGCAAGGAGCATTGAAACAGGGGCATTGGCCTCCCCGTGGGCATCTGGCAGCCAGGTATGCAAGGGAAATATGGGAAGTTTTACTCCAAATCCAATTAGAAACCCAAGGTAGCAAAGTAAACCAAAATTACCGCTATAACTGCGTTGTGATAGTTCTTGTAAATTCAAGGTGAATCCCTCACCATGAAAAGCTAGAGCAAGGCCGCTAATTAGTATTAGTAATGATGCAGTTGCGGTGTAGAGAATGAATTTTGTAGCTGCATATTGTCTTTTTTGCCCGCCCCAGATTGCGATTAGCAGATATACCGGCACCAGTTCAAGTTCCCAGGCCAAGAAGAACAAGAGAAAATCTTGGGATAGAAACACAACCGCTTGGGCTGATGCCTGGGCCAAAAGAAGGGCGAAATAGAGCTTTGGCTTGAGTTCGATTTTCCAGCTCGCTGCAACCGTAAGCATCGTTACGAGGCCGCTGAGCAAAACCAACGGCGCTGACACTCCATCGGCGGCCAAAGACCATTGCAGGCCCATGGCAGGCAGCCAGTTAATGCGCTCCACCAACTGCAAGCTGCCCAAGGTTGGATCGAAATGGCGCCAAAAGGACCAAATCATCAAGCCAAGGTCGGCTAGCAGGGTGCTTAAAGCCACCCATCTACAGCTCTTTTGCCAGCCCGCCGGCAATAGGGCCAAAATCAGCACGCCCGCCAAAGGCAGCAACACGATCAGGCTTAGATCCAACGTTTGCCACCAGCACCGGGCAGTGGCCAACCTACCAGTTTGACCTCACCAGCTGAGTAGTTCTACTCAGCTAATTTCTGCGGCCTTGCTCCAGCTGCTGCCACCTTTTTGCAGGGGCAGGATTTCTGTTCTTGCACCCACTCCCCGTTCCTCCCAGCTTTTTGCCATTGCCTCGGCCACCAAAACAGCTTTTTCTGGTGGGCACAGGGCCAACAAGCTAGGACCAGCTCCACTGATCACGCAGCCCCATGCTCCTGCGCCCATGGCGGCCTTTCGCACCTCGGTGCCCCCTTGGATCAGGGGCCAGCGGTAGGGCTCGTGCAGGCGATCGTGCATGCCATCGGCAATTAAATCGCCATTGCCCGTGCGTAAACCTTGCAGTAACAGGGTTAGCGAGCCCAGATTTGCAACAGCATCTGGAATGCCGATGTGTTTTGGCATTGCCCGGCGGGCATCTGCTGTGGAAAGGCGGATTGTGGGAATTGCTACCACCGCTTGAACCGTGGGATGCCAGTCGCAGCGCACCACCCGCCAGCGGTGGGATGCCGCCCTGGCCGTTAGGCATAAACCCCCAAGCAAAGACGGCACAACATTGTCGGGATGGCCCTCAATGTCGATTGCTAATTCAAGTAGTTTTTCTTTGCCTAAGGGTTCCCCCATCAAGGCGTTTGCCCCCATTAAGCCGGCCACAATCGCGGTGGCACTGCTGCCCAAGCCCCTAGCTGGCGGAACCGCCAGGTGAACCCTTGCCTCCAAGGCCATGGGCTCCATGCCCACCTCTCGCCATACCCGTTGGGCTGAACGGTAAACAAGGTTGTCTGGGCCTCCGCGCAGATGGGAGCCATCGCTGCTCTCGATCACCAGTTCAAATCGCCCGCCACCTCCCTCCAGCACGGTGAGTTGAAACCTGTTGCCCAATTCCAGGGCTGCACCAAGGCAATCAAAGCCAGGGCCCAGATTTGCCGTTGTGGCTGGCACATTCACCAACACAGCCTCCCCTATTTTTGGTTGGGATGGCGCTGCCCTATGGCCGTTCGCCTCCATGGCGATTCCTCTGCTAGGCGCACTCTGCCAGCACCCGTGCCCTGCAGGCAGCGCTGAACAAACCGGCATCTGAATCAACCAGGGCTTTTACAGGCAGATTTCCTACAAATTCACTGAAGCGTCCCTTTCTCGCCATGGCACCAAGGAAAGCCTGCGACTTCAAACCATCGAGTTGTTTATTGGCGGTGCCACCACCAACCCATAAACCGCCAGAAGCCATTTCATGAACAGCTAGGTCGCCGGCTGCAGAGCCGTAGGCGCCAAGCCAAATCTCTTGGGCACGGCTGGCTATGGGCCCCCCATTGGCTGCTTGTTTGGCCACAAGGGCTGGAAGATCGGGGCGATTGGGGCTGCCGGGGGGAAGATCCCGCCAGGCCTTAGCTGCTTCAGAAAGGGGGAAATGCTCTTCTACTGCGCCGCAGTGCTCAAGCCAGAGATAAATAAGGCCAAGGCCTGTGCCACTCACCACCCTTTCCACCGAGAGTCGATCAACCCCTAGGTGCTTGCGCAACCAGCCCTCCAAGAGAATTTCATCGCTATTTCGCGGTGCAAATTCCCGATGGCCCCCCTCACTTGCAAGGGATAACAACTCACCATGATGTTGAAAACCCCTTGCCATTCCGAGCCCTGTGCCGGCGCCGATGATGGCGATCGGTCCATTTGGATCGGCACTGCCCACCTGAATGGTTACTTGTTGCTCACTGTTCAAATGGGGTAGGCCATAAACCAAAACGGCAAAATCATTAACCAACTCCAGTTGCGCTAAGCCACTACTGGTTGCCAAATCCTGTTGATCGAGGTCCCAGGCCAGGTTGGTAATTGTGGCTTTGCCGTGCTGCACTGGCCCCGCCACGGCAATACAGGCTGCATCTACGCGCAAACCAGTTTTTAGCTGTTCGCCAAGAAAGGTTTGCAGCATTGGCAGCAGGTGGGGCCATTCAGCTGAACCGAAGCGCTTTTGAGTGAGGCAATTAAGTTGATTACCCGTTGATTCATAAAGGGCCAGGAGGGTTTTTGTACCCCCCAGATCACCAGCTAATAAAAGCGACATAAAAAAAATTTTGTTTTTAGTAAACTAGTGCTTATCTATGCTGTAAAAGTTAAATTTGCGTTTCGGTTGTGATTGGCCTCTTGGGCAGCAGCCAATAAATTTGTTTTTGAAACAATTCCTAGGTCCCCCTGGCGTCTACTGCGCAAGCTAAGGCTTTGCTGTTCCGCCTCCTGAATGCCAATAACAGCAAGAACAGGAATCTTTTGTTGTTCGCCATTCCTGATTAATTTCCCAAGGCGCTCTCCGCTTCTATCGATTGTGCTGCGAATCCCCGCCTTCTTAAATTCAGCCTGGATCGCTTCGGCATAACCGATCACCTCATCCGTAACAGGCAGAAGGCGTATTTGTTCAGGTGCTAGCCAAAAGGGGAAATCGCCGGCATAGTTTTCTGTCATGATTCCAAAAAATCTTTCCAGGGAGCCAAATATGGCCCGGTGGATCATGATTGGCCTTTGGCGACTGCCATCGGCAGCAACATATTCCAAATCAAAACGTTCAGGTAAGTTGAAATCCAGCTGAATCGTGGAGCATTGCCACATCCTGCCGATGGCATCTTCAATCTTTAGATCAATTTTAGGGCCATAGAAGGCTCCGCCACCTTCATCTACCTTGTAGCTCCATCCCTTGCGGTTTAGGGCCTCAATTAATCCGTTTGTTGCCAAATCCCAAACGGCATCCTCACCGATTGATTTTTCTGGCCTTGTGGAGAGGTTAATTTCATAATTGGTGAAATCAAATGTGGATAATATTTCCTCAGTGAGATTTAGTATTTTTAATATTTCATCGCCTATTTGATTCGGCAAGCAAAAAACATGGGCGTCATCCTGGGTGAAGCCTCGCACCCGCATCAACCCATGCATTACCCCAGGCCGTTCATAGCGATATACGGTGCCAAGCTCGGCCCAGCGAATTGGTAATTCTTTATAACTTCTCAACTTACTTGCATAGGTTAGAACATGAAAAGGGCAATTCATCGGTTTTAATTGATATTCACGTTCATCCACCTGCATGGGCCCAAACATGCTTTCAGCGTAGAAATCAAGGTGTCCTGATGTTTTCCAGAGGCTGATATCAGCCACATGGGGGGTATAGAGCAACTCATAACCAGCATCAAAATGGGCGCCACGCCAAAAATCTTCGATCAGCAGCCGCATGCGAGCGCCGCGGGGATGCCAAAAAACAAGGCCAGCCCCAGCTTCATCTTCGATCGAAAAAAGTTCAAGATCCTTGCCAATGCGGCGATGGTCGCGGCGGAGGGCTTCCTGCTTACGCCTTTGGTATTCAGTTAGTTGCTCTGGCGTTCTCCAGGCAGTGCCATAGATCCGCTGCAGTTGCGCTTTTGTTTCGTCGCCGCGCCAATAGGCTCCAGCAACACTTTCCAGCTCAAATGCCTTGGCATTTAATTCACCGGTGTGGGTCACATGGGGCCCGGCGCAGAGGTCCCACCAGGTATCACCAAGGGTGTAGAGCGTTATCGGTTCCTTTAAGCCAGCAAGGATTTCAAGTTTGTAAGGCTCGTTATTGGCAATGATCTTGGCTTCCGCCTCAGCCCTTGTTACCTCAAGGCGCTGCAAAGGCAAACGCCTTGCGATGATTTTGCCCATCTCCTTTTTGATTGCTTTTAAGTCCGCTTCACTAAAGGGAACCGGATTATCGAAATCGTAGTAAAAACCAGTTTCTGTCCAAGGGCCAATCGTTACCTTTGCAGCTGGGAACAGCTGCTGCACAGCCATGGCCATCACATGGCTCATGGAATGTCGAATTTTTAATAATTCTGGGTCTTCACTGGTTTTGGGCAGGGTGAGGGGAACTTGAACCTCAGTGGTTGATTCCGACACCTATGCAACTCCTGGCAACCTTGATCTTACGCAAGCAGATCTCGGGGGACGGGATCAGCTCTAATGGACGCAGCTTGATTTGTTGCCCCGAGCCGTGAGCCCGCTTCCTAGAACATCGATATTCCGCCAGGCCTTAATGCACAAACTGAGGCGAGTGGATATCTCCTATGCATTTTGGTGCCTGTCACTGCTGGGGGTTTGTGGTGTGCAGCGCTTCTATAACCGCCGGCCGATCAGTGGAATCATCTATTTATTCACCGCCGGCCTCTGTGGCATTGGTCAACTTCTAGATTTATTTTTGATTCCGGGCCTGGTGGATTCTGCCAATGCCCCATTGCTGCTTAAGGAGCAGCACGATCCGATCGAGCATCAATTGCTGCAGTTGGCTCGGCGCAGTGGCCCAGCTGGTTTCAGTATTAATGATGCTGTACTTGCCCTCGAGCCCAGGGGCCAAATCGATACGCTTGCGGTGCGAGCTGAGATAGATAGGCTTTTGCATGCCGATCTTTTGGATGTTTCCAATAACCATTATGGACGTGTTGTTTACCGGGAACCTTGAAATCTTCAAACAAGTTTGGCTGGTTTCTTGCAGGATTGTTTGCTGGGGCAATCCCTAGTGTTTCGATCTTTCTCCTGGGTTTTCAGCCCGAACAGGCTCGCAAAGCCAGTGGCATGGCAGCACTTTTGGCCCCAAACCTCAAGGGGGCCGAACTTTGCCGCCAAAATTTAGGGATAAAGGAAACTACTAGCCCTGTTGATGCAAGCAATTATGGAATACGCCGACCCTTTGATAAAGCTGGCAGGTGGGTGCCAAATAAACCAAGTTTAATTGTGCTGCATGAAACAGTTCTACCTTTAGCTGAAACACTGCAGCTCTTTGCTACGCCCCATCCGAATGATTTAAATCAGGTTAGTTATCATTTCGTTTTAGCAAGAAATGGCAGCTTATATCGTTTAGTTCCAGATGAATTACGGGCTTTTGGTGCTGGCTGGAGCGCCTGGGGTGATTTCAGCATCCGTCACAACGGCGCTAAAACTGCCTTGGCTGGCGGTTCTATAAATAATGTGGCCTTACATATTAGCTTGGTAAGCCCAAATGATGGCTCCGGTAGCGGCGATGGCCACAGTGGTTATAGCAATCCACAATATGAACAGTTAGCTAAGCAGGTTTTAGTTTGGCAGTTGCGTTGGGGTATACCAATGCGCCGAATAACCAGCCATGGAGCCGTTGATCGTAGCCACACTAGAACTGATCCGCGCAGTTTTCGTTGGCATTTATTTGATAGGGCCTGGCAGCAGGCTGCGAAACGGTGCAAAGTGCCGGCCGATTACGGAATAGATGCGATGGAAAAGATTACTAAATAGCTTATTTTAAGTAATTATTAATAAGCTAAAAATCCCATTGCTTCCCGCAGGCCACAAATGGTTTTAGCTGCAACTTCAGTTGCTTTTTGTCTGCCCTGCTCCAAAATAATATTTAATTCAGTTGCGTCTGCAACTATCGAGTGATAATTATTTTGAACTGGCCTAAGGGCTTCAACCAATGCATCGGCAAGTAGGGGCTTGAATTTTCCCCAACCCATTGATGCACATTCGTCTAACACTGCCTGTTTTTCTAAACCGCTTATCAAAGTATAGATACCCAATAGATTCGAGGCTTCTGGCCGATCTAGATTGTTGATTTCAAGGCCAATTTGAGGATCGGTTTTAGCTCGTTTTATTTTCTTTATAATTACTTCGGGAGGGTCTAAAAGGTTAATGCGGGAACCTTCATTCGGGTCGCTTTTACTCATTTTGGCTGTGCCATCTGTGAGGCTCATAACACGGGCACCCTCCTTAAGAATTAAAGGCTTCGGTACCTTGAGAATTGGCTTCTCCTCGCTGCCAAATCGACTGTTTACCCGTTGCTGTGCAATATCTCTTGCAAGCTCTAGATGTTGTTTTTGATCTTCTCCAACGGGTACTAAATCTGCGTCATATAAAAGAATATCAGCGGCCATTAGAACGGGGTAATCAAGCAGGCCAACAGATACATTGTCGCCCTGTTTAATTGCTTTTTCCTTGAACTGAATCATCCGCTCCAGCCAGTTTAACGGCGTGAGGCAATTTAGTAGCCAACATAATTCCGTATGGGCTGCAACTTGGCTCTGAACAAATACCGTTGCTTTGCTTGGGTCTATGCCGCAGGCCAAATAAAGAGCAGCGGTGTTGAGTGTGTCTGCTGCTAATTTTTTTGGGTCATGGGGAACTGTGATCGCATGAAGGTCTACAACACAAAAAAATGTGTCGTGGCTATTTTGCAATTCTACCCAGTTGCGGATTGCGCCAAGCCAATTGCCTAGATGCAAACTACCGGTAGGTTGAACGCCAGAGAGAACCCTGGGTTTTGTCATTAGCTTTCTGATGTAGTTTCTGATTCAGGCGTACTCTCTTCGCTCACAATCTCTTCGCTAATACCTTCTTCGCTAGGAGTTTCCTCGTTTATTTCTTCAGCCATAGATTCTTCAACCTCTGGTTCTTCAACTTCAACAACTGGTTTGCTAGGGCGAGCGAAGGGATCTGGCTTTGGTGCTCTTTCTACCCTCTCCCCCCTCTCAGCTCTTACTCCCCTGTCCCTGGGTTCTCCCCCCCGCTCGTTTCGCTCCCGTGGTTGCTGTTGTTGGGCTTCCACAAGTTCGGATAGGGCGCCCTGCTCGAGGAGTTGGGCAACCGTGCGCAATGCAAAACCCAATACTGCAACCGTTGAGCGCAGCTGGAAAGCATCTTGAATTGTGCGTGCCGCCCGTAGTTCGTTGTCGCTTAGGCGAATGCGAAAACCACCACCACCACCACCATCACGGCGATCGCCACCACCTGGGCGCTCACCTCCGTCTCTTCTTTCACCGCCCCGTTGGCCCCTTTCCTGGTCGGGCATGTCGCCGTTACCGCTTGCAGCGAACCAGTTTGACCTATCGCCTGCCCCCTGTTGTTTTTAAAGCCAGTGGCATTGCAAGAGTTGCCGATCGGATCCCCTCGGCAGGATCAGTAGGGGCATGCTCAGAT
>Ga0310330_100005_pt1 | contig 110193 bp, 115 predicted proteins | sample LakMicDCLTotalB5_FD_195544 | JGI IMG/M metagenome (GOLD analysis project Ga0310330, IMG submission 195544) | Enriched freshwater cyanobacterial communities from Lake Michigan, Michigan, United States - MI23.DCL.Total.B5 (v2) (version 2) | ecosystem: Environmental > Aquatic > Freshwater > Lake... | reverse complement strand
GTGCTGCAGGGGTGCTGCAGGGGCAACCCAAGGAGCCGAGATCCAAATTCCGCTCTAAGTTCTGCGCTAAATCAGCCAGCATCCATTCCGCAAAAGCAGGCACAGCAAGACATTTGACAGAAAGCTAAGCTGCATGGCATGCAGGGGGTCAGCGGTTCGAGTCCGCTTGGCTCCATCAGGAAATCCCAGGCCCAGCCTGGGTTTTTTAATGCCTTGGTACACCCCGGGCAGGGGGTCAGGTGCACCCTGGAGCACCCATTTACCTCTGTTTGGCGCACGGTTTGGCGCAAGACTGGAAGCAGCCAAGTCACCAGTCACCACTGGGTTCTCGGCCCCCATCCCGAAGTGTTGGCGCAGGTTTGGCGCATGGCAGCCCGACAGCAGTGGTATGAGACCGTTCGGCTGAGCATCCAGCAGGAGCACGGCAAGGGCTGGAGCGTGCGGGAGATCGGGGCCACGAAGCGCAAGCCGATTGGTCGCTGCCAGCTCACCCGCATCTGGGAGGACCGCACCCGCTCCAGCGTGATGCTGCCGCTGGAGTGGAAGGCCACCAACGCCACCAAGATCCTGACGGCCGTGAGCCAGCTGCGCACCTTGATGGAGGAGCGCAACCTGAGCCTGCAGGAGGCCCAGAAGCTGAACACCGAGCTCTTGGCCGGGCCCCAGCAAGACGGTGATGACGAGTTCGCCGGCTGGCCGGAAGTCGCCGCGCGGTTCCTCGCCAGCCAGCAGGGGCGCCGCAGCTCGACCCTGCGCGACCTCAACACCCGCGTCGAGCGCACCTTACAGGCCCTGAAGAGCCGGCCAACGCCACGCGACGGCGGCACCGTCATGCGCCGCTACGCCGAGAAGTTCTTCCGTGACTGTCCAACGGGTGGCGTGGGGCGCAAGCGCAACCTGCTGGACGTGGCGCGCTTCCTCACCTTCGCGGTGGATGAGTGTGGTGCCCCGACACGGTTCTACCCACCAAGCAAAAACAAGATCGACGAGCTGATCGGCACCGCCAAAACAACTGCCACCGAGCGGCTAACGCCACCGGTCATGCCTCAGGACTTGGCTGCACTGCTGGATCAGATGGAAGCCGACGGCGAGCACGAACTGCACCTCGCCGTCGGACTGGTTGCGCTGTTTGGATTGCGTCCGGCCGAACTGGCCGTTCTTGAGGTCAGGGACGGGAAAGGCTATGTCGGTCACATCAAACGCAGCGCCCGATCGCTCACCGCCAAACCGAAAGCCCCGCGACTGGTCAAGGCGATCGACATCGCCGGGCGCGAGGGCGATGGCGATCGAGTGCTGAAGCTCTACGCCGACGGTGTGGTCAAGCTGCCGCGCTCGCTCCGCAACCAGATCGCCAGGGTGCAGGAGAAAGGTCGTTTTTCAAGACGTTGGCGCAGAGTTCAGGCAGAAACTCGAGCGCTACGGCCCATGGCAGTCACTGGTCGCGAAGAACCCCGAACTCACGCCCTATTCGCTCAGACATTCCTATGCCTGGCGCGCCCACTGCTGCAGCGATAACGCCATGCACCCCAGAATCGCCGCGGCCTTGATGGGACACAACGTTGCGACGCATCTCAAGCACTACGGCAGCTGGACCGACGAAGCGTCGATCGAGGCAGCCGTTGAGCGATTTCATCAAGGACTGCACCCAAAGGCTACCTAGGTACACCCAACTATAAACATTCCCGCTATATTTTCGGCATAGCTTGCGTTGCCGTCGCTCTCGAGCGTTCGCTGTCAAGCCCTACGGGGTAATGCCGGCACCGTGTTGCTTCCTCTCGGAATAACGACATCCAACGACCGTACAGGCACCGCCATTTGCGCATGTGTTTACGGATTGGCTGAAGTTACCGGTTTGATCTGAGTCTGCACGCTGGATCAAGAGGGCCAGGGCCAGCAGACCAGAGCGACTTAACAAACCAATTCCGACATGACGATGTCCAGCTCACAGCAGTGGCTGCGGACACCCGCGGCTGCGACGGCTCTTGGCTGCTCACAAAACCACCTAAAGCGGTGCCGCGATTCTCATGGTGGCTTCCTAGTTGGCGGCGAGCACTACGTTCTTGGGACCAGCCATAGCGCTGCAATCCTCTGGAATGTTGATGCAATCCGAACAGCATTTCACTACCGGGGATTACTGCGCCAACGAGGTGAACTCGCACCTCAGGCCAGTTGAGGCCAATCATGGGAATGGCCTACCCACGCTTACCTGCTGGGACTGAGCCGTGATTCCCTCCGTCGGCATGACCGTAGTGGCGCACTGCAACCAGGCGAGCACTACCAACCAAGACTCCAATCCAACTGCCCGTGTCCTGGGAAATCAACTTCTGTGCCGACACGTTGATGCAGCTCGGTGAAGAACGCATCAGCTGATTCGACAAGAAGAAAGGCCCCGGGTGACGCCGGAGCCCCGAAAAAACCCAGTTCTCCAAGCGGATGGACGCAGAAGAGAGAACTGAATTTCAACCAACGGAACGCATCCGAAGTTATGTCTCATTCTACTGAAAATGCACCTGGCGACCAAACCTCAGGCGCTGCAGATCTGACGCTCAACCCCGAGGGAGCACTGCGGTTCCTCGAGCTGCTGGGCAAGGACCCAGCAAACACCTATTTCCGAACGATTCGGCGAGGTGGTGGTGCCAACAAAAGCCGCCGCGGTGCAGACCTTAAGGGCTTCGATCTCGCAGTCCTCCAGCACGACAACGCCACCTGCGGCGTCTACTGCGTGGTTGGAGAAGCCGATGTTACCTCTGGTGGCGGCGGCGGTGTCACGAAGGCCGATGTCAGGGTTATCCCTGCGGTCTTTATCGAGTACGACGACCGGTCGATCAATGAGCAGCTAACTGCGTGGGAAACACTTGGCCTCCCGAGACCGACCTTTCAGGTAGAAACCGGTGGCAAATCAATCCACAGCTATTGGGTACTCGATGAGGCGGTTTTAGCCGAGGAGTGGGAAACAGCTCAACAACGGTTGATTGCTCATTGCGGGAGCGATAAATCACTCAAGGACCCCAGCCGCGTGATGCGGGTGCCAGGGTTCACCTACTTCGACAAGGCCAACGAGGCCACGGGCACCACTCGTTTGATCAACGTCACCGGTACCCGCTACACGTTGGAGGATGTGCTGGCCAACGTGCCGGAATTGCCAGCGGTCGCGCCAGCACAACCTCCATCGAAGACTGAAACCATATGGGAACCACGAGGTGTTGATGAAATCTTCGCTGCTGCGGCATTCGTTCGCGAGCGAGTCCGTGGTGGGAACACATACCCAGAGGACCGTAATGTGCTCTGCGGTTGTAGCGCCGCGTTAGCAGAAGCTGGTGTTCCCGATCCAGATAACGCCGCGGTAGCGCTTCTAGGCCCCCTTTGGCCCTCAATGAAGGAGGCTCGAGATGTTCTAAAAACAACTACAACTCGTAACCCAGCTTCGTTTTGGGCGGTTGTCCGTGATCGCGGCTATCAGTTCAAGCTGATTTCAAAGAACGGACAAAAAACGACCAAGCGCGATAAACCGCTCAAAAAAGAGCCACGCATGCTGCCTCATTCCAAGGCAATGGCATGCTTCGAGCGCTGCGTCGAGGTCCAAGCCAAGAGAGAACGCAATACCTTTAGGCGCCGGGCGCGGTTACTCAAAGCCGCTAAGGATCTGGGTCTGCGTGCCTTTATTGACCGTCAGGAGATCGCTCAACGAGTACTTGAGGCCAAAGCCAAGATCAACGGCGAAGGCTTCGCGGCATTAACCGCAACTGATCGCGCAGCAATGGGGAGACCCAAGGTGAGCTGGCTTCTGTCTGGAATCCTCCCCGCGGGGGATCTCACGATCATTGGCGGCAGACCAAAGGTCGGCAAAACGCGATTGGCGATGGCGATGGCGGCTGCTGTGCTCAATGGCGAAGGCATGTTTGATCTCCCGGCACCGCTTCGTAGCCGCCCTGTCGTGCTGGTGACGGACGACCAGTCCGACGCCGACACAGCTCAGATGCTCCAGGAACTCAAGGTGTGGGACCACCCGTTACTGATCTGGAGTTGCAGCTTCCGACTGACGGAGTTCGATCTCGATGCGCTACTGCAAACAGTCAAGGCTAACCCTGGTGCTCTGGTGGTTTTGGATAGCTTGCGCTCGATCAGTAGGGCGTTGTCACACGGGGAGAACGATCCTGAGATTGGCGCCACCCTGTACGACCTCAAACAGGCCGTGATCGAGGCCGGCGGCACTCTGCTGCTGATCCACCACTGCAATAAAACCGAGTCACTGGTGGGGGTCGAAGCGCTGAGCGGTCACAGTGCCATCGCTGGCGCCGCCAACACCGTCCTCACCCTTCACTACATCGTTAAGGGGAACGGTCAGCTGGATAAAAGCGGGCCTGAACGGCGCCTGTTCAGGGAGGCGCGCACGGGTGACGGCTTCGATGTCGTTGTGACTCCCAATGGCGCAAGATTCCGCAAGATCGGAACACACGCCTGGTGGCAGCAGCAACTCAACGATGCCCATAAGAAGAAACAGCAGATCGACAAGCTGACGCCAACGCAGCAAGACTTGTTGAAGTTGATCCAGGAATCGCCACATCGAACGTTCACAAGGCGCGAACTGGTGGAGTCTCTCGAGCTGGAATGGAGCGGAGGAAACGGCCCTGACTCAACACGGGTGCGTGAGTCATTGAAAAAGCTGGTGCAGTTGGAGCTAATCAGCGAGGGGGTCACCAGCAACACCGGTGGAGAGCGGGTGTTCTGCACTCTCGCGTGAAGTTCAAAATGAACCCTCTTCTTCCTCTACTTCCTCTACTTCCTCTACTTCCTCTACTTCCAGTCAGACCAAGGATTCTGGAGAAGAGCGACAAGGCCGGGAAAACCTCTACATCCTCTACATCCAGTCATACCAAGGCTTTTACCCATCACCCCCCCACCCGCGCTAACGCTTGAATTCCGAGAACCGTTGCGGCCACTGGATGTAGAGGATGTAGAGGTTCTTGAGTGCCGCGGCTTTTCCCTGAAAACGGTTGCGGCAACAGCTTGTAGAGGATGTAGAGGAACTAGAGGTCACCACCTCAGCCGTTGATTCTGACAATCAATTCCGTCGGCCCTTGCGAGGCGGTTGGCTAGGGGGCGGTAGCTGTCTTGCCTCACACATCACACCCCCCGGTACCCCGACACTCACCCGCTGATGGCAGCAAGCACCTGCGCCTCGCTGGCGGCGAGATACTCGCCGAGGCTGCCGAGGCTCTTGTGGCCCGTAAGCGCCTGCACAACGTGAAGCGGCACTCCACGGTCGACGGCATCCTGCGCCGCCGTTCGCCTGAACGAATGCAAGCTCACGCCCTCAAGGCCAATGCCCCTGCAGGTGGCTCGCAGAGCCTTGTCCGCGGCCTGTCGCGTCATGGGGCTGGTGGTGCTGCCGGCTGCGGGGAACAGCGCTTCATGGGGCAACGGCTCATGACCGTGGTCTTCATCCCAGGCGGCGAGGTAGCGCTCCAGCTCACCCTTTAGCTGCTCAACCTGCGGAAGCTGCCGCGTCGACTTTGTCTTCGTCGACGCGCGGCGATACGTCACCTTGCCGCCAGCTACATCAGCCCAGGTCAATGCCAATGCCTCGGTGATGCGGGCCGCCGTCCAACGCTGCACTGACCACAACGCCCTGTAGCGGCTTGACGGTGCCGCCTCCAGCAGCGCGGCGAATTGCTCAGCGCTCAACGCCGCTGCTTTGCCGTTACGAGCAACCTTCATGACACGTCCTCTGTCTTCAAGACGCCAGTTGCTCTTCCCTTGAAAGAGCAACCATTCAGTAATAGCAACGGGTTGGAGCGATGGGCTGGCGATGCTGGCAACGCCAAGCATTTTTGATTCCCAGCAAGCAGCCTTGTAAAGAGAAGAGCCGATGGCTCATTCATGGCCGCATTCATCTCGCCATTCATGCCCGGCCATCCCCTACGCGCGCTGCCGTTGATGACCTCGCCAGCCTTTGAGGCATTGATCAACACCTGCGGTAGCGAACGGGCTGCATGGTGCTATGCCGGGGCTGCTGTGCCCCTTCTGGCTCCATCGCCAACGAACTGGAGCTGCTGACGCCAGTGCCAGTGCTGGTCTCGAGGGGCTCCCCTGAATTCGGTCGTAACGGTCATAAACCTCCGGTCTTTGGGAAGAAAGCCCGGCTGCTGCCGGGCGATAACTGCCTCGCCGTTCAAAACGGGGGCTTGCTGCTGATGCGGTACCGCCGCCGTTGTGCCTCGGTTGGCTCCACCGCGGCGATGGTGTGGCCATTGAGCCTGGTTGCACTGAGCAGGTCCGCCCGATGGATTGCCACCAGGGTCGCGGCGGCGGCCTTCTCGGCGCCAACGGCGGCGTTCAAGTTGCCCTGCAGCTCGGCCTTATAGGCCAGCCGGCGCAGCCGTTCCACGGTCTCGGCCAGGGAGGCATGGAGATCAGCGGTGCCGATCTCAGACACCAACTGGGCCGCCGCGGCTGCCACATACCGGCGGGCGGTGCGTCGATCGACGCAGTACCGCTCCGCAAGTTGGCTGACGGCAGCCGTGCGCGGCAGGCCATCGGCCAGCAGCACAGCTGCCGCATCAATCCGCCGCCTGAGATCGGCGGCGCTGCTGCGGTGGCGGCTCACCGGTACCGCGGCGGACTGCCACTCAACGAAAGGCCGATGGCGTCAGTCATCGGGCCACAGCTCCCGGCACAGTTCAAGCGCGCCCCAGGTCATCGCGTGATTGACGATGGCGGCGTTCATGTCATCCCCGTCCTCAAAGCTGTCGCACTCACCCTCGAGGGCCTGGATGACTGACGTTGCCCCGATGGCCTCGCAGTAGTCCTCAAACAGGGCGCGGATGGCGTCCTCTTGCTGATCCCAGCGCCGTAGTAGATCCCGGGTGTAGCACTCCGCCAAGTTGACCCAGTCGCTGCGGTAGAAGTCCTTGAGGGCTTCAGGGCAGTGATCGAATCGATCGATGATGTCGTCGATGGCGGCGTTACTTGGCGCCGTCCAATCGGTATCGACCCAGCGGCTGCCGGCATCCACCAGTAGCTCCCGCAGGGTTACGGTTTCGGTTGTGGTCGCCATGGCTCACACCTCCACCCCGCTGGGCTTGGTGGCAAAGCACCAGGCGGTGTGCGGCGTCATCGTGGCAATCGCCACGTAGTCATATTGATCGGCCAGATGGTCACAGGCTGGATAAAAACAAACAGTCCAACCGCCCGTGCTCACATCAATCGGTCGTTGGCACCGATACAGCTCCCGCTCGGAAAGGGAACGGATATAGGCAGCTTGGCAGTCAGCATCACGGAAACCGCTGGGGTTCATCACCATCAGCGCTTCCGATAACTTTTCCAGGTCGTAGGCATCCCACTTGACGCGGGGCCACGGCCGCAAAGCATCGTGGTTCATGGCTTTTTTGGGTTAAGAGCGAAGAGGATGCGACCCCTCTTCATCCCTAATTGTAGTCTAAATTTTCTCAGTCGACTGATCAATCTGGCCATATGTAGATCGCCTGCCCTACCCCCATACCGATAAGATCCTGAAAAATGATTACACCTTTAGAGTCAAAGATATTTCAGAATTGCAAATGCTACCTAGGTACGCGCATGGCTCTCTAGGCAACCAGGCATAGGAGAGGGTGGCCTCCGCAGCTCGACACGATCGCCCCCAAAAAAGACGATCGGCAGCCCCTGCCCTTGCGGTCACAGGCGACCACCCTCAACAACATTAGACCGGAAAGCTAGTGAACGAGATCAACTCACAGAACGGAGCTAATGTTGTGGGCGCTTCAATGACAGTCGCGGCGGACAGAAAACGCATCCGCAGCGAGGAGTGCGAGGTGCTCCGAGTGGCGTCGCTGCGCTCCTGCGTACAGCCGAACGAGGATGTGGTCGTATTGGGCGACGGCACCCGACTGTGCCTGTACAGAGCAGAGGTCAGGGGAGTGTTCACGTCAGCTGGCACCCGCGGAACTGCGACGTCATTGATGGCGCACTGCCCCAGCTGTGGCAGGAGGTCACGAATCCTGCGCAAGCCCTTTGGCCTAAAGCGGTGGGGCTGCAGGGTGTGTCTTGATCTGATCTACCCGGCTCAACGACGATCGGGTTGGCACAAGGGCCGGGTCAAACGCAAACCAACAACCTGGCGGCTCGCAGCTATCTGCGAAGAGCAGAGGCGAATCGCCAGGCTGCTAAAGCTGCAGTGTTGGCCTCCAACGCAGTTGAACTGGGAGGCTTTAGATCTGTCGCCGAAACGAAACCTTAATCAAACGCGTGTTGATGCGTTACTGACCCGCCTTGATGCTCTAGAGAACTTGCGGGTGATGTTATGCGCAAGAGCAGTGCGTCGGGTGTTTGGAATTGAAGCAACAACTTCTTGGGATGGCCACACCAACGCACTAGAAAGCCTACTGCTTTCTACCAAGTGGGCTATGTACGAACACTGGCGTCAACCTACCACCACTTTTAAGCCGACAGATAAGATCAAATTTTTACGGTTAAGGCACCATCCCACCCAACCGCATCACCACCACTAGCCTGACCGGCTTAAGCTTATGGGCCGTGGCAAGCGTGGATGAAGTTATCTCCTACACCGGAGATGCCAATCCGCTCATGTGGGAATGGTTCGAGCCGATAGGGCTGCGTGGGGCGATGCGGTTGTCGAAAGTGCTGCAGTATCAAGAGATCGTCCGCCGAATCGCCCTTGTGCTGATGCGCGACGCCATTCACCGCCTGGGCTACGGCAATCAGCAGATCGGCAGATACGTGACCAGTTTCTAGCTGAGGGTTTCCTGGCGATCAGCGCTATGGAGCAGATTCGTTTTCTCTCCGGTCAGGCGCACCAGCACCTGCCCGTCCCCCAACACGTTCAACAACAGGTGGCCGCGATCACCCGAATTGACGCACGCCCCGGCTGGAGCCTCCATGCCAAGACCGGCTGGCAGAACGCCCCCGGGGCCGGTAACGGCTGGTGGGTGGGCTGGGTGGAACGGGGTGATCAGATCACGCCCTTTGCACTGAACATCACCATGCGCGGCTCCAGCGATGCACCCAAACGGGAGCAACTCGGGAGGGCCAGCCTGCAAGCCATGGGGGTGCTGCCGCGTGTCACCCCCAAACGCTGATCAAGACCTTCGCTCAGCCGATCAGACTCAGGGTCTTGGCGGTAAATCAGACGGCCGGCTCAATAAATAAGCCACCATGCCGGTGAGAGTCGCAACGATGGCGATCAGGCCGACGATGGCTCCGGTGTAGTCGGTTTCCACGGGCTCAACGCAACCCGAGCTGGGCAAGAATGCTTTGGCCGGTGAGCAATTCAGTAGCGAGGCCGATCACAAATCCGAGCATGGCCAGGCGGCCATTCCACGTCTCTGCGAAGGGTACAAAACCAAAACGGGGTTCAGGCTTGGTCATAGGGAATCCTGCTGGGGTCTTTTTTCAATGACGTGGGTTTCCGCGACGCCGCCGCTCATGTGTGGACCTCCTGAGGCTGCCCAACGATGCGATCCTCCAGGGACAACACAGCCGGAAACAGGTGGTTGTTCTCCTTGTGGACATGCAGATGGGTGTCGGCCTCCAGTTCGGCCAGACCTGCCATCAGGGCTTGGGTGGAGGCACAGGTGTCTGCAGGGGTCTGATAGCCGTGGGTCAGCATGCGAAGCCGCTCCAGCAGTGCACCAACAATGGTGTGACTATCCCGCAATTCAGCGATTGGCTTGGTGAGCGATCCGGCGGCAAAGCCGGGTCGAGTGGTGGCTGATGCCAGGGTGCGCACCATCGGAAACACCTCCTCCTCTTCTTTGCGGAGATGGGGCTCAAGCTCAACCCAGAGCTCAGTCAGCAGCTCTTCAACACGAATGAGCTCTGGATAGCGCTCGCCATGGGTTGGGCTCACCTTGGCGGCGAGCTCCCGCAATCGCGGCAATTCCTGCTTGAGGTAGCGGTGATGGGTGGCCTCCAGGTGATCCACCAACTCTGCTGGCGACAGTTTGATCCACACGGCGGGGGGCTCAGCAGTCATTGGCTGACTGCTCAGATCCTCAACAACGCGATCGGGATCAAGCCCTTTCTGCTGGCACGCAGCAGCAAGGCTGCGCTGGCCTTTGCAGCAGTAATCAAGCCCAAGTCGCTCCAGCTCGCGGGTCAGAGCTGGATAGGTGGTAGCGATCTCTGCAAGGGCCATGGCTGAATTCAGTGTCATCTCAAATGCCGTCGACTGGACTCATGTTGACGACAATCGGATCAGCAATTCACGGTAAAACAGCAGCCAACGTGATCCCTTCAGCAGATGTACAGTAATACCGCTGCTTTGAGTGATTGGCGATCTATCCCTAGCACAAGACTTGAGTGCTTGCGTTTGTGAAGATGCACCCACTCGTCCTGATGCTCTCAACCAGCTTTCTCCTGCTGGCAGGGTCGGCAACAGCGCAAACCATCAGTGAAGCACGCATGCGAGCAGCGAATATGGCGCGCATGCAAGCTGAACTGCTGAATGGAGGGGTGAAAAAGTATTCACCCGCAAATTGCATGCATCAAGGCGGCGGCGGTGCGTGCATGGTGTCAGACACGGCGAAGGGCTTTCGTTTTCGGTTCTTAGGCGGCGCCCCCGGCTGGGTCGCCAAGCGTCAGCCGGCAACATTGGAGACAGAAGTACTTGTATCTCCAGACGGCAGGTCGCTTCGCGTTGAATACAACGGACCGATTCGCACCAAGAGCAAGTCCTAAGGCGATTGAGCGACTGGCGACACCGCCGCGGAGATAACTGAACAGTGAGCAATCAGATCTGCTTCATCAGAACAGCATGCCAGTTATTGGAAAACAGTGACTGGCTCTTTATTCAAACCAAAGAGTACACATGACAAACCAAGACATGGAGAACCACAACCAGTCGAAGCCAGATCAGGCCTCGCATCCATTTACGGCACATCCCGACCATGCCGATGCGGTGAACATCGCACTGCAGGAGATTCAAAAGCTCCTCATCGATCAACCTGACTTTGCTACTGTTTTTCGATCAGCATCCAGCACAGAAGAGGTACGACTGGCACTGCTTGAGCACGGCATCGAGATCAGCAACGAATCCCTCTGGCGGCATCGCGGCACGCTGATGAAAGACGGCCAACCCAGCTGGCGTGGTTGAGGGCAGTCAGCTGCGGCGGTAGCGGCGCAGCAACGAGGAATTCACGATGACCGACAGCGAACTGAGCGCCATCGCCGCCCCGGCAATCATCGGGTTCAACCAGCCCAAGGCGGCGATCGGCACACCAAGACTGTTGTAGATGAAGGCCCAGAATAGGTTCTGGCGGATTTTGTTCATCGTCGCCCGCGATAGCCCAATGGCCGTGACCACGTCGCGCAAGTCATTGCCCAGCAGTAACAGATCTCCGGCTTCTTTGGCCACATCGGCGCCGGAGCCGATGGCAATCCCGATGTCGGCGGTGACGAGGGCGGGGGCGTCGTTGATGCCATCGCCCACCATCGCCACCACCTGACCCGTCTGCTGCAGGGCGCGAATCGTTTCGGCCTTGTCGGCGGGGCGCACCTCGGCGATCACTTCGGTGATTCCAAGCTGGGCGGCGATGGCCTGAGCCGTGGTGCGGTTGTCGCCGCTCAGCATCACGACCCGAATGCGCCGCCGTTGCAACATCGCCACGGCCTGCGGCGCTTCTGGCCGCACGGTGTCGGCCACGGCCAGTAGGCCCTGCACGACTGCGCCCTGACCCAGCAGCATCACCGTGTTGCCGGCGGTTTCCAGCTGCTGCAGGGGGCGCTGCACCATCTCGCCCAGTTGGGGCACAAACCGACCCGCCATTGCCCGATTACCCAGCCACAGGGATTGGCCGTTCACGACGGCCTGCACCCCTTCACCCACCTGGGCTTCAAAGTCTCTTGAAGGCAGTAGCTCCAAGCCCTTGGTGCCGGCGGCCTCCAGCAGTGCCGCCGCCAGAGGATGCTCGGAACCATGCTCCAGCGATGCGCCCAGCTGCAGCACCTGCTGCTTGGTGTGCTCGCCCAAGGCAACCACCTGGGTGAGGGCAGGCTTGCCGCGGGTGAGGGTGCCGGTCTTGTCGAAGACCACGGTGGTAAGGCGCTCGACCCGCTCCAACACTTCTCCACTGCGGATCAAAATGCCCAGCTCGGCGCCTTTGCCGACCCCCACCATCAGCGCCGCCGGGGTGGCAATGCCCAGGGCGCAGGGGCAGGAGATCACCAGGACGGCGATGAAGGTAAGCAGTCCATGGCTGAAGCTTCCAGCCAGAGTCCAGAGCGCAAAGGCCGCAAATGCAACCCCCACCACGGTCGGCACAAACCAGGCCGTGACCCGATCGGCCAACCGCTGCACCGGCGCCGAGCTGGCCTGGGCCTCCTCGACGATGTGGATAATCTGGGCCAGGGCTGTGTCGGTCCCGACCCGCGTCGCTTCAAAGCGCAGCAGTCCGCGGCCGTTCAGGGTGCCGCCGATCAACTCTGATCCAGCTTGCTTGCTCACCGGTAGCGATTCACCGGTGATCAGCGCCTCATCAACCGACGAGCGCCCCTCGATCACAACCCCATCGGCCGGAATTGTTTTTCCGGGACGCACCACCACCACATCACCGCGCAGCACCGCTTCTGCCGGAATCGTCATCTCCTGGCCGCCGCGGATCACCGTGGCACTGGCAGGTTGGAGATCGAGAAGCCGCCGCACTGCCGCCGAGGAGCGCTGCTTGATGATTTCCTCCATGTACTTGCCCATCAACACGAAGGCGATCACCACCGCCGACACCTCGAAATAGACGCCGCGCTCGTCGATGCCGACCGGCAGCAGCTGGGGCGCAAAGACGACAACCACGCTGTAGAGGTAGGCGACAGATGTGCCCAGCGCGATCAGCACGTCCATGTTCAGCGCCCGCCGCTGCAGTGCCGCCCAGGCACCGGTGTAGAAGCTCCAGCCTCCGAAGATCTGCACGGGGGTGGCCAGCACGAACAGCCACACACCCCAGGTGAGCCAGGGCAACTGGGGCACCGGCGCCCAGCTCAGCAGGCTGACCCCGGCGGCCAAGGCGATGAAGGCGGCCGCGCGCAGCACCGCCAGGGCCAGCACCCCACTCAGGGCGATGCCAACCCGGCGCCGCATGCGGCGCATCTCCTGCTCGGGCGCCAGAAAGGTCTGGCGGCAGCCCTCGCTGCAGAAGTAAAAGCTGCGGCCGGCCCGGCTTGCCGAGAGGGCAGTGGCCGTGGGCACCACCATGCCGCAGATGGGATCCTTGGCCATGGCACCCGGCGCCGCCACGTGGGTGTGCATGTTGCAGAGGTCGCTACTGCCAGTGTGGTGCGATCAGCACGTCACGACGGGAGGCAGAGGAGCTCTTTCAGTTTTGAATCGAGTTGGGGGTTCTGCGAACTCCAACCAGCAAAGCGATCCCCGAGGCAATCAGAACCAGAGTCATCACCCCGATCAACGGTGAATAGATGGGCTGCAGATTGATGATCCCGAAGTTGCCGGTGTGCAGTCGCAGCAGCCAGGGTGCATCGATATTCATCGCGAGCACGGTTCCATAGATGGCTCCTGACATCGATGTGAGAGCCAAGGGAATCGCCGCAATTGGCACGACCAGGCGATGCAGCTTGCGGGAGCGACGGTTGAGATGCTTCATGATGCAAACGTGTTTACTGCGCTTTCTGTAGCGCATCATGGAGGGCCCGCTCATTGGCGCAGGGCATCCACATCGTGCCCATCGCAAAAGTGCCCTTGCACTTCAGTTCAGCCGCACGTTTTTCAGCCTCGACCTTTGTGGCGAACATACCGCGCATGTGGGCGTGAGCAGAGGATGCAAGCAGTGGTGATGTCGCCAATACACCGATCATCAAAGTCGCCACAGGGCGGATGATGCGCTGCGACACTGCTTGGCCATCACAGCCGGAGAGAACAATCTGTCCCACTACGACTCCTTTTTGACAGCCTTTTCGTAGACGTCAAAGCTCTTGCATGGCATCCAATCGCTGCCCATGGCAAAGGCACCTGAGCACTTGAGTTCCTTGGCCCGCTTCTCGGCAGCGGCCTTGGTGGGGAACATGTCATTGGCCTGGGCGTGAGCCGCACCGAAGCCCAGCGCGAAGATGGCCAGAGGCGCAATCAGGCCGAGTGCAGAGATCGTTGGCTTCATGGATTCGAAATGGAGATAACAGAGCAGGTGATGTCGGGGAAATGACTCAGTTCAGTGAAAACAGCTTGTCGTATTGGTAATACTCAGGCTTATTCAGACCATCATGTTGAAGCATATTGCGGATCTGAATAATCTCGCTGCGCTGGGCCACGATGATGTTGCGGGCCAATCGAAGAATGGTGGGATTGCTTGATTTGTCCAGCGCATCGTGGGCCATGATCAGCGCGCCGCCGTGGTGCTGGAGCATGCCCTCCAGAAACCAGGTCACCCGGTTGTCGCGGGTGGGTGTGGAAGCCATCATCTGCATGGCCTGGATCTGGGTCGGGCTCATGCGGGTGAGATCGGTCATTTCATTGGGATCTCCGCCTGCCTTGAGTGTCACCGGGTAGACGGGAGCCTCGGGGTACCAGGCCTTGCGCCACTGCCCCATGGCCTTGATCTCCTGAGCCTGATCGCGCCAGATGTCCTTGCCAAGCGCTCCCACACCGGGCACGCCTATATCAAACACGAACTCACTCATGCGTAGGGCACCTGTGTGGTGCTGCACCATCGCGTCGATCCAGCGCAGGTCGTAGGTGCTGCCGGCCGGCCCCACATCGTGGTTGTGGGCGCTGTGATCCATCGGTGCTGCGGCCGGAGCCGCTCCAGTCGATGGCGCCGGGGGCATCATCCGGTGGTGCTGATGGGGATCCATCTGCGCCCGGGCCATCTGGGGCACCAATCCCAGCAGTGCCACTGCTGCAAGGAGAGGGGAACGCATCGAGAGCACTGACGAACACCTCTGAATACGATGCACTCTCCAGTGGGTGGAGAGTCAAGTGGTGGTGGCTGCGCCCCTGAAGATCGGCGAGGTGGCCCAGCGCTCCGGACTCACCGTGAAGACGATCCGCTTCTACTGCGATGAGGGGCTGATCCACCCCATCAGCCGCAGCGAGGGCGGCTACCGGTTATTTGGCGATGAGGTGTTCGCGGAGTTGGCTCTGATCCGCACACTCAAGGCGATGGAGATTCCCCTGCAGGACGCATACCAGATCCTGGAGTCGAGGCGCTCGGGGGTGTGCACCTGCGCGTCGCTGCAGAACACGATCCGCAGCAAGGCCGGTGAGATCGAGCAGAAGATCGCCGCCCTGCGCGACCTGCACAGCGAACTGGAGGATCTGCTCAGCCGCTGGCAGGACTGTGGCGGCCGTAAGGGCTCAGCTGCCTGAGCCGCCGAACCACTGCCGGTACCACTGGGCCATCTGCTCGATCTCCTGGCTCTGCACCCGCACCATCGCCGTTTCCAACTCGCGCAACTGAGGGTGCTGGGTATTCCATTCGGCGTGGGACGCCATCATCACGCCCATGCGGTGGTGGGGAATCATCTGCTCGATGAAGGCGCGATCGAAATCGGGCGCAGTCTTGAGGGCTTCCAAGCTGGTGCCCATGCCGGGCATGCCCCAGCCCATCCCCATCCCACCGCCCATGCCATGACCCATTCCCATGCCGTAGCCGGACCCAATACCCCAGGCAGGCACATCAGTTCCATACCACTGCCGATACCACTGGCGCATCTGGGTGATCTCGCGGCTCTGGCTGGTGATGATCCGCTGGGCCAGGGCCTTGATCTCCGGCCGGCGTGCCCGGCTCAGGGCCAGCTCCGCCATAGCGATCGCCCCATCGTGATGGGGAATCATCATCACGATGAAGTGCTGATCCGCAGACTGCCGCCCCATCGGCCTAAATCCGGGGCCCGGTGGATTGGCTGACGGGGTTGGCGCTGCACAGGCGACAACGCCATGACCGACCAGCAACACCGAGGTGAGGCCCGCAGCCATGGACCATCGCCGCGCCTGTCGCCCGATCATGCTGATTTCCCCTGAAGACTGATCTGAGCTTGACCACGTTTTGGACCAGTGGCAGGCCCAATGGCAGATGGATGGCGCGGCCCTGATTGGGGATGGTGTCAAGCGACATTGAAAACCGAGCCACAGGCGACATTGAAAAGTGAGCCACCTCCGGCCCTCACCGGGCCGGAGGTGGCTCAGTTTTCGTGTCGCCTCTGGTCCAGTTTTCGCTGTCGCCTGACACCGTCGGCCATGGGCTAATGCTCGGCATGGACAAGAACAGCAGCCACCGCACCGGCCTCGACCTGTTGGCCGCAAGCGCCCTTTTGGGACTGGGTATCAAGGAACTGCTGCACAAAGCGGATGGTGGGGCTGAGCCGCCGGGGTGGACCCACAAGTTGGATCAGTTCAGCCCCATGCCGCGACTGCTGCCCTATCGGCAGTACACACTGCCACTAGTCTCTAAATAACGTCGGAAGAAAAGACTTACAACCGACAAGACTCATGGTAAACACAGAATGAATAGCCTGGAAATCCTGAAACAAATCAGCCGATGGGGCTTCACCCGTTAATGGTAGTCACCATTGGAAAAATTTAGGAACCACTGATATTCCCATCTTGGCAATACTCAATAATGCTTTCTGGCGATTATTAACGCCCAGTCTTGAAAGAAGATTTCCACTATAGGTTTGGACACTTCGGACAGACAGATTAAGCTGCTCTGCGATTTCGCGATTACTTAGGCCAAGCACATAGGCCTCAAGCAATTGCTGGTCTCTGAGACCCAATGTAATACGACGAGAAGATTGTGGATCAATGGTCGGAGAGAACATATTAAGACAACTCGCAATAGATGGACTGCGGTATGTTGTACCCGCAACCATAGCCATTAAACCTTGGGCGAGAGGGTTGACCGGCAAAAAAATATCTCGATCCGCCACGATCACATCGGCATCAATTTTGGCAAGCTTGGCGAGCAATTCCAAAGAATCGATCAGAACAAAAGATTTTCCCGCTTGAGGCGCTTGCGAGATGTACTCAAGCAATTCAGAGTAATGTGGCAGATCGTCACGTTCATGAATAAAAACAAATCCGGGATTATTGCTTTTAAGCAACTCAATGGCCTGGGCCGAAGAAGCCGCTGCGCCTAGGAAATCACTGGTTACTTTAATTGATTTATAAGCAAGCGCAAACTCCATATTACTTGTTCCAACATAAATAAAAGAAGGATTGAAATCCCTTGAAAGACACGCCATCAGGAATCGTGCCTCGCCGCCCATGAACAGCTTATTAAAGCTCTGGAGTGCAGCCCCCGTCTCATGAGCACCATCGGAAGCCGGAAAATGGCGGCCATATTGCATATCAGGCTCGAATTCATTCACCACGAGAAACCATGATAGCTAACAGATCATACGACCAAACGTAGTGCAAAAAGACGCGTACACTAATGGAATGATGCCACTTCAACATGCTGGGGATTGTTGAATGGTATGCAAAGGCAGCAGCCCTTTCATCCTAGTTGAAATTTTGTCTGGAGTGCTCCTGTTTCTTGCATCATGCCTCCACTAGTTGTGATCATCCTTAAGAATGCCGCAGATCAAGAGCTGGAGGGGTCAGTCATGAATTGGGCTTCAAGACATACACCACCCCAGCTCCATGCGCTGAGGCTTGCGTTGGCGGCTAGAGAAGCTCATGCCGCCATGGCTGGCTTTGGCTGGATACATATTGAGGCGATCATCACCTGATACGAGAGTATTACATAGCAGGTCAAGAATGATAAGGCTTGAGTCGCATAGACTCTGATCAACAAACCCACTCATGGACAAGCGATGCACGAGAGAGCGCAAATTGTATAGCTGGAATTCCTCTGCGGAGAATTTTAGAGTTCTTCGATTAGCTTGACAATAAAGAGACAAAGAAGTCTCATGAATCAAGATTTAGCAAGCCAAGGCCACCTGCGTAGTGCAAGTGGCAAACGCCTAAGAGCCTCGTATGTCAAGAAGCCCAGGCTGCTCCTTCAGCGATGAATCCCAAGCCAGCCAGCACTGAAGCTTCGGAAGCGTTATTCGTATAAAAGTGCACTCCAGTTGATCCATTGTAGAAGCGCTGCATCACAGTAAGCCCATTGCCTGCAGCAGATGGCAAATAGGCACTGCCAACCACACCCTCATAGTTATAACCAGCTCTCTGAGAAGAAAGCAGTTCTTGAGTATCAATCGTATACAAGTAGTCTCTTTTTTGAGAGTTGTAAAGACGATGCACGTCCACTAAGTTTTTTGGAGTAATGCCTAATGCTCTGCCGGATGTGATGCTGGTTGCCTGATAAAGATTGCAGGCAAGCCCTTCGGAGATCCAGCCATTGCCAGTGAGACTTGCAATCTCTACGCTATCGGTGGAATAAAGATGAGTCCCAGAAACAGGATTATAGAAACGCTGAAAAGCCAGTGGCTGACCAGCTTTAGCTATATCATTCAAAGGAAGAAACTGACTCCTAATAACCCCCAAAGGGACATCTTCGTTGTGGATATTCAGATAGTCAAGACCTTGAAATAGATAATTTTCGAGGTTGTATCCAAAGCTCACGGAGCTAGGATCATTTGCAGACCAGCTACCAGCAATCGTCCATTGCCCAGTGAGTTTATCGTAGCGATACGAGGTGTCTGAATCTTCGTTAGGATTGATAATTGCAAGGGCAGGGTCACCCACTGCTCCTGGTGGCGAATGATGAATGTGCATTCCATTGACATCATCTCCGGTATTCTCTGTCGTAGGCCCGATACCAGCAATTATGCCAAAATCAAGGCCTGTAATCTTAAACTCATAATCAATCTTCGTTTGCTCTGCGTTGAGGACGAGGCGAGCCTCGCCGAATGCAGGATAAAAGACTCTCCAAACCTCCTGAAATCCTTCGATTGGACCACCAAATACAGCTGGACCAGAAAGCTTAAGCTTGGGAGACGTTATTTCTGCAACCTTGGGTTTTGTAGATGATGGATTGCTTGATGAGACTTGATGTTTGGTATGGTCATGATCACCAGAAACTGATGCAAGACGAAATCCAGTGGCATACCCCTTATCGTTTGGCATGAGCCCATCATCACGTCGACTACTGCCTGGGGTGTTTGAGTAGTACATTGCGCCGTGCTTTGCGCGCGTCGCATTAGGAGAGTTATTCCAATTACCAAATGCCGCAGTCGCGTCATAGACCGTTTCAGTCCATTCCGTTACATTTCCATCTTGATCAAATGTTCCATAGAAGCTCGGGCTTTTACTGAAATTACCTACTGGTGTTAAGAGATTTGGACCGGTAAAAGGTGTAATGTCTCGACTAACATATGCATTGGCCGTTTTTGTGCCATCAGGGCTGGGGATATTGGCCTGATTGGCGATCGGCTCTGAACTATTTCCCGGGTGTTCATTACTCTGGGTTGCCCAAGTAAAATAACCACCACTTCCACCATTTAAGTTTGGATTATAATAAGCAGCTTTTGTCCATTCATCTTCACTTGGGATCCAGTATTTGGCGGATGCCGAGTGGGTTGGTGAAATGGCAACGGCAACTCCTTCGCCGCTCGCTTGCCCATCGGGATATTTATTGGGTACAGAAATGTATGTTGTGCCATCTATAAATTCAACCTTTACAACCTGGCTGCGCACATCAAAACCAACTCCAGTAAATCCACTAATCTCTATTTGATCGCCAACGGCAATGGATGAAGGTCCTGCGATTGCATAACGATTGACACCATTGGCTCGATTCGCAGCCTTCAGATTTACGGTCGATATCAAATAAGCACCGTCCTCAGTGCTTGAATTACCCTTGCCGTTATTGTACCAGTTTACAAAACGTGCTGCATCCTTAAAATTGACATAATTTACTGGCCGATTTGCAGAAATTTCGTCAATAAGAGAATAGCTATACGAACCAGATACGCCAGTTCTCAGAATACCATTTCCAATTTTATCATCGCCCATACTCGGGTCGTAGAGCCCCGTAGGATCACTCTTTGCCTTCGCGTTTAGAAACTCAAGATACTGCCCATATGTTACTTCGTATTTTCCTATTCTATAGATATAGTCGACTCCTCCATAGCTCACGCCTGACGCATCCGGAGAGGCATCTGGATTGCCGGGATTGCCGACAGTGACAAACTCAATTGCAGCTGGGCTCAAGGGTGATCTCCTTAGTTATCTGAAAATACCCTTAGCCACTAATTTATTCTATCGACCACCGTCGATTGACAATTTTTTATTCTGGCAATATGTAACTCCGGAGAGTTGATTCAATATCTGTCTCAGGCTCTCTTGGCGGTGTTGTCAGCATGGGTTGAGGTCGGCGGAATCGCCCCCTTCTTGTGCTGGAAAGCGCCTCCGCTGCAACCGATCTGGATCTGATCAGTTGCACCAGGGCGATCCCAGATACGCTGATGAGGCGCGGCGTTTGCTTCCTGGCCTGGTACCTGCTGTTGGTGGCCCAGCTCGGAATCCTGAGAGGCCGCCAGAGCGTGCGGGAGCTGGAGCGCTCGCTACTCCTGACGGAGAAGGCTTCGCCGATGCAAGACGTCACCACACCGTGCTCACCTCAGTACTCGGCCTGGAGCTGCGTCGGCCGCCATCAGATTCCTCGTTCTGCTACTTCGTCCACCAGGTGGACGTGGCGGCCCTTTGCACTGCAAGGCGTGACTGGATGATCGTCCAAATCCCAGGTGGTACAGCGGATCTTGATCAGCTGGTCTGTGACGGCAAGACCTTGAGAGGGTCGATTGTGCCCACGGCCGGCGGCAGTTCCGTGTTCATTGCCCAGGTGACGCTGTAGTCGGCCACCCTGAGCATGGCGTACTGCTTCGCAGAAGCCTGACGGCTACAGCAAGGCTTGCTACCCCAGCACAGGCAACCACGAGCGGGCGGTGCTGCGGCGGCTCCTCGGCGAGATAGATCTCGAGGGTGTGCGGATCCAGGCGGACGCGCTCCATACCCAGCACCCATTTGTCGGCAACTCCGGGAGCAGGGGGCCGATTTACTCCTGACAGTGAACACGAATCAGAAGACTTTGCATCGTCAGATCCGATCTCTGTTCCAGGGCAAGCGCATAATCCCTTTTGTGGCCGTAGATCACGAGGTTGGCCACGGCCGCGAGAGCACCTGGACGCTGCTGGCCAAGCAGGTCCCTGGGCACATCAGCGAGGTTTGGATTAGACAGGCAGACGCCTGCTGCAACTGTTGCGCGATCGCTTGAACATTGAAGGCTGACACTGGATCCGCGACTCTCAGCACCATAAGGACGTCCACCGCTACCGGGGCGATGGTGCCAGCGTGATGACCACCATGGCACCGCCGCCTTGAACCCTGCTGCGTCTGACCGGGTTTCAGTCGATTCGATCTGGATTGCAAGCGGTGATGCACAACATCACGGCACTACTGACCATGACACGACATCGGCCGGAGCACGACCCAAACCAAAACTTTGAATTAGCCCTGACCTAAACCGGTCCGTAGGCTACCTGGCAAGCCGCATGAAGGAGCTCAGCCTCCTGGAGGTTACTGGGCTCGCGGCCATTGATCGTACCCTTCTTGCAGTTGGCATTGAGCCGGTAGTCGATGCTGTTGGACTGAACCACGAAACTCACTGAGTCGTTTCCGGACGGCAGCTCTGTTCCGTAGAGCAATTTGTAATTAGTTTTGGGCACAACGATATAGGGAATGTAGGCATTGATGGCATTGTCAATAGCTTTGTTGATGCTGGCTCTTGAGGCGAGGCTTGTTACACCCCAGGCTCTGGATCGAGCCCCCCACCATGTCCAGGGCGTGAAGGTTCTGTCGCCGTACCAGCCCTTGTCCCAAGGCCGCAATGCGCCCCATCCGGGACGAGCCCAACCAGGAAACAAGCTGGCACGATTAACGTTGGCAATGCGGTTCCAGTGGGGATTCACATTGCGGCTGGTCGCCTGAGCAAGGTCGCCGCTTCCAGCGTGGCGAAGTTCGCTTGCCGCGAACTGATCCGGGTCGTCGGAGCGATCAACGCTACCGATCGCTCCACCAAAGCGAGCACTGGATGCCGTTCGATTCCAGGCGGCGGAACGCGCCACTGCTACGAGGAGATCAATGGAGGCGCCACCACCGGCTGCTCCATGACTCAGACCGAATGTGTCAAGCGTGGCCGACTGAGCCAAGGCTGGAGTTAGGCCCAACGCAGTGAAGGCCGCGGCAAGCATGCCAAACCTGCTGCGCAGAACGTTTCGTTTTTGCATGATCTGAAAATCCACTGCCAATGACGGGCATCACCACATCCTGACAAGACTGATGGCGGCGGGGCCAAGACCGTTACGAATGAGCACAGTTAATTCAGGCGTACTGAGGGCCTCTTGAGAAGGTGAGTCGGAGCCACGGATGACAAGGAGCGCTGCTCAGACGAGCTGAATCCTTACCGTTCAGGCAAGGCTAATCTGTGGCCTCAAGACCTCGAACCTCGGCCCCTCTCCTGGTTCATTGCTGACTATTAGCTTGAGCCAATACGCAAACAGAACAAAAAGAAGCTCCAGCAGCTTCTGAAGGTTAATGACGAGGATATTCATTGCAATAGTCGAGCCCTGGATCTCCGCGAGCTTCTCTCGAATCAGACCCAGTCCGTACCGGCATTTAGATTCACCGATCTTGCCTTCAACGGCATTCCCCTATCGCTAGTTATCCATAAACTACCACTTCTCGGCTCCCAACAACTCAAGATCGTTCTTCTGTCGTCGCAGATGGGAGACGCTGAAACGAATTCTATGGTGTTGACAAACTGCATGACTTGAACTCGTTCGGTAGATCTGGCCAGCAAAAATCACTTCTGGGTAGTCACCGTGCCGGCAGCGATAGGCCATTGCTTGAACCTGGAGGTCTTCTCCTTCGATGGAGGGTCGTAACTCAACCGATCGAGGAAGGTGAACCCATCACTGGTGACAGAAATTGAGATCATGGACCCATATTTAAGATTGCAACGCGCCTTACCCCGAACAATCAGCCTGATGTGCAACTGGCAAAGGCTCACGATTCGATCAGGGATTCTTCTGCTGTCTGCGTGATGGGGAATGCTTTGCTGGCGGACCAGCTCACTGACGACCAGCAGCTGCTGGTCGATAGGCCGTCCGGCCCCCAGAAGCATGCCTCCACAAGCGATCAGGGCGTCATGCTCGCCAGGTTCCGCTTCAAGTAGCCATGCTGCTGCTTGAGGGCCTTGCTGATCTTGTTGATGCGTGGCTTTTTAATCTTGGCCACGGCCAAATCTGCTGATAGTTGCTGACAATTAGTGATGGGTAGTCCCTGCCGGAGAACATCCAGAACCCAATCGTCCTACATATCAACGGGTTCAATTCAAAGATTTTTTTTGCATGGCCATAACAATCATGGTCACCTCAAACTCTGCAGAGATCAATATTCTTGTTGAGACAAGCTCTTTTCGTCACGGCCCAAGGTCACCTTGTAACCGCACGTGATCCGTCAAGTGCAGCTCACTGGCCAGATTTCAGGCGTTTTACTATCTCAGCAGAGACGTGACAACTGAAAAGCGTGTGCGTCACGACGAACAGCTGTAGTGGGACACGCCTCCGGCGCCGAAGAAGTCTGTGGGCTTGAGCCGGTCGTACCTCGCAGCCAGCTCGGCTGAGGGCACCTGGTAGGGATGGCTGAACACCTCCTGCAGCTCCTGGATCAGGGCTGTGTCACCGTGCTCCGCCTGTTGATAGGCGGGCGCAACCAACCACTCGCGCCAGGTGATCTGGGGGTTGACCCGTTGCATGGCCGCCGCTGTCTCGCTGCGGTTGCCATTGGCCATGATCTGAGCGCGCCACTGCCCCAGCCAGTGCGTCCATCGCGCATCGAGCTGCTCAGAGGTTGGCCGATAGAAGGCCTCGTTCAAGGTTGAACGGTGCTCTGGTATGGATGACAGCCGGCTGAAGAAGATCGTGTAGTCGACGCTGGAGTCCACCATCAGCTCGAACAGCTCGTCAACCAGCTCGGCGTCGTAACGGCTCAGACCGAGCTTCTGGACCCACATGGCCTCGAGCGCTTGGTTCATCGCATCGCGGAAGCCCTCTCGGATCTGATCCAGCCGCGCCAGTGCACCCGCGCTACCGGCAAGCAACGGCCGGATGGCGGCGTAGAACATCTGGTAGTTGGCTTCGGCAGCTGCCGGTTGGTTGAAGAAACAGAAATGCTCGCCGCCGCCGGTCCAGGGCTGAAAACGGGGATCGAACAGTTCGCAGAATCCGAAGGGGCCATAGTCAAGGGTGAAGCCGCCTGCGGCGCAGTTGTCGCTGTTGAAATTGCCCTGGCAGTAACCCACACGAATCCAGTTGGCCACAAGAGCAGTGAGCCGATCGCGAAACAACCGCGCCAGCTCCACAACCTGATCGCTGAACTCGAGGCTCGGATCGATGTCTGGCCGGTAGTTCCGCTCGATCAGATGACGCGTGATCCGTTGCAGCTCCTCGAGCGCCCCTGGATGGGCTTGGCTGCGAACCCGGCGGGCAAACAGCTCCAGCTGGCCCACCCGCAGAAATGATGGCGCCACCCGGGTGGTGATCGCCGTTGGATTGTCGACCAGGATGTCGGGATCAAACGACCTGGAGTTGGGTGCGTACCAGGGCCTGCGTACGGTTTCGGCCCGCGACATGTACAGCGTCAGCGAGCGGGAGGTGGGCACCCCCAGAGCGTGCATCAACTCCTGCGCCAGAAACTCGCGCACGCTCGAGCGCAGCACCGCACGACCGTCGGCCCCGCGGCAGTAGGGGGTGGGGCCACCCCCTTTGAGTTGCAACTCCCAGCGTTGACCATTGAACAGACCTTCGAACACCGAAATGGCACGGCCATCGCCATAGCCGTTGCCGGTGCCAAATGGGCACTGCTGCATGTACTCAGTGCCATAAATCGACAGGGCATACCCGGTCGCCCAGCCATAGGGGCGCATCGCCCCCTGCGCCACGCCGATGTCGCCGGAGAACAGCCGGCGAAACTGCCCGTCGTGGGCCAGCGCCTCGCTTAGGCCCAGCTGCTGGAACAGCATTGCGCTGTGGGCCACATACTCAGGCGCTGGCAGGGGCGTTGGGGTCACCGGCACGTAATGCCCGGAGAACACCTGGCGGGGCCGGTGATCATTGCCGTCGGCGGTGGCCTGCGGATCTGGCTGCAGCTCCTCGAGCAGCGAATAGTCGGCCTGCTGGGCAAACCCAGCGAAGGTGGTGGTCAGCACGGCTTTCTCGGGTTCTGGTCTGGCCTGGAGCTGGCCCCGACGCTGCGCCCATCATCGTTGCTGTTGAGCTCAGCCTGCGGGCAATCGGGAGGCAAGCCGAGCAACCAGAACCATCTCACTCAGGCCGTCATCATCTGAGCAAGACCAGGGCTTGATGAATCCACCCTTGTGCCGCCAATCTGCACGAAGCCAGCATCAAAAAACGCCGGCTTTCGCCGGCGTGATCGGTTCTTGAGCTGAAGCGTTGACCGGGCGAAGGACCCAATCAGGTTCAGTGAACGTAGTGCTGACCCCGGTAGGACAGATCCTTCGGCTTGTCGCCGGCCACCGGCTCGTCGTGGTGGGCGTCGACATAGGCGACGCCGCGGTACGACTTGGCCATGAGCATCTGGGCATCTTCCAGGTGCTTGGTCTTGAGAATCCTGGAGCGGATCAGTTCGAGGGTGTTCATGGTGAACTCCACAGTGCCCGCGTCCCCGTTGCCTGGCGCGGATCTGACTGCATCCCCCTGAGGAGGGATCAACGTGCACTCACCATAGCGACTTTGTAGCCGTTGCTACAGCAGGGCAGCCAAAAATCTTCACTCAAGGCCTGGTTGCCACCACAGCAAAAAACGGGTCACCATGCCCACCCACCAGGCCCTGCCAGCCCCCGGCCCTGGTCTGCTCGGCGATCAGCTCAGGCCTGGGCCAGCCCTGGGCCATGAGCACCTCGGCCACGTAGGCCAGATGGTCGCGGTCGCTGCCATCGGCCCAGACCTGGGGCGCCTTGGTGAAGAACATGCGATTGGAGAACGCAACAATCAGCTGCCCGCCCGGTCTGGTGACACGCAGCAGCTCGGCTGCAACAGCCTCGGGGTACTGCAGGTACTGCCAGCCGGCGACGACCAACACCGCATCGACGCTCGCCGTTTCGAGGGGGATCTGCTGATCCAGGTTGAGGTTCTGCAGCCAATGGCTGTCGAGACGCTTGTTGGCCGCGAGCTCTCTGCCGTTGAGGCCATGGCCAATCACCCGCTGGTAGACGACGTCGTCAGGCAGGTGGGACACCCAGCTCGACATCAGATCAAGCACCACGGCCCGGGCGGGGAGGCGTTCGCGATACAGACGGGTGAGCCGTTCGCGAAAGGCCGCGTCAAGGTGCTGCACGAAGCGGGGCTCGGCATAGAACAGGCCGTCGTCACTGGCATCCCACTTACGCCGCTGGGCCTCGCTGAGCACCTCGACCGCCACGAAGCCCTGTTGCAACTGGGCGAAACCCTAACGATCACCAGAACGAACCCCTTGCCTCACTGCTTTACACAGTGTTACAGTTGAGTAACACTCCTTAACGAGCCATGGCTGACTCTTCAACCCGCTTCGGCTTCGTCGCTTTCGCTGAAACCTGGAACGGCCGCCTGGCCATGCTCGGTTTCGTGATCGGACTCGGCACCGAGCTGCTCACCGGCCAGGGCATTCTCAGCCAGATCGGCCTGGGCTGAGCCGGATGTCGACCGACTACACCGCCGCGATCACAGGTCTTGTTGTTTTGATCGTCGTGCTCACCGCCATGGTGACGTTTCTGTTGAGCCGACCAAGCGACCTGCCGAAGAAACCCTGACGTCCTTCATTTCTTCAACCATGTCTGATTCCACGACCAACAGCGACAAGTGGTTCCAGGATCGCGCTGTCGAGCAGATCCACCGTGAGCAACTCGCCCGTGCCGAACGTTTCAATGGTCGCGCCGCCATGCTCGGCATCGTGATCGGTGTCATGACCGAAGGGCTCACAGGGGCGGGCATCGCCCACCAGATCGGCCTGGGCCCTCTGGTTGATGGCTATGCCGCCTGCCACACCCAGTTTCTACCGTTCTGCTTCTGACACCGAAAGTCGGCCTCAGGGCCGGTCGGGATCAACCGGCAGCCCTCTCAGCCCGAGGGCTGTCTGTCGTGCCAGCAACAGGGCTGGATAGACATGCCTGGCCCGCTGACGGCTCTTCATCAGCCGCGACAGCAGTTGCAACAGGACATCACCCGTTTGCATGCGGCTGCAGACCCAGGCCACAGCATCACAGCCATGCAGCACCCTGCTGTCGACCAGGAGCATTGCTCCATCGGCCAGGTGGTAGCCCCGTGCAGCCAACTGCTGCCTGAGGTCAGAGTCGCTCCGCCCATCACGAATCGTCAGGCCGGGGATTCTGCTGCGCAACTCACAGAGCTCGGCGAAATGGCGGCAAAAAGGGCAGCCGCCGTCAAACACCAGCACGGGAGCGGCGTCACCATGGAAGGGATCTGACGCCATGACGGGCCTCAAAACGTGAACCTGAACAGACCTGCAGCCTGGCGCAGCATCACAGCTGCCTGTGCCATGGTCACCGCAGCCATGGCGCAGGCAGCCATGATGGTCCTGCTTGTCGGCATGTGTGATCCTGCCTGGGCCGATCGGATCGCCACAACCGAGACCTACAGCTGCAACGGCGAAACCTTGATCGCCAGCCTGCATACGGGTGCCGTTGACGATCCGCTGATCCCCAACCGCAGTGGCATCACCCTGCCTGGGGCCTTTGTGGTGCTGGAGTGGCAACAGCAGGTGCTGCAGCTGCCCCGCACCAACAATGCGGGCGCTCCCAGCTTTACCGATGGCCGCTGGTGGTGGAGCCTTGAGGACCAGGATCACCCAGACCTGCGGCAACGCCGGGGCTTGGGTGATGTGGTCCAGCTGAGCTGTGAACGTCAGCGATCAACGTGAGCGTTGAACCTCAGCGTTGAACGTCAGCGATGGGCACCGTCAGGCGCCGGTCATCACCAGCGCGAACCGCCGCCACCGCCACCGCCACCGCTGCGGGGCTCCGCTGCGTTGACACGGATGTTGCGACCCATCCATTCGACGTTCTGAAGATCGTCGATGGCCTTGGTCTCGTCGCTGGCGCTGGCCATCTCGACAAAGGCGAACCCGCGCTTGCGGCCGGTTTCGCGATCGAGCGGCAGGGTGCACTTGCGCACTTCGCCGTAGCCGGCGAACAGCTGTTGAAGGTCCTCCACTTCGGCATCGAAGGAGAGGTTACCGACGTAAATGGTCATGAAATGGACTCGAGAAATATGAAACCGATTCGTCGAAAGCCCTGAAGAAAGTCGCTGGCCGTGAAGGAGAAATCCTTGGAACTCGCCTTGATGGGGAGAAACCCGCTGAAGAGTGATCGTTGAATCTCCTTTACCGTACACGGCAGTGGCTCAACCCGAGTGCCCGCCCCGTGGTGACGGTTGATTCAGGGCTCGAGAGGGCTGCGATGCACCCCCCAGGCCGCCAGCAGCCCACCGCCAAAGCCGCTCACATGGCCGATCCAGCTGACGCCGGCCGGGGAAAAGATCGGCAAAAGACTCGGCAAAACACCGCCGTAGCTGATCAGGCAGAGCAGCGACAACAACAACGACAACGGGCGACGTTCAAGCCAGCCGATGAGCAGCAGATACGCCAGCAATCCGTAGACCACCCCCGAAAGACCATGGCTGGAGGTGGGCCAGAGCAACCACACCGGAATCGCCGTGGCGTAGACCCCCAGCCACACCGCCAGGTAGTCGCGGCGACCCTTGAGCAGCACCAACCACGAGAGCGGCACGAACACCAGGCTGTTGGCCAGCAGATGGCCGAACCCCCCATGGCTGAACGGCGCCGTCAGCACCCCCACAAACGAGCTCCCAGGCCCCATGGGCAGGTTCCAGCGTCCGGCAAAGAACAACTGGTCGATCAGCTCCTGCCCCCAGGGAATCGCGAGGATCACCAGGGGCAACGCCAGATTGCCGCCCAGCTGGGCCATGGAGCGATCGAGACGCTGGAACCACGACTCAGACACCGGCAGCCGCTGCAGATCGACGTTCATGCTGCCTCGCCATTGGAGCGAGCCGTCGTTCCAGACCTGCAGCCCCAGTACGACTGGGATCTCTGCATCACCCGTGTGTCGCTGGCTGCCCTGCTGTTGTTCTGGAGCCTGGCGAGACCAACGCCTCAGGAGACATCGTTCGACGATGGCGCCATGGGTAGCGGTGAGACAGCTCCCGCGGCCGTGACAACCCTGCCGGCGCGGCAATCGCCGCTCAATGACAACGGCTGGACTGCCGTGCCCTGAGCCCGACCGCGCTCCGGGATCAGGGCTCGTCAAGGGGCACCAGGCGAATCGAATCACGCCCCAGGCGAATCGTGAAATGGTCACCGGGCTGCGCTTCCAGCATGTCGAGGTAGGCCTTGCCCACCATCAGGTTGCCGTTGAACTGCACCTTGGTATGAAACGGCAGCGACCGCCCGGAGCGGCCCCGGCGCCGATCAGCCGTCCGCCCGTTGCCCAGATGCAGGCCTTTGGCCTCCAGCAAGGCCTCAAAGAAAGCCGTGTAATTCAGGCGTTCCTGGCCACCCTCACGGGCGCTCACATAGCCGCAACGGCGCACGATCTCGGCTTTTGGCAACGATCGCCACTGCTCGACGGCATTCAGCAGATCCACACCATTCAGCGCCATGACAGGTCAGCGACAGCCAGGCGATCCCAGCACCGCGCGGGTGGGTGCAACGACGCTTGCAGCACTTGCGCCGTCGAGGTGTGCCGTCATCGGCGCAGGTGGCGCAGAAACCATTCACACGACCAACGGCCGACCTGCTCGAGCGCTCCAGGCTCGGCAAACAGATGGCCGGCGCCCTGCACCACACGCAATTCATGGAGAGTGCGTAAGCGTGCTGCCGCCCAGGCATTGAGCTCGAGCACGTCGACATCGAGACTGCCGACCAGCAACAGGGTGGGGCAGCTCACGGCGGCCAGGCATGTCGGCACCAGATCGGGACGCCCGCCACGGCAGACCACGGCCCTGACCCGGCTGGGCTGCTGGGCGGCTGCCGCCAGAGCCACCGCTGCACCCGTGCTCGAGCCGAACAGTCCGAGGGGCAACGCGGCCAGGTTGGCGTGATGGTCGATCACGCCAATGACGTCAAGCAGACGCCCACCCAGCTGAGCCAGATCGACATCGGGATCGACACCACGCTGCTCGGTTGCCGTCAGCAGATCAAACAACAGCGTCGCCAGTCCTGCCCGTTGCAGCGCCTGGGCCACGGCGCGATTGCGGCAACTGTGGCGATTGCTGCCGCTGCCATGCGCAAACACCACCAGTCCCTTGGCCGCAGCCGGCACCACCAGGCTGGCCGGCAGCACCAACGCGCCCAGGGGCAGTCGCAAGTCTCGAGTCAGGGACTGAGAGGTGGTGGTCATCGCGGCAGACCGGGCAAAGGTGTGCGGACCGCAGCCGCGTCACAGGTTCAGCCCAAGCCTGATCAGGCCTGAGCGCACAGCAGAACACGGATGCGCCGCAAAAGATGCAATTTATGCATCACATCAGCAGGGATGCTGAAGACAACGCTCACCAGGAACAACCAAGAGGCTGAGTGAACAGAAGTGCTGCAGATCAGACGTCGCAGGAGCAGCAATCCGATGAGCTATTCAGCGCCTCGGCGCAGCGTTTGAACGTAGTCTTGAATCGGCTCAAGAGCCATCGACACCATCTGCTTTGATTGATAAAACCATGAACGACAGATTTCGCGTTATGCAACGACAGCCACGTCGAATCTCGATTACCCTCAGCTATCACGTTCACGAAGCCCTGCTCTCACGATCAGAAGAAGAAGGTCGCTCGGTCTCAAACCTCTGCGCCTTTTTGCTTGAAGATGCCTTGCGTGAACCAGTGCGCCAGTTCGTCGTGAGTGGCCCCACGACCAACACCAACATGCACAGCAGCAATGGAGCCAAACCGATGCAACCAATGCATATGATGCGCCGTGGCACCTTCTGAGCGCCAACAATTCAGAGCAGCAAGTCAGCTGAACACCCGCCTTGACCCGTTGCCAACTGTGGCAACGGGTTTTTTGATGCTCCGGGCTTTGATCCTCAGGGATTGAGCTGGGGCTCCAAACGACGCCTGAGCTTGCTGAGAGCCACCTTTTCGAGCCGTTGCACCTGGTCCTTGCTGAGACCGGTCAAACCAGAAATCCTGGCAAACGAATGGCAATCATCGCCGCCATAGCGAAGACTGAGAATCGAGCGCTCCAGATCATCCAATTGGTTGAGTTGATCATGCATCCACTGATAATCGTCAGTTACAGATGGCTCGTCCTTACTGCGCACTGTGTCCAGAAGTGTGAGCTCCTGATCTGAGGCATTGATCTGCTGATCGAGTGACTGCACCTGGCCACGGGCCACCGCATCGACGGCAAAACGCAATCGCCGGGTGCTCTGCCCGAGCTGATCGGCAATGAGCTGGGAGTCGACTTGGGCCTCCTGGCTCGCCTGCAGCACACGGGCCTTGTGCACCAGATCAATGACAGTGATCGGCAAACGGATCGGGCTGCTGTTTTCCTGAAGATAGCGATTGATCGACTGCCGGATCCACCAGTAACCGTAGGTGGAAAACTTATAACCCCGACTGGGATCAAATTTTTCAACTGCTCGAATCAATCCCAGATTACCAGCCTGAATGAGATCGAGAGGATCATGATTCAGATGCTGAATCCTCCTGTTCTGACGCATCACAACCGCCACCACCAACCTGAGATTGGCACTGACCATGCGCTCCATGGCTCGTCGGCCCCTGCGGCTCACACAGAGCTCGGGAGATGGATCATCCTGCCACTGTCGCACCAGAGTTCCGAGGTGCACTTCTTCTGCCGGAGTGAGGATCGGAACCCGACCAATGGACTTGAGATAATCGCCAAAAGCATCCGACATTCAGGAAACTGAATTCGCCTCAAGATCCTGAAGCTCAAGTCCTCAGAAAAATCCAGCTGCGACCTCTTTACAGCGTCACCGCAGCAGGAAGATCTGCAAGCTCACACAGACGAAAACGTAGCGAACGATAAGGCTGCTGACGCTGCTTCTTGGTCAGCACAAACTGCCAGAGCTGCCCTTGCGCAGAACGAAAGAACCCAGCACAAGAGAGCAAATAGTACTTCCAGAATCGATAGAAGCGAGCATCCAATTCACCACTGAGAAGCGGCCAAAAGCGTTCAAAATTTTGCCACCAAGCCATCAAAGTACGGTCATAATCAAAACCAAAATTTTCCCAGTCCTGAAGCAGAAACCAGGGTTCAAATCCATGGCAAACCTGCTGGGCCGAAGGCAGCCGTCCATCAGGAAAGATGTAGGTGTTGATCCAGGGGTCCAGATCACTGTTGGTGTCATGGGATCCGATGGTCTGGATCAACGCCAGGCCATCGGGCGTGAGCATCCGCTCGAGCACCCCGAAAAATGTTCGATCGTTGAGGCGACCGACATGCTCCAGCATGCCGATCGACACCACACGATCAAAGGGTTGCTGCTCCAGCAACGCGGGCGCGCGGTAGTCACACAACAGCACCTCGAATGGCAGATCGCGATAGGTCTGCCGGCAGAACCGCGCCTGTTCGGCTGACACCGTGATGCCGACCACCTGCACCCCGAAGAAGCGGGCCGCATAGGCCGCCAGCCCACCCCAGCCACAACCGAGGTCCAGCAGCCGCTGGCCTGGCCTGAGCTCGAGCTTCTGACAGATCAGCTCCAGCTTGTGGGCCTGAGCCGTCTCAAGGTCATCGGCCGCATGCCAGCAGGCGCAGCTGTAGATGCGGCGCGAATCGAGCATGGCCGCATAGACCCGCGCGTCGATGTCGTAGTGCTGTTGACCGACACGAAACGACCTGCGGCGCGTCTGCCAGTTGACCCAGTGCTCGAGCCAGCGCTGCATCTTGGCCTGCAACCGGGCCCTTGCAACGAAGCCCGCCGCCGCGTCCCGGCTGGCCGGCAGGGTGAGCAGTCGGGTGAACAGCTGATCCAGCGCCGCACAATCCCAGCGGCCGTTCACGTAGCCCTCCCCCAGGGCAAGACTGCCCCGGCGCAGCAAGTCGCCATAGAAGGACTGATCGTGCACCACCAGATCCCAGGGACGCGCGCCAGAGAAGCCGACATCGACCTGATCGGTGAGCGCACGGATCAAGGCTGGCGGGTTCGGCATGACAGGTCCCTGAGACGTTCCAAGCCCAGCACCGCCGAGCCCACCAGATCTGCAACCACACAGGATCTGCGGCAGATGCGTGGCCCACAGGACGCAGTCACCGGAGCCGACGCGGCAGCCTCGATAACGTGCGGGCCATGGCGGTTCCACACCATCTCTGGCCAGACCGCTGGACGGCAGGGATCGCCCTGGCCGAGCGACTGCAGCGCTGGCGTGATGGCTCAGACACCACCACGGTGATCGGACTGCCCAGGGGCGGCGTCGCCGTGGCCGCCGCCGTCGCCCAGCAGCTGCACCTGCCGCTGCACTGCTGGGCTGTGCGCAAACTCGCCAGTCCTGAGGAGCCCGAATTCGCGCTGGGGGCCATCGCGTCCGGCGGCAGTGTGGTCTGGAACCCAGCCGCGATGGCCCGCACCCCGCTGAGCCGGGTTGAACAGGAACGGCTGATTGCGGCCGCCATGCCCGAACTGCTGCGCCGTCAGCGGCTCTTTGGCGAGGCGCGCCCAACGGATCTGTGCGGGCGTGACGTGATCGTCGTCGATGACGGCATCGCCACCGGCATGACCGTCAGGGCTGCTCTGCTGGCGCTGCGCCGCAGCCAGCCAGCACACCTGGTCCTGGCGGTTCCTGTGGTGGATGCCGAACTGGTTGATGCACTGCGTCCCCTGGTCGATGAGCTGGTGGCCGTGATTGCCGTTCCAGGGCTCTACGCCGTGGGGGCCTTCTACGACGATTTCGACCAGCTGAGCGATGCCGACGTGCAGGCCCTGCTGGGGCTCAGGCCGGAAGCCTGAGCCCCGAGGATCTCAACCCTCGACGGGCACCTGCACCGCCTGGCTGGTTGCCTTCTCAAGCTTGGGAATGTCGACCTCGAGCAGTCCGTTGTGGAAGCTGGCCTTGAGATGCCCGGCATCCACATTGGCCGGCAGGGTGAAACAGCGCATGAAATGCCCATAGGAGCGTTCCATGCGATGAAAACGCCAGCCCTTCTCTTCGCGTTCCTGGCAACGCTCGCCCTGAAGCGTGAGCACACCGTTGTCAAGACTGACCTTGACGTCGTCTTTGTTGATACCAGGAATCTCTGCCTTGATCACAAAGGCTTCATCGTTTTCGCTGACATCGACCCGTGGCAGCCAACCACCATTGGTTGCTGGCTCGATACCACGGCTGAAGGGAACAGCGAGCGAACGGCTGTAACGGTCAAAGAAATCTTCAATCTCGCGCAGAGGCTCCCATTTGGTCAATTCCATGGTTGCTGAATCCAGGAGGACTCTTGCAACCTAATCAGCTCAAACCCTCCAACCTTCAGGATCAACCAATGGCACAGCAGATCAGCTGCCTCTTCACTGAGCCAACAGCCGGGCGATCTGGTTGCGTCCATTGTTCTTGGCCAGCATCAGAGCCTGCTCAGCCCGGCCGAAAAGATCAGCAAAACAGCTGTCATTGGAAGCGATACTGCTGATGCCTCCACTGATGCACACGCGGTACTCCGACGTGGAGAAGACACCGTGCATTTCAGTGGCCGAATGGCGCACAAGCTCGGCCAGTGTCAGGGCTTCCGCATCATCTTTGCCAACGATCAACAGCGAAAACTCCTCGTCGTAGATACGGGCCATCAGGTCATCTTCATCGAGCAGGCTCTGGCACAAGGCAACCAGGTCGATCAGCACCTGATCGCCCGCCGCATGGCCCCAGCGCATGTTGATCTGGCGGAAGTTGTCCAGATCAAAACTCAGTAGTGCCAGTGGCCAGTGGTTGTCTCGGGCTCGTCTGAACTCCTTTTCGGCCAGCTCGAAGAACGAATCGCGGCGATGCAGGCCGGTCAACGGACACAACCGGCTCTGATGGCGCCACTCGATCTCACGCATCAGCAGAGCTGCCATCTCGGCGAGTCGATGCCGTTGCCGCTCGCTGAACTGCCGGGGCTCAGTATCAATCACACACAGGGTGCCCAGGTTGTAACCGCGATGGGTGCACAACGGCATGCCCGCATAGAAGCGAATGTGGGGCGGTCCAAGCACCAGGGGATTGGTGGCAAAGCGGGGATCCTCCCGCGCATCCTCAATCACAAAGGGCGCCTCAACAGCAGCGATGGCGTGGGCGCAGAACGCCATTTCTCTGGGGGTTGAGCGCACCTCAAGGCCATGACGGCAGAGAAAGCGCTGGCAGCGATCGTCGACCAGCGAAACCAGACCGATCGGCATCTCCAGCAGATCTGCGGTCAACTCGAGGATGCGGCAATACTGCGGATCATCGCTGCCCTGATCGAGGCCATAACGCTCCAGTTCGCGCAGACGATGGGACTCATTCACCGGAACCGGATAGTCGGGGTAAGGCGCCATGGCAGATCGGGCCGGTTCCTGTTGATTTCGACCCTATAAACAGCACGACAGGTCCTGATTCAGACCTGCCGAACTGCAGCAGGAATGCTCCCCCCGCCACGGTCCTCTCGATGCATCTGTCTGCCGCACAGCCGATCTGGACGCTCGACACCGACGCGGCGCTGCGGGCCCTGGGCAGCACACCCCAGGGCCTGAACCAGGCCGAGGCCGAGCGTCGCCTGCAGCGGTTTGGGCCCAACAGCCTGCCCCCACCGCATCGGCGCCCGATGCTGCTGCGGCTGGGGGACCAGCTGCTGCACCTGATGGCCCTGCTGCTGTGGGTGGCCGGCGGCCTGGCCCTGCTGGCCGGCACACCCCAACTGGCGGTCGCCATCTGGGTGGTGGTGCTGGTGAACGGTCTGTTCTCGTTCTGGCAGGAGTACCAGGCCGAACGCACCATGGCCGCCCTGATCAGGGCGCTGCCCCAGCAGGTGCAGCTGTGGCGCGACGGGGCCCTGACCGTGCTGAGCGCGGCAGTGGTGGTGCCCGGCGACCTGTTGTTGCTCGAAGCCGGCGACAAGGTGCCGGCCGACTGCCGGCTGATCGACGCCCAGGCGCTCTATCTCGACCTGTCACTGCTGAGCGGCGAATCGCTGCCGCTGGCGCGCCATGCGGGCGCCCTCAAGCAACCGCTGCTGCCGGCGGGTGAGCGGGGCAATCTGGCGCTGGCGGGTACCACCGTGGCCTCGGGGCGCGGCACGGGGATCGTGTTTGCCACCGGTGCCGAAACCGAGTTTGCCCACGTCGCCCGGCTATCGGCCCAGACGCCGCGCAGTCCCAGCACCCTGGAGCTGCAGGTGGCCCAGATCGTGCGCACGATCACGGCCATCGCCCTGGGCCTGGGAGCGGTGATCTTTCTGCTCAGCCACTGGCTGGTGGGCATGGGCAGCCAGGAGAGCCTGATCTTCGCGATCGGCATCATCGTCGCCAACGTGCCCGAGGGATTGCTCCCCACGGTCACCCTGTCGCTGGCCATCAACGTGCAGCGCATGGCCCGGCGGCATGCCCTGGTCAGGCGCCTCTCGGCGGTTGAGACGCTGGGCTCACTGAGTGTGATCTGCAGCGACAAGACCGGCACCCTCACCGAAGGACAAATGGAACTCGAGGAGCTCTGGCTGCCCGCGACCGGCGCGTCTCTGCAGCAGCGGTTGCTGGCCTGGGTGTGCCTGTGCTCCAACGCCCGCCTCGAACAGGAGAGCGCGAGCCATGAACCCTGGCGTGCCGTGGGCGACAGCACCGAAACGGCGCTGCTGCGGGCTGCTCTGGCGGCCGGCCTCTCACCGGCCGAGGTGCAACGCCAGCAGCCGCGCCTGCACGAGGTGCCCTTTGATTCGCAGCGGCGCTGCATGAGCGTGGTGGTGCAGAGCGGCGATGGCCCCCTGGTGATCACCAAGGGGGCACCCAACGATCTGCTGCGCCGTTGCAGCCACATCGCCGCCGGGGAGCACCCCATCAGCCTCGACGCCCAGACACGCGACAGCCTGCAGAGTCAGGCCGATCGGCTGGCCTGCCGGGGCCTGCGGGTGCTGGCTGTGGCGGTGCGGCGGCACTGCGACGGCTGGCAAAGCCTCGACAACGGGCAGCTGGAGAGCGCGCTGGAGTTTGTCGGGTTGCTGGCCCTGATGGACCCACCGCGTGCCGAGGTGCCCGCCGCCATCGCCGCCTGCCGCGAGGCGGGCATCAAGGTCACCATGGTGACCGGCGATTCGGGCCTCACCGCCGAGGCGATCGCACGCCAGATCGGACTGCTCGATCCCCGTGAGTCGCCGCCAGGCAACCCGGTGGCCGATCCGGTACGGGTCATTCATGGCGATGACCTGGCCCGCCTGAGCGACGTGCAGTTGCGCCAACTGCTCCGGTTTCGCAGCCGGTTGGTGTTTGCCCGGATGACACCCGAGCAGAAGCTGCGCCTGGTGCAGAGCTACCGCAGCCTTGGGGAGGTGGTGGGCGTCACCGGCGACGGGGTCAACGACGCACCGGCCCTGCGCGCCGCCGATGTGGGCATCGCCATGGGCTGCAGCGGCACCGATGTGGCGCGGGAAGCCGCTGACATCGTGCTGCTCGACGACAACTTCGCCACCATCGTCGACGCGGTGCGCCATGGCCGGGCGGTGGTGGCCAACATCGGCCGTTTTCTGACCTATGTGATCGCCTCCAACGTGGCCGAGATGGCTCCGTTCGTGGCGATGGTGGCCCTGCAGATCCCGGCGGCCCTGACGGTGCTGCAGATCCTGGCGGTGGACCTGGGCACCGACCTGCTGCCCGCGCTGGGGCTGGGCGCCGAACCACCGGAGCCCGGTCTGATGCGGCAGCCACCCCGACGGCGCGGGGCACCGCTGCTGAACCGATCGGTGTTGCTGCGCGCCTATCTGGTGCTGGGGCTCAGCGAGGCCGTGGTCTCCATGGGGGCCTACCTGTTGCTGCTGGACCGCGGTGGTCGCCAGGCTTCGACCCTGACCTTTGCACTGATCGTGGCGGGGCAGATGGGAGCTCTGCTGGCCTGCCGCAGCGCGTCGCTGCCGTTCTGGCAGCGGCTGCGGGTGCCCAACCGCCTGTTCTGGCTGGGGCTGCTGAGCGAACCCCTGATCGCCGCACTGCTGGTGCTGATCCCACCCCTGGCCGCGGTCTTCAGCATGGAACCGTTGCCACGCCCATGGCTGGGCTGGCTACCGCTGGCGCCTCTGGCGGTGCTGCTGGCCGACACCCTGCACAAGGGCAGCCTGCGGTGGTGGCGACAGCGTCAGACCGCTTCGGGGATGGTCTCACCACCGAGCTCGCGCTTGAGCAGGGCAAACAGATAGTCGGGATCCCGGTACTGGTTGGGCAGGCAGGTGTGCAGGGTCTCAAGCCGCTGCCAGCACACCGTGCGGCGCACTTTGTTGATCGATTTGCCCTCGCGGATCAACAGCCGCAGCGCCTTGCAATACAGGGAATAGTTGGCCTCGAGTTCACCGATGGTGAGGGCTGCTGCATCCGGACTCATCTGATCATTCCCGGCGCCTGTGACGCCCTACTGGCCTGGTTGGATCCAATCTGAGCTGAGACGCCTCTCCGGCGAGCCCCCCATACGGGGACAATCAGGGCCCCCGCAGCCCTTTCATAATTTGACCATGCCGCAGCGCATGCCCTTGAGAACCGCCTGCAGCCGGTTGCTCACCTCGAGGGTGCGCAACAGCCGTTTGGTGTAGGTCTTGGCCGTCTCCTCACTCACAACGAGCTTCTGGGCGATCTCGCGATCGCTCAAGCCGCTGGCCAACAGATCAAGCACCTCGTACTCGCGGGGGGTGAGTCGGGGGCAGCTCAAATAGGGCAGGGTGCCGGTTCGCAGCGAGGGGCTGCGGTACGAATGGCCGCCCATCACCGCCATGACCGCCGCCTGCAGGGGCCGCTGATCACCGCTGAAATCGGCCTCGGCCACCACCGCCTCGAGCCAGGGTGCCTCGCTGTACTCGGCCGGGATCAGATCACCCAGGGCCAGCACCACCACCTTGAGCTCGCTCTGCGATGCGCGCGCCTTGCGTGCCAGCTCAAAGCCGTTGCCCACCTCGAGATAATCGGTGCAGATCAACAGCTCGTAGGGTTCGCGCCCCAGATACGCCAGGCAACTGGGCTCATCGGTGACGGCGCAACCGATGCGACTGCGGTCCTGGAAGCTTTCGCAGACCGCACGCAGCAGAAAGCGCCCCTTCATGGCGATGGCCACCTTGCCCCTGACCGCCACCGACAGCAACACCTGATCGAGGGTGGTGCCGTCGAGGCTCTCGAGAAACGGGGTGAGGTCCACTGGGGCGCTCCATGGGAGTCCGATGAACCTCCGGACGGCCAACGCCATCCGGTGGCGTCAAACCTAGGACTGCGGGTGGAACCCCTGGGTGTTCAGCAGATGCGCGGCAGCATGTCGCCACTCCAGGGCCCCAGAAGACGCTCGCTGCCAAGGGCGGTCTGGAGGCGCACCTGGGGCTGCAGACCGGCCGCAGGCTGCGCAGCACCCACCAGCACAGCCCCCGACGGCGCCAGCAGGGCCAGGGCCTGATCGGCCTCACGGGGCGTCAGCACGGCGACGAAGCGCCCCTCGTTGGCCAGGTGCAGCGGCTCGAGCCCCAGCAGTGCACAGGCGGCCTCTACCCCTGGGGCCAGGGGCAGGGCGGTTTCGTCGAGCACCAGATCGCAGCCGCTGGCCTCGGCCAGTTCGGCCAGGGCGCAGCCCAGCCCGCCGCGGGTGAGATCCCGCAGGGCCACGGGCTGAACACCACCGACCAGCAGCGCTTCGATCTGGGGCCACAACGGGGCGCAATCGCTGCCCACCACATGGGTGAAGAGCAACCCATGGCGCGCCGCCAGGATCGCCAGCCCGTGGCGTCCCAGATCGCCGCTCAGCACCAGCCGATCGCCGGGGCGAATCGCCGCCGGGTGGATCGCTCGGGGTGTTTCGATCAGACCGATGCCGCTGGTGGTGACAAACACGCCATCGGCCTGGCCCCGCGCCACCACCTTGGTGTCACCGCAAACGATCGTGATGCCGCAGGCGCTGGCGGCCTGCACCATCGACGCCACCAGCCGCTGCAGCAGGGGCAGGGGCAACCCCTCTTCGAGAATCAGGGCCACGCTCAGGTGCAACGGCCGGGCACCGGCCATGGCCAGGTCGTTGGCGGTGCCGATCACCGCCAGCTTGCCGATGTCGCCACCGGCAAATTCGAGCGGCTGCACCACATAGCCATCGGTGCAGAAGGCCAGGCGCCCGTGGGGCAGCGTCAAAACGGCCGCGTCGAGTCCCAGGTGCCGGGTATCGGCATACAACCGGCTGAACTCCTCGGCAATGAGTGCCTGCATGGCGCTGCCGCCACCGCCATGGGCCAGCTGGATGCGCGTGACTGAATCGCTCATCGGCGGTAGGCGTAGTAGGCCGCACAGGCTCCTTCATGGGAGACCATGGGCGCCCCCAGCGGATGCAGGGGCGTGCAGGCGGTGGCAAAGCTGGGGCAATCGGGCGGTTTGCAGTGGCCCTGCAACACCGCAGCGCTGCGGCAGGGGCCAAGCTCCTCGGCTGTCAAAGGCAGCGGCAGATCAAAGCGCAGCCGCGCATCGAACCGGCGGTAGGGATGCCGCAGCTGCAGCACCCCCTGGCTGATCGGGCTGAGCCCGCGCCAGGGGCCATCGGCCGCCGCAAACACCTGCTGCACCAGCAACCGTGCCGCAGGGTTGCCCTGCGACCTGACGACGGCGCCGTAGGCATTGACAAGGCGGGGCGCACCCGCTTCAAGCAGCTGCACACAGGCCAGCAGCGCCAGCAGCAGTTCCAGCGGGTCAAAACCGCACACCACCACCGGCAGACGATGGCGCTGCACCAACGCCTCCAGTTCGGCAGTGCCCATGACGGCCGCCACATGACCGGCCGCCAGAAACCCCTGAATCTGGTTGTGAGGGTCGGCACTGAGCCGCTCCATCGCCGGCACCACGCGCACATGGGCCGGCAACAGCGACAGGTTGTCGACAGCCAGACGACGGGCCTGCTCGAGCAGCAGCGCGGTTGCCGGGGCCGTCGTCTCGAAGCCCGCCGCCAGCAGCACCACCTGCTTGTCGGGATGACGGGCGGCCAGATCGAGGGTCTGCAGCGGTGCCGTGATGAGGCGCACATCGGCACCGGCGGCCCGGGCCTGCAGCAGATCAGACACCCCAGCACCGCTGCGGCTGCCCGGCACCCGCAGCATGTCGCCGAAGGAGCAGAGGATCACCTCGCTGCGGGCAGCCAGCTGCAGGGCCTGATCGATGGTGGAGGCCGGGGTCACGCAGACCGGGCAGCCCGGACCATGGATCAGCTTCAGTCCCGGGGGCAGCAGCTGATCCAGCCCCCAGCGCAGAATCGTGTGGGTCTGACCGCCACACACCTCCATGAGGGTCCACGGCCGGTTGGTCTGCTGGTGCAGCGCCTGAAGCGCGCTGCGCACGGCTACCGGATCAGGCATGGTCTGCCAGCGCGCGGTAGAGCGCCCAGCGCCGCTGCAGCGCGGTCTCGGCCAGGCGGACGAGCTCGGCGGCGCGCTGCGGCTGGTCGAGCGACAGACGGCTGAAGCGGGTTTCCAGCGCCATCGCCTCGGCCAGGTCGCGATGGGGACTGCCCATGTCGAGCTGGAGGGGGTTGAGCCCCCGCTCACGGCGCCTGGGATCGTGGCGATACAGCAGCCAGCGACCCGAATCAACGGCGGCCTTCTGATGGGCCATGCCCTGGGCCATGGCGATGCCGTGGGCTGTGCAGTGGGCATAGGCCAGGATCAACGACGGCCCCGGATAGCTCTCGGCCTCCAGAAAGGCGCGCAGGGTGTGTTCATCACGGGCACCCATGGCGACGCTGGCCACATAGACGTGGCCATAGGTCATCGCCATCAGCCCCAGGTCCTTCTTGGCGGTCGCCTTGCCGGCGCTGGCAAAGGCGGCCACCGCCCCCAGGGGTGTGGCTTTGGAGGCCTGCCCACCGGTATTGGAATACACCTCGGTGTCGAGCACCAGCACGTTGACGTCGCTGCCACTGGCCAGCACGTGATCGAGGCCGCCGAAGCCGATGTCGTAGGCCCAGCCGTCGCCGCCGACCAGCCACACGCTGGTGCGGTTGAGGGCATCGAGCAGGGTCAGCAGCTCCAGAATGGGAGGCTCGGGCGGCAACTGCCGCAGCTGCTGCCGCAGCGTGTCGACCCGCTGGCGCTGCTCGGCGATGCCGGCCTCATCGCTCTTGTCGGCCTGCGTGATCGCGGCGGCATGCTCAGCGCTGATCTGCCCCTGCAGAGTGAGACGGGTCAGCAGGGCCAGGGCCTGGCGCCGTTGGGCATTGAGCGCCAGTCGCATGCCGAAGCCGAACTCGGCGTTGTCTTCGAACAGCGAATTGCTCCAGGCCGGCCCCAGCCCCTCACTGGTGTGCGACCAGGGGGTGGTCGGCAGGTTGCCGCCGTAGATCGACGAGCAACCCGTGGCATTGGCCACCAGCAGCCGATCGCCGAACAGCTGGGAGAGCAGCTTCAGGTAGGGGGTCTCGCCGCAGCCAGCGCAGGCTCCCGAAAATTCGAACAGGGGCTGCAGAAATTGCTGCTGCGCCAACCGCCCCGTGTGAAGCGTCGTGCGCGGCACCTCGGGGAGCTGTTCGAAAAACTGCCAGTGGGTGCGCCCCTGCTCCAGCAGCGGCGGCTGGGGCTGCATCACCAGGGCCTTGCGGCTGGGCTGCTGGCGATCGCGCGCCGGGCACACCTGCACACAGATCTCGCAACCCGTGCAGTCTTCGGGTGCCACGGCGATGGTGAAGGTCTGGCCGGCAAAGTCGGGATCCCGGGCCGGCGCTGTGGCATAGCCGGCAGGCGCCGCGGCAAAGGCAGCCGGATCGCCCACCTTGGCGCGGATCGCCGCATGGGGGCACACCATCACGCACTTGCCGCACTGCACGCACAGATCGCTCTGCCACACCGGCACCGCTTCAGCCAGGTTGCGTTTCTCGAGCCGGGCCGTGCCCGTGGGCCAGGTGCCATCACAGGGGAAGGCGCTGACCGGCAGGCGATCGCCCTGGTGGGCCAGCAGCGGCAGGATCACCTCCCGTTCAAACGCCGATAGCACTTCTGGAGTGGGCGCAGCCTGGGCCTCCCCCGCAGCCCCAGCGAACTGTTGATCCTCATCACTGGCCTGCTGGTGCTGGTCAAAGCCGAGCCAGTCGAGACGGGTCAACTGAGCCAGCGAGCCCTCCACGGCCTGAAGGTTGCGCGCCACCACAGCCTCACCCTGGTGGCCATAGCTGGCCTCAATGCTGCGGCGGATCTGGGCCAGCGCCGTGTCGAGGGGCAACACCCCACTCACCGCAAAGAAACAGACCTGCATCACCGTGTTGATGCGGGGGCCCAGACCCGCCTCACGGGCAACCCGGTAGGCATTGATCACCCAGACGACGAGCTGACGCTCGCGGATCTGGCGGCGCAACGCCGATGGCAGACGCCGCCAGGTCTCGAGCGGTTCAAACGGGCTGTTGAGCAGCAGCACGCCACCCTCAACAACCCCCTCCAGCAGGTCGATCTGCTGCAGCAACGACCACTGGTGGCAGGCCACCAGGGTGGGCCGCTGGATCAGGTACGTGGAGCGGATCGGCTCGGGCCCGAAGCGCAGATGGGAAACGGTGTGGGAGCCGGCTTTCTTGGAGTCGTAGACGAAATAGCCCTGCACCTGCAGCGCGGTGCAGTCACCGATGATCCGGATCGCGGCTTTGTTGGCGCCGACGGTGCCATCGGAGCCCAGGCCGTGGACGACCGCGCGCACCTGGCCGGCCTCGCACACAAAGGCAGGATCCCAGCGCAACGAGCGATGGCTGAGGTCATCAGCAATGCCCACCGTGAAATGGTTGAGCGCGGCTTCACCCGCCTGCAGCTCGGCCAGCACCGCCGCGGCCATCGCCGCGGTGAATTCCTTGGAACCGAGGCCGTAGCGCCCGCCGATCACCCGCGGCAGCGGCAGCTGGCGATGGTGCAGGGACCAGGCCTCCGCCAGGGCCGTCACCACATCGAGGTACAGGGGCTCACCGGGCGCACCGGGTTCTTTGCAACGATCCAGCACGGCCACCGCCTCAGTTGAGGCCGGCAGTGCCGCCACGAACAGATCGGTGGCAAAGGGCCTGAACAGGCGCACCTGGAGCACCCCGACCCGCTCGCCGCGCGCACGCAGCACCTCCACCGCCTCAAGGGCTGCCTGGCAGCCCGAGCCCATGAGCACCAGTACCCGTTGGGCATCAACGCAGCCTTGGTAGGCATAAGGCAGATAACGGCGACCGGTGAGCGCTGCAAAACGCTCCATCGCCTCAATCAGGTGATCGACGACCGCCCCGTAGTGGCGATTGACCGATTCACGCCCCTGAAAGTAGACGTCGGGGTTCTGCGCCGTACCCCGCAGCACCGGATGGGCCGGACTGAGCGCCCGGCCGCGGTGGGCGGCGATCGCCTCGGCTGGGATCAACGCCTGCAGCTGCGCATCACTGATCAGCGCCAGCTTCTGAATCTCGTGGGAGGTGCGAAAGCCATCGAAACCATGCAGGAACGGCACCCGCGCCTGCAGCGTCGCCCGCATGGCGATCGCGGCACAGTCGCCGGCTTCCTGGGGCGTGGCGCTGATCAGGATCGCGCAGCCCGTGCTGCGGCAGGCCATCAGATCGCCGTGGTCGCCGAAGATCGACAGGGCCTGGGCAGCCAGGGAGCGGGTGGCCACATGCAGCACCGCGGCTGTCAGTTCACCGGCAAGGCGGTAGAGGTTGGGCAGCATCAACAGCAACCCCTGGGATGCCGTGAAGGTGGTCGCCAGGGCACCGGCCTGCAACGCCCCATGCAGGCTGCCCGCGGCACCCGCCTCGCTCTGCAGCTGCACCACCTCGGGCACCAGGCCCCAGAGATTCAGACGCCCCTGGGCGCGCCAGAGATCGGCCCATTCGCCCATGGGTGTGGCCGGGGTGATCGGGTAGAGGGCGATCACCTCGCTGAGCCGGTAGGCAACCCGCGCCACCGCCTCGTTGCCGTCGATGCTCGCGAACGCAGGCGTTATGGCGCGCTCAGCTGTCATCACGCACCACACACAGGGCCATGCCCACATGCACCAGCACCCGATCGCCGATGCGGGCCTCGGGCAGGCAGGCCAGGCTCACCTGCTGCAGCACCCCGTCGAGGTCAACAGCAGCGCGGCGCCACAAACCCGGGTCAACGGCCTCTGGTGCCGCATCGATCGCCACGATTCGTCCGCAGACCGCAAGACACACGACGGGCCGGCTCCGGCTGGCACACCCAGAGGTGTAGGCATCCGAGCTCTGGCCGCAACCGCACGGGGCGGCACTGCGGTGGCACTGCAGCACTCGGGGATCACGGGTTGATCACTGGGGCGGTGCCGCCAGCTGGGCCGCCACCAGCTGGCCCAGGGCCAGGGCACCGTCGCCACAGGGCAGCTGCTGGGCCCAGAGGGGCTGCAACCCCGACGCGGCCAGGGCCTCGATCAGCCCCTCCAGCAACAGCCGATTCTGAAAACAGCCGCCCGCCAGCACCACCGTGGACACACCGCTGCGCCGCGCACTTTGCTCGGCCCAGCCGGCCAGCCCCGCGACGAGTGCGCGGTGAAACAACAGGGCACTGATCGCCGCAGGCACCCCGGCGGCCCTCTGGGCCAGCAGCACCTGGAGCAGGGGCCGCCAGTCGAGCCACTGCTGCGCCAGCGAGGCGGCCGCAGCGGGCTCGAGCGGCAGCAGTTCAGAGGCGCGGCGCTGGCACAGCAACGCCGGGCCGCGGCCTTGGGCCTGCGCAGCGGCGCCCTGCAGCAGCAACCCGGCCTCGCCCTCATGGCTGAGGCACTGCACCAGGCCCAGCAGCGAGGCGACCCCGTCAAACAACCTGCCCAGGCTGGTGGTCTGGGGGCAGTGGATGCCAGCGGCCAGGGCCCGCAGCAGCAGCTGCCGCTCCTCGTCGTCAAAGGCCTGCTGGGTGGCGACAGCACCGGGGTGCTCCAGGGCCCAGGGGCCCAAGGCCGCCAACAGCGCCAGGGCCACGCGGCGGGGCTCCCGCAGGGCCCTGCTGCCCCCCGGCAGCGCAAAGGGGCGCAGACAGGCCAACCGCTGGCATGAGCCATCGGAGCCGATCAGCAGACCTTCGCCTCCCCACAGGGAGACCGTTCCTGGACCATGCCCCAGGCCGTCGCAGGCCAGCACCAGGGCCGGCGGAGCGACACCGTGCTCGGCCAGCACGGCCAGGCCATGGGCCTGGTGATGCTGCACGGTCTGGTGATGCCACGAACCCCGGGTCCGGCGCTGGGCCCAGTGGTGGGAGAGATAGCCCGGATGCTGATCGCTGAGCACCATGGCCAGCTGGTCACCGTGGCGCTGCAACAGCTCCTCCAGCCCCTGCTGCCAGCGGCCGTGGCAGCGGCCATCGGCCAGGTCGCCCAGCGGAGCCGACAACCACACCTGGCCGCCCGCTGCCAGCGCCGGGGCACACTTCAGGTCACCGCCCAGGGCCAGCACGGATCGGCCGATCCCGGGGCGCGCCCAGCTGGGCAAGGGCAGGGGCAGGGGCGCATAGCCACGGGCCCGGCGCAGCATCTGGGGTCGGCCGGCCACCAGCCGCACCACCGCATCATCGAGCGGCCGGGCGATCGACCGGTCGTGCACCAACCAGCCATCGGCGATCGGACCGGTCGGAGCCCGCGGACCGATGCGCGCCATCGCCTCGTCAAGATCAATGCACAGGGGCTCGCTGCTGCGGTTGCCGCTGGTGGCCACCAGGGGTCCCCCGAAGGCCTCGACCAGCAGCCGGTGCAGCGGTGAGGCCGGCAGCATCACCCCGAGCTCGCTGCAGCCCGGAGCGATGCCGGCAGCCAGGCCAGTTGCCTCTGCACGCCGGCGCAGCAGCACGATCGGCGCCTCGGGCCCCTGCAGCACGCGCCCTTCGGCATCGCTCAGCAGCACCCAGGGATCCAGGCAGGCCAGATCGGCCACCAGCAGGGCCAGGGGTTTGCGGGGCCTGGCCTTGCGCCGCCGCAGGCGCACCACGGCACGGGTGCTGCTGGCATCCACCAGCAGCTGAAAACCACCGACCCCCTGCAGCGCCAGGATCCGGCCCTCGCGCAGCAACGCCACCGCGGCCGCCAGAGCGGCCTCGCCCTCGGGCCCCGGCTGACCCTGAGCATGGCGCCATTGCAGGCGCGGACCGCAACGCGGGCAGGCGATCGTCTCGGCGTGAAAGCGGCGGTCAGCGGGATCATCAAATTCACGGCGACAGTCGGCGCACAGGCCGAAGCCGGCCAGCGTGGTGTGGGCACGGGCGTAGGGCTCGGCCGTGGCGATGCTGTAGCGCGGTCCGCAGTCGCAGCAGCTGATGAACGGGTAGCGGTAACGCCGATCGGCCGGATCCTGCAGTTCCCTGAGGCAGCGCTCACAGGTCGCGCGATCGGCCGCCAGGGCCGGCGCCACCAGAGCGATCCCCAGTGGCCTGGGCTGATCAGCCTGGATCTGCAGCTGTGCTGGTGGCACATCGAGCTGGGGTAGCCATTGCGGTCGCAATGGCTCCAGCCGAGCCTGGGGGGGCAGGGCAGCGGGCAGGGCAGCCACGAACCGCTCCAGAGCCTGGCGGCTGCCGCTCAGATCAAGCCGCACCAGACCGGGATCGTTGGCGATCTGACCGGTGAGCTCAAGGGCGCGGGCCAGCCGAAACGCCACCGGGCGAAAGCCCACCCCCTGCACCACGCCATGGCAGTGCAACAGCAGCCGGGCGGCCGTCACCGCAAGGCCACCAGCAACCGTTCGATGCCGTCGCCACTGCGGGCCGAGGTCAGCAACACCCGGGCCCGGGGCGCCACCTGCCGCAGATGGCGCAGCATGAGCTCGAGATCAAAGTCCAGCGCCGCAGCCAGATCGATCTTGTTGATCACCACCAGATCGGCGCTGGCAAACACCGCTGGATATTTGATCGGCTTGTCTTCGCCCTCCCCGGCGGCCAGCACAACGACGCGCAGCGACTCGCCCAGGTCAAACAGCGCCGGGCACACCAGGTTGCCGACGTTCTCGATCAGCAGCAGATCGAGCGCGCTCAGGTCGAAGCGCTGCAGCGCCCGCTCCAGCAGGGCGGCGGGCAGATGGCAGAGCGTGCCGGTGCTCACCTGCACCGCCTGCAGACCGTGCTGTTGCAAACGGCGGGCATCGTTGTCGGTGGCCAGATCGGCGACCACCACCCCCAACCGCCAGGGCTGGGGGTGCAGCGCTGCCAGCTGCTCGAGCAGCGCCGTCTTGCCCGATCCCGGTGCCGAGAGCCAATTGATCACCGGCAGTCCCAGGGCCGTGAAGCGCTGCCGCAGGGCAGCGGCGGCGGCCGCATTGCGCTGCAGCAGCGAGGTCTGCACCTGCAGGGTCAAGGGCTCGGGTTCACAGCCGCATCTGCCGCACATGGTCAGCCCAGCTCCAGGGCAGCCAGCACCAGGTCGCGGCCGGCAACGGGCTCGATCGTCAACTTGGCTGTTGCAGCAGGGGTGCCGTCCATGGCGCAGGCGAAGGCGAGAGCCAGAGCATCGGCATCCACGCCGGCAGCCAGGCCGATGCGCAGCGTGATCGCCACCACCCTGCGGCGGTTGTGCAGGGCCAGCTGGGCCAGAGCCTGCTGGCGCAGCTCAAGCATCAGACTGAGTTCATGCATCGCCGCGCAGCCAGCGGCGCAACAGAACCCGGGCCCGGGGCAACTCGGCCGCCGCCGCCGCCGACAGGCCGGTGCCGTGGCCCAGGGCATGGGCCGGAAGCAGCAGCAGGGCGGCCCGGGGCCGATGTTGATACAGGGCAGCGCAGAGCGCCAGCACCTGGGCGGGTTGCAGCTGGTGGGTCATGGCTGACGTTCCATCGGCCTCGAGCGGCAGCAGGCAGGGGTGGGGAGTTGTCCAAGGCGATACACCCCAGGCATCGACAAACAACACCCGATCGACGCTCACCAGCTCGGCAGCCAGCTCAGGGGTGAGCTGGTGCACCAGCCTCACCACAGCCCCTGAGGCCTGCGACGCCACCAGCAGGCCCAGACCGTCGTCCTGGCGCAGGCTGTTGCCGATGCCGATCACCAGCCCCGGCGGCGCGCTCACGGCCGGGTGCGCTCGGCCAGCACCTGGCCGCCGCTGTCGAGCAGGGTGACCCGTAAAGGCATCAACCCGGCGGCATGGGTGCTGCAGCTGAGGCAGGGGTCAAAGCAGCGGATCCCGGCCTCGAGCCGGTTGAGCAGTGGCTCGGCGATCTCGACCGCTGCGGGCAGGGGCCATGGGATCCACTCACGGGCGATCTGGTCGACGGTGCGGTTCATCGCCAGGTTGTTCTGACCGGTGGCGATCAACAGGTTCACCCGTGTCAGCAACCCGTTGACATCGACGCTGTAGTGGTGAAACAGGGTGCCGCGGGGGGCTTCGCTGACCCCCAGAGCTGTGCGCGATCCGCCACGGCCCACGGCGCGCACAGGACCCCGCAGCAGGGCCGGATGCACCAGCAGCTGCTCCATACCCTCCAGGCAGGCGACGATCTCCACCAGCCGCGCATGGTGGTAAGCAAACGAGGCAATGGCGGTGCGGCCACCGCTGGCTGCAGTGCCATGGCGGTCCCTGAACGCCGCCAGCTCGCAGTCGGCCCAGGGGGTGCCGATCGCCGTACACACATTGAGCCGGGCCAGGGGTCCAACCCGGTACAGGCCCTCGTGGTAGCCCAACGGCCGGTAATAGGGAAATTTGAGCGCGCTCCAGTGTTCGGTCCTCTCAGCCAGCACCGCGATGTCGTCGTCCTCGCACAGACCGTCGGCGACCACCCGGCCCAGGCTGTCGACCAGGCGCAGCGAGCCATCACCGCAGCACCAGCGCCCATCGGGAGCCACCAGCGCCAGAAACAGCGACGGGAAGCTGCCGAAGCTGGCCAGTTCGCGCTGCAGCGGCCCATCGAGCAGGGGCACGAAGCGGTCCAGCGCCAGTTGCACCGAGGCCCGCGCCTCGGGCAGCTGCTGCAGGATCCAGCGCCGTGTCGTCGCGGTGATGCCCGAACGCACCCCACCGGGCACCACCCAGCCGGCATGGATGCGACGACCGGCCAGCCGCTCGATCAGCTCCTGACCGAACCGGCGCAGCCCGATGCCGGCGCGGGCAAGCTCAGGATCGGCGGCGATCAACCCGAAGAGATTGCGCCTGGCCGGGTCGCTCTCCCAGCCCAGCAGCCAGTCAGGACTGCTGAGATGGAAGAACGAGAGGGCATGGGACTGGCAGATCTGGGCGAGGTTGAGCAGGGTGCGCAACCGCTGCGCCGCCGGCGGCGGCGCAGCCCCCAGCAACCGGTCGCCAGCCCGGCCCGCCGCCAGCAGATGGCTGACCGGGCAGATGCCGCAGATGCGCGCTGTCAGGGCGCCCATCTCGCCATAGGGGCGCCCCAGGCAGAACGACTCAAAACCCCGGAACTCATCGACATGGAACCGGGCCTGGGCCAGCCGACCGCTGGCATCCAGTTGCAGGGTGATGCGGCCGTGGCCCTCGATGCGGGTCAGGGGCGCCACGGTGATGGTGCGCCCGGCAGCCAGAGGCGACTCGGCTCCGCTCATGGCTGCAGCAGCGTCTCCAGCGCCGCACGAATCGCGGCCGCCGTGGGCGGACAGCCCGGAATGACGCCATCGACGGCGATCACCCGGTGCAGGGGCAACACCCGGGGCAGCAGGATCGGCGCGGCGGGGATCACCTCCTCGCCGTCGCTGAGCTGGCGGTAGGCGCAGTCGAGCGCCTCCCATGCCGAATGCTGCACGCCGGCACCGCAGAGGTTGCGCAGGGCCGTCACGTTGCCCAGGGCAGCGCAGTCACCCAGGGCGATCACCCGAGAGGTGCGCGCCCGCAGCTGCAGGGCCAGCTCCAGGTTGTCGCGGTTGGCGACCGCCCCCTCAACCAGGCACACATCGACCCTCGGCGGGTAGATCTTGCAATCGCTCGCCACCGGTGAGTAGACGATCTCAGCCAGATCGGCGAGCACGAAGAGCCATTCATCGAGATCCAGCAGCGCCATGTGGCAGCCGCTGCAGCCCGACAGCCAGACCGTGGCCAGACGCAGTCGGGACCCCGGAGTCATGGACCGGTCTCCTTGACCACCAATGCAGCGGTGGGGCACACCTCAACGCAGAGACCGCAGCCGGTGCAGGCCTCGACGGCACCCCAGGGCTGATCGAACCCGGCGACGATGCGGCAGTGGCTGCCGCGATAGGCCACGTCCCAGACGTGGGCGCCTTCGAGCTCGTCGCAGGCGCGCACACAGCGGGTGCACAGGATGCAGCGGTTGTGATCCAACAGAAACCGAGGGTGCGAGGCATCCACCCCCCGCCTGGGCAACTGCTCGCTGACGCGCAGCTGATGCACCCCCAGGGCCTCGGCCAGATCCTGCAGCTCACAGGCGCCATCGGCCACGCACACCGGGCAGCAGTGGTTGCCCTCGGCCAGCAGCAGCTCGATCAGCAGCCGCCGCTGCTGCACCAGGGCGTCTGTGGTGGTGCGCACCACCATGGCCCCAGCGGCGGCGGTGTGGCAGGCCGGCAGCGGCCGCTCACTGCCCTGCACCTCCACCAGGCAGAGGCGGCAGGCGGCCACAGGGGTGAGCTGCTCGTAGTGGCAGAGCTGCGGCAACCGCACCCCCACCATGGCGCAGGCGGCCAGCAGGGTGGTGCCGGCTGGCACCGCGACCCATTGGTCGTCGATCTGCAGGCTGATCACGCTCATGCGGTGCGGTACTCCTCGCCGAAATGGCGCAGGGTGCTCAGCACCGGATTGGGGGCCGACTGGCCCAGGCCACACAGGCTGGTGCTCTGCACCAGGGCGCAGAGCTGCTCGAGCCAGGCCCGATCGGCGGCCGTGGCCCGGCCCTCGCAGAAGCGATCGAGCACCTCGAGCAACTGCACCGTGCCGGCACGGCAGGGCACGCATTTGCCGCAGCTCTCGGCCGCACAGAAACGCACGAAATAACGGGCCAGGGCCGGCATGGCGGTGGCTGCACCCAGCACGACCATGCCGCCCGACCCCAGGCGTGCCCCCAGCGCCCTGAGCGGGGCATCGGCCAAGGGGGTGTCGAGGGCAGCCGCCGGAATGCAGCCGCCCGAGGGGCCACCGGTCTGCACCGCCTTGATGCCGCCGTCGGCCCCGTCGGCACCCGGCACCCCGCCCGCCATGGTGAGCACCACCGTGCGCAGCGGTGTACCGATGGGCACCTCGACCAGGCCGGTGCGCAGCACCGCACCCGACAGCGAAAACACCTTGGTGCCGGGGCTCTCTGCGGGGCCGATGGCGGCATACCAGCCGGCGCCGCGCTGCAAGATCGCCGGCAACGCCGCCAGGGTCTCGACATTGTTGATCAGGGTGGGCATCCCGCCGAGACCGCGCTCGGCCGGGTAGGGCGGCCGCGGTCGGGGGTTGCCCCGCCGGCCCGCGATCGAGGCCAGCAGGGCGGTCTCTTCGCCGCACACGTAGGCCCCGGCGCCCACCCGCAGTTCCACAGCCACCCCCAGCAGGCCGCGGGCACCGGCCTGGCGCAGGGCCCGCCGCAACCGGCGGATCGCCAGGGGGTACTCGGCGCGCACATAGACCGTGCCCCGATCGGCACCCACGGCATGGGCGGCGATGGCCAGGCCTTCAAGCAGGCGATGGGGATCCCCCTCCATCACGGCCCGGTCCATGAAGGCGCCCGGGTCGCCTTCATCGCCGTTGCACACCACATGGCGCGGGCCCGGCGGTTGCAGCGCCACCATGTCCCACTTGAGGCCGGTGGGGTAGCCCGCTCCGCCGCGGCCGCGCAGCCCACTGACGGTGATCTCGCGGCGCAGCTGGTCGGGGCTCAGCTGCTCGCGGCAGCGCTGAAGCTGCCGGTAGGCGCCGTGGGCCAGCGCATCGTCGAGGGATGTCGGATCCACCAGGCCGCATGTGGCGAGCACCACGCTCTGCTGCAGGGCAAAGAAGGGGTGCTGCAGGTCGAGACCATGGCGATCCAGGGCCTCATCGGCGTCGCCGCACGCGGCTGCCAGCAGGGCCGGGGCCAGGGTTGGTGGTACGCCGCCATAGAGCGAAGCGGAGCCATCGTCGCGCTGCACGGCGACCAACGGGCCAGCGCTGCACAGGCGCAGACAGCCCACCGGTTTGATGGCGACCGGTTCTGCAGCCCCGGCGCCCTGGCCTGCTCTGGCCTGACCCAGGGCCCGCCGCAGGGGGCCCGCCCCCGCCAGCCGGCAACCGGTGGCACTGCAGCAGAGCAGCGCGGCCATCAGCGCAGCACCTGGCCATCGAGCAGCAGCACCGGCGCCTGGCTGCAGGCGCCCACACAGGCCAATGACACCAGCTCCCATCGACCGCTGCCTGGGCCGCCATCGAGCTGCAGGCCCAGCCGGCGCTGCAGACCCTCGGCCAAACGTTCAGCCCCCTGCACCCAACAGGCCGTGCCCAGGCAGATGCCGCAGCGGTGCGGGGCCCCGGGCCGCAGCGCAAACAGGTGATAGAAGGTCACCACCCCCTGCACGCGGCTGGCGGGCACCGACAGGTCGTGACCCAACTGGACCAGCTGGGCCGGGCTGAGCCAACCCTGGCGCTGCTGCAGGCGATGCAGCGCCTCGATCAGCCCATCGCCCAGAGCTTCGGCAGACACGGGACCAGCGCAACAGGGGCTGGGTCCTGCCTAGGCGTCAGGCTGACGGATGATCGGGCACTGCAGCAGATGGGCTCACCAACTGCCGCCACCCAGCATCTGGTCGTATCCCTCTTCAGGGTTGTATTCGGCCCAGCCGGGGCTGGCCTGGTCAAACAGGCCATAACGGGCGGCCTCATCGTCAAAGCGGGTGTTGCCGGTGGGCCGGGTGTCGCAGCTGACCGCGCCATCGGGGCCCGTGCTGCAGTTTTCAAACACCACCCCTGCCCAGGCGGGCAGGGCGGCCGTCAGGACAACGGCCGTCAACGCTGCCAGCCCGATGGGATGATGGCTCGAGAGGCTTGGCATCAACCGATGTACACCGACTGGACTGCCGTGATTCTGCTGCTGCTGACCGCAGCGCCCCTGGCAGCGGTGGTGGCCACCACCGCGTTCTTCATCTGGCGGCAGAAATCCCGGCGTTCCTGAGCTCGGTCGCACGTGCGGGCCGGCCACCGGCGAGCACGGCAGCCGGAGCTGTCACAGCAGCCGGTGCTGCCAGAACAGCCGGTGTTGCCAAAACAGCCGTTGTCTCGGCGGCCGCCAGAGCCGGCAGGCTGCCCTGGCCCAGACAGTCGAGACAGGTGCGAAAACTCTGATCTCCAAGCCGCAGGGTGCCGCTGCCGCCACAGGTCGGGCAGACCACCCGGTGCTCGGGAGAACTTCGCTGCGGGGTGTGGGTCATGACAGGGCAGGCACAACAGTGATGGCAACCACTCTGGAGCGTTTCGGGCCCGTTGATCCCGAAGCTTTTGTTAAGTCTGGGGCCACTGGCCGCGCAGGTGCTGCAGCAGTTCTGGGGCCGTGAGGCGGGAGCCGGGCGGCACCAGATCAAGGCTGGCTGCCAGCTCGCCCACCACCGCCGCGGCGTCGAGCCCCCGCTGGCGCAACACCGCCAGCCCCTCGGAGCCGTCGCGCTTGCTGAGGCGCTGCCCCCCGGAATCGCAGAGCACCGGCACATGGCCATAGCGGGGCGGATCGAAGCCAAGCCGCTGCATCACCGCCACCTGGGCTCCGGTCGAGCTCCACAGATCGGCTCCTCGCACCACGTCACTGATGCCCAGATCGAGTTCATCAAAGGCCGTGGCCAGGTGGTAGGCGATGAAACCATCGGCTCGGCGCAACACCACATCGCCAACGGCCGTAGCGCCATCGAGCTGGCCCTCGGCTCCAAAGCGCTCGGGCCAGGCGAGGCCAGCCGCGCTCAGGCGCAGACGCCAGCTCGGCAGCCGGCCCTGGCACGGTCCCCACGCCGGGGTGCGCTGGCGGCAAAAGCCCGGATACACGTTCAGGGCGCCGTGGGGGGCCGAGACATCGGCCAGCAGACGCCGTGAGCAGCGGCACGGATACAGGACCCCGGCGCGACGCAGGGCCGACAGCACGCTGCTGTAGAGGCCGCGGCGTTCGCTCTGGCGCAGCACCGGACCATCCCAGCTGAGGCCGAGCCAGCGCAGATCCTCCAGGATCCGCTGCTCGGCGCCAGCCACCACGCGGGGGGTGTCGAGGTCATCAAGACGCAGCAGCCAGGTGCCGCCGGCCAGCCGCGCATCGAGCCAGCTCAGCAGCGCCGTGCGCAGGTTGCCCCGGTGCAGGGCACCGCTGGGCGACGGGGCATAACGACCGCGATACCCCTGGCGGCGCAGCGCCACACCCCGCTCCAAGCGCGCCTGCAGGTGGCTCGGCAGATCCCTCAGCAAGGCCGATCACCCACAACAGTCGTGACAGAAAAGGCGGCCCGCAGGCCGCCCTTCAGCATGGCGTTGCAGCTGGACCGGTGGGCCCTGGGCGATCAGCCCTGAACGCGGTCCTTGAACATCTTGCCGGCGGTGAAGGCGGGCACGCGCTTGGCAGGGATCTTGATCTTCTGGCCGGTCTTGGGGTTCAGACCCTGACGGGCAGAGCGCTCACGGGGTTCGAAGGAACCGAAGCCGAGGATCGACACTTTCTTGCCTTCGACCACCGAATCAATGATGGTTTCGATGGCGGCGTCGACAACGGCAGAGACATCGGTCTTGGTCAGCTCGGTACGAGCGGCAACCAGATTGACGAGATCAGCTTTGTTCATGGTGAAGGAGTGTCCTCAGTGGATCTGGGGTGATGGGGCCGGCCGGCAGAACCGTGACGCGAAGCCGTTGGGCTCTGCAGGAGGCGAATCGGTAATCCCCGATCGCCAGAGGAATTCGGCGCGCCAATGGTATGGAGCCTCGGTGGGGCGCGCAACACAAAAAGGCGTCAGCGCAACGGTTTTCGCCGTTTGTTGCGGAAGCCGCATCAACGGCGCATCCACCGCCGGATCAGCCGATTTCAGCAGAACCTTTGTGCCGCAGCGGTTCTGAGCCAATCGGCCCGGGTCTCGACGAGAGCCCCGCCGCGCAGGGCCCCCAGGCCCGCCCCGGTGGCGATCCAGCTGGGGGATGCCGGCGGCAACCAGTCCAGCAACCGCCTGAGGCTGGCCAGCTGCCGCGGCCAGTGAAAGGTGGCCGGCGTGCGCAGGGGGGCCAGGGCACCCGGCGCCACCGGCACCAGCAACCGACCGCAGAACAGCCCATCGAGGCCTGCGTGCTGCACGTGCAGCACGCAGGCTCCCGGCGTGGGCCCCGGTGTCCACAGCAAGCGCACCCCCGGCACCAGCGTCAGCGCGTCGCCGAATGGCTGCACCCTCTCGACGCCCGGCAACAGATAGGCCTCCTGCTCCTGCACCACGACCGGCCAGCCCAGCAGACGCTGCCAGCGGCGCAGCTCGCCCGGCGTGTCGCCGTGCCCGTGGCGACCGGTGAGCACGAGGTAACCACCCGCCGCGCATCGCTGGCTCAGCCAGGCCAGGTTGGCGTCGCTGGGGCTGGGGCAGTCGATCAGCAGGGCGGGCTGGCCCGGCATCCCATCGGCATCGACAAACCAGCTGCTGCCGCCGCGCGCCGCCAGCAGGTGCACCCCTGCGGCCACTGGCCGGGGCGCACGGCCCGCGGCCGCTGGCGAATCACCTGGAGCAGACGACTGGGTCAGAAAAGCCACGCGAGAGTCTCTCGAGCCTGCCATCCCCCGTAACTTGTGGGAACTGCAAAGGTCTCTCCTGTTGCCCGAGGCACCATCGCAACTGGCAGACAGCGTGGCTGGCACCGGCATCAGGGTGAGCATCGGTCGGCCCTGGCCGCTGGGAGCCAGCCCCTGCGGCGATGGCGCGGTCAACTTTGTGGTGGTGGCGCCCGACGCCACCCGCATCGAGTTGGTGTTGTTTGAGCACGGCGAGGCCCGCGAGCCGTTGGCCACCGTCGACCTCAACCAGGACTTCCGCTCGGGCGATCACTGGCACGTGCAGGTCCAGGGCGACGGCATCGGTCTCGGCACCTGCTACGGCTACCGGGTGTACGGACCGTTGCAGCCCGGCGGGCACGGCTTCAACCCGTCGAAACTGCTGCTCGATCCCTGCGCACGCGCCATCGCGGGCTGGCATGGCTACCAGCGCAGCCTGGCGGTGGGGGCCATGCCAAACACCGGCAGCGCCCTCAAAGGGGTAGTGACCGAGCGCGACCGCTTTGACTTTGACGCCGCACCCCGCCCCCGCCACAGCTGGCAGCGCACCGTGATCTATGAGCTGCACGTCGGCGGCTTCACCCGCGGTCAGGGCTCACCGGTGCCGCCGGAGCGGCAGGGCACCCTGCTGGGCCTGATCGACACGATTCCGGCTCTGCAGGACCTGGGCATCACCACGATCGAGCTGCTGCCGGTGATGGCCTTTGACCCGCAGGATGCGCCCCCCGGCCGGCACAACCACTGGGGGTACAGCCCCCTGAGCTGGATGGCGCCCCACCCCGACTACCTGATGGGTACCGATCCGCTGCAGGCGCGGGCCCAGGTGCGCGAGCTGGTCAGCGCCGCCCACCAGGCCGGCATCGAGGTGCTGCTCGATGTCGTCTACAACCACACCAGTGAGGGCAACCAGGCGGGTCCCACCCTGAGCTGGCGCGGTCTGGCCGACAAGCTCTACTACCAGCAGAACAGCCGCGGCGATTATCTCGATGTGAGCGGCTGCGGCAACACCATTGCCGCCAACCGGCCCCTGGTGCGGCGTCTGATTCTCGAATCGCTGCGCTGCTGGGCCGTCGAGCTGGGCATCGACGGATTCCGCTTTGACCTGGGCATCGCCCTGAGCCGCGGCGACGACCTGGCGCCCCTCGACAACCCGCCGTTGTTCGAGGAGATGGAAGCCGACCCCGATCTGGCCGATCTCAAGCTGGTCAGCGAACCGTGGGACTGCGGTGGGCTGTACCGGCTGGCCGATTTTCCGGCACGGCGCATCGCCCCCTGGAACGGCCGCTGGCGCGATGACGTGCGGCGCTTCTGGAAAGGCGACGAGCGCAGCTGCTGGGCCCTGGGCCAGCGCCTCGCCGGCAGCCCCGATCTGTTTCACAACCGCACCACCAACACCGGCGCCTGCATCACCTTTCTCACCGCACACGACGGCTTCACCCTGGCCGACCTGGTCAGCTACAACGGCAAGCACAACCTCGCCAACGGCGAAGACAACCGCGACGGCGACAACCACAACAACAGCTGGAACCACGGCGTCGAGGGCCCGAGCAGCGACCACGCCATCAACGCCCTGCGCAACCGCCAGCTACGCAACCTGCTGGCGACGCTGCTGCTCTCCCCCGGGGTGCCGATGCTGCTGATGGGCGACGAAGTGCGCCGCAGCCAGGGGGGCAACAACAACACCTGGTGCCAGAACAACCCCCTGGGCTGGATGCACTGGCAACCCGACGCCGGCGATCTGGACCTGCGCACCTTCCTCAAGCGACTGCTGGGCCTGCGCCAGCGGCTGGCGCCCCTGCTCAACCCCGACCACCCCAGCCCCCACTGGCACGGCGTCGAGCTCAACAAGCCCGACTGGGCGGCCTGGTCGCACTGCCTGGCATGGAGCCTGTATGGCACCCAGGGTCAACCGCTGCTGTGGTGCGGCATGAACGCCTACCACCGTGCCATGCACTTTGATCTTCCGGTGTCACCGTCGGGCTGGCTGCGCCTGATCGACACGGCCCTGCCCGCCGGCGACGATCTGCCCGAGCATCCCGAGCTCTGGGAACCGCCCGGTGCGCCACTGGAGAGCCGCAGCCTGATGCTGCTGATCGCCCCAGGTGTGCTCGACGTTCAGATGTAGAACATTGGCTGGGGTTGCCTCAGCGCGTCGCGCTGCTCGAGAAGGTCAGCCAGGCTCATGGTCGCCAGCACAGCCTCGCGGGCCTGATCGACCTGGCGGGTCAGCACGCTCAACACCTGAAACTCCGGTGAATCCGGATCACCCTTGCGCTCACTGCGGCCCTCACCCTCGAGGCAGGCTTCGACCGCCGCAACGCTGATCTGAGCCGGATCCATGGCCAACTCAAACCCGCCACGGGGCCCGCGAATGCTGCGCAGCAGGCCCGCCTTGCGGAGTGCGGTGAGCATCTGCTCGAGATAGCGCTCCGGGATGCCATGACGCCTGCAGATTTCAGCCGTCTGCAGCAATTCACCCGAACCGAAGACAGCCGCCAGATCGATCAGGGCCACCAATCCGTATTCGGTCTTGGCACTGAACGCCATGGCCACCAATCGCACTCCACCATTGTGCCAGACAAACACCGGTTAACCGGTAGGGAATAGGTTGCCCCGATGCAGTCCTCGCCTCCGCCCCCTACCCTGGCCACAGCATCGCGCTTCTGGTTGCGGCTGGGGCTGGTGAGCTTCGGTGGGCCCGCTGGCCAGATTGCCCTGCTGCATCGCGAACTGGTGGAGCGGCGCCGTTGGCTCAGTGAACGTCGCTATCTGCACGCCCTCAATTACTGCATGCTGCTGCCGGGCCCCGAGGCCACCCAGCTGGCCACCTACCTGGGCTGGTTGCTGCATGGGGTGCCCGGTGGTCTCATCGCCGGCGGCCTGTTTCTGGCGCCATCGGTGCTGGTGCTGACCGTGCTGGCCACGGTCTATGCGCAGTGGGGGCAGCTGCCGCTGCTGGCGTCGGTGTTTGCGGTGCTCAAACCGGCAGTGCTGGCGATCGTGATCGTGGCCGCCTGGCGGGTGGGGCGACGCACCCTGCACACACCTCAGTTGAACCTGCTGGCAGCCTCGGCTTTTGCCGCCCTGGCGCTGTTCAGGCTGCCGTATCCACTGGTGGTGGCCCTGGCCGCCCTGGTGGGCGGGCTGGCTGGGCGACTGCGCCCCCAGTGGATCCAACGCCCTGATCTCGCCAACGCCGCACGTGCGTCCACTGGCTCAGCGCTGCCACGCGCAGCAAACCAACCGGCCGCCATCCACGACGACGACACGCCCACACCATCCCATGCGCAGCTGTCGGGCAAGCAGCTGGCGCTGACCCTGCTGGCCTGGGGGCTGGCGACGCTGCTGCCCCTGGCGGCCCTGGTGCAGTGGGGTGGCTGGGGAGGCACGCTGGCCACGATGGCGCGCTTTTTCAGCCGGGTGGCACTGCTCAGCTTTGGCGGGGCCTATGCGGTGCTGCCCTATGTGGCCCAGGGCGCTGTCGACAGCTTTGGCTGGCTCACGGCAGGCCAGATGATCGACGGCCTGGCACTGGGTGAGACCACCCCCGGCCCCCTGATCATGGTGGTGGCCTTCGTGGGCTTCATGGGCGGCTGGAACACCGGCCTGGACGGCACCGCGGGCAGCTGGCCGGCAGCCCTGGCGGCCACCCTGGTGACCGTGTGGTTCACCTTTGTGCCGTCATTCGGGTTCATTCTGGCCGGGGCACCCCTGGTCGAAGCCAGCCGCGACGATCTACGCCTCGGGGCTCCGCTCACGGCAATCACCGCAGCAGTGGTGGGGGTGATTGCCAGCCTGGCGGTGTTCTTTGCCGGGCCGGTGCTGTGGCCTGCGGGCAGCTGGAGCCCGGCGGCGGCACTGGTGCTCGCCCTGGCTCTGCTGGCCCAGTTGAAACTGGGATTCAGTGTGTTGCAGGTGATCGCCGCGGCGGCCATGGGCGGCGTGGTGCTGCAACTTCTGAGCCGTTAGCCCTGAGCGGCTTGCCCTGAGCGGGTAGCCCTGAGCGGCCAAGGCTGTCAACATCGGCCCACCGCCTCACGGGTGTCATGGTTCGACTCTCGCGGCGCCGCTGGTTGGCGGCAGCCATGGCTCTGCTGCTCGGCCTGAGCCTCAGCCTGCTCATGGCGCTGCCCAGCCACGGGCAGATGCGACCCGATCGGCCCAGCCGCATCACGGCGGTGACCCGACTGGGCGTTCGCCTCGAGCAGCAGCCGTTCTACAACGAACTGCTCGAGATTCGTGCCGAATGGCAGAAGCATGAGATCGGCCAGGTGGTCACCGACAGCCCCCGCGGCACCGTGCTCAATTTCTATGCGCTGATGGCCGAAGTGGCCGCCCGCTGCAGGGCGATCGAGCAGACCGCCGCCACACAACCGGGGTGGACGTGGAGCCCTGAAACGAAACAAAGCATCAAAGATGTCGAAGACCTGTTTGAACTGACCGTTGGCGCACTGGACGCGTCCCACTTTCCCGCCAGCGTGCGGCAAGACATGGCCCATGAATCAGCCCTGAGACTGAAACAGGTTCTGGACTATGTCTTCAATTTCAGCAATGCCCCGATCAACCTGCCAAATAGCAGCGAACTCAAGCAACTGAGCGAATCACGCAGCAGCCCAAACAATTCCTGGCGCATCCCTGGGACAGCCCTTACACTGACAAACAAAATCGATAACAATCCGGAAAATAGCGACTTCTTCTTCTCGGCCGAATCAACCAAACGGGTTGAGCAGATGTACAATGAAATTTCACACATTAAGGTTCCAGCAAATGGATTCACAACTCCAAATCTCTACAACAATTTCAGCCTAACTCCTGGCTTTCTGATACCACCACTCTGGTACCTCAAGCTTCCAACAACGACCCGGGCTTTCCTGGAAATCAGCTACTTCAACCAGACCTTGCTGCAAATCACGGCAAGCATCGTCCTGATTGCCGCCAGTCTCGGCCTCGGCGGATACCTGGCAGTCTTACTGATCAGAACCTACCGCTTCCGCAATGGCGACCTGAAACAGCGGCTTCCGACCACCGAAGATGACAACATCGCCTGGCTGCGGGTGCTACTGGTGCTACCAGTGCTACCGCTGGCACGGCTCAGTCGGCTATTTCTAGATAATTACATCAATCTCACCGGCCTACCTCTTGAGCTGGTCACCTATCTCTTTTTCATCATCTGGTTTGCAGCAGCAAGTCTGCTGAGCTTCCTGACCTTCGAAGCCCTGGGACGCTCTGGCGCCGAGTGGTTGATGAAAGTGCGCGGCAGCAATTCGCAGATCACCCTGCAGCGCATGAACAACCTGTTCATGCCGATCTGCAGAAGCCTGGGCGTATTGACAGCCCTGTTTCTGCTCTACGAGCTGCTGATCCAACTGGGCCTGCCCTCGGCGACGGTCCTGGCGTTCTCGGCGGTGCCGGGCCTGGCGATCGGCCTGGGAGCCTCCAAACTGCTGGGCAATCTGTTTGCAGGCCTTTCGATTCAGACCGACCGCCCCCTACGGGTCGGCGAGTTCTGCAAGGTGGGCGACAACACCGGCTTCATCACCCGCATCGGCCTGCGCTCCCTTGAACTGCAGACGCTGGAGAGCCGGATCACGATCCCCAACTCGATTGCCGACGAAGCCACCATCGTCAACTTTTCACGCCGCACCCACTCGGCCGAGGCCACCCCAAGCCAGGGGCTCGACCTCAACATGATGATCAACGACCACTTATCACCCGACCAGGTCGACGATCTGCTGCACTACACCCGCAAGATGCTTGCAGCGGATCCCGACCTTCAGGATCCGGTAGTCAGCATCGAACAACACAGCAGTGACGATCTGATTCTGATCTGTTTCGCCACCGTGACCCTCCATGGTTGGAAGGCCTACCTACAGGTGCGCGAGCGGATCCTTCGCCGCCTGCAGGAATTGCTCGATGTGGTCAACAAATCACGCATCGTGATCGGCGTGTCCTACGACACCACCGAAGAGAAGCGACGAGCTATCCCCGAACTGGTGCGTGATCTGGTGTGCAGCGACGCCGACTTCAGCTTCAAGTCATGCCGTCTGATGAAAATCTCGGATTTCAGCTATGACTACGTCTTCGATTTCCGATCAAGCCACAGCAGTTACCGCGGCTTCAAGGACGCCATCAACAGGCTCAACCAGGATCTACTCGCCTGCTTCGAAGCCCAGGGCATCGAGATCCCCTTCCCGACCCAGATCGAAATCCAGAAAGACTGATCCGTAAAACTGATCCGTAAATCTGATCTGTAAAACTGATCCGTAAATCCGATCCCTAAAACCACCCCAGCCACCGATCCCACCAACCGGTCCAGCAAAAAGCCCCCATCCCGAAGGACAGGGGCCAACCGTTCTCACAGGCAAGGCAATCAGCAGGGCAACCGTTGATCAGCCCTCCACCTGCACGGTCACACTGCTCACGTTGTGAGCCTTGGGGGCGGTGACGGTGAGCAGGCCATCTTTGTAGCGGGCCTGCAACTGCTCACGCTCGATCGGCTGGGCAAAGCGAAAGCTGCGGCTCCAGGTGCCATAGCGAAACTCGCTGAGCAGGGCCGCAGGCTCGTCAGCCTGATCACCCTCTGCCTGCTGGCGGGGGTTGCGGCGTTCGGCGCTGATCACCAGGGTGCGATCGGTGGCCTTGATGTCGATCGCGTCTTTGTCGACACCGGGCAGTTCAAGCACCAGGGCATAGGCCTTGGCGGTTTCATGCACCTCGGCTGCAGGAACGCGCTCGGCGCTCTGCAACTGCTGGCTCAGCTGTGCCTCAAGGCGATCAAAGATTTCGAAGGGAGACGAAGAACGAAGGGTCAACATGATGCGGTTGGCGAAGGATCAGATCGCGGGGTGTCGTTCGCCCCGGTGCACACACTGTCGCCGCGCCAAAGCACGCCAGGGATCAGGAGAGCCGAACCGATCGGTACGGCGCACCTCACCCGATGCGGCAGACCGAATCAAGCAGGCGTGAGAACCGCCCCTCAGCACACTTTGGCCCCTCCGATCACAACCCAGGCAAGCACCGACCGAGAACGCAGCTTGTGATTGCTCCTTGTGATTGCAACTCGTGATTGCTACTTGTGAGCGCGGCCCGGCCCAATCGAGGTGGCGAGCAACACACCACGCAGTGCTGTATCGACACTGTCTAGACAGTATTGCGACAAGCCTATGGCACCCATCAACTGCCCCACGGGTCGCAGCACGATTCAGGGCCAGCGACCAACAAGACAGCTGGTCAATGAGCTGCTGAGGCCCTCATCAAGATGAGATAAAAGCGGGCGGCGGGAATCGAACCCGCATCATCAGCTTGGAAGGCTGAGGTTTTACCACTAAACTACGCCCGCGGCATGGCTGCAAAACGCTTGCAGTGCCTGATCCCGGAGGGCTTGCTCACGGAACCTGCAGCATTATGACCTGCGTTTGGACGCAGCCCCTTGGCAGCTGAGATTCTCGACGCCGCCGACCTGCGCGGCGCCGCCCGACAACGGTTGCTGTGGGCCTATGGCCTGGGCGATGTGGGCACTGGCATGGGGGCAGCCCTGATCGGCTTCTACCTGCTGCGCTTCTACGTGGCGGCGGGCCTGCCGCCCTGGCTGGCGGGCCTGGCCTATGGCGTGGGCCGGCTCTGGGATGCCATCAACGACCCCATCGTTGGCTGGTTGAGCGACAAGACCGCCCACCACCCCTGGGGGCCTCGAGTGCCGTGGATTGTGTGGAGCGCCGTGCCCCTGGGCGCGGCCATGGCGGCCATGTGGTGGCTGCCGCCATGGAGCGATCCCTGGCTGCGCTTCGGCATCTTTGTGGCGATTTCGTTGGTCGCCAACAGCCTCTACACCTGTGTCAACCTGCCCTACACGGCCCTGGCAGCCGAGCTGAGCGGCGAGGTGCGGCTGCGTACCCGGCTCAACACGGCCCGCTTCACCGGGTCGATCCTGGCGACGATCACCGCCGCCCTGCTGGCGGGCGTGCTGGTCGAAAACCTGGGCGACCCACGCACCTACCTACCGGTGGGGCTGGTGTCGGGGCTGATCATCGCGGTCACGGCGCTGCTGTGCGGCTGGGGCCTGCTGCCGCTGGCGCGCCGCTGCCGGCGGCCCGACAGCAGCCATGGCACCACGCGGCGACTGCTGCAACGGGTGCGCCGCAACGGGCGCTTTCTGATGGTGCTGGGGCTGTACCTGCTGCTGTGGTGCGCCCTGCAGCTGATGCAGGCGGTGTCGCTGTTCTTTCTGCCCGTTGTGCTGCAGGTGCCTGAAGGCCTCAGCAAGCTGATCCTGCTGCCCTTTCTGCTCAGCTCCCTGGCGGGGCTGTGGCTGTGGACCACGGTGGCCCACCGGGCCGGGCGCATCACGGCGCTGCGCTGGGGCGGCGGCCTGTGGACCGCCGGCTGCCTGTTGGTGATGCTGCTGCAGCCACTCGACCCGTCGCTGGGGGTGCTGGGTTCAGGCGCCAACGCGTTCAAGCTGACTGCGCTGGTGTTCACGATCGTGCTGGCCGGCGCGGGTGCCTCGACGGCCTACCTGATCCCCTGGTCGCTGCTGCCCGATGCGATCGATGCCGACCCCGAAAAACCGGCCGGCCAATACAGCGCCTGGATGGTGCTGGCCCAAAAGGTGTGCATCAGCGCCGTGATCGCCCTGCTGGGGGTGGTGCTCAGCGCCAGCGGCTACAACGAGGCCCTGGCGGCCAGCGCCCAGCCAGCCAGTGCCCTGCAGGCCATTCGCCTCTGCATGGGTGTGATTCCTGCGGTGTTGATCGTGCTGGGCCTGGTGGTGATGCGACGCTGGCCCGAGAAAGGACTTCACCTCCACCGCCTGCCACAGCAGCCATGAGCGCACCCTCCCCCAGGGACCTGCACCAGCGGCAACCGCGGCCCTGGCATTCACCCCGCTGGCTGAAGCGGCTGGGCGCCAGCTGCCTGATCGGCGGCCAGGCCCTCAGCGCCCTGGCCAAGGGCAAGGTCAACACCAACGACCTGATGGCCGAGCTGCTCGAAGCCGGGCCGGCCAGCTTTCTGATCGTGGTGATCACGGCCCTGGCCGCCGGCACCGTGTTCAACATTCAGGTGGCTGCCGAGCTCACCAAGCAGGGGGCCGGCGCCACCGTGGGCGGGCTGCTGGCCCTGGGCCTGGCGCGGGAGATCGCGCCGATCCTCACGGCCACACTGATCACCGGCAAGGTGGCCACGGCCTACGCGGCCCAGCTGGGCACCATGAAGGTCACCGAGCAGATCGACGCGATCACGATGCTGCGCACCGACCCGGTCGAATACCTGGTGGTGCCGCGGGTGCTGGCCATGGTGATCATGGCGCCGGTGCAGTGCCTGCTGTTCTTCTGGGTGGGCATCTGGTCCGGCCAGATGAGCAGCACGGTCCTCTACAACATTCCACCGGCGGTGTTCTGGAACTCGGTGCGCACCTGGATGGACCCCTCAGATCTGCCGTCGATGCTCGTCAAGGCGTTGATCTTCGGCTTGCAGATTGCCGTGATCGCCTGCGGCTGGGGGCTCACCACCAAGGGGGGCCCCAAGGAGGTGGGCAGCAGCACCACCGGCGCAGTGGTGATGATTTTGGTGACCGTGGCCCTGATGGATGCCCTGCTCACCAAGCTGATGTTTGCCTGATGGACCCCCAACCCCTCGACGACGTGGTGCTGGCCCCGCGCTTCTGGGTGCCCCTGGGGGTGGTGTTGCTGGGCCTGGCGGTGCTGCCGCTGCAGCTGCTCTGGGGCCCGGCCCTGTGGCTGGGGCTGGTGGTGAGCCTGTTTGGCCTGTTTCTGACCCTGCAGAGCGTGCTGCTGCGGCTCAGCTTCACGGCCGATGCACTGCTGGTGCTGCGCCAGGGCAGCCTGCTGCGCCGCTTTGCCTACAGCGAGTGGCTGGGGTGGAAACTGTTCTGGCCGGCCCTGCCGGTGCTGTTTTATTTCCGAGAACGCCAGAGCATCCACCTGCTGCCGGTGTTGTTTGATGCCACCGCCCTGCGCGAGCAGCTGGCGCGGCGCCTGCCCGAGCTCCCTGCGCCATGAGTGAGACCCCGCCCCCCACACCGCCCGATTCCGAACCGCTGCTCGAGCTGGCCCTGAGCGAGCTGCGCGCCCGGCGCCAGGCCCTGCTCGACGAAATCGTGCAGCTCGAGGCCCAGCGCGAGCAGATCAACCAGGAGCTCAAGGCCAGCTTCAGCGGCCAGTCGGATCAGATCGCCCGCCGGCTCAAGGGCTTCCAGGACTATCTGGTCGGTGCGCTGCAGGACCTCACCGTGGCCGCCGAGCAGATCGAGCTGGTGCCCCAGCAGGTGCTGGTGCAGCCCTCGCCCCTCGACCAGGCGGCCGCTGCCTCAGCGGCCGACAGCGCGGCCATGCCCCCACCGGCTGCCGCTGGGTTGTTTGCCGCCGACGCCGAGCTGGTGCGCGAGCGGCTGGCCAGCTTTGGCGGCCAGCCCGACTTCTATGCCGAGCCCTGGTGCCTGCGCCGCAGCCTCGAGCCCCGCAGCGCCGAGCTGCTGGCCGACTGGTTCTTGAACCAGGGGGGCCGGGGTGCCCAGAACAGCACCGGCAGCCGCAGCCGCAATGCCCTCGCCGCCGCTGCTGCGGTCGCCATCTTGAGCGAGCTCTACGGCGAGCGCTTTCAGACGCTGGTGCTGGCGGGCGAGCCTGAACGGCTGGGCGAATGGCGCCGCGGCCTGCAGGACTGCCTGGGCCTGAGCCGCGACGACTTCGGGCCCAACAGCGGCATCGTGCTGTTTGAGCGGGCCGACGCCCTCATCGAGCGGGCCGACCGCCTCGAAGAGCGCGGCGAGCTGCCCTTCATCGTGATCGATGCGGGGGTGGCGGCGGTCGAGATCGCCGTGCTGCAGTTTCCGCTGTGGCTGGCCTTTGCCGCCGGCCCCGGCGAACTGGTCGACGAGCTTCCTCCCTACTGAGCGTTCGGTGATGACTCCTGGATTGATCGCGCTGCTGCTGCTGGCCGGCTACCTGCTGGGCAGCATTCCCAGCGGCTACCTGGCGGGCCGCTGGCTGCAGAACCTCGACATCCGCCAGCACGGCTCGGGCTCCACCGGCGCCACCAACGTGCTGCGGGTGCTGGGCAAGGGCCCGGCCCTGGCTGTGTTTGCGGTCGACGTGCTCAAGGGCACCGCCGCGGTGCAGCTGGCCCAGGTGGCACTGCACGCCCAGGGCTGGCAGGTCGACAGCGTGGTGGTGGCCTGCGGCCTGGCGGCCCTGGCGGGCCACAGCTTTCCGCTGTGGCTGGGCGGCAAAGGCGGCAAGGCGGTCGCCACCGGGCTCGGCATGCTGCTGGGCCTGGCCACCCCCGTCGGCCTGGCCTGCTTTGGCGTGTTTCTCACGGTGCTGAGCGTCAGCCGCATCGTGTCGCTCTCGAGCATCGCGGCGGCCCTGAGCCTGCCGCTGCTGATGCTCGGCTGGTTCAGCAGCAACGGCATGGGGCTGCGCTGGCCCTACCTGATCCTGGCGCTGCTCACCAGCGCGCTGGTGATTGTGCGGCACAAGGCCAATATTCAGCGGTTGCTGAAGGGGACTGAACCCAAAGTAGGGGCTTCCAAGGGAACAAAATAGACCCAGCGGAGCCTTGCAAGCTACTCACAAACCAAAACCGCCAGCGAGGTCAAAACCTAGATCAGCAAATACTTTCGCGTTAACATTTTCGCCCGCATCACTTGTTGAAAAAAGCCTGTGAGATATTTTATAGACATCAAAACCGTTGTTCGCTCCGGTTAATTTTTGCTGATCGTAATGAACGCCACCCCAAGATTTGCCAAGCGCATCAATAGCCTGCGCCAAAGTTACAGCTTGGCCGACCTTGTAACTAACACCCTTAGAAGAATCTCCAATCGGCTTTAGTAATTTTACCCTCTGATAGGGATAGGCAAAGACTTTTTGTGTTACTGGGTCCGTAACGTTGACATTGAAAATGCCAAGCTTGCCTTTGGTGGGGTTGAGCCCGTCATCACCATCAACCCCCGTGATGTCGTTGGGAACCAGCTTGTCGAGTTCCTTCAAAGATTTAACAAAAGAGTTCGTAGCTTCCTCGAAACTATAGTCACCCAAGACAATAGTAGATGTTCCGTATTTCGATGCTAGGTCAATTGTCGCGTCAGCAAAATTAGTAGACACCAGGGGTTTATAACCATTACGATAAATCGCTGCATCAATCGACACCGTCGTATTGATGCTAGAGCTATCGTTAACTTTGACTCCATCTGTACCGGAAGCAGTCACAACAATTGAATCCCAAATACTGAAATCACGAATTACGCGGTTCTTGTCAATGGTATCGGGAGAATTAATTACTTTAGGGTTCTCCGGAGGCGACGGCCAATCAATCAACCTCTTGAAGAGATTAGAAATGAGACCTATTGCATCTCCAACAACGGGTATGGATCCTGCAATATCCAATACCGTGTCAGTTACCTTCTCTGCTATAAGGCTGCCATAATGCGAACTCGACTGATTATCTCTGTCATTAACAGACAGAGTAGAAAGGTTTCGGCTGATTTCTCCAAAATTTTCAGAATACCTCTGCAACTCCGCTTCATTCCAGATAGGGCTATCAATAACAAAAAGATCCGGTGAAGGTTTTAACACATTAGCCCAGTTGCGTGGGTTGTCTTTATCGGTTTGCGAATTATACCCATAGCGCCGGATAAACAATTGATCTTCATCAAAAGCTCCGACGGGCAAGCCAGTTTTGTCGTCGTAGACCGCAGAAAAGTCATCGCCATAAAAAACGGAAGCTTCTCCCCATAGAGGATCATAACCGGGCACAAGAATTTGAGCCGGGGCATAAATAACATCAAAGCCTTTGCCTCCGACAATCATGTCCGCACCAATTCCACCAAAAATAACATCATCACCTTCTCCACCATAGATCTCGTCATCACCAAGTCTAAGGCGCCTCTGTGTAGCACTAACTGGGTCACTTGAGCGCAAAACAGGAGTTTTTAATTCTCCTAGAATTCGAGTTGGAACAGCACCAGTCGATGTTTTTTCTTCTATGGTTTTCCATGGCTCATTTATTTGATAATAACTCTGCCAGTTATTGATTGCATCCAGCGTACCTCCAAAATTAGTTTTGTAATTGATAAGATCCTGCCCTGTCCAACTGTCGTCGTCCCCAAAAATCACATCGTCTCCGGGACCGCCAATCAAGGTGTCACCGTAAGGCTGCCAAAGATTTGGCCTGATAGAAGTAGAGGCTGATGCAACACTACCAGGACCCAACAAATATTGACGCTGTTTAATAAAATTTCCATATTGGGCATTAATACCGCCCGCGTAATCAGGATCCCAATAATCTTTATTATAAGTATATCCATCCAGCGCCTTTTTCGCCCTGTTATTCCTGCCGGAAGTGCCGACGGGATCACGCTCAAGCCCAGTCGCTCGAATCAATGCGTTCTGCGATGAAAATCGAGAATCGTCGATAGAAGCATCAGAAATATTTTTTGTGGATTCCACTTCAAACTTTGGATTATAGAATGCATCGGCATAGCCAGCATGATAATCACCCACGATATAATCTGCGTCCGACCCTCCACGAATCAAATCGTTGTAAGAGCCTCCTATGAGCACCTTACTTCCCTTGATGGTGTCACCTCCCAGGATTTGATCTCGCAAAGCACCACCCACGACAACATCGGCTCCAGCACCCAATCGGACTTCAGTATTATTTGCAAAATTTGCCAAAACTCCTGATACACGCTTATATGGATTTTGCACTGATGAAAATGTACTTGAGGTATACAAAATATCGTCCATCGAAGCCGCGGTCATGTCATAGAGAACATCCTGTTTGCTGAATGTACCGGTGCTCTGGTTGTAGTCATAGGTAATATATTGAGGGTCAACGAATGGTCTCACCATAAAACTGAAATTTTGTCCAGCAGCTTCAGAGCCGCTGTCCAACTTGATTATTTGTTTGCCACCTGTGGCCAAATTGCGCGTACCACCTGTTATTGACAACCGCTCGGGAGCGAGGGCAAAATCATTTCCAACAATTGTTGGATATTTCCTGATTCCTCTTGGACCAGCCTGACTTGCCTAGTGGTCATATTCAACGGCTGCGCCAAAAGCCTGAGCAGCAGATGGATAACTCTGAGACCCGCGGAGACGATCATTAATGGCAGACCAGGCCAAAACAACATAGCTTTTGTAAGCCATATCTAAAATTTAAGTTCTACAGTAATATTGGCACCACGTGAGATTGATGTCAACCCAAAAGAGTGTCGAATCGAAAATCTCAAGATTCTGGCCCTCGCAAGATTTGTTAACCCATACCAGTAGTATTGGTATTCAGAGGGTGAAACCCCGATTCAATGTTCCAAGGCTCCGGCACCGCAGCCAACAACGCCTGGGGTTGAGGGGCAATGTTGAACAAGGTGGCGTCTTTCAGGATCGGGAATTTGTAATCAGCAGTCCCGAGGCCGGTCGCGGTGATGCCAACTGTGCCATCCACACTGGCGGTTGCCTTGATGCCTGGCAGGGTCGCCAGACCGGTCAGCACATCACTGAGGTAAGCACGGTTGCTGCCGTCGGCACTGGTGAGATTGACGTTGATGGTTCCATCAGCGCGCCCATAGGCCAAGACATCAACCCCCAGCCCAAAGGCCCCAATGCCGGCCCCAAGACCGGCCTGCACATAGGGAGACAGCTGCAACATGGGGGTGCCGGGTGTCTGCCCCACATACAGACCCAAGGCGCTGCCTGTGACCGGATCACGGCCAGCAAAGAGCTTCAGCAGGGCAGCCGGGGTCTGCGCCAGGTTGCTGCTGATGTCTTTGCCGATTGCCAGCAGGCTTGGGGCCGACGAAGTCAGTCCCAATGACAACGCCAGTTGCGCCCCCAGGCCGGTGCGCAGGTCAACCTTGGCATTGATGGCCTTAAGCACCGCATAGGCGGGCGGGTAGGCAGCCGCCAATTCGGCCAGGGGCAAGGCAAAGTTGAGCTCAGCTCCGCTACTGAGCGAAAAATCGGAACGCACCACATCAAACGGTTTGTTGTTGATCAGCTTGAGGACGGTGTTGATCGTGTCGTCAAACAGGGGCACTCCGAAGCCGTAGCCAAATTTGAGCGGCAGCGTCTTGGCCTCACGCACGGCCACAGGAGCCTGGTTCTGGCTGAGCTGATCGAGCTTCTGAAGACCGCCCGAGAGTTGACGCAATTGGGCTTCCAACGCCTGCCTTGCTGCATCACCCCCACTGAGCTCGGGTTTGGTGCTGTTGGCCCCCAGCTCAATGGTGAAAGGTACGGGCACCCATTGGTTGGTGGGCGTCGCCGGATCAAGCAATGCTGCGGCGAGTTTGTTAATGGCATCGAGGCGCGCCACCGTGGCCGACATCGAAATATCGGCATAGTTGATGCCCTGCGGCAGGTTCTGAACCCAGCTCGGTAGATCGGTGTTGAACACAGCCTTGAATGCTGTGTTGGCGGTACCAGGATTCTTCTGCACAAAATCAAAAGCCCGGTAGTTCACAAAGTCGAGCAGTTCACCGGCGGTGAGCACGCTGTCTTTGTACGGGTTGCCTGGAACATCTTCCAGATAGCCCACAAGACCACTCCAGGCCGAGGCCAGATCAATGGTGAGGCCAAGCTTTCCAGACCAATCCTTGACCGTGTCCATAAACGTGCGAACCGAATCGACCGAACCCAGGTCGATGTTGGTGTTGAACACCTTGACGATCGGTGCGGTAATCGGCATCACCACATCGTTGACCAGTTGCCCGATCGGCTTGAGCGCCAGGGCAAAGGTGTCGAGGTTGACCGAGAGGTCAGGGTTCAGGGTGAACGTGCCGTTCTGATAACGAGCCGAGGCCTGGCTGCCGATGCGCACCGGACCCAGGTCAAGGTTCTGGCCCAGATTGAGCTGCACGTCATTGAACGCCCAGCCATTGGCTCCGTAACTGATGCCGCCTTCGGGAACGGTGAGTTGGAGATCACTGAGATCTCTGAACGCCACCTTTCCCGACAGCGTTGGCACCAGGGCGCCGTTGCTGTTGATCAGCGACAGTTTGGTAGGGGCCAGCGGATCAGAGACCAGCAGGCTCACGTTGAAGCCGCCGAGGTTGAGATCGATATCAGAGTCGAGTTTCAGCGTGGCCGACTTCAGGCTCGGCGTAGCGCCCGGGGTGAGCGCCAGGCTCACATCGCCACTGAAGCTGGCGGTCTTGTCGCCCAGGCCAATGTTGAAGGCAGCATCCTTGAAACTGAAGAGACCGCCCCTGCCGCCCGCACCACCATTGCCCCAGTCGTAGCTGAGACTGACCGTTCCTTGGGTTGGGGTCAGCGACAGCCCGCCCGCGCTGAGGCTCAGGGGCGCAGAGGCACTGTTGTTGAGGGTGAGCGAACCGCTGATCGCCGTGGGGGTGTAAGCAAGCTGACCCGTCACACCGACGCCCAGCAGCTGCCCACCCTGCACGCTGAGTGTGCCGGCACCGGTCTTGAAGCTATGGTCGAGACCCAATGTTCCGACCAGGCCCAGCACGCTGATCGGCGTGGCGGCCGTGATCGAAGCCTTGAGACTGTCGAGCGCCCCATTGATCGCCTTGAGATCAAGGCTGCCGCTGAGCTTGTCGAGCCCCAGGCCGGGCAGGCTCAGCTGACCGCTTCCTGAGAAGGAAACCGTCTTGCTGCTGTTGATGAGCTTGAGCTGGCTGTCGCTCAGGCTCGCCGTGATCTGGGGGCTGGCATAGGCCACCTGCGCCAGATCCAGCTGAACATCACCGCTGGCAATGTCATAGGTGGCTGTAAAGGCGTCGCTGCCCGAAGGCTTGGCCGAGAACGTGAGATTGGGCACCGACGGCAGACTCACCTTGCTGCCGCTAAGGGTGATCGAGCCCAGCCAGTTGCCAGCTGCCAGACCCTTGAGTTTCAGCAGGTCAGGGTGGTTGGAGAGATCCCGAACCGTGATCTTGACGTTGTCAGCAACAACCCCCAGAGCCGTAATCGTAGGCAGATTGATCGTGCCGGTGTTCAGATAGAAGGCGTCGAGTTTGTTGTCGACCGGATCGGTGTCAAAAGCCCAGGCCACATCGGCAGCCGCAATCGACTGCACGGGGGCTGGCACCTCAGACAGCACACCCCCGAGATACAGGTTGTAGCCCGTGGCCTTGGCTTTGCCATTGGGAAGCAGCGTCCCAGCAGCACTCAAGTAATAGGGCGTGACCAAGGCATTGGTCAGCTTTGGTAGCCGGGTGATCGAGCCAGACGTGATGCGAAGACCAATAGGGCCAGCTATACCTGTTGTCGGGGTTGTGCGTGTCATTGTGAGGCCCTAGCCAAAGGAAACTGCAGCCTCGGCATCAAGAATGGTCCACGCATTGATCAACGGAACAGTGTCGAGAACGGGCGCGTAAGCAAGTCCACCAATCGCAACATAGACACTTCCACCCGGCGAGGTGTAGGAAAGTTTTCCTGACAGCGCTGGGAGGGGCGACGAAAGAGTCCCATCACTCTGTGTGTAACGCTGCAACGAAAATTTCACCGGCTTGCCATCGGCCGCTGTCTCAAGCTTGAGCTGACCGACCTCAGGAATGGTGAGCGTCGCCGGCGGATTGAGCAACGTCAGGTCCATTTGCTCAAGACTCAGCGCGGCATTGGCGTCATACTTCAAAGTCATATTGCCGCTGAAGGACGTGGTCGCAGCGCCAGTCAACACGTCAAAATTAACATTGGACAAAGTCAACGTCGCACCAGGAGCTGATGAGCCTACGGGTGCATAGGCATAGTCAATCTGCCCTGAAAGAGGGACCAACGAAAGCCCAAACGCATCAAAATCAATAGCTTTCCGTGCGACAGAGTTGTCAAAATTGAGCTTTCCGGTGATGCTATCAACAGCTGGATTACCAGAATTGGTATACGACAGATTCCCAGACACATTAATGCCGGCAATCGTTCCATTGGTCACCGAAAGCGTGCCTTTGTTGGTCTTGAAATTGTGATCAACACTGATTGCTCCCGACAGCCCCAGGGCTCCAATCGGCGTGGTCGAGCTCAGCGAAGCCTTGAGCGTCTCGACCGCAGAGTTGACGATCGTGAAGCTCTGCAGGTTGCCGCTCAGCTTGTTGAGACCGAGCCCGGGCAACGACAGATCAACCGTGCCCGACAATGTCAGATCCTTGGCGCTGTTGCGCAGGGTCAGGGTGCTGTCGCTGAGCGCAACGGTGACCTGGGGGCTGGTGTAGGCCACCTTCGACAATCCCAGCAATACATCGCCAGTACCAATGTCGTAGGTCGCCGTGAAAGCGTTGCCACCAGTTGCCTTCGGGGTCACGCTGAGGTTGGGCACACTCGGCAAGGTCACTTTGCTGCCACTGAGGGTGATCGTCCCCAGCCAGCTGCCGACCGGCAGATTCTTGAGCTGCTGCAGTGTGGGATGGTTGGTGAGTTCCTTGATCGTGATCTTGACGTTCTCAGCCACAACGCCCAACGCTGTAATGTTGGGCAGGTTGATCGTGCCGGTCTTCAGATAGAAGGCGTCGAGTTTGTTGTCGACCGGATTGGTGTCAAAAGCCCAGGCCTCATCGGCAGCCGTAATCGACTGCACGGGGGCAGGCACCTCAGACAGCACACCCCCGAGATAGAGGCTGTAATTGGTCGCCTTGGCCTTGGCATTGGGAAGTTGGGTCGCGGCCGCACCGAGGTAAGAAGGCCTGACCACGGCATTGGTCAGCGCTGAAAACCGGGTAATCGAGCCGGATGTGATCTTTAGACCCATGGGGCCTTCGATGCCGGTTGTGGGGTTGGTTCTAACCATGACTCAGCCAATCTCTGCCTGAAAATAAGCAGGCTCTACACGGTTGTCACCACCCAACTGAGTGATGACAACAGGATCTGACAGTGGACGCGTTACACCAAGGCGCAATCGCGCCTGCAGCGATCACGCCTCAACCCAGCTGGCGGCTGCGCTCAGCGGCGGCAAGCACCGCTTCGATCAGGGCCGAGCGCAGACCGCCGCGCTCGAGGGCCCGCAGGCCGGCGATGGTGGTGCCGCCCGGGCTGCTCACCATGTCTTTGAGCTGGCCGGGGTGCAGCTGTTGCTGTTGCAGCAGCGCGGCAGTGCCGGCCAGGGTGGCGGGCGCCAGGCGCAGGGCCAGGTCGCGCGGCAGGCCGGCGGCCACGGCACCGTCGGCCAGGGCTTCGACCACCAGCGCCACAAACCCCGTGCCGCTGCTGGTGAGCGCCAGAAAGGCATCGAGCTGGGCTTCGGGCAGGGTCAGCACCTCCCCCACCGCGCCGAACAGCGCTTCGAGCCATTGGCGATCGGCCGGTTCGACGCCGGCGCCATAGGCCAGGCCGGTGAGACCGCTGCGCACCAGCGCCGGTGTGTTGGGCACGGCACGCACGCAGCGCCAGCCGACAAACAGGCTCTCGAGCCGCGCCAGGGTCACGCCCGCCAGCACCGAGACCAGCAACCGCCCCGCGGGGCCGGGCCGGGCGGCCTGCTGCGCTGCCGCCTGGGCGGCCACGGCCTCGAGCTGCTGGGGTTTGACCGCCAGCAGCACCACCTGGGACCCCCAGGTCGGTGCCGGGTCGGTGCCCACGGCGCAAGGCAGATCGGCGGCCAGCCGGCTGGCCGAGGCGTCGCTAGCGACCACCGCCTGCAGCTGCCCAGGGCTCACCAGGCCCAGCTGCAACCACGGACGCACCAACGCCTGGGCCATGCGGCCCAGGCCCACCACCCCAAGGCTGGGGGTCACAGGGCGCCGGCCATCTCCTGACGGCCCCAGGCCGGGCTGGGCGCCGCATCCTGGGGCTCGGCCAGGCTGCCGGGGGTGTGGCTCACCACGGTGGGGGAGGTGGCCTCCTCACCGCCGGTCGTGGTTACGGTCACGCAGCTGGGGGCAAACAGAAAGATGCTCTCGCCCACGCGCTCCTGGTGGCCATCGATGGCAAAGGTGCCGCCGGCCACAAAATCGACCGCCCTCTGGGCCTGGTCGGGATCCATCATCGTCAGGTTGAGAATCACGGTCTTGCGCTCGCGCAGGGCCTGAATGGCGCGGGGCATCTCGTCAAAGCTGCGCGGCTCCATCAGCGTGACCTCGGCGGCGGCCGTGGCGATGCCGGGCATGCCGATCACGTTGGTGCCGGCAAACGGGTCGTCGCTTCTGAACTCGCTCAGGGGGGCCAGGGCGCTGCTGCTGGAGACCGGAGCAGGCTCATGCAGGTCGCCGCCGTCGTAGTCGAGCTCGTCATCAAAGTCGCCGTCATAGTAGTCATCACCAGAGACGACAGCGCGAAGGCGGGAGAACAACGACACGAAGCAAACCTCAAGGTCCCTGGACCCTAAATAGCGTCTCAGCGGTAGCGCGGCAAGGGTTTCAGCGCGCGATCTGTTGTCATTCAGCCAACGGGCGGCTGTCGCGCAGGCTGCTGTTGAGAAGGCTGCCGTTGAGAAGGTCGCTGTTGAGAAGGTCGCTGTTGGGCACCCTGCTGCCGAACAGGCCGCTGCCGATGCGCACCCAGGTGCTGCCGGCGGCCGCCGCCTGCTGCCAGTCGCCGCTCATGCCCATGGAGCAGCCGGGCAGGCCGCAGGCATCGGCCAGGGCGCGGCAGGCCTCAAACACCGCCCGGCTCTGCTGCGGGCTGAGGCCCAGGGGGGTGATCGTCATCAGCCCAACAGGCCGCGCCGGGGCCAGATCGCGCAGCTGGGGCCAGAGCTGCTGCAACGCTTCAGGGCTGAAGCCCCCCTTGCTGGGATCGGGCAAGAACTTGACCTGAAAGAACAGCTGGGGCGCCAGGTTCTCCTCGGCGGCGATGCGCGCCACCCGCTGGGCCAGCGCCAGGCTGTCGATCGCATGGACCGTACCGAAACTGCGCAGCACCGGCCGCACCTTGTTGGCCTGGAGCCGGCCGATGAAATGCCAGTCGAGCGGTGGCAGATCGGCCAGCTGGGCCTGCTTGGCCTGGGCCTCCTGCAGGCGGCTCTCACCGAAGCTGCGCTGCCCCAGGGCCACCGCCTGCCGGATCAGGCCGGCGGTGTGCCCCTTGCTGACCGCCAGCAGCTCGGTGCCGGGCGGAAGCTGGGCGCGAATCTGCTGCAGCCGTGCCGCCAGGGGGGCACCCAGATCACTGCTCAAATGAACGTCTGGTCAAACAACTGGCGCCAGTGGGCGTGGGCTTCGGGGCTCTCGCGCCGGGCCCTCGCGAGGTTCTGCTCGGCCAGGTGGCGGGCATCCATGAGCGGCACCACCTCAAAGGTGGCGCCCCGTTGCTGCAGCGACACCACAAAAAAGATGCGCTGGGCATAGAGCGTCGCGTAGAGATCCCTGCCCTCACCGGCTGTCGCAACCCGGTAGAGCATGCCAAAGGTGGGATGGTTGAGATAACGCTCAGCGCTCAATTCACAGGGCGCCACTGCGCCATCCACGTCTGGCCATTAAAGATCACCGAGTTTCCAGCGCAACACCAGCAGTAACAACAGCGCAACGGTGGCGCCGCCATTGAGGCGGCCGCAACCGGCCTGGACCTGGTGCAGCGCCATCGGGTCGAGCCAGCGGCCGCCGCGGGCGACCAGGGCATCGGCCCCCTGCTCGGCCCGCAGCAACACGTTGGCCAGCAACCGTTCGCCCACCGCCAGCACCAGGGCCAGCCCCCCCTTGAACCCCAGCCGCTTGAGCACCACCGCCCGGGTGGCCAGGGCGCGCAACAGGTTCTGCAGCTCTTCCTGCACCAGCGGCAGAAAGCGCAGCGCCAGCAGCAACAGGAAGCCCAGCCGCTCGACCGGCACCCCCAGCCGCCCCAGCGGCGCCAGCAACCAGCTGATCGCCCACACCAGCTGCTCGGGCGGGGTGGTCAGCAGCATCAGGTTGGCGCTGTGCACCAGGGTGAACAGCAGCGTGCCACCACTGATGCCCAGCTCGAGCGAACGGCGGGTCACCTGCAGGGGCCCCAGGCGCAGCAGCTGCCAGGCGGCACCGCTGCGTTCGGGCGGTGGGTCCTGGGGTCGACCGGGCTCGAGCCGCAGCTCGGCCGGCGGCCGCTGCAGCGGCGCCGCCGGCAGGTTGCCGGTGGGCAATACCGCCGCCAGCAGCCCCAGGGCCAGGGCCACGGCCAGCAGCAGCGCCACCCCCCGGCCCCACAGCCGCAGCGGCAGGCCGCTGCAGGCCGTGAGCAGCAGCAGCAGCGCCACCAGGGCCAGGCGCCACAGCGACCCCGCCAGAATGGGGGTCACCAGAAAGGCAACGGTCCAGGTCAGCTTGAGCCGCGGATCGAGCCGCACCAGCCAGCTGCCCGAGCCGTCGACATATTGACCGATCGGCAGCTGACGCAGCCAGTCCATGGCTGATCAGCGACTGCGGCTCTGCTGGCGGGCCAGGTCACGCTCGGCGTCGCGCTGTTGCTTGCCACGCCAGAACAGCTTGATCGGCGTACCCTCAAACCCCAGGCCCTCGCGGATCTGGCGCTCCACATAGCGGCGGTAGGTGTCGCCGAAGAGCTTGGGGTCGTTGACAAACAGGGTGAAGCTGGGGGGCCTGACGGCCACCTGGGTGCCGTAATAGAGCTTGCCGCTGCGGCCGCCGCGGGTAGCGGGGGGCGTGCGCCAGCTCAGGGCCTCGGTCAGCACTTCGTTGACCACCGAGGTGCTGACGCGGCGGCGGTGCTGCTCCACCGCCAGCAGCGCCAGCGGAAAAATCGCCTCGACCCGCTGACCGCTGAGGGCCGAGGTGAACAGCATCGGGGCCCAGTCGAGAAAGTAGAGCTTGGCCCTGAGCTCCCGTTCCATGGCGGGCATGGTGTGGGAGTCCTTTTCAATGGCATCCCACTTGTTGACAACGACCACGCAGGCGCGGCCGTCCTCTTCAATGCGGCCTGCCAGGCGCTGGTCCTGCTCGGTGACCCCATCCTCGGCGTCGATCACCAGCACGCACACGTCGCTGCGCTCGATCGCCTTGAAGCTGCGGTTGATGCCGAAGAACTCGGGGCCATAGTTGACCGAGCGCTTGCGGCGGATGCCGGCGGTGTCAAGAATCTTCCAGGTCTTGCCCTCGCGCTCGATCGTGGTGTCGATCGTGTCGCGGGTGGTGCCGCGGATCGGGCTCACGATCGCCCGCTTCTCGCCGCAGATCGCATTGAGCAGGCTCGATTTGCCCACATTGGGGCGGCCGATGATCGCCAGTTGAATCGCCGCTTCGGCCTCGTCGTCGCTGGCCGGCGGCAGAAAGCTGATCACCTGATCGAGCAGATCGCCCGTGCCAGCCCCATGGATCGCCGAGATCGGCTGGGGCTCACCCAGGCCCAGGCCCCAGAACTCGGCCGCCATGGAGAGCCCCTGCTCAGGCGACTCGCACTTATTGACCGCCAGCAGCACCGGCACCTTGTGCCCCCGCAGCCACACGGCGATCGCTTCATCGGCCGCGGTGCAGCCCTGCTTGCCATCGACGATCACCAGGGCCACCGAGGCTTCGGCCAGGGCCAGGTTGGCCTGCTCACGGATCTCGGGCAGAAACTCGCTGTCGTCGTCAAACACCAGGCCGCCGGTGTCCACCACCATGAAGGTGCGATCGCGCCAGAAGCCCTCCTGGTAGGTGCGATCGCGGGTGACCCCGGGTTCGTCGTGCACGATCGCCTCACGGCTGCGGCACAACCGATTGACCAGAGTCGATTTGCCCACATTGGGGCGGCCGATGATGGCCACAACCGGAAGCGCCAAAACGGCTTATCGCAACAACTGTCGTGATTTGACCTTACAGGCCGGCCGCAGCTCCACGCTGCTGCAGATAGGCCAGCATCGTGTCGGCATCGGAAACCTCCAGCGGATCACTGGGGGCATGGTCAGCCAGCCCGGCTTCAACAAAGGCCTTCTCGATGCGCAGGCCATCCAGCAGCAACGAGTAGCGCCAGGAGCGCAGCCCCATGCCCAGCTCAGAGCGATCGACCAGCATGCCCATGTGGCGGGTGAACTCGCCGTTGCCATCGGGCAACAGATGCACCTGCTGAATGCCGACCTTCTTGCCCCACTGGAACATGACGAAGGCGTCATTCACCGCCACACACACGATCTGGTCGATTCCCAGGGCCTTGAACGACCCGGCCAGGGCCTCGTAACGCGGCACATGCTGGTCAGAGCAGGTCGGCGAAAACGCGGCCGGCAGTGAAAACAGAATGCTGCGGCGCCCGGCAAACACATCCTCAGTCGTGCGGTCCTGCCAGCGAAACGGGTTGTCGCCGGGGATCGAGGCATCACGCACCCGGGTTCTGAACGTGACCGAGGGCAACTGATCGACAAGCATGGGGGGGGTCTCGCTCGTGCGGCTCAGGCTAGGCCGAACGATCGGCTCAGGCCGCCACCCCGTTCACCGCCATTGCCTGGCTCAACAACCCCAGCCTGCTGCTGATGTCGCTGATCAGCCGGTGGATGCGCGGCTGGTCGACCAGGGACCGCAACACCACCAGCCTTTCGTTGTAGGGCCATTGCAGGTCGTGGCGCAGCTGGATCGCGCCCGGCAGCAACCGGGCCATGACCGGCGTTGCAAAGGTCAGCCGATGGCTGCGGTCTGCAGCATGACGAGCCTGTGGGCACCGCGATGCTGAGACCAGGGTCCTGAAGCGCTGTCGCGAAGAGCGCTTGCACGACTGCGGCAGAAACGACGCCAACGCCAGCCCCCCCGTGGCCACCAGCTCCAGGGGGTCGCCGAGATCGTCTGCGCACCGATCCATGGTGCGATCGGCCAGGCAATACAGATGAATCGGGACTGAATACAAATCAATCTGCACCAGGTCATCAGACGGCTCGCCAAGCATCTGGGTTGGCGTCACGACACAGGCGTCAATCACATGAGAGCGCAACAACTGCAAGGGATTCTCACAACAGAAGTCGCCTTCTGGGTTGCTGCAGAACTCATGATCACCGAGCAGATCGCGGATCTGTCGATGACTCCAGGCCGGAAGATTGATGCGGATCCTTCCGTTGCTTCCCAACCGATACAGCTGATGGATCTGGCGCTCCATGATCAACAGATCGTCGCACTCTGACTGCACATAGAGACCCCAATCGTCGCGACAGATTTTGCCATTGAATGCATCCAGAACGCGGCGGATTCGGCGCGACACCGTTGACTGATTGCAGTGCATGGCCTGGCCCGCAGCCTGGCCCGTGCGCAGCCAGAGCGCCAGATCCAAAGCCTCCAACTCCTCCAGGGAAATCACAGGCGACAGACGTGGTCATTCAATTATACAAATCGTCAATGAATTGTCAATGGTGCTGATGCATTAACCCTGCAATCGCCATCCCCGTGCTGTTGCGTCAGTCGTGTTCGGCACGCTGCGCCACAGCCGGCCTGAGCGCAGGGTCTGCCCCGCTCAGCTCACCGGCAGATCGCCCGGATGACCCGCCACCGGATCGGCAGGCACCGCCAGCAACACCGGCAGGGGGCCGGTGTCGGCCAGGGGCTCGGCGCGCTCGGCCAGGTGGGCCAGCAGCCAGTTGACGGCCGTGGCCCGGCGGGTGCGCCGCGGATACAGCTCTGCGATCGTGTAGCCCCCGAAACCCAGCTGCTGCTTGAGCAGCTGCTTGTGCTCCCGGGCGATCGCCCGGGTCAGGGCCACGCTCGGCGGCCGCTGGGCGATGAACTGCGGCTCAATCGGGAAGGACTCCCGCCACAGGGCCCCCGCAGCCGGGCCCGCGCTCCAGGTGCCGGAGCCGTCCTGCCCATACCCCAGGCGCGGCCAGATCAGCTCACACACGAACCGGTCGCTGACGCGGTCGGCCAGCACCGCCTCGAGCAGCGCTCGGCTCAGGGGGTAGGCAACGGGCGCGGCGGCGTCCTGAACGTGCGGCATGGGTGGGCAGTGGCTTCGCTGTTGCCGTGCCTCGGCAGTGATGACATGTAATCACTGCCGAGGGAGCTTGGACGCAACGCCCAAGCCCAGACCTCTGCCTCTGCCTCTGCCTCTGCCTCTGCCTCTGCCTCTGCCCAGCCCTGGCGCGGCGCTCAGGCAGTCTGGGCTGCATGGCTCAGGCTGCTCTGCAAGCGAGCCGTGCCACGGGCCCGGCAGGGCTGCAGCTTCGTGGCAACGGCACCACGCGCGAACTGCGCTGCCGGGTGCTGCAGTCGCCGCTGGCGGGGGTGAGCGATCGCATTTTTCGTGAACTGGTGCGTCGCTGGGCGCCCGAGGCGCTGCTGTTCACCGAGATGGTGAACGCCACCAGCCTCGAGCTGGGCCATGGCACCCACAAGGTCGCCGAGCTGGCCCTCGAGGCCGGGCCCATCGGCGTGCAGCTGTTTGACCACCGGCCCGACGCCATGGCCGACGCGGCCCGCCGCGCCGAAGCCGCCGGTGCCTATCTGATCGACATCAACATGGGCTGCCCGGTCAGAAAGATCGCCAGAAAGGGCGGCGGCAGCGGTCTGATCAGGGATCCCGACCTGGCCGCCCGCATTGTTGCGACCGTGGCCGCGGCGGTTCAGATCCCTGTCACGGTCAAGACGCGCCTGGGCTGGTGCGACGGCAGCGATGCGATCAGCTGGTGCCGCCGGCTCGAGGCTGCCGGCGCCCAGCTGCTCACGCTGCACGGCCGCACCCGCGAGCAGGGCTTCAGAGGGCGTGCCGACTGGGGCGCCATCGCCGCGGTCAAACGGGCGCTGGCCATCCCGGTGATCGCCAACGGCGACATCAACACCCCCGCCGATGCCCTGGCCTGCCTTGAAGCCACCGGGGCCGACGGGGTCATGGTGGGGCGGGGCACCATGGGCGCCCCCTGGCTGGTGGGGCAGATCGCCGCGGCCCTGGCGGGGCAGCCGGCTGTGCCGACGCCCGGCGCCACCGAGCGGCTGGCCCTGGCCGCCGAGCAGCTGCAGGCCCTGGTGGCGGCCCGCGGCGACCACGGCCTGCTGATCGCCCGCAAGCACATGGGCTGGCTGTGCACCGGCTTTGCCGGCGCCCCCCAGCTGCGCCACAACCTCATGCGTGCCCCCACGCCTGCTGAGGCCCTGAGGCTGCTGGCGGGGGCGGCCGAGGGCCTGGTTCAGGGCAGCACCGCCGGCCAGCCCTGGCGGATCAGCAGCAGCGAGAAGTAGGGCTGCTCGCTGGCCGGCACCGCGGCGGCGGGCGCCAGCAGCTGATCAGGCCAGCCCACCCGTTGGGCAAACAACGCCTGGTCCAGCAGACCTCGGGCCTCCAGCAGCGGCCGTACCCAGGTCCAGCGATGGCCCAGCTTGAGCAGGGCCAGGGTGGTCTGGGCCGACGCCCCCGGGTCGCCGCCCCCACCCGTCCAGTCGAGCAATGCCTCAAGCGCTGCAGCGCTTTCGGGGGTAGGGCGAATCAGCAGCCCCTCGCCCTGCAACGCCAGCGGCCAGGCCCCCGCCGCGGCTGCCGCGGCCACCGAGGTGATGCCCGGGATCACCTGCAGCGGGCAGGCCGGATGCCGTTCAGCCATGGCCAGCAGCACATAGCTGCAGCTGGCAAACAGCGACGCATCGCCCTCGCACAGCAGCACCACCACCTCGCCGGCGGCCACCTGGGCAGCCAGGGCGGCGGCGGCGGCCCGCCAGGCGCTGACCCGCGGCGCGGCCTCGCTCACCATCGGAAACAGAAGCGGCAGCCGCTGCTGCGACGCTGCGATCCAGGGCGCCGCAATCGTGGCCGCCATGCCGACCGCCCCCTCGCGCGCCACCGGGTAGGCCACCACGGTGGCGGCCTCGATGGCCTTGACGGCCGCGACCGTGAGCAACTGCGGATCGCCCGGTCCCACCCCCACCAGGGTCAGACCGGCTGCCCCGGTCGAGGCATGCATGGGCGCTGCTGCCGCTGGGCTCTTTCTAAGGCGCCACGGGCACGACCCCGGCCAGGCTCGCCGCTGGCCAGGCCGGCCGCTGGGCGAGATTGTGATCACAACCCCCATTGCGGGCTCCGACCTTGATCTGGCCCTGGCTACTGGTGCTAGGCGCGGCGCTGCTGAGCCGCCGGCCCGAGCAGACCTATGGCCCCTGGGCCCGCCGAGCCGTGCTGCTGGCGCTGGCGGCGCTGACGCTGAGCTATCTGCACTGGCGCGTGACGGCCAGCCTCAACCTGGCTACCCCGCTGAGCGCGGGCCTGAGCTGGCTGCTGCTGGCCGCCGAAGCCTGGCTGCTGCTCAGCGGCATGCTGCCGCTGCTGCTCAGCTGGCGCCGCTTTGACGACGGCCGTGCCGCGGCCGATGCCGCAGAAGCCCGCTGGCGCGACAGCGACTGGCGTCCCCAGGTCGACGTGCTGGTGCCCACCTGCGGCGAACCCCTGGCGGTGCTGGGGCGCTGCCTGCTGGGCTGCAGCACCCTGCACTACCCCCACAAAACGGTGTGGGTGCTCGACGACAGCGACCGGCCCGAGGTGCGCGCGCTGGCCGAACACCACGGTTGCCACTACCTGAGCCGCCGCGAGCGACGCCACGCCAAGGCCGGCAACCTCAACGCCGGCCTGGCGGCCAGCGGCGGTGAGCTGGTGGCGGTGTTTGACGCCGACTTTGTACCGCAGTCGCACTTTCTGGAGCGCACCATCGGCCTGCTGGCCGACCCCACGGTGGGGCTGGTGCAGACGCCCCAGGTCTTCTTCAACGCCGACCCGCTGATGCGCAACCTGACGATGGAGCGCTGGATGCTGCCCGACGAGGACAACTTCTACCGCTGGATCGAACCGGTGCGCAGCGCCTGGGGGGCCGTGGTGTGTGCCGGCACGGCGTTCGTGGCCCGGCGCCAGGCCCTTGATCAGGTGGGCGGTTTTGTCGAAGCCGCGCTGTCGGAGGACTTCGTGACCGGTATTGCGCTGCTGGGGCGCGGCTGGCAGGTGCGCTACCTGGGCGAACCGCTGAGCGCCGGGCTGGCCGCCGAGACCCTGCTCGATTTTGTGCGGCAACGGCAGCGCTGGGCCGCCGGCACCCTGCAGAGCCTGCGCCTGCCCCAGGGCCCCCTGCGCCAGGGCGGCCTGGGGCTGGGGCAACGGCTGGCACTGCTCGAGGGCTGCCTGCACTGGCTCAATACCCTGCCGCGGCTGCTGGTGCTGCTGATGCCATTGAGCTACGGGCTGCTGGGGGTGGTGCCGATCAGCATCAGCGTTCACGGGCTGGTGCAACGGCTGCTGCCGCTCTGGCTGGCGCTGCTGATCAGCGTGGGCTGGCTGAACCGCCGCAGCCGCCATGCCCTGCTCAACGAACTGCCCAGCTGGGTGCTGACGGTGCCCCTGGCCACCACGGTGCTGGCCAGCCTGGTGGGGCGTTTCGGCGGCTTTCGCATCACCCCCAAACAGCAGCCCCGCAGCCGCGGCGGCAGCTCCCGGCTGCTGGTGACCCCGCTGGCGGGGCTGCTGGCGCTGCAGCTGATCAACCTGGGCCGCCTGGTCGGGGTGCTGACTCCCGCTGATGCCGGCGCGGCCCTCAGCGCCGACCCGGCCCTGCAGCTCGCCCTGGTGTGGGCCGGCCTCACCGTGCTGGGCCTGGTGGTGGCCCTGCGGGCCTGCTGGGACTGTGCCGATCCCGAGCCGGTGCCGTGGCTGGCGCTGCCGCTCGCTGTGCAGCTGCACGACGGGACCGGCCAGAGCTGGTGCGCCGCGGTCGAGGCGATCAGCGAGCGGGGCGTTGACCTGCTGCTGGGCGGCGATCCCCCCAGGGAGCAGCTGCAACTGCAGGTCAAGGTTGACAGCGCCCCGATCCCGGCGTTGCAGGCCTGGGTCGTCGACTGCAGCGGCGCGGGGTCAAAGGGGTCACGGCTGAGCCTGCGCTGGAGCGACGGTCAAACCCTGGCCCTGCAGCAGCTGCAGCGCTGGCTGTTCTGCAGGCCCGGCTGCTGGCAGCAGCGTCAGGCCATGGCGGAGCCCGTAGCGCTGGCTGCCTTGCTGAGGCGCCTGTTGACGCCGCCCCGACCGCGGCTGGCCGGACACCGCAGCCTGGTGACACAGGCTTGCGATCACGCCTGAGGGCACCCAGGATTGCGTCATGGGCGCCCCTGACACACCGCAGCGCAGCTCGCGGGCCAACATGCTGGTGATCGGCCTGGGCAGTGGGCTGCTGCTGCTTGCCGCAGGAGTGGTGCTGCACGTGTTGACGACACGGTCGCGTGATGCCGTGGTCGATACCGATTTCATCGAAATCGCCAGTCCGATCAAAGGCCAGCTGGTTGACCTCAACGTCGAAGCCGGCGATGCGGTGCAGACCGGCGAACAGCTGGCCAAGGTCGACGACTCCCGCGCCAGTGACGCCGAGGTGCGCCGTCTGCAGACCGCACTGTCGACAGCAGAAGCGGAGCTCGAGCGCGTCAGCAGCGAGCAATCGCTCAAGGCTGAGTTGGCCGGCGGCTTTGCCCGCGATGCCAGCGACCAACGCCGCCTCGAGACCGGTCGGAACGCCCAGGAGCTTCGGCAGCTGCAGGCCGATCGGGCCCGCGAACAGCAGGAGCTCGCCTTCAGCGAGCGCGACCTCAAGCGCCAGGACATGCTCTACCGCGCGGGCGCCATCGCCGAAAACGTGGTCGACCGGGCCCGCACCACGCTCGAACAAAACCGCGACCAGCTCCTGGCCATTGAGGCCCGCATCGAGGCCCAGAACCGCCGCATGCAGGCCACCGCCCGCGATCTGTCACTGGATCGCACGCGCGGCGAAACCGACCCGTTGCCCAGGTTGCAGAACACCAAGCTGGATCTGGCCAGGCTGGCGGGGCTTCGACGCGCTGCCGAGCGCCAGGTCCAGGGCCTCACAGCCCAGCTCGAAACGGCCCAGACGTTTTATGACCAGCAACGCACGGCATGGCTCAAGTCGCCGACCGACGCCGTGGTCTGGGGACTGCTGGCGCGCAAGGGTGACACGCTCAGACCCCAGCAGCTGGTACTGCGGCTGATCAACTGCCGCAGCCGTTGGGTGACAACCTATGTGTCAGAAAGCGACCTCAAACGTTTACGCATCGGTAGTCGTGCCCGCATCGACCTGATCGGTGAGAACCTCGATCTGCGTGGTCGTATCGATCTGATCCGATCCGGCGTGGGCCGCCAGGCGGACCGGGAGAACGACCCGACCCGCCTGCCGATCAACCTGGCCCGCGAGAGCCAGGTGCGGGTCCGCCTCGACTCCGACATGCCTGCACCGTCGCGCAAGCTGTGCTTTGTGGGCTATTCAGCCCGCGTCAGCTTCCAGTGAGCGGGCCAGCCAGGGCGACGGGGCCTGCGCAACGGGTCAGCCCAGCCGCCTGGGGCTTCCTGCTGGGGGCGCTCGCCCTGCTGCTGGGGGCCCTGGTGCTGGCGACCAGCGACACGGGCTGGCTGGATGCCGCCCAGCTCAATCCGCTGACCCTGCGCAGCCTGCCGGCCCAGTTCCAGGTGGCCGATGTTTGGCGCGATGCCCTGCCGCCGCTGGTGGTGGCGGGTGTGATCGCCGCGATGACCCTTTGGCTTCCGCGGCGGCCCTGGAGCCTGGCGCTGATGCAACTGCTGTTGATGGCTGTGGCGCTGCGCTATTTCCTCTGGCGCGCCACAACCCTCAACATGGCCCATCCACTGAGCCTGTTGTGCAGCGCGGCACTGTTCGGCACCGAACTGCTCTATGTGCTGACCAGCGGGCTGCAGCTGCTGCCGGCCCTGAGCTATGACCCCGACCTGCGCAGCCGTCAGGCCAACCAGCTGGAGCCATGGGTGGCGCAACAGCAACCCGGTGTTGACATCTGGATTCCCACCTACAACGAGCCGGAGCGGTTGGTTCGACGGGCAATCCTGACCTGTCGCAACCTCAGCTACGCCAATCGCACGATCACCGTGCTTGACGACGGGCACCGGCCGGCCATTGCAGAGCTGGCCGCAAAACTGGGTGTCAACTACCTGAGCCGCCCCGACAACGCCCACCGCAAGGCCGGCAACCTGAACCACGCCCTGGCCCACACCAGCGCTGAGTTCATCGCGGTCTTCGACTGCGATTTCATGCCCTACCCGCGCTTTCTGGAGCGCACCCTGGGCTTCTTTGCCGAGGAGCGGGTGGCCCTGGTTCAGACCCCGCAGCACTATTTCCAGGCGGAGTTTCACAACCGCAACCTGGGCCTCGATGTGGTGATGCCCAGCGATCTGGATTACTTCTTTCGTTATCTGCAGGTGATTCGCGATCGCGCCAACGCGGTGATCTGCTGTGGCACCTCCTATGTGGTGCGCCGCCGCGCTCTTGAATCGATCGGCGGCTATGTCACCAGCTGTCTGATTGAGGACCACCAGACCAGCACCAAACTGCTGACGCGGGGGTGGAGCATCCGTTACCTCAATGAGGTGCTGAGCATGGGTGAGGTGCCGCGCACCTTTCCTGATTTTCTGGATCAACGCCTGCGCTGGATGCAGGGCAACATCCAGATCTTTTTCCGCCCGACGGAGCTGCCGATCTGGAGCGCGCTCAACGCAGCACAGCTGAGCTTCTACATCAATCTGGCCGTCAGCGTGCTGACGCCGCTGTGGCGGCTCATCTACCTGGTGCTGCCCCTCCTCAGCCTGGTGCTGGGCTTCACCCTAATCGCCGCCCCTCCGATCGAATACCTGGCCTACGGCACTCCGTTTGTGCTGCTGCTCCACGTGATCCCCAGCTGGCTCAGCGACTACCACCAGTTTCAGTTCTGGAACGAGGTCTACGAATCCCTGTTCTGCGTGCCGGGCCTGCGCCGCATGCTGCAGGTGTTGCGCCACCCGTTTCGCATCTACGGCGGCATCGTCACCAACAAGGACGTCAGCCAGACCAACAGCCAGAACAGCAACCTGGCGCTGATCTGGCCGTTGCTCATGCTGCTGGCTGGACTGGCGCTGACGTTGGTGCTGCGCTACCTGGTGCCCCAACTCGACATGGCCCTGGGGGGCTGGCGGCCCAACTACGACGGCGAGGCGCTGATGCTGGGCTGGAACCTCTACAACGGCCTGGTGCTGGCGGTGGCGGTGCTGGCCTGCGTCGATCGGCCCAACCAGAGGGTCACCGACCGATTTCCGATCAACCGCATCGCCTGCCTGGAGAGCGGCGATCTGCGGTTGTGGGGCACCACCCTCGACATGTCTGAAGAGGGGGCAAACCTGGCCCTGCAGACGCCCCATCCAGGCCTGCACAGAGGCCAGCGCGGCACGCTGAGACTGGTGGAGCCGGCCCTCAACCTGGAAGCCGAGGTGACACGGGCCACGCCCTCGGAGCTGGCCCTCAGCTTCGGGGCGGCCGCGGCCCAGAACGATGGCGCGCTGCTGGCTCTGCTGTACAGCGGTGATCTGTGGTTCCACCGCCCCAAGCGGCTCAGCATCAGCGATGCCCTGCTGCACTGGCTGGGGAGCCTGTGGCGCGCCGAGCCGATCCGCCGGAGTTTCAACTGAACAGCGAGGCTGTCATCAGGGGCAGCGCTGGGCGTTGAAGTCGCAGGCGTAGATCGCCGGCTTCTGCCAGCTCAGCGGAATCTCCAGCAGATCGCGGCTGCCGGTGATGGCCAGCACGGCCAGCAGCACGGCCATCAGCACCGAGGCACTCACGTGCAGGCGCCGCAACTGCAGCCGCCGCGCAATCTCGGGGCGGGCCGCGGTGGTGCCCAGCAGCAGGCCGGTGAGCAACACGCCAGCCCAGTAATGGGAGGCCCAGAAACTGCCGCTCAGCGGGTTGTCAGACAGCCGCCAGATCTCGGCCTGGCTGCCCAGACCAAGCAGCCCGGCCCAACAGAGCAGGGCAAACGTGCCCCGCCACAGCGGGCGCCGCACCCGCCACAGCGCCAGCAGGCTCACTGCAACACCCACGGCCACCAAGCCCAGCTGCAGCAGCCGCGGCAGCCCACCGGCAAACGCGGCGGGGTCGGCAACAAACTTGCTGCCAAACGAATAGAGCAGGGCGATCAGCACGGCCACCACCACACCGGTGGTGATCCAGCGGCCATGGTCACTGTGCTCCTGGGCCACCTGCACCGGTTGCTTGGTGATGCCGAGCCTGCGCTCGCGCACCCGGATCCCGAGGTGCACCGCGGCCCCCACCACCGGATACACAAACAGGATCATCAGGACCGGGTGCACCAGGGCCAACCAATCGATCGTGGTCACAGGACGCTGTGTGGAAGTGTCCCTAGATTGCACCGCATCGGATGCATTGGCGACACGGCGACCGATGACCCTTCTGGCGATCTACGACCACTGCAGCAGCACCCGGGCAGACGGCCAGATCGCGCCGCTGCCCCAGCTGCTCACCAGCGATCCCGAGCTGATCGCCAGCGAGCTGCGGCAGCGCGGCATCGGCTTTGAACGCTGGCCGGCGCGCGCCACCCTGGCGCCTGACGCGGATCAGGCCGCGATCCTGGCGGCCTATGCCCCTGAGATCGCCCGGGTGCAGCAGGGCGGTGGCTACGCCACGGTCGATGCCATTCGCCTCAACCCCGACCACCCCGACCGGGTCGACCTGCGCCAGAAATTTCTGGCCGAGCACACCCACAGCGAAGACGAGGTGCGCTTCTTTGTCGAGGGCCAGGGGCTGTTCTGCCTGCACATCGAAGGCGAGGTGCTGCAGCTGGTCTGCCAGCAGAACGACTGGATCGCGGTGCCGGCCGGCACCCGGCACTGGTTTGACATGGGGAGCGAACCGCAGTTCTGTGCCCTGCGCTTCTTCAACAACAGCGAGGGCTGGGTGGCCACCTTCAGTGGCGATCCCATTGCCCGGAGCTACCCGTTCCTCGATGCGCTGCTGGAATACCAGGGCGTCCCATGAAGCTCGAGACGAGGCGCCTGCAGCAGCTGCTGGTCTGCGTCGGCTGCCTCATGTTGCCCGGCCTCCTTGCCCGGTATGTGGGTCTGAGCGAGGCCTCGGGGGTGGTGACCATGGCCTGCCTGGGTGTGCTGGTGATCTGCGCGCGCCTTGGCTGGCGCCAGGCCCTGGGCGGCAGCGTCGCACTGGCCCTGCTCAGCGCACTGGCCCTGGTGAGCCAGCACGCGATGGTGCCGGCCACGGCCCTGCTGGCGCTCACCGCCACTCTGCTGGGCCTGGCGGGTCGCTGGCAGCAGCAGCCCAGCTTCTGGCTGCTGATGGTGAGCCTGGTGATGCTGATCACCGACATGCCTGTGCCCCAGGCACTCGCGGGCGAGACCGCAGCCAGGCTGTCGGCCCTGCTGCTGCTCAGCTGCAGCCTGACGACACTGGCCCAGAGCCGGCTGGGAACCTGGACGCCCGCGACGGATCCAGCTGCGATCACCGTGCAGCACAGCTGGCGCCGCAGCGCGGCCTACGGCCTGATGCTGGCCACCACCACGGCGATCACCACCCCGATCGCCCTGAGCCATCACTGGCACACGATGGGCTTCTGGATGATCCTCAGCCCGTTTCTGGTGCTGCGCCCCCACACCCGAGAGGGATGGAACCCTGCCCTGCACCGGGCCCTGGGCACCATCGCCGGCGTGCTGCTGGTGCATGGACTGGCGCTGGCACTGCTGCCGGAAGCGCTCCTGAGGATCCTGGCCATCGTGCTGGGGACCGGTTGTGCGCTGACGGCCCTCAAAAAAGGCCATCCGGCCCTGTTTGTGCTGCTGCTCACCATGACCACCGTGCTGTTCAACAGCACCACCACAACCCTGCTGTTGATGGCCAATGAACGGCTGCAGTCCAATGCGATCGGCATCGCGATCGCCCTCGGCGTGATGGTCCTGGCCGAACCACTCGAGCGGCGACTGGCGCGGCGGCGGCCAGGTTGAACCAATACGCGGGCTTGATATTGAAAAGCGTGACAGACATCACACACGACTTCACGCCCTTTTAGACAACCAATCATTCACGAGAAGTCCACCCGTGCCCGTACCTGCCCAGAGCTCCAAGGGTCTGACGATGGCCATGATCTCCGACACCGGAGGTCCGATCGCCTCAGGCACCAGCTTCTACTACAACATCGGCAGCCTCAACGGCAGCTTCAAGCCGACCAATTCCCTCGGACCAGGTCCGCAGGCGGTCAGCACCCTGGTGCAGAGCTGGAAACCCAGCGAGGTGTTTGCCATTGGCGACATTGCCTACAACGTGGCGGCCAGCACCACCCTCGATGCCTCGATCGGGCAGTACTACAACAACTTCATCCACCCCTATCCATCGCCGCTCTACAGCAAGGCTCCCTATCTGAGCATTGGCGGCAACACCGTGACCCAGGGCCAGCGCCAGTGGCCCTACAACCTATACAACTTTCCCCAAGGCTTTCCCAACCCGATCGATGCCAACGCCGCCACAGGCGGCTCACCGGATCAACGCAATCATTTCTGGACAGCACTGGGCAACCATGACTACGGCATGGAGATTGGCTATGGCCAGATCGGCGTCACCCCCTACAACTTCAACGGTGCATTTGTTGGCAAGCCTGTTGGCCCCACCTCCGCCACGACGCTGCAGTCAACGGTCGATTACCTGCTGCCATTTCTGAAAAATCCGGAGCTGCTCGGCGACAACAGATCACGGCTGAACATTGGTTCCATCGATGACACAGGCAATCGCGGTGTCTACTACTCGATGAGCTTTGGAGGGACCAGCAGCGCACCCCTGATCGAATTTTTCCTGCTCGACAGCGAGCGTCTCAACGTTAATGCAGGGATGGAGAAATGGAATCCCTCAGGATCAAAAACACTTGTAGATGCTGTTTACGATGCCGATGGCAACTTGGTCAGTGGTCGCTATGTCAATGCCATCAAGGACAATGCCATCTATTCGCTGACCTACGACCCCACCCTGCCCGCAAACGCAACAGACCCTGCCAATCCGCTCATCAGCGGCAAGCCCTACGCGGGCACCACCAATGCCCCCGACAACGGCTACGACCAGTACCAATGGCTGGACCGATCCCTGGCCGCCTCAAAAGCGCAATGGAAGGTCATCACGGCCCACCATCCGGTCTATGCCTCAGGCCGCTGGGAAGACGAGCAGCCAGATGACCACATGAGCAATGCCTACCTGCAGCGACTGCTCAAAGCGCTGCCGGCGGGCTCCTTCGATGCTTACTACAACGGGCACGACCACTTCTACGAACGGGTTCTCGAAAGCAAACCCGGCGGCATCGGCCTGGGAATCCCCTTCATCACCAATGGCAATTCGGGCCGCAATCTGGAAGCCAAGATGCAGCTTCCCTATGGAACCTCCGTGTACACACCACCACCGGGGGGATCATTCCATCAAGACCCTAATAAAAAAAATGATGCACTGGAATACCTGCTGGACTCTGGCCCACTGCTCGTAGGCGCAAGCGGCCTGAGAGGCTCCCTTGATGAAAACAGCAAAACCTTGGCCAATGGCCTCTATGGCTATGGCTTTGGCGCGGTCAAGCTCAATATTACTGATGACCACCTGCTGCTGGCCTACGAAGAAGCACCCCTAATCGACTCGGCCATCGCCAACCATCTGCCAGGCGGGATCGCGCCGGAAGCAGGCTTTGCTGGTACCACAAAGAACGACTGGATTCCCAACCCTAACGGCACGTTCGATTTCAACAAAGACCTGGCGATCTTCAAGCTATCAATCACCAACGGCATTGTCACTCATGTCGACAAAATAACAGGCGGAGCTGGATACATGGGCTCCAAGGGCGGCAATCATGTTGTGCGTGGTTTCAACATCTACGGCAACAACGTTGACCTTGTGCAGCCCTGGCTTGGCACCGCCCAGGTCGATCTCACGTTCGAACGCGGCAGCCTGAGCAAGGTTGACCTCACCGATGGGGGTCAAGGCTACGAACTGGCCGTTCAATCAGCGGCGGATCGGAACGACGCCACAACCACTGACACTCTCACAGCAGATCAGGCAATTCTTGTCGCGATCAACTACAACCTCGATGAGATTCAGTACCAGGTTCGCGACAACTCGCTTTACAACGACTGGTACATGATCGCAAACACCGACGCGGCGATCACTTACCACGGCATCCCTGGCAATCCCGGTTTTCTTCAGGTGCAGATGCAGGCCCGAGGGGCCGAAACCCGCCAGCTCCTTGGCGACAGCCTGGCGCCCACCACCGGCTACTCGGGAACCGGCGCCCAGGCATTCAGCACCATGGCCCAGGGCGGCAACTTCAGTCTGAGCAGCAACCAGACACCGATCGTTTCGGGCACCCTGCGCAACGGCAGCTGGTTCGGCTACGTCAACCAGCTGCCCACCTCACCCGAATCGCTGCAGTTCAGCTTTAACGGTGATCCGCTGACCTCCTACAACGTCAACTTCAAACCGTCGAGCGGTGCATCAACACCAACCTTTGATCCCGTTCGCTCGCGCGGCGAGCAGTCCTACTACCGCGCCCAGTCGTTGCTCGATGCCCCACCGACCAACAGCTTTGCCGCCCTCCTCGGAGGGTCAGACAATGTGGCGCCCCTGCTGGTCGCCTCCAACGTCTAGCCGGGCCGGCTAAGCAGAAACGACCCCAACCGAATGCATCCGCACGACGGCAGGGTCGAGCGGTGCCCCCGTCAGGGCCTGCACTTCCACCACTGCCAACTCCTGCAGCCGCGCCATGGTGGCCTCGCGACCAAAGCGGGCTTCGGCCAACACCCAGTAGAGGCCGAAGTGGCGCGCTTCGCTGGCGAGCAGGTCGCCATACAGCGCCCGCAGCTCGGGGTCGGGGCCGCTGCTGGCCAGCAGCGCCATGCGCTCGTGGCTGCGCGCTTCGATCAGCCCGGCCACCAGCAGGCTGTCGAGCAGCCGCAGCGGCTCGTGGCGCCGCACCGCCGCCGCCAGGGTGGCGCCATAGGCCGGCGCCGGCAGGGGTCGTAGGGCCAGGCCACGGCGCTGGAGCACCTGCAGCACCAGCTCAAAGTGCTCGAGCTCTTCGCGGGCCAGAGGGCTCAGCGCCACGGCCAGACCCGCGTCGCTGGGGTAGCGAAACATCAGCTGCAGCGCCGCACCGGCTGCCTTGCGCTCGCAATGGGCGTGATCGATCAGCAGCAGATCGGGCCGCTCGCAGGCTGCGGCCAGCCAGGCGTCGCTGCTGGGGGCCGCGAGCCAGCGCACGCGGGCCACTGCTGCTGGCGGCGCCATGGGGGCGGCGGCGCTCATGGCTGGCGCAGCCGCTCCACCAGCCCCTGCAGCGCCAGCCGGTAGCTGGCGGGCCCAAAGCCGCTGATCACCCCCATCGCCTTGTCGGCCAGATAGGAATGGCGGCGAAAGTCTTCGCGGGCATGCACATTGCTCAGGTGCAGCTCCACAAACGGGATGGCCACCCCCAGCAGGGCATCGCGCAGGGCGATCGAGGTGTGGGTGAAAGCCCCGGCATTGATCAGGATGCCGTCAACCTCGCCGGCAGCGCTGTGGATGCGATCCACCAACGCCCCCTCATGGTTGCTCTGAAACGTTGTGAGCACCACCCCCAGGGCCTCGGCCTGCTGCTTGAGATCGGCCTCGATGGCCCCCAGGGTTGCCGCGCCGTAAAGCCCCGGCTCACGCTGGCCGAGCAGGTTGAGGTTGGGCCCGTTAAGAAGCAGCACGCGCATGGGGGGCATCGTAGGCAGGGCCGCCAGCGGTCACACCGGCTGGTAAGTTCTTGCGGTGTGGTTCGGGTCGGTGCCCGAGTGGTTAATGGGGGCGGACTGTAAATCCGCTGGCTCTGCCTACGTTGGTTCAAATCCAACCCGGCCCACCTTCCACATGCCCTTGTAGCTCAGCGGTAGAGCACTCCCTTGGTAAGGGAGAGGTCACGAGTTCAAGTCTCGTCAAGGGCTTTCACCCCCTGGGCACTGTGGGCAGCAATGCTTGTGCGGGCGCCCCGTGGGGCCATGCTGTGGGCAGATCAGCAGCATTCCGGTGGCACCTGCCCTGATTCAGCGCCTGTTTGGCAAGCCCTTGCCGCGCTCGGAGGCCGACAGCGAGAAGCTGCCCAGCTACGAGGCGCTGCCGATCCTGTCGTCGGATGCCCTCTCCTCGGTGGCCTACGCCACCGAGGCGGCCCTGGGGGTGCTGATCCTGGCTGGCAGCGGCGCCCTGGGCCTGTCGCTGCCGATCACCGTGGCGATCATCGTGCTGATCGCGGTGGTGGTGCTGTCGTACCGGCAGACGATCGAGGCCTATCCCGAGGGCGGCGGCTCCTACGTGGTGGCCCGCGAAAACCTGGGCACGGCCGCCAGCCTGGTGGCCGCGGCGTCGCTGCTGGTCGACTACACGCTCACGGCGGCGGTCAGCCTGATGGCCGGCACCCAGGCCCTGTCGTCGCTGCTGCCGGGGCTGTTGCCCTACGAGGTGCCCCTCAGCCTGGTGCTGCTGGTGCTGGTGGGCTGGGCCAACCTGCGCGGGGTCAAGGAAGCGGGGCGCGCCTTTGCAGTGCCCACCTATGCCTTTGTGGTGATGGTGGCCTTGCTGGCCCTGTTCGGGCTGCAGAACCTGGTGACGGTGCATGGCTTCAGCCCCGATCCGGCGCCGCTGGTGCGGGCGGCCGAGCCCCTGGGGCTGTTTCTGATCCTGCGGGCGTTCAGCTCGGGCTGCTCGGCCATGACCGGCATCGAGGCGATCGCCAACGGGGTCAAGGTATTCCGCGAACCCTCGGCGCAGCGGGCCCGCAGCACCATGCTGGTCATGGGCGCCATGCTCGCGGCCATGTTTCTGGTGGTGAGCGGCCTGGCCTGGCTGTATGGCATCGCTCCCGACCCCGACCGCACCGTGCTGGCCCAGATCGGCATGCGGGTCTTTGGCGCCGGCAGTCCGCTGTTCTGGGCCCTGCAGATCACCACCCTGCTGATCCTGACCCTGGCGGCCAACACCGCCTTCGCCGGCTTCCCGCGGCTGGCGGCGATGCTCGCCAAGGACCAGTTTCTGCCGAGGCAAATGGGCTGGACCGGCGACCGTCTGGTGTTTCAGAACGGCATCGCCGTGCTGCTGGTCGCCACCGCCCTGATCGTGCTGATCTGCCAGGGCAACACCACCGTGGCGGTCAACCTCTATGCCCTGGGGGTGTTCATGGCCTTCACCCTCTCGCAGGCGGGCATGGTGGTGCGCTGGTGGCGACTGCGCGGCGCAGGCTGGCTCGGACGGCTGACCATGAACGCCCTGGGGGCGATCTGCACCGCGCTGGTGTTGCTGGTGATCGTGGTCAGCAAATTCGACGAAGGCGCCTGGACCGTGGTGATCGCCATCCCGCTGCTGGTGGTGCTGCTGGCGCGGATCCGTGGGCGCTACAGGCGTGTCTATGCCGCCATGGCGATCGACCCGGCCCGGGTCAGGCCGGTCCACGTGACCCCGCGCCAGCCAGCCATCGGCAACACCAGCGTGGTCTGGATCGCCTCGTTCTCCCAGCCGAGCCTCGAGGCCCTGCACTACGCCGCCACGGTGTCAGACCGGGTGGTGGGGGTCTGGGTGCTGGCCGAAGAAGATGATCCGCAGCTGATCCGCCAGCGCTGGGCCGCTCTGGTGGGCGACGCTCCGGGGGTGTCGCTGCAGATCCTGGAGAGCCCCTATGCCTCGCTGGTCAATCCATTTGTGGACTTTGTCGAAGCCCTGGAGCTGCAACAGCCAGACGCGACGCTCACGATCGTGATGCCGATGGCGATCCCGCGCTACCGCTTCGACAGCCTGCTGCTCAACCAGCGGGGCATCAACATGCGCCAGGCCCTCGACGAACACCACAACCGCGTGTTCACTCTGGTGCGGTACTACCTGCCCGCCTGAGGCCGCGGGAGCCATGCCGACCTCCCTGCGCTGCCTGATCGTCGAAGACCAGCTGATGTTTCTGGAGCTGCTGCAGCGGCTGCTCGAACGTCAACCGGGTCTTGAGGTGGTCGCCACTGCCTCCACCGTGGCGGCGGGGGTGGCGGCCTGCCGGCTGCACAGGCCCGACCTGTTGATCCTGGACCTGACCCTGGCCGATGGCGACGGGCTGCCGGTGCTGGCCAGCCTGGGCCAGTGGTCGCCGGCGGGGCGGGCCGTGGTGCTCTCGGCCCAGGCGGCCGGCTTCGTGTGTCCTGAACCGCTGCAGCCACTGCTGCTGGCTGTGATCGACAAGACCGCCACCTTCGACAGCCTGACCGCGGTGATCGCCGAACTGCTGCCGGCGCCGCCCGGTGCCATCGATCTCTCGCCCCTGACACCGCAGCAGCAGCGCATCTTTGCCCTGATCGGCCAGGGGCTCAGCAACAAGCTGATCGCACGGCAGCTGGGCCTGTCGGTGGCCACGGTGGAAACCCACCGCAAGGCGATCGCCCGGCGCCTGGGCCTGAGCGGCGCCGAACTGGTGTGCAATGCGGCCCTGCAGCAACAACCTTGAAGCGCCTGCTGCCCGATCGCCTATCGGCGCGGCTGTTGCTCTCCAGCGGCCTGCAACTGCTGCTGGTGGGAACAGCCCTGGGGCTGCTGGGCTACGCCACCGGGCTGCGTGAGGGGCTGGAGCGGGTCGCGCTCGAGCGCCAGCAGAACCAGCTCACCAGCCTGTCAACCGCCCTGTCGATGCGGCTGCGCGCGCCCCAGACCATCAACCGCGAAAACATGCTGGCCATCCGCCAGGGAATGCTGAGGCTCGACGATTTCAACCAGCTGGGGCTGCGCTTCTGGCGCCAGATGCAGCTTTATCCGGTGGGTTACATCAACTGGGGCAGCAGCGCCGGCAGTTTTCTGGGGGTCGAGCGCCTTGAGAACGGGCGACTGGTGCTCAACGAAGACAGCGCGCAACCCCTGGGGCGGGGGCGTCTGGGGGTTTATGCCCTGGGGCCCCATGGCGCACGGGGTCCCCTGCTGGAGGTGCAGGAGGGCATGACCACCTTTCACCAGGAGGCCTGGTACACCGACACGGTCAAGGCAGGCCGGGCCACCTGGAGCTCGATCTACCAGTGGGAGGACAAACCTGAGGTGGTCGCGATCTCCTACAACGAACCGGTGCGCGATGGGCGCGGCACGATCCTGGGCGTGATCGGCGTCGACTTTGTGTTGAGCCAGCTGAGCAGTTGGTTGCAGCAGCTCTGGACGCACCAGCAGGGGGTGGCCCTGGTCGTTGAACCCAGTGGGCTGATCGTGGCCAGCTCGAACCCGGAGCTGGCCCTGGTGCACGCCGGCGGCACCCGCCAGCGCATGCGGATCGACCAGCTGGCCGACCCGCTCAGCCAGGCCGCGGCCCGCCGGTTCTTCGTGGGGCAGCCCGGCGCCCGCGGGCTGCGGCCCCACCAGGCCGCCATCGTCAGAAGCAACGGCCAGGGGCTGAGCCGGGTCAGCCTCAGCGGGCAGACCTACCACCTTGAAGCCCGCCCCTGGGGGCGGGCCGAGGGGCTGAACTGGCTGCTGATCACGGCGCTCAGTCAGGACGCCGCCCTGGTGCGCAGCCAGCAGCAGAGCACACTCGCCCTGCTGCTGGGACTGCTGGCGCTGGCTGGCGCCCTGCTGCTCAACCGGCAACTGATCGGCTGGCTGCTGGCGCCCATGGAACTGCTGCGCCTCCGCGCGGCCCAGGCGCTGGCTGCACCCGACCAGCCGTTCACAGCCGACCTGCCGGCGGGCGCGGCCGTGGAGCTGGCCGGCATGGCCGCCGCCTTTGCCGATCTGGTGTGGCGGCTGCAGCACAAGGACGCCGCGGCACTGCAGCTGCTCAGGGCCAAGCTGCGCACCAGCCTGGAGGCCTCGGCCGTGGCCCACGAAATCAAGCTGCCCCTGAGTCAGATCCTGCTCAGCAGCCGCCTGCTGCTCGAGGGGGCTGACGCCGATGCAGCCCTGGGGGCCGCCACCCGGGCCGAGCTCAGCGCCATCGCTGCCGCTGCCGATCAGGTGGTCACCACGATCGAAAAGATGCGCACCCTGCTGCGCAACGTGCAGACCAACCACAGCCGGCTCAATCTGGCCCACGTGGCCAACAGCGCCCTGCTTTACATCAGACCGGCCCTGAACCGGGCCGGTGTGCAGATCGAGCGCATGGGTCTTGGGCAGCCCTGCCTGATTGACGGCGACAGCACCCAGCTGCAGATCGCCCTGGTCAACCTGCTGCGCAACAGCCTCGAAGCCCTGGAGCAGCAGCCCCCGGTGCGACGCCTGCGCGTCAGCCTGGAGCAGCACAGCGACCAGGCGTTCCTGCAGATCGAAGACAACGGACCGGGATTTCCGGCCCTGCCTGATCTGCTCGAACCGCTGCAGACCAGCCGCCGCGAGGGTTCTGGCCTGGGGCTCTTTGTGGTAACTACCACCCTCGAGAACCACAAAGGCAGCATTGAGCTGGGTCGCTCGAGCCTGGGCGGCGCGGCGGTCACCCTGCGGCTGCCACTGGCCGCCGCAGATGGCCTACCCAGTTCTGGGTAGGGGCAGAAGCAGGGGCCTGGCCCATGCATACGGTGCATGGATTAGGCCGGGCGGGCAGAAAACCGCCTGTTTCAAGCGGCCCTTTCCATGAGCGACATCTTTCTCGACGGGCTGCCGGTGCTCGATGGCCTGGAGATCACCGGCAGCACCAGCGTCACAGCCCGCTGGCTGCGCTGCGATCAGAGCTCGGTCTCCCGCACCTACCGCCGCGTCAGCGCGCTTCTGGATCTCGAGTTCGGCAAGCACAACGGTCGCTACCAGGCCGGCCGCAATCGCGAGCTGCTGCGTTGCCTGCGGCAGGCCGCCCAGCTGAGGCGCCTGGAGCAGGGCTCCAGGCAGCTGCACTGGATCAGCCAGCCCGACCTGCATCTGCCCAGCCGGCTGCTGGAGCCCTTGGGGCCGCTGCCCTGCAGCTGGCCGCAGGGTCAGGACTGCCTGGCGCTGCTGCAACAGCGGGTGCTTGATCTGCTCGTGCTCAGCGGCGGGCCGGCCCAGACCCTGAACCGCGTCGCCGCACGACGGGGCTTCGCCTGTGCGAGCTGGAGCCTTGCCCCCGACCTGACCCTGCTCACGGCCTTCGAGCTGCGGGATCACCCAACCGTGACGGGGCTGGTCAGGAAGCTCGGCAGCTCTGCCAGCCTGGACGACGGGCGTCCGGTCGGCAGAGCGCTGGCATGAACCAGGCAACAACACCCCAGCTGCCCGACATCGCCGCGATGCGGCAGCTGGTGCAACGGGGCGAGAGCCGCCCCCTGCGCTGGCGGCAGGAACAACTGCAGCGGCTGCAGACCCTGCTGACCCGCCACGAACAGCAGCTGATCGAAGCCCTGGGCCATGACCTGGGCAAGCCCCAGCTGGAGGCGTCGATGGAGCTGGTGCTCGTGCACCAGGAACTGCGGCTGACCCGTTCACAGCTGAGGCGTTGGATGGCGCCCGAAGCGCTGCCGCTGGCGGTGTTTCTGCAACCCGGCCAGGCCAGCCGCGTCTGCGAGCCGCTGGGCTGCGTGCTGATCCTCAGCCCCTGGAACTATCCGTTGCAGCTGTGCCTGCATCCGCTGGTGCACGCCCTGGCAGCGGGCAACACCGCCGTGCTCAAGCCCTCCGAGCACGCACCCGCCACCGGCGCGCTGCTCGCCGAGCTGATCAGCGCAAGCTTTGCCGCCGAGGTGGTGCAGGTGGTGCTGGGCGACGGGGCCACGGCCGCAACGCTGCTGCAGGAGCGCTTTGATCACATCGTGTTCACCGGCAGCGGTCGCGTCGGCCAGCTGGTGATGCAGGCTGCGGCGCGCCATCTCACCCCGGTGACCCTCGAGCTGGGGGGCAAGAGCCCGGCCATCGTGCTCGCCGATGCCGATGTCACCGTGACGGCCCGCCGGCTGATCTGGGGCAAGGGGTTCAATGCCGGCCAGACCTGCGTTGCCCCTGACTACCTGCTGGTCGAGCAGACGCTGCAGGCACAGCTCGTGGCGGCCCTGCAGCAGGAGCGCGATCGGCTCTATGGCCACGACCCGCTGACCAGCCCCGATCTGGGCTGCATCGTCAACGCGGCCCAGTTCGAGCGGCTCGAGGCCCTACTGCTGCAGGCCCGGCGGCGAGGTCAGATTCTGATCGGCGGCCGCAGCGACCGGGCCAGGCGTCGCATCGAACCGACCGTGGTGCAGGTCGAGGCCCATGACGACGACCCGCTGCTGGCCGATGAGATCTTCGGGCCGATCCTGCCGCTGCTGACCATCGCCGGTCTGGAGGAGGCGCTGGCGTTCATCAATGCCCGCCCCAAACCGCTGGCCCTGTATCTGTTCAGCCGCAAGGTCGAGGCCCAGAGGCGCACCCAGGCGGCCACCAGCTCGGGCACTCTGGGCTTCAACGATGTGATCCTGCAGGCGGGCGACGCCAACCTGCCCTTTGGAGGGGTGGGCCCCAGCGGCATGGGCAGCTATCACGGCCGTGAGGGGTTCCTGGCGTTGTCCCACCGCCGAACCTTGCTGCAGCGTCACTTCTGGGGTGACGTGTGGTTGCGCTACCCCCCCTATGGGGGTAAGTGGCCCCTGCTCAAGCGGCTGCTGGGCTGATCTGCTTGGCTGATCGACTGGGCTGATCAGCAGACCTGATCAGCAGGGGGCTGGGCGAGATCTGGCAGGCCTCCTATGGTTTGCCCCATCTATGCGTAGTGTCGATGCGTCGCTCCCTCGCCGCCCTGGCCCTAGCTGTGGTGTTGCCGGCTGGAGTTGTGCTGCCCCCTGCCAGCCGCGCCGATGTGGTCGTCAGACCGGGCGAGACCCTGTCGGAGATCGCTGAGCGCCATGGCGTGAGCCTCACCCGGCTGATGCAGGCCAACGGCATCTCCGACCCCGCCTTCGTGGAGGCTGGCCGCCGCCTGGTGATCCCAGGCAGCCGCAGCTCCGCCGCCGCGGCGCACCCGGCGCCCGCGACAGGGGGCAGCACCACCGTGAAACCGGGTGAGACCCTCTCGGAGATCGCCGACCGCCATGGCACAACGGTGGAGCGGGTGATGCAGCTCAACGGCATCAAAGACCCCAATCTGGTGGCCGCCGGCACCCGCCTGACCCTGCCGGGTCAACCGCGCCGCAGCGTGGCCCAGAGCGCCAACGCAAGGCATCACGTGGTTCAGTCGGGAGAAACCCTCAGCCACATCGCCGATGCCTACGACATGCCGGTGGAGCGCCTGATCACTCTCAACAAGATCAGCGATCCCAACCTGGTGGTGGCCGGTACCCGCCTGCAGATCAAGGCGCCGCCGCCGGTTCCCAAGCCCAGACCTGTGGCCCAGAAACCCAGGCCGGCCGCCGCCCCCGTTGCAGCCAAACCAGCGGCCAAACCCACCCCCAAAGCCGCGGTGGTTGCCGACAAACCCGTCGCCAGCAAGCCAGTCACAAGCCAGCCGGTTGCAAGCAAGCCTGCTGACAACAAACCTGCTGACAAGAAACCTGTGGACGGCAAGCCAGCTGAGACCCAACCGGCCCTGACCACCGCTGCAGTGGCCTCAGCGGCAAGCAGCCAGAGCGTTACTGCCAGGCCCGTGGACAGCAAGACAGCAGACCCCAAGGCGACTGAGCCCAGGGCTGCCGAATCGCGGCCAGCTGACCAGAAGCCTGTCGAGGCGAAACCACTCAGCAACAAGCCCGTCGCCGCTGCAATGGTGACCAGCAAGCCCGCTGTTCGGACCAGCCCGGCGGTGAGCAGCAAACCGGTCAGCAGCAAACCCGTTAGCAGCAAACCGGCCACCGGCCAAGCCGGCCCCGACTGGCGCACCTACGGACCGATGCAGATCGATTGGGCCAACTGGCGCTCCATGGGCGGCAGCCTGGTGGCGCCCAGCCTCGGCAGCGACGGCAAACCCCATTACCTGGCCGTCAACTGCGGGGCCCGCAAGATCAATGCCACCAGCCAGAGCGGCCAGTGGAAAACCTGGGACAACCCCCAAAGCGATGAGGAGCAACGGCTGGTGAGCGACCTCTGCACCAGCCGGGGGGGGTGAAGCCTCAGGCAGCCCAGTGCAGCGGCCAGGGTCGCCGCAAATAGGTGCGACCGGTTGGGCGCAGGTACAGGCGCTGGGCTCCGTCGTCGCTTTCAGCAATCAGCTCCTCTTGCACCAGGCGACGGGCCAGCCAGCCCCAGCGCCCCTCGCCCTGCGGTTGGCGCTCGGCCAGGTCGCGCTTGAGCACTTTGAGCTCAAGACCATCCTGCTGCGCCAGGGCGGCCAGCACCTGGGAGGCCTGTTCCGACCAGTCGCGCTGGTGCTGGCCATCGGCCCGCTCACAGGCATCGCAGCGCCCACAGGCCGCAACCAGTTCACCGACAGCCTGGAGCAAGGCCTGCTCGCGGCAGCCATCGCCCTCAGCGATGGCTTCCATGCGCCGCAGCTGCCGCTGGGCCAGATGGCTGCGCAAACGGTCGGCCTCGTTGCCCCGCTGGGCGGCCAGGGCCCAGCCCAGGCTGATGCGGTCGCCCGATGAATAGAGCACCAGGCAGCGAGCCGGCAGCCCATCGCGACCGGCACGGCCTGACTCCTGCAGGTAGGCCTCCGGACTCACCGGCAGCTCAAGATGAAGCACCAGGCCGACATCGGCCCGGTCGACCCCCATGCCGAAGGCCACCGTGGCCACGAGCACCGGCTGCTCCCGGCCTAGAAAGTGCGCGAGCGCCTGCTGGCGTTGTGCGGGCTCGAGACCAGCGTGATAGGCCACGGCCTCGAGGCCGGCCTGCTGCAGGCGCTGGGTCCAGGCTTCAACGGCGCGGCGGGTGCGCGCATAGATGAGCCGGGCACCACGGGCCTGCTGCAGGGCCTCGAGCACCACGGACAGGGGGTCGGCAGGCCGCAGGGCCATGGCATAGGCGAGGTTGCTGCGCCGGGCCGAATGCACCTGCAACAGCGGTCGCCGCAGCCGCAACAGGCGAATGATGTCGGCCCGCACCTGGGGAGCCGCCGTGGCGCTGAGGGCCACCAACGGCACGCCATTGCAGAGCTCGCGCAGATGCCCGATGCGCCGGTAGTCGGGGCGAAAGTCATGGCCCCAGGCGCTGATGCAATGGGCTTCATCGACGGCCAGGGCCACCAGTCGGCCGCCGCCGTGCTGCTCTTCGAGCATCTGGCGGGTGCTCTCGAGCTGCAGGCGCTCGGGCGCCAGGTACAACAGCCGCAGCCGCCCCTGCCGCAGGCGCTGCCACAGAGCAAGGCGCTCGGCCGGCGGCAGATCACGGTGCAGGCAGGCCGCTGCCACGCCGCGGGCCTGCAGCTGGCCCACCTGGTCCTGCATCAACGCCACCAGCGGTGACACCACCACCACCAGGCCCTGGCGCAGCACCGCGGGCAGCTGGTAGCAGAGCGATTTGCCACCCCCGGTGGGCAGCACCGCCAGCGCGTCCTGGCCTGCCAGCAGAGCTTCGATCACCTCGCGCTGCCCTGGCCTGAAGGCCGACCAACCGAAATGGCTCTGCAGGGCGGCGGCCAGGGGGTCGGTCGCAACACTGGTGTCGCAAGGTTTGCTCAACAGAGCCCCACCCCTGGTGTGGCCGCAGCTTACCCAGCCCGGTCAGACGCCAGATGTGGGAATGGTCAGGGGTTGAATCGTTGGCGGTTGCAGCTGGTCCGCCGCCTCCTCGACCAACTGCAACCGCACCCGCTTGCCGCCGGCCAGCTCCCCCAGAGAGACCCGCATGGTGTTGCCGCTGAGACTCTGCAAGGCCGTGAGCAGCTCGCGCAGATGCGGCGTGCTGCTGCCGCTCTCGAGCCAGAGGCGCTCCTGCAGGCCGCCCAGGCGTCGCCAGCTGGTGTGCAGCTTGAGCACGGCAGCCTCGAGGGCCTGGGCCTGGCCGACCGCATCGGCCAGCAGTCCCAGGGCGTCGAGCCGTTGGGCTTCCTGCAGGGCTTTCTCAAAGTCGAGCTCGCCCTGCTGAAAGGCCCGCACCGCCAGCGAAGCCTCGGCGGCCTTGCTGAGCCAACGGGCCGTGGAAGTCACGTCCTTGACACGCTCGAGTTCGGGGTCGTCGCGCAACACGCGGCGTAGGTCGTCCTGCTGCACCTCGGGCAACTTGGCCAGCTCCTTGACCAGGGGTGCCACTGCGCGGGGTGGCAACAGGTTCTCGGCGGTGCGCTGGCGGATCTCCTCGGGCAGCAGCGGGCTGGTGGCCGCCAGAAACTCGTCGTTGAGACGGCGCACCTGCTTGCGACTGATCTGCTGGCCCTCGTTGGCGGCTTCGCCGATCATCAGCTGCACCTCGGGGTCGGCCTGGGCCGTCTCAAGAAAGGCGCGCTTGGAAAAGTTGTTGACGCTGGCCTGCTCCAGCACCCCCTCGCCCAGCATCTGATCGGCTGACTCGGCCAGCTGGATCAGGGTGTAGGCGCGGGTCTTGCTGATCTCCCGCTCACGCAGCCACTGCAGGAACCCGGTGCCGCGTCCCTCGCCGCCGCGCTTCTCGCGGTCGCGCACGGCCCGCAGGATGCGCCCGCGCCAGATCTCGGTCTGCAGATCGAAGCGATCACAGACCGCCCAGGCCTCCTCAAGACGGGCCAGAAACTCCAGGTTGCTGAGGCTGTCGTTGTCGGGATCGGGCAGATCCAGGCTGAGGAGAGGCTCGTCCATGGCGGCGATGGTGCCACGGCAGCGGTGCCACGGCAGCAGACAGCCCGCCCGGCCCAGAGACGACGATCTGTGACGCCAGTGCCTGCAGCGCCCGCCGCTGCGGGTATCTTCCCTCTGGCAGCCACCCGATTTTCCGTCAAGCGATGGCCATTTCCCGCGGCGACAAGGTGCGCATCAAGCGCCCAGAGTCCTACTGGTTCAACGACGTCGGCACCGTCGCCTCGATCGACACCAGCGGCATCCGCTACCCCGTGGTGGTGCGCTTTGACAAGGTCAACTACAACGGCTTCAGCGGCTCAGAGGGCGGCATCAACACCAACAACTTCGCTGAGAGCGAACTCGAGAAGGCCTGAGACTCGGTCCAGCCCAGATCAAGCCCTACGGCAATGCAGCCGCTGCGACAGCGTGTGTCGTGGCGGCTTTTTGATGCCACGCCCATCCCATGCCCGAGCTGCCCGAAGTCGAAACCGTGCGCCGGGGCCTGCAACAGCAGACCAGCGGTTTTGCGATTGAACGCGTGGCGGTGCACCGGGCGCGGGCGATCGCCGCGCCACGCCACGACCCCGATGGCTTCAGCGCCGCCATGGCCGGGCGCACGGTGCAGCAGTGGCAGCGCCGCGGCAAGTACCTGATTGCCGAGCTCGATCAGGGCCATTGGGGCGTGCACCTGCGCATGACGGGCCAGTTTCTGTGGCTGGAACCCGACCGCAGCCGCCTGCACCCGCCCTGCCGCCACACCCGGGTGCAACTGTGGAACGCGGCGGGCCAGGAACTGCGGTTCATCGACATCCGCAGCTTCGCCGAACTGTGGTGGGTCGCACCAGGCACAGCCCTGGAGGGGGTGATCACGGGCCTGCAACGCCTGGGACCCGAACCGTTTGATCCCGCGTTCAACGCCGCCTACCTGAAACGCAGGCTGCAGGGCTCCCAGCGCCCGATCAAGAACGCCCTGCTCGACCAGGCCCTGGTGGCCGGCGTGGGCAACATCTACGCCGACGAATCGCTGTTTGCCGCCGGGATCCGGCCCCAGACCCCCAGCAGCCGCATCGGCCTGACGCGACTGACGGCCCTGCATTCGGCCCTGGTCGAGGTGCTGCAGCTGAGCATCGGTGCCGGCGGCACCACCTTCAGCGACTTCAGAGACCTGAGCGGCACCAACGGTAATTACGGCGGCATGGCCTGGGTCTACCGCCGTACGGGCCAGAGCTGCCGGCGCTGCGGCGACACCATCCGCCGCACCACCCTGGGGGGCCGCAGCAGCCATTGGTGCCCCGGCTGCCAGCATTGAGGCCATGCAACACGACCACGAACAACAGAGCCGGAACCAGCTCTGCCGCGTGATGGCGGCGGTGTACGGGCGGGGCTGGTGCGACGGCACCGGCGGCAACTTCAGCAGCCTTCTGGGTCGCGAACCGCTGCAGCTGCTGATGGCCCCCAGCGGTGTACACAAGGGCGAGGTGAGCCCCGAGCAACTGATCGTGGTCGACGGGGCGGGGGCCGTGGTGCGGGGTACGGGCCGCGCCAGCGCCGAGACGCTGCTGCACCTAGCGATCGTGCAACAGACAGGAGCCGGGGCGGTGCTGCACAGCCATTCCCAGGCCGCCACGCTGTTGTCGCAGCGGATCGGCCGCGAGCAGCCGTGCGAGCTGCTGCTCGAAGGCCTCGAGATGCTCAAGGGGCTTGTGGGCATCACGACCCACACCACAGGGGTGGCGCTGCCGGTGCTGCCCAACGATCAGAACCTGGCGCGGCTCAGCGACGCGGCGGAGCCGCTGCTGCCCCACGCACCCCATGGCCTGCTGATCGCCGGCCATGGCCTCTATGCGTGGGGGTGCGACCTGACCGAAGCGCACAGGCACCTGGAGATTCTTGAGTTTCTGCTTGAGCAGCGCTGGCGTGAGCTGCTGCTGGAACCGGAGTCGCTGCAGCCTCAGCGATGCGAGGGCCTCGATCATGTCTTGCTCGACATCGAGGGCACCACCTGCCCGCTGACCTTCGTGAGCGAGGTGCTGTTCCCCTATGCCGCCGATCGGCTGGAGTCGTATCTGCGGCAGCACGAGCAGGACGACGAACTGCAGCAACTGCTGGCCGACGTGCGATCGGCCTGGCAGGTCGATGCCGAAGCAACGGCGGCAGGCCTGCCCTTTGTTGCAGGCACGCCGGTGGCCCCCTACCTGCGCTGGCTGATCAGCGTCGACCGCAAGCTCACCGCCCTCAAGGACCTTCAGGGCCTGATCTGGAGCGACGGCTACGCCTGTGGTGCGTTGCAGGGGCCGCTCTTTGCAGACGTGGCACCGGCGCTGCGGCGCTGGAAACGCCAGGGACTGGGGCTGAGCGTGTACTCATCAGGATCGGTGGCTGCACAGCAGTTGCTCTATGGGTACAGCCATGCCGGAGATCTTCGCGGGCTGTTCGAGGGCTGGTTTGACACCCGCACCGGCGCCAAACAGGAGGCCAGCAGCTACGCAGCCATCGCCACCAAGCTTGGGATCCCTGCAGAACGGGTGCTGTTCATCAGTGACAGCAACGCCGAGTTGCATGCAGCTCGCACCGCTGGAATGCAGGTGCTGTTCAGCAACCGCCGCGGCAATGGGCAGCAGCCCGAGGTGGGCTTTGAGAAGATTGACGCGTTCAGCACACTGCAACTAAGCCGGTGAACGCCTCAACCTGGGATTCAGCCAACCTGGCTGCACGCGATCGCGAGATCCTGGCCCTCAACCAGACAATGCTGGAGAGCGTTCTCAACGGCGACTGGGGAACCTATGCCCGGTTCTGCAGCCAAGACCTGAGCTGCTTCGAAGCCGAGACCATGGGTGTTCTGGTCGAAGGCCTGAGCTTCCACAGGTTTTATTTTTTGCCCACGCCTCCGACCTCTGCATCAACCCAAGGCGAACAGCCCAAGGCCCGGGTGACCATGGCCCGCCCCCACCTGCGCTGGCTCAGCGACGACGCCGTGATTCTCAGCTACACACGCCTGGTCCAACGCTGTGAAGCAGGCGCCTTCAGCCACACCAGCTGCTGTGAAACCAGGGTCTGGCAGAAGATCAACAGCCAATGGCAGCAAGTGCACGTGCACCGTAGCTAGGCACAAAAAAACCACCCCGCGGGGGTGGTTCATCAGGTGGGGAGTTGAGCGTCTATTGCAAAGACCGCTGCTCTCCTCACTGCTATTGGG
>Ga0310330_100002_pt1 | contig 126997 bp, 138 predicted proteins | sample LakMicDCLTotalB5_FD_195544 | JGI IMG/M metagenome (GOLD analysis project Ga0310330, IMG submission 195544) | Enriched freshwater cyanobacterial communities from Lake Michigan, Michigan, United States - MI23.DCL.Total.B5 (v2) (version 2) | ecosystem: Environmental > Aquatic > Freshwater > Lake... | reverse complement strand
GTCTCCCGGCCCCCCGCCGCCTTTGTGGGCTCTCTGTTCAAACCCCCGGGGGGGGGGGGGGGGGGGGGGGGGGGGGTATCGGGAATCAGCGGCCTGCAGCAGGTCCGGCTGCGCCATCAGATTAAAAGCCCCGATGGGCCGGCCCTGCATCTCGCTGTGCGGCTGTGACGGCTTGTCATGCTGGTGTGGATCAGCGCACCAGCTGCATGGCGCCCCCAGGGTCGGGCTCAACACCCCAGTGGCAGTGCATCACGGGCTGCGGAGCCTGCTGCCGGCTGGATCCGGCCCTGCGTCAGGAGGCCCTGGATGCCCTCAGCCCCGAGCAGCGGCAGACCTACCTTGCCCTGGTTGGCGATGACGGCTGGTGCCGCCATTTCGACACCGGCAGTCGTCGCTGCCGCATCTACAGCGACCGCCCCGATTTCTGCCAGGTGAGCAACCTGGTCAACCTGTTTGCCCCCGACGGCCTGGGCAGCGCAGCGGGTGAGGCCTTCGCCATCGACTGCTGCACGCAGCAGATCCGCAGCGAATACGGCGGCCGTGGCAAGGTGATGAAGCGATTTCTGCGGGCCAACGGACGGCGGCGATGAGCGACCAGCAGGAGTCCGTGAACACCGACAACGCGGGCGAGGTCAGCGCGGCGGCAGCCGGCTGGGGAGCGGTGTTCGTGACGACAGCCACCACGGTGTTTCTGGCCGAACTCGGCGACAAAACCCAGCTGGCCGCCCTGCTGCTGTCGGCCCAGTCGGGCCAGCCCCTGGTGGTGTTTGCCGGCGCCTCCCTGGCCCTGATCTGTTCGTCTCTGGTGGGGGTGGTGCTCGGCCGCTGGCTGGCCCGGCTGCTGGCTCCAGAACTGCTGGAGCGCCTTGCCGGAATCCTGATGGTGGTGCTCGGCCTGTGGCTGGGTCGGCAGGCCATCCTGACCTTGCCCAACTTCAGCTGAGACCCATGGCACTTCCTCTCGGCCTGCTGGCCTCCACCTTTGCGACGGTGTTTCTGGCTGAACTGGGCGACAAGACCCAGCTGGCGATCGTCACTATCAGCGGCACCAGCAGCCGTCCTGGCGCGGTGTTTGCCGGCAGCGCCACGGCCCTGGTGCTGGCCAGCCTGGTGGGGGCGGCGGCGGGCGGATCCCTGTCGAGCCTGATTCCCACCAACCTGCTGCAACTGGCCGCCGCCGTGGGGTTTCTGCTGATCGGCATGCAGCTGATCATCCGCAGCCTCGCCAACGCCGGGACGCCCCCAGAGTGAGCCCTGCCACAACCGAACGGCTCGGTAGGATTGAAGCATTCCCTCCGGGAGTCGCAGGGTCCTAGGGCATCGCTTCGAGCCCTGAGCGTTCCTGCCCAGCCATCGCAGCCGGACTTCCGCGCGACACCCCCGTTCTTGCAGGGACCGTGCCGTGGGATTCCAGACCGCCGCCAGCTGTGCCCGTCCTGCTGCCGTTCGCCCGCCCCAACCATGAAGTTCACGGTCGCCGACCTGCTCGACCAGCTTCCCGCCGCCGAGCCCCTGCCCGTTGCCAAGCTCGAAAAAGCCCTGGGGCTGAGCCTCAAGGGTGACAAGGAACACCTGCGCATCGGCCTCGAAGCCATGGGTCGGCTCGGCCTGATCGAGCTGAACGACGCTGGGGTGCAACGGCTGAGCAACGACAGCCTGATTCCCGCCCGGTTGCGCTGCTCCAGCAAAGGCTTCTGTTTTGCCCTGCGCGAAGACGGCGGCGAAGACGTCTACATCCGTGATCACCAGCTCAACCACGCCTGGAACGGCGACCGGGTGCTGGTGCGGATCACCCGCGAAGGCGGACGGCGTCGTTCACCCGAGGGCGGCGTGCAGTGCATCCTCACGCGCACGACCACAAGCCTGCTGGCACAGCTGGACCAGCAGGGTGAGCGGCTCATCGCCCAACCGCTCGATGACCGCCTGCTGACCAGCATCGAACTGCCCAGCGACGACAGCAAGCACTGCAACGACAAGGGCGACAGCGTTGTTGAAGTGGTCGTCGATCGCTTTCCGGTGGCCCAGAGGCCGGCCTTTGGCCATGTGACCCGCAGCCTGCCGATCAACGGCGGTGAAGCCGCAGACCTCGATCTGCTGCTGACCAAGCATCGGCTGCAGGACCGCGGCGCGGCGCCACGGGTCACCCCCAAGGCGCCGGGCAGCGACAACAGGACCGATCTGACCGGTCTGCCCACCCTGCTGCTTGAAGCCTGGCAGGGCAAGGAAGCCCCACCCCTGGCTGCGCTCTCACTGGAGCCCCTCGAGCAGGGACAGCGCCTGTGGCTGCACGCCCCCAGCGTGGCCGAGCGGGTGGCACCCGGCAGCAGCACCGACCAATGGCTGCGGGAGCAGGCTGAAGCCCTCTGCCTGGGGGGCCAGTGGCAGCCGCTGCTCAGTGCGGCCCTCAGCAAGGCCTGTGGCTTCAAGCCGGGCGACAGCCAGGAAGCACTGTCGGTGGCCCTCGAACTCGACAGCAACGGCCAGCTGCTCCACTTCCGCTTTCACCGCAGCCTGATCAGGGTCGATGCCGCCGCCAGCGCGGCAGCCCTGGATGCCCTGGCCGAGCGCAAACCCAAAAGCCGGACCCTGGCCGCCCCTCTCAAACCGCTCAAGGACCATCTCCCGTTGCTCGAGCAGCTGATCGCCGTGAGCACCCGGCTGCGGGAGCAACGCCTGGAGGCGGGATCCATTGATCTCGATCTGCCCCTGCCGGCGATCGACCGGCTCGGCGATCTGCGCACCCCCGCCCCCGATGCCAGCCGCGACGGCTGGATGGTGACACTGCCGCCCCACCACCCCCACGCGATCCTGCGGGAAGCCGTTGTGCTGGCCGAGCGCGCCCTTGGCCAGCATCTGAGTGCCCTTGAACTGCCGGCGATCTTCGCTGTCAACCCGGCGCCGAGCGCCTCCGACCTGCATGACGTGGTGAAAGCGGCCCTGGCCCTGGAGATTCCTCTTGAGCTGAGTGAAGAGGGCGACACCAGCGCAACCGAGCTCGCCCAGTGCTTCAGCCAGAGCGAGCGGCAGCGCCCCCTGCAGCAACAACTGCGCGGCACACTGAACCCGGTTCAGCTGTCAGATGAACCGGGTCTTCACTCGCTGGCCGCCGCCGCAACGGCCGTGGCGCCGTGGTGCAACCCGACCCTGCACTACGCCGACATCTGGAATCAGCAACTGCTGCTGACCCTGCTGCTGGAGGGCAAGGACAGGCCCAGCATTCGCCACAAGACCAGCGTGGATCTTGCTTCAGACAGCTGCCATGGCCAGATCGACTGGCCGCTGCTCGCCGCAGGGGTGCTCGTGCCCTACAGCGAGGATCTGAACCATGGGCTGAGCGAACGGCTGAACCAGCGCCACCGACAACTACAGGACTTCAGCAGCGATCTGGTGGCCATGGCCCAGGCGCGCCAGGCCGAGCCACTGGTGGGCCAGACCCTCAGCGGCACCATCAGCGGCGTGCAGAGCTACGGCTTCTTTGTGGAGGTGCCCCCATCCCAGGTGGAAGGCCTGGTGCATGTGAGTTCACTCAAAGACGATTGGTACGAATACCGTTCGCGCCAGAACCGCCTGGTGGGGCGCAAGAACCGCCGCACCTACATGCTCGGAGACAGTGTCGAGGTGGTGATCGAGAAGGTGGATCCGTTGCGGCACCAGATCGATCTGGCCGTGGTTCTGCCTGAAGGCGAAGTCGACATCGAGTCGGTCGATGGCAGAGCGAGCGATGGCGACCACGCCGGCGACAGCATCGACGCTGCGGACGCCGACTGATCATGGGCACATCGCGGCCTCCATTGGTGCTGGCCGTGTCGGGGGCATCGGCCCAGCCCCTTGCACAGCGGGCCCTCCAGCTCCTGCTGGATGCCGGCGAGTCGGTGGAGCTGGTCACCAGTCGCGGGGCGATCACGGTCTGGCAGGCCGAACTCGGCATCCAGCTGCCCGGTGAACCGGAAGCCCAGGAAGCCTTCTGGCGGGACCGTACCGGCAGCACCGCCGGACAACTGCGCTGTCATCGCTGGAACGACCAGGCCGCGAGCATCGCCAGCGGCAGCTACCGCACCCGGGGCATGGTGATCCTGCCGGCAAGCATGGGCTGCGTCGGCAGGATTGCCGCCGGCGTGGCCACCGATCTGCTGGAGCGGGCTGCCGACGTGCACCTCAAGGAGGCTCGCCCCCTGGTGATCTGCCCGCGCGAGACCCCCTGGAACCTCGTGCATCTGCGCAATCTCACCGCCCTGGCCGAAGCGGGCGCGCGGATTGCGCCGCCCGTGCCGGCCTGGTACCACCAACCACGAACCATTGAGGACATGGTGGATTTTCTGGTGGTTCGCCTGTTTGATGTGCTGGGCGAGGAGCTGGCTCCGCTGAACCGATGGATGGGTCGCCCCTGAGCCGAGCGTGAAGGTGCTGCGTCAGCTGATGTTGCTCCCGGTTCTGGCACCCCTGCTGGCGGTGCTGCTGCTGGCCGCGGCGAATCCACGTCCGGGGGTGAGCCTGCGCCTGTTGGTCTGGAGCTCGCCCACCCTGCCCCTGGGAGCCTGGATCGCTGCAGCGGCGGCCGGTGGTGCAGGCCTGAGCGCGGCAGCCACAGCCCTCGCCCTGCGCCAGGGCGCCCGGGGAGCCTGGACGGCCGCAGCACCGTCAGGGGCGGCAACCACAGAGCGCGCTGCCACCCCGCCGCGGCGGGCGCCGCAGCGACCGCAACCCAGCGCAGCCGGCGCCGGGCCCAGCCGGGCTCCGGGCGAACCGGCACCAACGGTTGAGGTGCCCTTCCGGGTGATTCGCCGCAGCAGCACCGCCCCCCGACCGACCACCACCACTGCCAGCGCCGACAACGACGACGGCTGGGACCAGCCCACCAGTGAGGCCTGGGGCTGAACGGCGTGCCCCGACCAGAGGGGGCCTGACCAGCCGGCGGGCACCACTCCTAGAGTCGCGACAGTTGCCCTGCAGGTCAGTGCCGGCGAGCGAACCAGCGAGCGGATCAGCGTCTGAACCCAGCACCCCAGGCCCTGCCGCCAAGGTCAAACCCCCGGCCCCAGAGGATCAGCCGTTCGAGCGGTTCGTGCCCGACCTGCTGATTCCGGCTCTGGCCCGGGAGATCAGCAGCAGCGGTGGACCGGCCTGCGATCTGAGTTTCGAGCAGGGTGCGATGCCCGTGGTCGGCAGCCCCTGCTGGATGGTCAAGGGCGGTTTCGGCGATGAGCGCCGCTTCTGGCTGTGTTTCACCGCGGCCGACATCAACGCGGCCAAGACCGTGAGCCTGGCTGAGCCCGGCAGCTCACCAACGGTGCTGGAGTCGTTTCTGATCGACGAAAAGAAAATGAGCCTGGCCCTGCTGGTCTCCCGCCTGGTGCAACGGCTCAATGGCCAGAAATGGCTGGGGCCCAACTGAGCCGTTACAAGCACCCGGTGGCGGCGGCGTGACCTCTACGATGCAACCAACGCCACCTGTGCAGCCGATGGTGCCTCCGTCCGCCGTAGCCGACCCGACCACCGCTTCGCTCGGCAGCTCCGACGCGCCGGCGATCAAGGAGCCGGTCAAGGACACGATTCTGACGCCGCGCTTCTACACCACAGATTTCGACGCCATGGCGGCGATGGACCTGCGGCCCAATGAAGTGGAGCTCGAGGCCATCTGCGAGGAGTTCCGCAAGGACTACAACCGACACCATTTCGTGCGCAACGAGGCGTTCGAAGGTGCCGCAGACAAGCTGGATCCCGAGACCCGTCGGGTGTTCATTGAATTTCTTGAGCAGAGCTGCACCTCTGAATTTTCTGGATTCCTGCTCTACAAGGAACTCAGCCGCCGCATCAAGGACAGGAACCCCCTTCTGGCCGAGTGCTTTGCCCACATGGCCCGGGACGAAGCCCGTCATGCCGGCTTCCTCAACAAGTCCATGGCCGACTTCGGTCTGCAGCTTGACCTGGGCTTCCTGACCGCCAACAAGGCTTACACCTTCTTCAAGCCGAAGTTCATTTTCTACGCCACCTATCTGTCAGAGAAGATTGGTTACTGGCGCTACATCGCCATCTTCCGTCACCTGGAGAAGCACCCCGAAAGCAAGATTTTCCCGATCTTTAACTTCTTCGAGAACTGGTGCCAGGACGAAAACCGTCACGGCGATTTCTTCGATGCCCTGATGAAGGCCCAACCCGACACCGTGCGCGGGCTGCAGGCCCGGCTCTGGTGCCGGTTCTTCCTGCTGGCGGTGTTCGCCACGATGTATGTGCGCGACGTCGCACGTAAAGAGTTCTACGAAGCCCTGGGCCTCGACGCGCGCAGCTACGACAAGTACGTGATCGCCAAGACCAACGAAACGTCGGCCCGTGTCTTCCCGGTGGTGCTGAATGTCGACCACCCCAAGTTCTACGTGCGTCTGGAGCGGCTGGTCAGCAACAACAACGCCCTGGCAGAGGCCGACGCCAGTCCTGCCCCAGCCCCGCTGAAGCTGCTGCGCAAGCTTCCCTACTGGGCTGCCAACGCTGCCGAGATGGCCAAGCTGTTCCTGATGGCCCCGATCCGCAGCGACCGGTTCCAGCCTGCCGTTCGCTGAACGGAGCTCCCCACCTTGACCATCACCTCCACACGCGCCGGCGATCCAGCGCATCAAGCCGGCGATGCCCTTTCAGCTGGCTTCGGCAGCCACTGGAGCGTCCGTCTTGAGCCGCTGTTGGCATCCGGCCGCAAGGCAGGAGCCGACCTGGTCGAAGTCTTTCTTGAACGTACCGACCATCTGGGCGTTCTGGCCGAACAGGACCGCGTCACCAGTGTGAGTCCAGCCTTCGGGCTGGGCGCAGGCATCCGGGTTTTTCTGGGTTCCCGCGATGGTTTCGTCAGCACCAATGACCTGAGTGATCAGGGTCTGCAGAGCGCGCTCGAGCAGGCCCTGGGCATGCTCGGCCTGCAGATCGAAGCACTCGGCAGGTCCGGGGGCGGTGTCGGGTTCGACGGGCTGCCCAGCCTGCGTGATCACGCCAGCAGCAAGATCTCCTGGCTGGCCGCATGCCCCGACCTGTCCGAGGCCTCGTCCAAGCTGCTCGAAGGCACGGCCAGGTTGGAGCGCCATGGCCACCACCTGCAGGTGCGCCGCGGCAGCTACAGCCGCGACTGGCAGGAGGTGCTGGTGGCCGCCAGCGACGGCACCTTCGCCCGCGACATTCGCCTGCACCAGTCCCTCGGGCTCAACGTGCTGGCTGCCGATGGTGATCACCGCGCCAGCCTCGGGCGGCGCTACGGCACCACCGACAGCCCCGACGACCTGCGTCGCTGGGATGCCGACGCCTCGGCGCTGGAAATCTGCGACAGCGCCGCCACCATGCTCTATGCCGACTACGTCGAAGCCGGCCAGATGCCAGCGGTGCTGGCCAACCGCTTCGGTGGTGTGATCTTCCACGAAGCCTGCGGGCATCTGCTTGAAACCACCCAGGTCGAGCGGGGCACCACCCCGTTTGCCGACAAGGTGGGCGAAGCCATTGCCCATGAAGCGGTGACCGCCATCGACGAGGGTCTGAGCAGTGGTGCCTTCGGCTCGCTGAGCATGGACGACGAGGGCATGGAACCCCAGCGCACCGTTCTGATCGAAAACGGGATCCTCAAACGCTTCCTGAGCGATCGCGCCGGCGAGCAACGCACCGGCCATGCGCGCACCGGCAGCGGCCGCCGCCAGAGCCACGGATTCGCCGCCGCCAGCCGCATGCGCAACACCTACATCGCCGCAGGTCCCCACACCCCTGACCAGTTGATCGCTTCGGTCGACCGGGGCCTGTATTGCAAATCGATGGGTGGCGGCAGCGTGGGTCCCACGGGCCAGTTCAACTTCGCCGTCGACGAGGCGTTTCTGATCGAAAACGGTCAGCTCAGCCGTCCGGTCAAAGGCGCCACCCTCATCGGTGAGGCCAAGGAAGTGATGCCACGCATCTCAATGTGTGCCAACGATCTGGAGCTGGCTGCAGGGTTCTGCGGTTCGGTGAGCGGCAGCATCTTCGTGACGGTGGGTCAGCCCCACATCAAGGTCGACAGCATCACCGTGGGAGGACGCTGATGAGCATCAGCCAATTGAATGCAGAAGCCCTGCGCCAGAGCCTGGAGCAGCTGGCCCGGCGCCATGGCATCCAGCAGTGGGATCTGGGTGCCTCCTGCAGTGATGACACCTCGGTGCAGGTCGATCGGGGCGAAGCCAAACAGATGAAGGCCGCCCAGCGCAGCGCCATCACCGTGCGCGCCTGGAACGCTGACGGCTTGGTGGGCATCACCAGCACCTCCGACCTCTCAGCCGAAGGGTTGGAGCGCGCCCTGGTGGGAGCCAGCGAGGCAAGCGCCTTCGGCAATCCCGATGACTCGCCGGCTTTCTCGCCCCTGGCCACGGCGGCGCTGCAACCGCTGGAGCAGCCCTTGCATGAGCCGGTCAACATCCTCAAGCTGCTCGACACCCTCAAGGACGCCGAGCGCGACCTGCTGGGCCGCCACGAGGCGATCGAGACCGTGCCCTACAACGGGCTGGCCCAGCGCCGCAGCCAACGCCTCTACCTCAACAGTGACGGAGCCGCGCGCCAGCAGGCCATGACCACGGCCAGCCTGTATCTCTATGCCCGGGCCGAGCAAAGCGGTCGCAAGCCGCGCAGCGCCGGAGCCGTACGCCTGGCCTATGGCGCCGGTTACCTCGACATCGCCGGCTGCATCGATGAGGCGGCGGAACGCACGATCAGCCACCTCGACTATGCGCCGATCACGACCGGTCGCTACACCTGCGTGTTCAGTCCTGAGGCGTTCCTCGATCTGATCGGCGCCTTCAGCAGCCTGTTCAATGCCCGTGCCGTGCTCGACGGGGTCAGCCTCTCGCGTCGCGAATCGCTGGGCCAGCCATTGGCATCCCCGTTTCTCAACCTGCACGACAACGGCCTGCATCCCGGCAACATCGGCGCCTCGAGCTTTGACGGCGAAGGAACACCGACCCAGCGCCTGACCCTGCTCGAGGGCGGGGTGCTGCGTCAGTTCCTGCACTCCGAGGCGACGGCCCGAGCCTTCGGTGTTGCCCCCACCGGCCATGCGGGCATGGGAGCCAAGGTGTCGGTCGGACCTGACTACTTCGAAGTGGAACCGGCCGGAAGCACCACCGCGTCCGGGGGTGCCGCAGGCCTTGACCACCGCCGCCATCAGGGCCCTCTGGTGCTGATCGATTCGCTCTCGGCCCTGCACGCCGGGGTCAAGGCCAGTCAGGGGTCGTTTTCGCTGCCGTTCGACGGCTGGTTGATGGATGGCGGCCAACGGATCTCGATCGAGGCCGCAACCGTGGCCGGTGACATCCGCAGCGTCCTCAACGATCTGATCGGCTTTGAAGGCCCGGCCAAGGTGACCCCTGACGGGGTGTGTCCCCACGTTTGGGTCGAGGGACTCTCGATCACGGGAGAGGCCTGAGCACCCGGTCGATGCGGGTACTGTTCTGGGGAACACCGGCCTATGCCGTCACCAGCCTTGATGCCCTGGTGAACGCCGGACATCAGCTGGTCGGTGTGGTCAGCCAACCCGACCGGCGCCGCGGACGCGGCAAGGACCTGGTCTGCTCTCCGGTCAAAGCCCGGGCCCAGGAGCTGGGCCTGCCGGTGTTCACCCCAGCCAGGATCCGGCGCGAGCCGCAACTGCAGCAGCAGCTGGCCGAACTGGGGGCAGAGCTGTCGGTGGTGGTGGCCTTCGGCCAGATCCTGCCGCCTGAGGTGCTGCAACAGCCTCAGCTGGGCTGCTGGAACGGGCACGGATCGCTGCTGCCCCGCTGGCGCGGGGCCGCACCGATCCAGTGGAGCCTCATCGAAGGCGATGCCGTCACCGGCGTGGGAATCATGGCCATGGAGGAGGGACTTGACACCGGCCCGGTGCTGATGGAGCGCAGCACGCCCATCGCCCTGCTCGACAACGCCCAGACCCTGGGGTCACGGCTGAGCCAGCTGACGGCCGACCTCCTGGTCGAAGCGCTGCCCCGCATCGAAGCGGCCGGGCCGGGGCCTGAGTGCGAACGGCTCGAACGCCTGGGGGTGAGGGCCCAGGTCACCGACGGCCTCTGTCACGCCCGACCGCTGACAAAAGACGACTACCGGATCGACTGGAACCAGAACGCCCTGTCAATTCACCGGCGGGTGATGGGCCTCTATCCAGGAGCCACCACCCAGTGGCAGGGCAAGCGACTCAAGCTGCTGGCCAGCGAACCGCTGATCAGCCGCCTGAGGGATCAGCTCAGCCCCGATGTGCATCGGTTGCTCGAGCGCTGGTCTGCTGAGACCCATGCCCCCGGGACCGTGCTTGCCTGCGAGCCCGGGCTTGGACTGGTGGTGAGCACGTGCGGCTGCCCGCTGCTGATCCGGCAGGCCCAGCTCGAGGGCAAGGCTGCCTGCAGCGGTACCAGCCTGCTGCAGCAACTGGGGGCCCGCAGCGGCGACCACCTGGACCCCTGAGTGAAGCTCCGTGTTGTGTGGACTCACGCACATGGACGCTCCCGGCGATCACGGCTAGAGAGAGAGGAGACTCTGAACCTCGGTCATGGGCGAACTCTCCTACGTGGGTGAAACCGGCAGTGGCTGTCTGATCCATCGCGAGACGACAGGGCGCTACGTGGTCAGTCATCAGGAGCATCCCCGCGGCCGGGCCCATGCCGCCACCCTGGCCAGCGCGTACGCGACCTGTCAGGTGTTCGAGATGGACCTGGCCGGGGTTCAGGAGTCGGATGCGGCGCGACGGTACTGACCATGCAGTGATTCGAGCTGATGGTGGACCTCCATCAGCTGGGCGCGAATCGGCTCGGTCTGATCGATGCGTGTGAGGCTCAGCAGCATCGACTCGATCTGGCCCTTGCAGTCGATCAGCACGCGGCACTGGGGCGATCCGGGCTCGTAGGACATGGCCATCAGAAGCAGACCCTCAGTTCAACCCAGCGGAGCCCTCCGTTTTGTCGCCATCGATGCCGTTGCGCGCTGCGCCATTGGGTGCTGCACCATTGGGACCGGACTCGCAGTAAAGGTCACGTGCCCGCGCCAGCACCACGGCGAGCTCGGCATCGCTGAGGGCCAGCGCCTGGGGAAGAACCCCCTGGAGCCAATGGCGCAGAGACGCCGGCACAAGCTGACCGCCGCGCTCGAAGTCGGCAAAGAAAGCCTCCTGCGACGCCAGCACCCTGAACTTGCAGGCCTCAAGCAGCTGGGCCTGCAACCGGCGCGGACGGATGCGCCGGCAGCGGCCCGGGTCCACCCCCAGCTCGAGCACCTGGGCCGACGCGATCCCGCTGATCCAGGGGGCCAGCACCTCGAGCCGATCGGGATCTTGGTGGTGTGCGCGCTTGGTTTCGGGATGGGGCCAGTAGATCAGCCCGGCCAGCGGCTCTGCCTGCCCCTGCCAGCGCAGGGCCACCGACCAGAACGAGAAGGTCTCGGGCGGATGGCGATCGGTCCAGTGCAGCTGCTCGACCCGGGCATCGGGGCGGCTCAGCTGCCAGCGGGTGTCGTCAAACCCCAGGTTCAAGGTACCGGGGTAATACGGACTGAGGTCGATGCCCCGCGCGGCAAACAATGGCGACTGCAGGGCGATGGTGCCCGCCGGGTACGGAGAGGCGCTGGAGCGGCCCGATGCCACCCCATGGCCCTCGCGCAGCCGGCAGGCATGCCATAGCAAAGCCTCGGCCATTCAGCCCCCCAGGCCGTTGCCGGGCTCGTAGTGGCTGCAGCGCTCGCACGGCCCATCGGGCAACACCGCACATCGCAGCAAGGGGCTGCGGGCATTGAAACGGCAACCGGGATCGCCGATCACCCACTGCTGTCGCCAGCGGCGGGCGTCGGCCGGTCGCTGCTGCGCCTTCACCTGCAGGGCCACAGCAGCGAGCTGATAGCGACCCGCCCGGTACTGATAGCGATGGCTGCGCTGCAGCACCAGGAAGCTCTGTCCCTCGCAGGTGAACCAACGACCGGGATGGGGCACGTCAGCCAGGTCGGCCACCTCGAGCTGATCGAGCAACCGGCCGCTGCCGCTCTGGCGCAACTCGACCCTCATGGGGTCACATCAACGGGCCTGCGGCTCGAAAAGCCCCAGACAAACAGGCAGGCCACTGCCAGCAGCAACACCCACTCGGGTGGCAGGTGTTCGGGCATCCCCAGACGCAACAGCAGGCGGATGCCCACCAGGCCAACGGCCAGAAAGCCAGCGGTCTCGAGATGGTTGTAGATCTCAAGCCAGCGAATGAACAAACCGGCCGTGAGCCGCAGGGCGATCACCCCGATCACCCCACCGGCCATCACCAGCCAGAGGCGATCGCTGACCGCCACCGCCGCAGCGACACTGTCGAGCGAGAAGGCCAGATCGGTGATCGCCAGGGTGCCCACCACCGAAGCCAGTGAGGCGACAGCCGTCGGGTCGGGCGTGTTGAGGGCAGAGGCGGGTGTCTCAGCCCCAACCGCAGCGTCGCCGTGGCGACCCGACCAGAGCCCCTGCAGATGGCGTCCACAGAGCCAGAGCAGATAGAGCGCCGCCGCCAGCTGCAGCGGCCAGACATTGAGCACCCATCGGGCCGCGACGATCAGCAACAGGCGAAACACCAACGCCAGAGCGAGGCCCAGATTGAGGGCCAGCCGCTGGCGCTCCCGGTCGTGCAGACCTCGGCTGATGGCGGCCAGAGCGATGGCGTTGTCGGCTGACAGCACGGCCTCCAGGGCCACCAGCAGAGGCAGCAGCAGCAGCAGTTCACTCCACTGATCGGCGTTGTTGAGCAGCGGCAGCAACGATTGGATCGACTCAGCTTCCATCCCGGCGCAAACCGCTGCAGCGGGGCTCACAAGGGTGCACTCTAGAAAGCCCACCTGGCCTGCCGGACCCGGCGATGCTGATCGAGATCGAGCTGGTGCATGCCGCCACCGGGCAGCGGGTGGTGCGGGCCCGCGCGATGGCAGCAGAGGGCTGCCTGGCCATGGCCCTGGGCGAGGGTGCCACCGCCGAGGAGGCCGAGGAGAAGGCCAGAACCCGGCTCACGGCCCAACTGGCAGCCCAGACCAGCGGGCAACCCCAACGCCCCGGCAGACCGCAGCCCAGCGCTGCCGCCCCGGTCACTCCTGGCCAGGTCGCTCCAGGCCAGGTCGCCCCTGAACAGGCCCATGCCGAACAGCCCGCTGCGCTACCGGAGCCGGCAGCCGAACCCGCCGAGCAGGAGCCCCAGGCCGACCCCGAAGACTGGAGCAGTGAGCTGGCCAGCCTGGATCTGCAGCTGCAGCGGCTGGGCTGGAGCCGGGAACAGGAGTCGACCTATCTGGCGCGGGCCTTTGGCCATGGCAGCCGCTCGCGGCTCACCACCTATGCCGACCTGATGGCTTACCTGAAGGTGCTGGAGGCCATGCCGGCAGGCGCCGAGCCCGACAGCGCCGCCGTGCCCCTGAAGCGCAGCGACCTGCTGAGCCAGTGCGACCAGCTGCTCGGGCAACTGGGCTGGGATGCCGGCCGTGGGCGCCGGCTGCTGGAGTCGCAGTTCGGCCGCAGCAGCCGGCAGCAACTCAGCGACAGCCAGCTGCTGGCGTTCAACATGGTGCTGGAAGGGGAGCTGATCGCCGCGGGTCAGGCTGGGGCGCCGGACTAACCGTGCCGGCAGTGGCGCTCCAGCAGCACCAGGCCAAGGCCCAGATCGTGCTGGTTGGCGTAGGCCTCACGTTCGAGGGCCTTCTGCCAGTCACTGGCCTGGTCGTAGGGGGGGGCGTGCAGGGCTGCGGCCAGTGAAGCCGGCATGACCTGCGACAACCCCAACCGCACCGGGCGCCCCCCCAGTGAGCCGCCGCGGCAGCTCTGGGCCACATGGATGGCTTCATGGTTCAGCACCCGCGCCAACGCGCGGCTGCCCTGGCTCACGATCTGGGGCTTGATGCGCAGCGTGCGGGCTGCGGGATCCCATTCGCCGGCGGCACCGACCAGCCGTGGGGGCTCTAAGCGCACCACGACGCCGATGGCCTGCAGCCTGGTCAACAGGCTGGTGATGGCCAGGCGTTCGGCCGTGAAGCGCGGTGGATGGGTCACCAGCCTGCGGATCTCGACCAGGCTCAGGGGCGCCTCATCCGGCTGGCGCCGGTACCAGTAACGGGACCCACCACCCGGCAGGGGTTCGACGCGGGGACGCCACTGCTGATCGGCCCGTTCCAGCTCGGCCAGCAGGGGCTCGACAGCCGTGATCCCGGCAGCGAGTCTTTGCTCGGCCTCGGGCTGCGGCGCCAGGGTGGCGGCGATCCCTCCGAACAGCAGCGCCAACCCCGCCACCACAAGGAACGGGCCCCCAGCAGAAACCGGTCCGCCCGGCTGGACGCCGCCATCGGGAGCGTGGGAACCGGACAGGGCTGTGTCCAACAACGTGGCCCAGTGTGGATGGGCCGCCCTGAGTTGCCAAGATGGCCGGCTGTGCTGCATCGACACCATGCCCCTCACTGCCCTGGTGCGTCAGCTGCAGCAGGCGCCCCTGACCGGTGAGGTGGCGGCCCGCATCAACCGCAGCGAGCGGTTGCGGCTGGGGGGTGGCGGCCGGGCCAGCCGGGCCCTGGTGAGCAGTGCGCTGGCCCGCAGCCGCCAGGCCCCATTGCTGGTGGTGGTGCCCACGCTCGAGGAGGCGGGCCGCTGGGCCGCCCTGCTGGAGCTGATGGGCTGGCGCAGCTGCCAGCTGTACCCCACCAGCGAGGCCAGCCCCTACGAAGCCTTTGATGTCACCAGCGAAATCACCTGGGGCCAGCTGCAGGTGCTCAGCGAGTTGCTGGACCTGCACGACGGTGGCAGCAACGACCTGGCGATCGTCGCGACCGAGCGCGCCCTGCAACCCCACCTGCCACCACCGGCCGCGCTGCAGGCCCAGTGCCTGAGCCTGCGCAAGGGTGACAACGTCAACCTCGAGGAGCTGGGGGAGACCCTGACCCGGCTGGGCTACGAACGGGTCACCAGCATCGAGCAGGAGGGCAGCTGGAGTCGCCGGGGCGACATCATCGACGTGTTTCCGGTCAGCAGTGAGCTGCCGGTGCGGCTCGAGTTCTTTGGTGAAGAGCTCGAGAAACTGCGCGAATTCGACCCCGCCAACCAACGCTCCCTCGATGGGATCGAGGTGGTGCGGCTCACCCCCAGCGGCTACGGGCCATTGATCGCCGCGGCCCTGCGCGATGCCATGCCTGAGGGCCTGGAGCAGCTGCTGAGCCCGGTCGAGCTCGACAGGTTGCTCGAGGGCGGCACGCCTGCTGAGGGTCTGCGCCGACTGATGGGCCTGGCCTGGGACCAACCGGCCTCGCTGCTCGACTACCTCGATCCGGGCACGCTCATCGCCATTGACGAACGTCGTGCCGCCCTGGCCCACGGGCAGCAGTGGTTGGACCACGTGGTGAACCACCACGACGAGGTCGAAGCCGATCTGGGCACCACACTGGCGCCGCGCCTGCATCGCGACCCCGGCGCCGCCCTGGCCGAGGCGAGCGAAGCCTTTGCGGGATTCGACCTCTGCGAGCTGCACGAGACCGACAACCACCCCAACCAGCTCGATCTGGCCAGCCGTTCGGTGCCGGCCTACCCCAATGCCTTTGGCAAGCTGGCCGGCCTGATCAAGGGGTTTCAGAAGGAGCACGCCACGGTCTGGCTGCTCTCGGCCCAGCCGAGCCGGGCCGTCGCCCTGCTCGAAGAGCACGACTGCATCGCCCGCTTCGTGCCCAACCCCGGCGACACCCCGGCGATCGAGCGGCTGGTCGAGCAGAACACGCCGGTGGCCCTGAAGACCCGGGGCACCGCCGAACTTGAGGGGCTGCAGCTGCCCGCCTGGCGCCTGGTACTGATCACCGACCGGGAGTTCTTCGGCCAGCACAGCCTCGCCGCAAGCGGCTACGTGCGGCGGCGCCGCAAGGCCGCCAGCCGCACCGTTGACCCCAACAAGATGCGGCCCGGCGATTTCGTGGTGCACCGCAACCACGGCATCGGCAAGTTTCTGAAGCTCGAGAAGCTGGCCATCGGCGGCGAGTCGCGCGATTACCTGGTGGTGCAATACGCCGACGGCCTGCTGCGGGTGGCCGCCGACCAGCTGGGCAGCCTGGGCCGCTACCGCGCCACCAGCGACGCCCCGCCCGAGCTCAACCGCATGGGGGGCACCGCCTGGAGCAAGGCCAAGGAGCGGGCCCAGAAGGCCATCCGCAAGGTGGCCCTCGATCTGGTCAAGCTCTATGCCGAACGCCACAAGGCACCGGGCTTTGCCTACCCGCCCGATGGGCCCTGGCAGAACGAACTGGAGGAGTCCTTCCCCTACGAGCCCACACCCGACCAGGTGAAGGCCATCGCCGATGTCAAGCAAGACATGGAACAACCGTCACCGATGGACCGGCTGGTCTGCGGCGATGTGGGCTTCGGCAAGACCGAGGTGGCGATCCGGGCGATCTTCAAGGCCGTCACCGCCGGCAAGCAGGTGGCGATGCTGGCTCCCACCACGGTGCTGGCCCAGCAGCACTGGCGCACCCTGAGCGAGCGCTTCGCCCCCTACCCGCTCAAGGTGAGCCTGCTCAACAGGTTTCGCACGGCAGCCGAGCGCAAGGCGATTCAGGAGGGCCTGACCGAGGGCTCGGTCGATGTGGTGGTGGGCACCCACCAGCTGCTGGGCAAGGGCACCAATTTCAAGCAGCTGGGCCTGCTGGTGGTCGACGAAGAGCAGCGCTTCGGCGTCAACCAAAAAGAAAAGATCAAGGCCCTGCGCAAGGACGTCGACGTGCTGACCCTCTCGGCCACCCCGATCCCCCGCACGCTGTACATGAGCCTGTCTGGGGTGCGGGAGATGAGCCTGATCACCACGCCGCCGCCGCTGCGACGGCCGATCAAGACCCACCTGGCCGCCCTCGACGAGGAGGCGGTGCGCAGCGCGATTCGCCAGGAGCTCGACCGCGGCGGTCAGATCTTCTATGTGGTGCCCCGGGTCGAGGGCATCGAGGAGGTGGCCACCCAGCTGCGGGCGATGCTGCCGGGACTTCGGCTGCTGGTGGCCCACGGCCAGATGGCCGAGGGCGAGCTCGAGAGCGCCATGGTCGCCTTCAACGCCGGCGAGGCCGACCTGATGCTGTGCACCACGATTGTGGAAAGCGGCCTCGACATCCCGCGGGTCAACACGATCCTGATCGAGGACGCCCACAAATTTGGCCTGGCCCAGCTGTATCAGCTGCGCGGCCGGGTGGGCCGCAGCGGCATCCAGGCCCACGCCTGGCTGTTTTATCCCGGTGATGCCTCACTGAGCGAGGCGGCCCGGGCACGGCTGCGCGCGATTCAGGAGTTTGCCCAGCTGGGCTCCGGCTACCAGCTGGCCATGCGCGACATGGAAATCCGCGGTGTCGGCAACCTGCTCGGTGTCGAGCAGAGCGGCCAGATGGAGACCATCGGGTTCGACCTCTACATGGAGATGCTGCAGGAGTGCCTGGCCGAGATCCAGGGTCAGGACATTCCCAGGGTCGACGACACCCAGATCGATCTGCCGATTACCGCGTTCATTCCCGGCGACTGGATCAGCGACAACGACGAGAAGATGGCGGCCTACCGGGCGGCGGCCGACTGCTCCGGCAAGGAGGCCCTGCTGGAGCTGGCCACCGGCTGGATCGATCGCTATGGCGCCCTTCCGACGCCGGTGATCGCCCTGTTGCAACTGATGGAACTCAAGCTGCTGGCCAGGGGCTGCGGCTTCTCGCGGATCAAACCCGAGAAGCCCAACATCGCGCTCGAGACCCCCATGGAGGAGCCGGCCTTCCGGCTGCTGCGGCAGGGGCTGCCCCAGCACCTGCATGGCCGCCTGGTCTACCAGGCCGGCAGCGGCAGCACCGCCAAGGTGCTGGCCCGCGGCCTGGGGGTGCTGCCGATCGACAAGCAGGTCGAGGAGCTCAAGGGCTGGCTGGCCCTCATGGCCGCCCAGATCCCGGGCGCCGATGGCCTCACCGAGGCCCAGCGGGCCGAACAGCAGCGCGAGCAGAACGCGGCCGTGGTGACCGTGTGAACCGGCAACAACACACCACGCAAAAGTCCGTTACAATTCTGAGAAGTTCTGTAACGGGTCGTCCATGGGCGAGGTGATCACGCTGGGAACCGGTCTCGACGGTGGAATCGGAGCCGTTTCGGCTGTGATCAGCCTGGCAGCACTTGGGCTGTACGCCCTGCTGCAGGGTGAGAACAAGAATGATGACGACGATTCCAGCCCCGGCGGAGGCTTGATGCAGCCCGTCGCAGGAGCGGCCTGAGCCTGCGGCCCTGGTTCACCGGTCCGTCAGGTTGCTGCTTTGCATGTAGGCCCTGGGAACCAGCACCAGAAACACCAGCCACCAGAGCACAACGGCAAGGGAGAGCGGGGCCGTGATCCACCAGCGCTGCAGCACCAACCAGCTGCCAGAGACCACGGCCAGCCCGGTCAGGACAATCGTCCAGGGCTGGCACCACCAGGGTTTGTGCACCCAGATCGAGTCGGTGTCAGCACCAGCGGAAGTGCCCTGAGGCCCAGGCTCTGGCTCTCCTGTCACAAACCCAGGCCCCCGTTGCATTGGAGAAGGACACCATTGTCACCGGCAACCCCGACGCAGCACACACCTTCAGAACCGACAGGCGCTGATCGGTTCACCCTGCTGCGCCACAACGCCGGCATCTGGCAGGGAACGTTCATTCGCCTCGACGGTCAGGGCTGCGAGCAGGAGCGCTTTGGCAGCCACCTCGAGGTGGCCGAGCGCCAGGGCACGATCCATGCCGATCTCACCAACCGCAGCAGCGGCAGGGTGCGCTCGATGCAGTTCGACCAGCCCCCTGCCGAGATGCAGATCAGCCCGGCAGGCCACTGGAGCCTGGGACCTGACCGCATCGGCCCCTGGTCCTGGGTGTGCGAGCTGTGCCTGGTCTGGGGTGAACAGCGCCGCCGCATCGTGGTGCGCCATGGTCTGGGCGATCTCGAGACATTGGTGCTGGTGAGTGAGGGCCGACCGGGCCACGAACCAACACCACCGGCCGCGCCGCTGCAGGTGCTGCCCCAGAGCCTCGACCCACACCACAGGCTATGGCGGCTGGAGCAGCAGCCCAGCGTGACCGTGACAACCATGGCAGGCCGCGAGCCTGGGCTTGCCGAAGCCGTGACCCTGATGTGGGAACCGGAGCCGGGGATCGCCCTGAGCCTGGTGCGCCGTTACGACGCGTTCGGCCTGCTGCAGGCGCTCTGATCAGGGCGTGGCCGACGACGCCGCAGGGGCAGCAGAGGTGGCGGCTGGGAGGTTGGCATTGCCGGGTTGAAAGGCCTTGTCAACGCTTCCGGCAGCCCGCACCTTCTTGACCAGGGTGGTTTCAGCGACCCTGTACTGGCTGTCATTGCGGGTGCCCAGATCCTCGAGCCTGAGGCGCTGGGCCTCCTGCTCGCCCATCTTGACCTTCACGTCGGGGGCGATGCCGTGCTTGTGAATGTCGCGACCGCTGGGTGTGAGGTACTTGGCAATGGTCACGGTCATGCCGGAACCGTCTGACAGGCCGCGCACCGACTGAACCAGCCCTTTGCCAAAGGTCTTCTGGCCCACCAACACGGCCCGGTTGTTGTCTTGCAGTGCTCCGGAGAGGATTTCGCTGGCGCTGGCGGATCCCTCATTCACCAGGATCACCAGGGGCTTGTCGGTGAGGGCACGGCCGTTGGCCTTCTTGACGTCCGTGATGCCATCACGGGTCTTGGTGGAGACGATCGTGCCCTCGTTGAGCCACTGACGGGCGATCTCGATGCTGGCCATCAGCAACCCACCGGGGTTGCTGCGCAGATCGAGCACGTAGCCATTGACCCCCTTGGTCTCCAGATCCTTCAACGCCAGGCGCATGTCCTTGGTGGCGTTGGCGTTGAACTGCTTCAGCCGGATATACCCGACCTTGAAGCCGTCGGCGGTGGTGTTGATCTGATGATCCACCGCGTGCAGTTCGATGCGCTCACGGGTCAGCGACAACTCCACCGGCTGACCCTTGCGGCGCAGGGTCAGCTTGACGGCGGTGCCCGCCTGGCCACGGATCAGCTTGACCGCATCCTCAGTGCTCATGCCCTTGGTGCTCTTGCCGTCGATCGCCGTGATCACATCCTTGGGCTGCACCCCGGCGCGGGAGGCCGGCGATCCCTCGATCGGCGAGACCACCACCAGCTCCTTGGTGTCCTTGTCGAGACTCAGCTGAATGCCGACCCCGGACAGTTCGCCCGAGGTGTCGATCTGCATCTCCTTGAACTCACGTGGGTCAAGGAAACGGGTGTAGGGATCATCGAGGCTGCCCAGCATGCCGCGGATGGCGTCGTAGGCCTCCTTGGAGCTGCCGTAGCTCTTGGCCAGCACATCGCGACGCAGCTTGCGCCAGCGCTCGTCGTTGTATTTGCCGGTGGTGTCGAGGTAATCGCGAAAGACGACCTGCCAGGTCTGATCAATCACCTCCTTGGGGCTGTCGCTGATGCGTGCCATTCCGCCTGGAGGGGTGACCGCCTCGCGAGCCAACACGGCGGTGGCCGCGCAGGCACTGAGACCGAGCAGCACCACCACCGATTTGTTGACCATCACCATCCCGCCGGGAATCCTGTGATCAAGCTAGCCGCCGAACCCGGTTTCAGCGAAGTGGCCGGGCCGTCGCCGCTGCAGCAGGATCAGGGGTCAACCCAGCGGCCATCGTCCTTGATCAGCTGGATCAGGGCGGGGACACCTTCGGTTTCAGACACCCGGCGGATCTCTTCGCGTCCGCGGTACAGGGAGATCACACCAGGAGTCTTGCCCACATAGCCGTAATCGGCATCGGCCATCTCACCAGGGCCGTTGACAATGCACCCCATCACGGCGATGTCGAGGCCCGTGAGGTGGGCGGTGGCGCTGCGCACCTGATGCAACACGTCCTCAAGATTGAACAGGGTGCGGCCGCAGCTGGGGCAGGCGACGTACTCGACCATCGTCTTGCGCAGCCCGAGCGCCTGCAAGATCGAATAACAGACCGGAATCTCCTTTTCCGGTGCCTCGGTGAGTGACACCCGAATGGTGTCGCCGATGCCCTCGGCCAGCAGCGGGGCAATGCCGGCCGTGCTCTTGACGCGGCCGTAGTCGCCGTCGCCCGCCTCGGTGACGCCCAGGTGCAGGGGGTAATGGAACCCCTCGGCATCCATGCGGTCGGCCATCATCCGGTAGGCCGCCATCATCACCGGGGCCCGCGAGGCCTTCATCGACACCACGATGTTGTGAAAGTCGAGCCGGTCGCAGATCCGGATGAACTCCATCGCACTCTCGACCATGCCCAGCGGGGTGTCGCCATAGCGGAACAACATGCGCTCCGCCAGCGAGCCATGGTTGACACCGATGCGCAGGGCCTTGTCCTCGGCCTTGAGCAACTGCACCAGCGGCGCAAAGGTGTCTTCGATGCGGGCGGCAATGGCGGCCATCTCCTCATCGGAGAAGTCGCTGCGGTTGGGGTCGGGCTTGTCGAACACGTACAGCCCCGGATTGATGCGCACCTTGTCGACGTGCTGGGCCACCTCCAGCGCGATCTTCATGCCGTTGTGGTGCACGTCGGCCACCAGTGGCACCGGCTGGTAGGTGTCGATCAGACGCTGGCGGATCTCGCCCATGGCCCTGGCATGGGCCAGTGACGGGACCGTGACGCGCACGATCTCGCAACCGGCCTCGTGCAGCCGACGGATACCGGCGGTGGCGCCCTCGATGTCGAGGGTGTCCTCATTGATCATCGACTGCACCACCACCGGGTGGTCACTGCCGATCCAGATGTCTCCCACGCGCACGCTGCGGGTCTTGCGGCGTTTGAGCTGGGTGTCGTAGCGGGGATTGCTGGCCCAGTCCGTGGACACTGCTTGGGGGCTGGCCAGGGCGGCGGTCATGGCGATGCACAAGCCATCAACGGCAGCCAGGCTGTCACAGCGGCAGGGTCAGCTGGGGATTGCCGCCGGGGCGCAGGGTGCGGCAAGGGCCTCACCCACGGCACGCAGATCCAGGCGGGTGAGGGCCCTGGGACTGCCCTCGACGTCCCGACCAAAGCGCAACAGATAGGACGGATGCAGGATCGGCATCAGCCGGCAACCGGCCAGGCTGGCGGCCAGGGGCCCTGAGGCGGCCTCGAGCCACTGGCCCCGCAGGCGGGTGATGCCGCCCTTGATGCCCAGCACCGCCTCCAGCGCCGTGGCTCCCACCAACAGCACCAGATCGGGCGCCACCAGCGAGATCTGGGCGGCCAACCAGGGACGGCAGGCCGTCAGCTCGGCGGCCGTGGGCCGGCGGTTGCCCGGCGGTCGGCACTTGATCGCATTGCAGATGTAGACATCGTCCAGGCCGGCCTGCAGCAGCAAGCCGTCGAGCAGCTGACCCGATCGCCCCACGAACGGCAGGCCGGTGGCATCTTCGTCGGCCCCGGGCGCCTCACCGATCAGCATCAGCCGGGCAGCCGGATTGCCGCGACCGATCACCACCTGCTGGCGCTGATCGACCAACCCGCAACGCCGGCAGCTGTCACACAGCTGCCCGAGGCTCTGCAGCGAGAGCGGCGGGTGCATGGCTGTCATCGCATCCGCGGCCATCCTGCAGGAGCAGGTTGTGGTCGTTTGGTTTCGGCCCGAACGGTTCCATGCAAAGGCGTGCGGCAGGATGGCCGGAACGCCCCCTGCCCCATGCCGGCGACGTCGCCTTCGCAGAGTTCTGCTTCAGCCGCGAGCGCCTGGCTGTCGGAGCGGGCCCGGGCCCTGAAACCCTCGCTGACCCTGGCGATCGCCGCCAAGGCCAAGCAGCTCAAGGCCGACGGCCGTGACATCTGCAGCCTGAGCGCCGGTGAACCCGACTTCGACACCCCGGCCTTCATCTGCGAGGCCGCGGCCCGTGCCCTGGCCAACGGCCAGACGCGCTATGGCCCTGCCGCCGGTGAACCGGCCCTGCGGGAGGCCATCGCCGCCAAGCTGAGTCAGGAGAACCAGGTCCCCACCAAGCCGGCCCAGGTGCTGGTCACCAACGGCGGCAAGCAGGCCCTGTTCAACCTGTTTCAGGTGTTGCTGCAACCGGGTGACGAGCTGCTGCTGCCGGCACCCTTCTGGCTCAGCTACCCCGACATGGCCCAACTGGCCGGAGCCTCGGTGCGGCTGATCCCCAGCGATGCCGCCGGCGGTTTTCGGCTGACACCCGAGGCACTGGACGCCGCGATCGGGCCCGCCAGCAAGCTGCTGGTGCTCAACAGCCCCAGCAACCCCACCGGCATGGTGCTGAGCCGCCGCGAGCTCGAAGCCCTGGCCGCGGTGCTACGCCGCCACCCCCAGCTGCTGGTGGTCTGTGACGAGATCTACGAGTTTCTGCTGGCACCCGGCCACAGCCACCACAGCCTGGCGGCGGTGGCCCCCGACCTGGACGAGCGCATCCTGATCGTGGGCGGCTGCGCCAAGGGCTGGGCCATGACCGGCTGGCGCATCGGCTGGCTGGCCGGCAACCAGAGCGTGATCAGCGCCGCGGCGGCATTGCAGAGCCAGAGCACCAGCAACGTGTGCACCTTTGCCCAGTACGGCGCCCTCGCTGCCGTGAGCGGGCCACGCGACAGCGTCCTGGCCATGGCCGCGCAGTTCAACAGCCGTCGTCAGCGCCTGAGCGACGGAGTGCGCGCGATCCCCGGGCTGCAGTTGCAGCCGCCTGAGGGTGCCTTCTATGCCTTCCCGGATGTGAGCCATTACGGCCTCGATTCGATGACCCTGTGCAACCGCCTGCTCGACGAGGTGGGACTGGCGGTGGTGCCAGGTATCGCCTTCGGCGACGACCGCTGCATCCGTCTGTCCTGTGCCGCTGCCGAGACCACGATCGATGATGGTCTGGAACGGTTGGCCCGCTTTCTGCAGGCGCTCTGAGGCCTGAGCAGCCCCAACCCAATCCATCTTTCATCTGCTGTCGACCATGCCCGCTCGAGAACGTTGGACCGCCGTCGCCCTGGGCCTGAGCCTGGCCCTGGGCACGGTGGTCCTGACGCCCAGCCTGCGCCCCGCCGCCGCCCAGGCCAGCCGCCCGGTGCTGCGCATCAGCGCCATCCCCGACCAGAACCCCGAAAAGTTGAACAGGCTGTACGGCCAGGTCGCCCAACTGCTCGGCAAGCAGCTGGGCGTGCCGGTGCAGTACGTGCCGGTAATCGACTACGCCGCCGCCGTCAGTGCCTTCAGGACCGGCAACCTGGATCTGGTCTGGTTCGGCGGGCTGACCGGCGTGCAGGCCCGGTTGCAGAAACCCGGTGCCCAGCTGATCGCCCAACGCGACATCGACGCGGCCTTTCACACCGTCTTCATCGCCAACAAGGCCAGCGGCCTGCAACCGATCACCAGCCTCAAGGGCCTGCGGGAGCTCAAAGGCAAGCGCTTCACCTTCGGCTCCGAGAGCTCCACATCGGGGCGGTTGATGCCGCAGTTCTTCCTGCAGCAGGCCGGCGTGAAGCTCAGCGACTTTGCCGGCGGCGCCCCGGGCTTCAGCGGCAGCCATGACGCCACCATCGCCCTGGTGCAAAGCGGCGCCTACCAGGCCGGCGCGGTCAACGAGCAGGTCTGGCTGGCCAACCTGCGCAGCGGCAAAGCCAACCGAACCAAGGTGATGGCCATCTGGCGCACCCCCGGGTACCCCGACTACCACTGGATCGGCCAGCCCAACCTTGATCAACGCTTCGGCCAGGGCTTCACCAGCAAACTGCGCGGCGCGATCCTCAGCTGGCGACCCCTCAACCCCGAGCAGAAGGCGGTGCTGCAGCTGTTCGGCGCCCAGCAGTTCACCCCGGTCGACAGCAAGGCCTATGCCCCGATCGAGCGGGTGGGCCGGCAGCTGGGCAAGATCCGCTGACCCATCGAGGCAGGGCGGGCACCGCAGCGTTCAGAATCGATCCAGTCCGCCACAGCCGCTCCGTGGTCTGGTTGATCGATCTGGTGCTGCTGCTCGCCGGCCTGGTGATCTGGACCCGCGCCAGCAACGAAGGCGATGAGGCCTGGTCGCTCTTTCTGCGCAGCATTGCCGTTCTCGACCTGGCCTTCATCACCTTCGGCAGCGGCCAGTGGCTGATCGAGATCCCCATGCTGGCACTGGCGCTGGCGCTCCCCTCGGCCGCCAGCCTCGAACGGCGGAGCCCCTGAGACGGCCATGAATCCCCGCGGGCCCGATCTGATCGAGGTGTCCCTGGTGGCGCTGATCCTGGCGTTGATCGTCTACCGCCTCACCCTGGCCTGAGGGCCGGGAGCTGCGGCAGGATGGGCGGTTGCGCCCTGTCCGGGACTCCCACAGAACCCGCCTTTGACAGCCCTGCTGACCCTCCAGAACATCACCGTACGGGGACGCCGTCAGCCCCGCCTGGATGGGGTCAGCCTGCAGCTCAGACCTGGCGAACGGCTGGCCCTGCTGGGCCCCAGCGGCGCCGGCAAGAGCACCCTGCTGGCGGTGGCCAATGGCCTGCTGGAGCCCGATCAGGGCCAGGTGCTGTGGAATGGGGAACCACGGGCCACCGGGGCGCGGGCCCGGCGGCGCCAGCAGCGCCGCATCGGCATGCTCTGGCAGGACCTGCGCCTGATTGAAGAACTGACCGTGCAGCAGAACCTCAACGCCGGACGCCTGGCGGCCTGGGGCTGGCCCCGGGCGCTGCTCAACCTGCTGGTACCCCTGGAAACCCAGGCCTGCCGCGACCTATTGCAGCGCCTCGACCTGGAACCAGGGCTGCTGGCCGAACCGGTGGCGACCCTCTCGGGCGGCCAGCGCCAGCGGGTGGCCCTGGCCAGGCTGCTGCGCCAGGAGCCCGAACTGCTGCTGGCCGACGAACCCCTCGCCAGCCTGGATCCACGGCTGGCACATGAGCTGCTTGCCCTGTTGCTGCGTGAGGGCGCGTCGCCACGGGCGCTGCTGCTCAGCCTGCACAGGCCTGACCTGCTGGCGGGTTTTGACCGGGTCATCGGCCTGCGGGGTGGGCAGGTGGCCTTTGACATGCCACGCAGCGCCCTGACCCCTGCAGCCCTGGCAGATCTGTATGCGGACGCCGCTGGCGCCGCAGACGCGGGTTGAAACCGGCACCACCACTGCTGCTGCTGCTACCCGCCACAGTGCTGCTGCCGCTGCTGCTGCTGCTGCCCCAGACCCTGCATGGGGGCGGCTGGGAGCTGGTCGGCCAGTTTGCCGGCGCCGCACTGCAGCCCAGCCTCGACCCGGTGGTGCTGCAGAGCCTGCTGCGTGGGCTGGCGATCACCTGCGCCGTGGCCCTGGTGGGCTGGGCCGTGAGCCTGGTGCTGGGGGTGGCGCTGGGGCTGGCCAGCGCCCAGGTGGTCTGGCAGAGCCTCAGCGGGCAGCGTTGGCCCGCCGATCTGCTGGCCCGGCTGCTGGCGCTTCCGCGCTCGATCCATGAGCTGATCTGGGGCCTGCTGTTGCTGCAGCTGATCGGTCTGCAGCCGGCGGTGGCGGTGGCCGCGATCGCGATCCCCTACGGCGCCCTGGTGGCCCGGGTGGTGCGCGACCTGCTGGATGCCCTGCCCCGCGCCAGCCTGGCCGCGTTGCTGAGCGCCGGGACGCCCGCACCCACCGCCCTGCTGACGGCCCTGGGCCCCCCGCTGCTGCCGGGCCTGCTCAGCTATGGGGGGTACCGGCTTGAGTGCGCCCTGCGCAGTGCCACCCTGCTGGGCGTGTTTGGCCTGGGCGGCCTGGGCAACGATCTGCTGCTGAGCCTGCAGTCACTGCAATTCCACGAGCTGTGGAGCGGCCTGTGGCTGCTGCTCGCGGTGATGCTGCCGCTCGAGGCCCTGATCGGTCGCCTGCGGCGCCACTGGAGCATGCCGGCACGGCTCAGCCTGGGGCCCCTGCCGCAACACCGCACCGTTGGCCGTCAGGGGCGGCAGATGCTGGTGCTGCTGGGCGCGCTGCTGCTGCTGGCCTGGGGCGCTGCCCTGTGGCTCCGAATTGATCCAGCCCAGCTGCTGCACTGGCAACCGCTGCCTCCGCTGGGTCAGGGGGGCTGGCAGGAGGCCCTGGCCCTGCCCTGGCCAAGCCTGATCACAGGAACCTTGCTGTTGACGCTCACGGCAGCGGCGCTGGCCGTGGGTGTGGGACCGCTGCTGCTGCTGCTGGTGGCCCCCTGGCGACCGGGCCGCGCCCTGCTGCAGCTGGGCTGGATCCTGGGGCGGCTATGGCCGCCACCGCTGACGGCGCTGCTGCTGCTGTTTGTGCTCAAACCTGGTCTGCTACCGGCCGCGCTGGCCCTGGGCTTCCACAACCTGGGCATCCTGGGAAGGCTGCTGCAGGAAGCCTGCAGCGCCGCCGATCCCGCCCCCGAGCAGGCCCTCAGCAGCAGCGGCAGCGGGCCTCGCCTTGCCCTGCTCTACGGACGCTTCAGCCGGGTGGCCCGCTCCTACCTGGCCTATGGGGCCTACCGCAGTGACGTGATCCTGCGCGAAACGGTGGTGGTGGGTCTGGTGGGCGGCAGCGGCCTGGGCAGCCAGCTGCGTGAAAGCCTCAGCGGCTTCGCCTGGCAGGAGATCGGTCTGCTGCTGGTGGCCTATGCGCTGCTGACCCTGGTGGGAGAAGATCTCAGCGACCGGAGCCGCCGCCAGTTGCTGGGGGCCTGACCCAGACACCCGACTCCGCCGAACCATGCCCTTGCCCATCCCCAAGAAACTCATCGCGCTGGGCGACAGCGGGGTCTATGGGTGGGGGGATCCGCTCGAGGGCGGCTGGTGCGAACGGCTACGCCGGCACTGGATGGAGCTGCCGGGCGGACCGGTGCTCTACAACCTGGGGGTGCGCGGCGATGGGCTCGAGCGCCTGGCGGCACGCCTGACGGCCGAGGTGGGGCGACGGGGCGAGCTCCGACGCCAGCAGCCCCAAGGCATCCTGCTGGGCATCGGCCTCAACGACAGCGCCCGCGTGGGTCGGCCCGACGGTCGCCCGCAACTGGACCCCGACGGGTTTCTGTTTGGCCTGCAGCAGCTGCTGGCCCAGGCCCGCAGTCTCGCGCCGGTGTTGGTGATCGGGCTCACCCCGGTGGTCGAGGAGGCGATGCCCTACGCCGAGGTGCTCTGGTACAGCCTGGCCGATCTGCGGCGCTACGAAGCCCTGCTGGAGGAGGCCTGCCTGGCGGCCGACGTGCCGTTTCTGCCCTTGCTCGCGTCGCTGATGAGCGATCCCGACTGGCCTCAGTGGCTGGGCAGCGATGGCCTGCACCTCAACAGCGAGGGGCACAGACAGGTGTACGAGCGCCTGCGCCACTGGCCGGCCCTGCTGCAGTGGGCCGATCTGCAGCTGCAGCTGCGGGTGACGCCGGGTTACGCCTGAGTCGCTCACCCGAACGGGTGAGCCCTTTTCACCCCGCAGGGGGAGGTGACGCTGGGGCGAACTGGCAGACCGTGAAACCACGGAGTTCAACCTGGACCATGCCCAACAACCCCACCAACACCGCCCTGCTGGCTGCACTGGCCGCGTGCCGTGATCCGCGGCAGCGGTTGCTGCTTCGCAATCGGCTTGTGGAGGCGAATCTGGGCCTGGTGCACCACGTCGCCGCAGGCCAGCTGGGCAAAGGCAGCCTGGGCCATGGCGATCTGGTGTCGGTGGGTTGCATCGGCCTGATCCGGGCGATCGACAGCTTTGAGTCGGGCCGCGGGCTGCAGCTCAGCAGCTATGCGGTGCCGTTCATCCGCGGGGCGATGCAGCACGAGGAGCGGGATCGCAACCAGCCCCTCAAGACCCCGCGCCGCCTGCGCGAACTGCAGCAACGGGTCTGCAGCCTGCAGAACCGTCGCGCGTGCCAGGGCCTTCCGCCCCTGGGACAACAGGATCTGAGCGCCGCCCTCGGCTGCAGCGCTCAGCAGCTGCAGGAGGCGGCGGCGGTGCAGCAGGCCCTGCGGCTCTGCAGCCTCGATGCTCCCTTGGCAGCGGCCGATGCCGATGGAGCTGTCGCCAGCCTGATCGAACGGCTGAGCCACGACCCCGTCGGCAACGCCGATGCCAGCCCGGCGTTGGATCGGCACCAACAGCAGCAATGGCTGTGGTTGCAACGGGCCCTGGCGCAGCACGACCCCACCGATCGGCAGCTGCTCTGGGGCCGCATCGTCGAGAATCGCGACTGGCAGGCCCTGGCCGCCGAGCAGGGGCAGCGACCACGCCAGCTGCAGCAGCGCTACGCCGTGCTCGTGAGGGCGCTTCAGAGCGGCTGGGCCAATGCCATCAGGCCGATGGCCAGAAGGGCGGCGATGGCGGTCTGAAGGCCATTGACCAGTTCATTGCTGAGCCAGGCCCAGCGACGCTGCAGGGTGGCACCGATGGCGCTCTCGATCACGGTGGCCACCAGACCCACCAGGGTCACCAGCGGCAACACCTGCTCCAGGCGGCCGGCACCGCGCAGCAACCCCAGGGCCGCGCACACCAGGGCCATCACCAGGGCACCGGCGGCGCTGGCGGCGGTGCCCTCGAGGCTGATGGCCCCCTCGGTGCCGGGAGGCACGGGCCGCAGGGTGGTGATCAACACGGTGCGGCGACCCCAGCGTTTACCGATCTCGCTGCCGCAGGTGTCGGCGAGCTTGGCCGCGAAGCTGGCCGCAAACCCCACCAGCAACAGGGGGCGCCAGGCCGCAGGCGCCACACCAGTGAGCAGGGCCAGCAGGGCACCGGTGGCGGCCGAGCCCCAGACATTTTCTGGCCCCCGCCGGCCGCCACGGGCCTCGGCCAGGCCGCGGGCCTGCTTGTGGCCGTAGCCAAGCCGGGTCACAAGCGAGCCCAGCAGCAGATACACCACCACCGCCAGCCAGCCCGGGGGCCCCAGGGTGCCCCACAGCACCGTGCCCAGGGCGGCGGCATGGACCCAGCCGGCCGCGGTGAGCAGGGGCAGGCGGCTGGCGGCGGCGATGAGCACCGCATTGAGCAGCAGCGCCCCGGTCCAGTGCAGCAGAACCGTCATGGGCCCATTGTGTTGCACTGCCCAACGGCCGACCCAGCCCGTGGCCATGGGCACCGGATAATCAGGCCACGCAGGGCCAACACCATGGTGCTCAACAACAAGGGCGGTTTCTTCCTGGATCTGGGCAGCGAGGGGGCCAAACCCGCCCAGGTGGCACTGGCCGCCGCACCGGCCCAACCAGCCAAGCAGCCTGCGGCGGCGGCAGCCGCTCCGGTCACGACAGCGGCCCCGGCAGCAGCAGCCCCGGCGGCATCGGGCGGCCCGGTGCTGACCACCGCTGAGGCCATTGCCGCCGAGCTGCGCGCCACCCAGGAAGCCAAGCCTCCTGCCAGCGTGGTCACGTTCGCGCCGGAGGCCCTGAATCCGGCCAATGCTGTGCCCACCCGCCGCCGCAAGGCCGGAGCCAACCTGGCCGGCTACAAGCAGATGGCGGCCGGCATGTTCCGCAGCTGAGCTGGCGCGTTCAAGCTGGCGTGCTCAACGCTCGCGCTGGCGCCAGTTGACCAGCAGGGTGGCCGCCGCCACCGCCGCCGTTGAGGTGCGCAGGATCGTGGGTCCCAGCTGAACCGCCATCCAGCCCTGGGCCAGGGCAGCCTGCTCTTCATCGGGGCTCCAGCCCCCTTCGGGCCCGATGGCCACACTGACCGGGAAGCCCGCCCCCGGATTGTGCTCGGCCAGCAGCCCCTCGAGCTGCGGCAGGGCGTGGCTGCGGGTGGTGGCCAGCAACCGCAGACCCGAGGCCCCAGCAAAGCAGTCGCGGGCAGGGCAGGGAGGCGTCAGCTCCGGGGACCAGAGCCGCTCGCACTGCTCCACGGCTTCACGCACCAGGCCCTCGGCCCGAACCGCATTCCAGCGCTCGGCAACACTGCGCTCGGCCAGCAGCGGCTGCAGCGCATCGATGCCCAGCTCGGTGGCCATGCGCAGCAGCACCTCGGCGTCACGGCGGGGCGGGGCAAAGGCCAGCTGCAGGCGGGTCCGGGGAGCCGGCTGATGCTGCAGCGGCTCCGCCTGGGGCTGGTGCAGCTGGGCCGCGCCATCCACCAGGCTGGCCTCCCAGAGACGGCCGGCACCGTCGACCACCGCAAAGCTGTCATCGGGCCGTAACCGCAACACACGCGCCAGGTAGTGCAGCTCGGGGGGCTGCAGGGGCACGACACCGGTGGCAGCGGCAGCCGCAAGGCGTGCGGGGCTTAGCAGCAACCGGCGCAGTTCGCGACCCACGCTCAGCCGTCGAACAGCGACTCGCCCTGGTCGTCGGTCGGCCAGTCGTCGTTGAGACCGCCGATCAGCAGCTCCTCGAGCTCGACCACCTCCAGGCTCAGCTGGCGCAGGGTGTTGATCAGCACGTCGAGCGCAACGGCATCGCTGGTGCCCAGATCGACCCAGCAGCGGGCCCAGCAGCCCTGGTACTCCATGGGGCCCATGTTGTGCATGAGGGCCGGCAAGGCGGCATCGGCCGAGTCGCTGTCGTAGCCCATCCAGCTGAGCTCGACCCCCTCCTGCTCGTGGGTCTGCAGGTTCTCGGCGTTGAAGCCGCCGAGCTTGCCCAGAAAGAACCAGCTGTCAAAGGCGGTCTCCAGGTAGCCCCGCTCCCCCTGACCGAGGGGATCCGGACTGCGCAGCCAGATCCAGCAGTTGAACGGATCGATCTCGCGGAACTGAACCTCCATGGACCCAGCGTTGCAACCGTTCCATCAAACACGCAACTGCGCCCCGTGGCCCTGCATGCTGAGGTCCATGCTTGAACTTGCGGGCATCTGCTATCAGAGCGCCACGGCCGAGGCGCCGGTGCTCGCGGGCGTCGACCTGCAGCTGGGCAGCGGCCAGCTGGGGTTGGTGGCCGGCCGCAGCGGCTGTGGCAAGACCACCCTGCTGGAGGTGATCAGCGGTCTGGCCGAACCCACCGCCGGTGTGGTGCGCTGGCAGGGCCAGCGCCTGGGCGGTCGCCAGCGCCGCTGGCTCTGCGGCCTGGTGTTTCAGTTTCCCGAGCGCCACTTCCTGGGGCTCACCGTGGGCCAGGAGCTCAAGCTCGGGCATCGGCGCCTGGCGGCCGACGATGCCGCCGCCGTGCTGCGTCAGGTGGGGCTTGGGGCCCTGTCGCTGCAGCAACAGCCTGAGCAGCTCAGCGGCGGCCAGCAACGTCGCCTGGCCCTGGCCGTGCAGCTCTTGCGCAATCCCCAAGTGCTGCTGCTCGACGAACCCACGGCCGGGCTCGACTGGAGCGTGCGGGGCGAGATCCTGAGCCTGCTGGCCGGGCTGGCCCGCCAGCGGGCGGTGCTGGTGGTCAGCCACGAACCCGAACTGTTTGCCCCGATCGCAGGTCCCTGCTGGCAACTGGAGCAGGGCAGGCTCCGTACGATGGATCGAGTCGAAACGGTGGCATGAGCGATCGGATGCTGCGCGCCACCGCTGCCGGTGGCGGCATTCGTCTGGTGGCGGTGACAACCACCGTGGCCAGCCGCTATGCGCGACGCCGGCATGCGCTCTCGTATCTGACCACCGCCCTGCTGGGGCGTGCCATGACCGCAGGGCTGCTGCTGGCCAGCTCCATGAAGGTGGCCCACGGCCGCGTCAACCTGCGCATCGCCTCCGATGGACCGCTCAAGGGGCTGATGGTGGATGCCGGCCGCGATGGCAGCGTGCGGGGCTTCGTGGGCAACCCCGGTCTCGAGCTGGACCTGACACCCCAAGCCGATGGCCTGCACAGCTTCGACTTCAGGACCGCAACCGGCACCGGCTATCTGCATGTGGTGCGGGATCTGGGCGAAGGCGAGCCCTACAGCAGCACCGTGGAGCTGGTGAGCGGCGGTATCGGCGATGACGTCGCCTCCTACCTGCTCCATTCGGAGCAGACCCCCTCGGCGGTGTTTGTCGGCGAAAAGATCGACAGCTCGGGGGTGCGCTGCAGCGGCGGGGTGCTGGTGCAGGTGCTGCCCAAGGCCGCCCGGGAGCCGGCCCTGGTCGCCCTGCTCGAAGAGCGCTGCCGCGAGGTGAGCGGGTTCAGCAACCGCCTGGCCGCCTGCGGCGACAACCTGCGCCAACTGCTGGTCGACATCTTTCCGGATCTCGATCCGGTGCCCCTGAGCAGCGACGGCAGCAGCGACGGCAGCGGTGACGGCAGCAGCGACCAACCCGTGAGCTTCCACTGCCCCTGCAGCCGTAAGCGCAGTGTCAATGCCCTGCGGCTGCTGGGCCGGGATGAACTCAGCACGATCCTGGCCGAGGATGGCCAGGCCGAACTGACCTGTCACTTCTGCAACGAGGTGTACCAGGTTGGTGGAGATGAACTTCAGGAGCTGATCCGTGAATTCGATCCGGCCACCGCTCCCTCCTGAACGCCGGCTGCCGCGGCGATGGCCGGTGGGCCTGCTGGCGCTCGCCACAGGCCTGGCTGCGGCGACCACCCCCACAGCCGAAAGCCTGGCGGCGCCGCTGGCCTACAAGGACAGCACGACCCTCAAGCTCACCTACAGCCCCCCCTGGAGCACCGCCGACCTCAACCGGGCGGTGACCACCCACGATGGTTTCGGCCTGAGCGTCAACTGGATCGAGACCAGCAGCGGCAGTTCTGGCGACGGCAGCAGCGATGAAGGCGGTGGCGGGCACCCCCACCACGGCGGCAGCACCAGCCCTGCAGCCAGCGGTGGAGCCCACAGCGTCCATGGCATGGGCAACGCCGACCAGGCCGAGCTGTGGAGCTTCGTGACCTACACCCGGCTGCTGCAGCGCTGGAACGGCAGCAGCAGCCAGGCCAACATCTGGCTCGACCTGGGGGCCGGCACCGTCAGCAGCCTCGTGGGCACCAATCCCAACCTGCAGGAAGCCGCGCTCAGCGCAGCCGTGCAGATCGATGCGGAGACCCAGCGCCTCTACGGCGCGATCAGCGCCCGAACCCTCCAGTCGAGCAGCGCCAGCCGCAACCAGGCCTCGATCAAGACCGGCGTTGCCCTGACAGCTGCCAATTACGAACGCATTCAACCCTGGATCATGGTCGAGGTCAGGGGGATGCAAGGCACCACCATGGACGTGGAGGTGATTCCGACCCTGCGGCTCCTGCACCGGCGCTACGTGCTGGAGCTGGGGGCCAGCCTGCACGGTCACCCCCACGCCAGCCTGCGCTACACCTTCTGATGAACCTTGCCCGCTGATGAACGTGTTCATGGCACTGCGGCCGTTTCTGCTGAGCAGCCTGCTGGCGCTGCTGACCCTGGGAGGTCCGGCTACCGCGGCCGGCACCAGCTGGCTGCTGAAGATCAACGGCATGGTGTGTGCCTTCTGCGCCCAGGGAATCCAGAAGAAGCTCACGGCCATCCCCGGCATCAGCGACATCAGCGTCGACATGGCGACCCGCACGATCCGTCTGCGCACCGGCGAGGGCTTCCGCGGCAACACCGAAACAATCCGCCAGGCGATCAAGGAGGCCGGCTACGTGCTGCAGAGCATCGAACCGACCCCGGCACGCTGATGGCCGGGCTGCGCCGTCTGGTGGTTTGGATGGTCAGCGGTCTGCTGCTGACCACCGCCACCCTGACCTGCTGCGTGCTGCCGTCGCTGCTGGTGCTGCTGGGTGCGGGATCGGCGGTGGCCACCCTGGTCCAGCTGCTGCCCGGCGTGGTGCTGCTGTCTGAACACGCCAGGTGGGTGTTCGGCCTTGCCGGTGCCCTGCTGCTGTTCAACAGCCTGCAGCTGCGGCGCCAACGGCGCAGCGCCTGCCCTGCCGATCCGGCCCTGGCGCGCCGCTGCCAGCGGGCCAGGGCCTGGGCGCGGGTGCTGCATCAGATCGCCCTGGCGCTGTATGGCGTGGCGCTGCTGGTGACCTTTGTGCTGCCCCGCCTGCTGGGGCTCTGAGATCGCGGCCCCCCGCGGGCGATGGGCTAGGCGATCAGCAGCGCCCCCAGGGCCAACAGCACCAGAGCCGGCAGGCTCTGCACCTGCGCCAGGGTCAGCGGTAGGCCCAGGGGCAAGGCAGGGGAGAGGGCGCTGCTCAGCAACCCGCCGGCCACAAGACCCACCACCAACAGCCCGAAGGCCCACCCCACCGACGCCCAGAAGCGGTTGCTGCGTCGCCTCAACAGGGCCACGGCTCCGAGGGTGGCCAGGGCCAGCAGCAGCTCCGGACTGGCTGCCGGCACCAGCAGCAGCAACGCGATCAACGCGGCGCCACCGGCCAGCGGTATCCAGGCCTCGGCAGCAGGGGCGAGCCGGGGGGCCGACCACTGCAGCTGGGGCATTCCCGACGGCCGGGGCAGGGCACCCAGCCGGGGCAGGGATGGCAGCACCGGTTTGGCCGGTGCGGCAGCCCGTTGCTGTTCGCGGGCCGAGGCACTGCGGGCGGCGGTGCTCAGGCGGCCCTGCTGGCGCTCTTTGAGGCGCTCCATCAGCACGGCGTCATAGGCGGCCTCGATGCGGGCCTTCTCAAGCGGAGCGTCGCCCACCTCGGCCAGGCGCGCCTGTTTGGCGGCCTGCACCTCTTCAAAGCTCGCGTCAGCCGAGACGCCGAGCAGGGCATAGGGCTGCGACGGGTCTGCCGCCGGCTGGGGCTGGTCAGGGCTTGAGTTCATGGCCGAGGGCAGAGCCGCAGCGGTGCTGCATCGAGCGTATCGAGGCGAATTCAGAAGAGGGGCTCACAGGAGCGAAAGCCGTCCTTCTGTTGCAGCCGCTGGCGGCACTGCTCGGCCTCTTCGAGCGGCAGCCGGTGACGGCGCTTGAGCAGCGGCATCTGGGGAGGCAGATGGCTGCCTTCCCGCATTTCGACCGTAAAGCTGCCACCCACCCCGGATGAGGGCACGAAGTTGACGTAATCGCAGCCCCCATCGGGGCGGGGGCGCACCAGCCAGAGTGGCTGAGCCATGCCTGTGATCCTTCGTTACACGGATTCTGGCGCGGCCAACCCGGCTGCCGTGGCTGCCGATCAGAGGCTGATCGGCTCCACGCCGCTCACCACCGGAGCCACAGCGCTCAAGGCAAGGTCGGGATGGTCCTCGGCCAGCTGGTTCAGGTTCCAGTCGTTCTTGAACAGCAGCACCGGCCGGTTCCAGGCATCGCGCACGCTCTTGCAGTTGAAGATGCGCCCCACGGCTTCGAGCGCCGGCCAGCCACCCACCACCCAGCGGGCCACAGCGAAACCCAGGGGCTCAAGCCGGGTCTTGACGCCGTACTCGTTTTCAAGGCGGTACTGAACCACCTCGAGCTGCAGCTGGCCCACCGCCGCCAGGATCGGATCGCGCTTGCTCTCGTCGGTGTCGTAGAGAACCTGCACCGCCCCTTCTTCACGCAGCTCGTTGACCCCCTTGCGGAAGCTCTTGAACGCCGAGGGGTTCGGATTGCGCAGCCAGGCGAAGATCTCGGGGCTGAAGCAGGGAATACCTTCGTATTCGAGGCGGCTGCCGGTGTAGATGGTGTCGCCGATGGCGAACATGCCCGGATTGTTGAGGCCGATCACATCGCCGGGGTAGGCGTCTTCGACCACTTCGCGGTCCTGGCCGAAGAGCTTCTGGGGCCGCGACAGCCGGATCGTCTTGCCGGTGCGGGCGTGCTGCACGGTCATGTCCTTCTCGAACTGACCGCTGCAGACCCGCACAAACGCCACCCGGTCACGGTGACGCGGATCCATGTTGGCCTGCAGCTTGAACACGAACCCGCTGAACCCCGGCGCCACCGGTTCGATGACCCCGGCGCTGCTGGCCCGCGGCGTGGGCTTCTGGGCTAGCTCCAGAAAGGCATCAAGAAACGGACGCACGCCAAAATTGGTCATCGCCGAGCCAAAGAAGACCGGGCTCAGCTGACCGCCGTGCACCAACTCCAGATCGAGGTCGGCACCGGCGCCTTCGAGCAGCTCCAGTTCCTCGAGGGCCTGATCCAGGAGGTCTGGCTCCACGGCGCCTGATTCGCGGGCCTCGGCGACCGAGAGCACCTGCTCGTCGCTAGCCTTGCCGCGCTCGGCCCGTCCGAACAGGATCACCGTGTGGCTGCGGCGGTCGATCACACCCCTGAAGCGCTCGCCGCTGCCGATCGGCCAGTTGACCGGCCAGCAGGCGAGCCCCAGCTCCTGCTCGATCTCGTCGATCAGCGCGAGCGGCTCACGCCCGGGCCGGTCCATCTTGTTGATGAAGGTGAAGATCGGGATCTGGCGCATGCGGCAGACCTCGAACAGCTTGCGGGTCTGGGGCTCGAGACCCTTGGCGGCGTCCTCGAGCATCACCGCGTTGTCGGCCGCCGCAAGGGTTCGGTAGGTGTCCTCCGAAAAATCCTGGTGGCCCGGAGTGTCGAGCAGGTTGATCGTGCTGCCGGCGTAGTCGAACTGCAGAACGGTCGAGGTGATCGAGATGCCGCGCTGCTTCTCGAGCTCCATCCAGTCGGAGGTCACCTTGCGCTGCTCACCCTTGGCCTTGACCGCGCCCGCCTGCTGGATCGCACCGCCGTAGAGCAGCAGCTTCTCGGTGAGGGTGGTTTTGCCCGCGTCGGGGTGCGAAATGATCGCAAAGTTGCGGCGCCGGGCCACGGCCTCGGCCAGGGCCGCCAGTTCTGGAGAGCTGGTGCTGGTCATCGGCTCAGCCTGCCAGGCGGCCCCACACCTCGAGGTAGCGATCGTCGCGCTCGGCCACCTGCAGCTGGTCGGCCAGGCCGGCCGCCAGCAGCTGCTGCTGCACCTCGACGGCCGTGAAGGCGGCGTGCAGCGAGGCCACGTAATCGTGTTGCAGCACCAGCGGGGCATCGCTCAGGTAGCGATCACGCAGGGCCAGCACCGCCGCAGGGCTCTCCGGCCGCCGCAGGTCGTTGATGTAGACCAGCGCCCCCGGCGCCGCCAGCTGGCGCACCGCGGTCCACAGCACCTGGGGCCCATGCAGATGATGCAACAGGCTGTTGCTCACCACCGCACTGAAACGGCCCGCCGGCGCTGGTTGCAACCCGGTGGGGGTGAGCAGGGCGCGGGTCACGCTCAGGCCCGGCCAGCGCTGCGGCGCCTCGGCCAACCGCAGGCGGGCGATCTGGAGCATCGCCTCGGCCCCGTCGACCCCCAGCACCCGGGCAGCCGGCAGACGCTCGGCCAGCGCGAAGCTGATGTTGCCGGGACCGCACCCCAGATCGATCAGCGACGGCGGGGCCTGGGCCGGCACCTCAGCCAGCAGGGCCACCACGCGCTCGACCACCACCTGATCACCGGCGCTGAAATCAGCGGCGGCATAGGCGGCGGCCTGGGCAGGAGCATCCATCAGTTCGGGCTCACAGACGCGCTGCATCGACCAACCCAGGGCTCAAGGGCCCACACTGTGCCTGGTGGCAACGACTGCTTGCACACCCCACCAGTGGCGTTATGGTTCCGAGACCGAACGATCCGAGCGCCCTGTGACCGCCTCCGCCACGCGCCCCTCACGCAACGAACAGGCCAGTCGCGACCAGGCCAGCGCAGCAGCTCCGGGCAGCACCGCGGTCCAGGACTTTCCGGCCACGGCGCCGGCTGCCAATCCGGTCTTCTACCGGACCTACAGCCGCAAAAGCTCCCAAGGCCGCGAAAGCTGGCACGAGGTGGCCGAGCGCAACCTCGAGGGCCTGCGCAAGCTGGGTGACCTCAACGCTGACGAGGTGGCCCTGCTGCGCCGCATGCAGCAGCAGCAGAAGGCCCTGCCCTCGGGCCGCTGGCTGTGGATCGGCGGCACCGAATGGATCGAGCGGTCCGAGAACTTCTCGGGGGCCTACAACTGCACCTCGACCAACCTGGTCGACTGGGATGCCTTCGGTCTGATGATGGACCTGGCGATGATGGGCTGCGGCACCGGCGCCATCATCGAGCCGCGGCTGATCGATCGCCTGCCGGCGGTGCGCAACCGCCTGGTGATCGATGGGGTCACCGACATCGGCTCCACACCCGCGGGCTCCCGCCAGCAGCACACCACCCACACCGTTGACGGCAACCGGGTGAGCATCCGGGTGGGCGACACTCGCCGCGGCTGGGTCGACAGCTACCAGCTGCTGCTCAACCTCTGCAGCGACACGGGCTTCGACGGCGACATCCACATCAGTGTCGACCTCTCCGACGTGCGGCCGGTGGGCGAAACCCTCAAGGGCTTCGGCGGCATGGCCAATCCGGTCAAGCTCAAGGACCTCTACCCCCGCGTCGCCCAGATCCTGGGCAAGGCGATCGGCCGCCAGCTCACCTCGGTCGAGTGCTGCCTGCTGATCGACGAAGCCGCCGTCACGATCGTGGCCGGCAACATTCGCCGCAGCGCCGGCATGCGCCAGTTCGCGGCCGACGACACGGCCGCCTCCAGCGCCAAGGACAACCTGTGGCAACAGGACAGCGACGGCAACTGGCGCATCGACCCCGAGCGCGATGCCCTGCGCATGGCCAACCACACCCGGGTGTTCCACACCAAGCCCAGCCGTGAAACCGTGCTGGAGGCGGTGACCAAGCAGTTCCACAGCGGCGAGGGCGCCATCCAGTTCGCCCCTGAAGCGATCGCCCGCTCCAACGCCGACCTGCTGCCCACGCCCGAGCTGCGGGCCGAATTTGTCGACATCTACTGCGACCAGGGCCGCGAGGAGGCAGGTCGTTGGCTCACCCTGCACCACAGCGAGATCACGCCGGCCGAGCTGGAGCACCGCCTGGGCCGCTACGGCCTCAACCCCTGCGGCGAGATTCTCGGCGCCGACTTCCACTGCAATCTGGCTGAAATCCACCTCAACCAGATCGACCCCGCCGATCACCAGGCCCAGGAGGACGCCTTCAAGGCCGCCGGCCTGGCCGTGGCCTGCCTGCTGAACCACCGTTTCGAGGTGGAGCGCTACCGCCAGAGCCGCGCCTGGGATCCGATCGTGGGCGTCAGCTTCACCGGTCTGTTCGACTTCTTCGTGCATGCCTTTGGCACCCCCTGGCTGACCTGGTGGGAGGCGGGCCGCCCCGACACCGCCGAAGGTCAGGCGTTCAAGGCCCAGGAAGCGGCCTACCTGAGCCGTTGGAAGCAGATCGTCAACGAAGCCGTGTGGGATTACTGCGACCGCCACGGTCTGCGCCGCCCCAACCGCTGCACCACCGTGCAACCGGCCGGCACCAAGAGCCTGCTGACCGGCGCCTCGCCCGGCTGGCACCCGCCTAAGGCCCAGCGTTTCATCCGCCGCATCACCTTCCGCAAGAACGATCCGGTGGCCCTGGCCTGCATGGACTACGGCTACACGATCGTGCCGTCGCAGAGCGACAAGGACGAGCAGGGACGGTTGCTGGACGACCCGTTCGATCCACGGTGCACCGAGTGGCTGGTGGAGATCCCCACCGAGGTCAGCTGGGCCAACCTGCCCGGCGCCGATGCGGTGGAGATCAACAACTTCTCGGCCATGGCCCAGTTCGACTTCTACATGCAGGTGCAGAAGCACTACACGGCCCACAACACCAGCGCCACGATCGAGTTTCGTGACCAGGAGGTGGAGCCCCTGGCCAACGCCATTCACCGCGCCATTGAGGAAGGCGAGGGCTACATCTCGGCGGCGCTGCTGGCCCGCTTCGATGCCAATGCCACCTTCCCGCGGTTGCCGTTCGAGCCGATCGACGCCGCCACCTACCTGCGGCTGAACGCCGAGGTCGCCGAGCGACGCCGCACCGAGTGCTTCTTTGAAGCCCTCAAGCGCTACGACGGTGGCGAGCTGCTGGAGGCGGGCCCGGCCGGTTGCGATTCCGACAAGTGCCTGCTGCCCCTGGCCAAACCCAGCAACAATTGAGCCAACCCTGCTGAGCTGCCGCCGTGGCGCCGCCCCTGGCCCGTCGCTCTCTGGTGATCAGCCTGGTAGCGGCGGGCCTGTTGCTGACCGGCTGCGGCAGCTGGTGGCAGCAGCACCAGCAGGCCCAGCAGCGGCGCCAGGCCCATGCGCGCTGCATCGAGCAGCGTGCAACCCTGACACGCCTGAACAACGCGATCGAAGCCGATCAACGGGCCCTGGAGACCCTGACGGCAGCGGTGTATGCACCGAGCCGCCGACCTGCGCCGCCCGACCCCGAACTGGCCGATCGGTTCAGCCAGCTCGACCGCGAACTGGACCAGGAGCGCCACCTCAACGCGATGGCTGCGTGGAACGCCAACGAAGCCGAACGCCGCCGCCTCTGGCAGCGTGACCAGCTGGAACGTCAGCGGCGGGTGCGCCTGCGCCTGGATGCCCATCTGCAGGAGCTCCGCAGCCTCGATCCCACGCTGGTGATCGCCGGGCAACCCAACCGCAGCGCCATCACCAAGCGCAGCCTGTGCCCCGCGCCCTGAGACCGGCGCCCAGCCAGCACACTCAGCCGAGGGCCTGCGCAGGCAGTGCCGAGAGCGCGCGCTCGAGCTGGGCCACCAGATCACGGCAGCGGGCGTGCTGATCGACCGGGGCCAGGCTCACCGGCAGGGTCTCGATCATGTCGGCAAGCAGGCGGGCCTGACTGGCGAGCAGTTCGGTGCTGACAACGGCCATCGCAGAAATGGGTCTGACAGAAGGCAGGCAACGCGACAGGTCGCGCCTGACCACACCCCTCCACCATGGCACCCGATCCCGGTCGCGTCACGCGAGACACATCCCGAACCTGGCACCGGGACCGCGGGAATGGGATCATGGCCTGGCCGGGCCCGCCCGGTAACCACCTGGAGGGGTGGTCGAGTGGTTGATGGCTCCGGTCTTGAAAACCGGCGTGCCGAAAGGCACCGTGGGTTCGAATCCCACCCCCTCCGTCCCTTGAGAGCCTCAAAAGCATTGCACCGCAGGGCTTTTGAGTTGCATTCCCGTTATGCGAGGGCCCGCCCCTCATTGCAGGCTTCCGGCATTTGCGGGAGGATTCCGGCACGTTTTAAGGCCCAAATGAGCCCCAGATGGACGAGCTGCTCGACCAAACCAGCAGGGCCTTGAACGAGCGCGGCATCCGGGGGAACCTCCTCATCCGAAGGAACAACCTGGTCTGACGGGGGTACTTCACCGAAGCCTCTGGAGCCAGGGTCCAAAAGCGCATCCACCTTGGGTTGCGGGCCCATCCCGGCCTGCTGTTGAACGCCGAGAAGAGGGTCATCGACCTTGCCTCAGCTGTCTCATCGAACTCCGGCGTCTTGCCCGAGCGGATGCCGTGGGACGACGACCCTGCTGGAGCACTTGAGCATCGGAGGTCCCAGCCCAGAACCGTTGCGGAAGTGGTCGAACTCCTGGAGACCGACTCCTGGACGGGGAAAACACGCAATGGCGCTGCCGAGCGCACATGGGAGAGGATCCTGCTGGAGCTGAAGCGGCTGCCACAGCAGGCAACGATCACCACTGACCTGCTGGTGGCCGTGGCTAGGAGTTTGTTGCTCATAGAGCACCAACTGGGCGACGGCGAAATTCTGGCTGTTTGACATCCATCGCCAACTGCTGCGACCACGTCGCTGTTGATATGGAGCTGCTGGCTGTCCCCCTGGCCTCATAGGCCGAGGGTTCTGCTTCTCATCCCGTCGCCTCCAGTAGGGCCTCCTCTGATCTCCTGAATCGGAACAACTTCAGCAGGTTGTGGCTGGCTGCGATCAGGTGCCACTCGGGATCGACCTTTTCAACCCCCCTGAGCAGGAACCTGCGCAGCCCCCTGGCCTCTTTGATTTGACCGTTGACGGGCTCGACGATGGTCTTACGCAAGGCATAGATCGTCTGGCCGGCCTTGGATCTGAGCTTGCGGGCCATGCGGGTTTTGGCGTCAGCATCTCTTGGCAATCGCCCTCGTTTGGGCAGTGGCGGCTGGCCATGCGGCAGGCGGCCGGTGGCGATGTAGGCGTCGATGCCGCGCTGCTCGCAGTGCTGCGCGTTGGCCTCGCTCCAGTAGCCCGCATCCAGCGTCATGACGACCGGCAGGTCACCAGCGCTGGCGGCGATCCGTTCCAGCATTGGTGCCAGGTGTTCAACATCCGGCGCCTGGCTGCTGACGCCCACAGCCACGATCACCTGGTGGTCACGGTCCACCGCCAGCTGGCAGTTGTAGCCCTGCAGGTAGGACCCACCGGACTGCATGAGATGGCTGTCGGGGTCAGTGAAATTGCGCTGGGTCTTGTTGGTTGGTGTGCCATCGGCCTTGCGGGCCAGACCGCGCCTGGGCATGGCACCTTCCGCCAGTGGTTCCAGATCTGGTAGTTCGATCCCGGCGTCCTCTGCGGCCGCGACCGCTTTGTCGCGAGCTGCCTTGGCTTTGGCTGCTGCCACCTCAGCTTTTTTGTTCAGCTCAGCCTGCTCAGCAGCCGGTGCATCCGCCTCCTGCGCAGCTCTTGCTTTAGCCCTGGCTTCTTCTGCGTCCTGTTGCCGCTGACGCGCTGCGGCAGCTGCGGTCTCGGCCTCCATCTCCTTACGGGCCTGACGGATCCTGGCCAGGCGGTCCTGACGCCGGCGCAGTTCATCGGGCAGATCACTGCCGCGCTTGCCTTTGCCGTAGCGCTGGTCCTCCTGAGCATCGAGGATCTCGGCCCGGCGCATCAAGGCATTGATCTCCTTTTCAAGCTCCTTCTCGGCCCTGAGCATGCGCTCGTGGCTCATGGCTTTGTGCTTGGAGGCATTGGCCTTGACCTTGGTGCCGTCCAGCGCCACGTGGCCCAGGCTGACCATGCCGGCCTTCTGGCACAGCCGCAGGATCTGGACGAACAGGCCCTTGAGGGCATCGAGGTTGCGGCGCCTGAACTCGCTGATCCGGCTGTGGTCGGGCTGCTGGTTTCCGGTCAGCACCCGGAAAGCCAGGTCTTCGTAGCAGGCCCGTTCGATCTTGCGAGACGACACCGTGCCCACGCAGTAGGCATAGAGCAGCAGCATGGTCATCATGCGCGGATCAAACCCCTTCTCCCCGCGGGGATCCTTGGCTTGAGCTGGGATCAGGACCTCAGAGAGATCCAGCTCATCCACCAGATCAAGCAGGAAATACACCTGATGGTCCTCAGCCAGCCAATCACGCGGTGACGGCGGCAGCAGGGTGGTCTGCTCCGGCTGCCAGGGGCGAAATGACTTGGGCTTTTGCATAACCCATTGTTTCGCCCTAAACCCATTGGTGTCACTGGGGTCTGGGCGGATTTCAGGTCGTCTGTGGAGAGCGCGGGCGCTGATCTATGGGCAACAGGCTCCTAGCACCACCGAAATAGGAAGCCGTACCAGGTTGGAGTCATGCAAGGTCTTCAAGCGGCTGGGGAAGCTGGCAGGGCTTGAAGGGCTGGAGCGGCTCGACGAACTTCGCTTGAAAACGCAGTACAGGCCAGAACGCCGAGACCTGCCAACCGATGAAGAGCTGCTCCAGCTGATGAAAAGCGTGCCTGCTGGGCATCAGTGGGCATGGCCGACGTGAGCCCTGATGACGTTTGGGTGCCGACCCTCTGGCAACGGCGCATCGATACGGGAAAGCAAGCTGAACAGAGTCGACGCCAGTAGTTGATCGACTGTGGTCAGAGGTGGAGACTCAGTTTCGCACGGAACATCCAAAAACTCTCATACTGCAAGAGGCGGAATATGGCCTCACCCGTAGTAAAACCGGTTGCTCGCTTAACCTCACGCGCCATGTGCGACTGATCGCTGAATCCCAGATTGACAGCAAGTTCGGCCTGGCCGGGGCCATACTGCTTATTCATATAAGTGCGCATAACCATCTGGGCCAAATCCTCAATACGCATGAAACGTGCAAGGTACTGGAAGGTAGTTCCCGTCAATTGCTTGAACAGGCGTTGCTGACTGCGTAGTGATGCACCCACGGCATTACCTTGGAGCTGAGCCAACCAGCGGCCTGTCAACTGAGGCTCTTCATCGGTGAAGGAATCTGTCGACAGTTGATTTTCGAGACCTTCATACAGGAGAGCCAGTGCAGCACTACTGTTTTGAGCGGCCAGTATCTTCTTAGACAAATCACCCAACATGGGACTCAGCATATTTTCATTGAGTGCACCAATCCGACCTAGCCATTCAGCTGGCTCCAGCCCAAATAGCTTGCGCATGGCATCCGGCCTGAAGACAGCCACCAATGAATGCAGTGGCTCATCCGAGTAGTGAATCGAGGGCTTGGTAGATCCACCCCGAATCAAGACGGGCGAGTTGAAACGTTCTCGAGGTGCCTCAAGGTCGTCAGGCCGCCATTCCAGAAGCCTTTCCGTGTGGCCCTGCCAGATCCAGCAGATTGAAACGTTGGGACTGACAGGGAAATAGGTGAAGGCCTGAAGTGGATTGAGGTTGCAGCCGCGGGTGTCGCGCTCAACCACAAATAACAACTGCTGACGAAGCGAAGGCGGAGGAAGAAAGGCTCGGCTAATGGTGCCCTGATGAAGCCGCCAGGGTCTGTTGACATCCATCAGACCGGCTGAGTCCTGGAACATCTGGGCCACCGCCAAGCCTAATCATTGTGACAAAGAGGGAAAGCACTTGCGACCGTGCCGACATTGTCTGGCGCTGTCGTTTTCGTTCAAGACAAACCGGTGGATGCCTGCTTCAATCCTGAAGCTACTTACACAGCCATATAAGACTGCATGGCCAACTATTCGGTCTCACAAGGATCTTCAGCCATTCAGATTAGCTCAACAGCGGTCGGATTTTCTCAAAACTCTGCATACAGGTATTATTTAAGCGATAGCATAAATAGTCAACCTAGTGATTCGTTTAACATAGGGTTTGCCGATGGATCCGGCATCCGGCTAACCGATTTCAGCCAAATCGCAAGCAGCAGCCTACCTAGCAGAAATTCAGTCGGCATCCCAGGCTCTGCGGAGGGCGGATTTGGCAACAGCTTCAATATCATTGGGGGGCAGAATTTTAACGCAACGTTTGACATTTATGATTTAAATAGCGGCGCTTTGCTTGTTGACAATTACAAGCCACAAGAAATTGCAAATGGATATCTTACTCCATATGCCCGACTAGGCTATACATCGGGGCAATTGACGGTAGGTGGAGCAAGAAGTACAGGCTTGAACATTGCGTCCATAGAAACCTCAGGGCTGGGCAGCTTTATTGCTAATTCTCCAACATCATATGTTGCTGGCGCGGGTTACACTTCAACTGCCGCTACAGGCCAGGCAAGCCCGCAATACATATCGGGGGGAGCAGCAGCGGGCGGAGCAGGAGGGGCGCCGTGGGTCTTTAGTTTGTCAGTGCCAACCCCATCTAGCTCTTCGGCACCAGTATGCTTTGTTATTGGAACTCTCATAAAAACTGCAGACGGGACTGAGGCCCCTATCCAAGAGCTGAGAATTGGCGACCAAATCGCAACTTCCAAAGGCCCTCTTCCCATTAAATGGATTGCAAAACGCACGGTCTGGAAGCAAAGGGTAAGGAGAAGCGAGTACAAACAAGCCTTACCCGTAAGGATTGAGGCTGGTTCGCTCAGTGTAGGGACTCCTCGGAAAGACATATTGGTTTCTCGCTGTCATGGAATCTGGGTTGATGGGAGAGTAGTGAATGCCAGCTTTCTAGAGAATGCTGTCAATATTGCGCAGGTCGCAGAAGAGACTTTTCCTGAGTGCATCCAGTACTACCACCTCGAATTTGACGAGGAAGTGCTTGTCGAGGCAAATGGTGCCTTGGCCTGTTCATACGTGAACATGAATAACAGAAGGTACTTCGAGAACTATCCAGAATTTATCAGCCTTTATTGCAGCGCTGACTTGACTGCAAGGAGCCTGATAAGGACTGGACCACGTAACAGGCCATCCTTAGATGGCCACAAAGACCGGGTCAGGAGAGTCTGGATGCCTAATCGAGTCAGCCAACTACGAGAACCGGCTTGAACACCTGGCTGTGCTGACGGTGCCCTTTGGCGCCATCCAGAGTGCCGGCCCGCTCAGGGCCCGCCACGTGCTGGAGAACGAGTTCGGCCGCTCCGTCTCGAACGTTGTGATCACGGTGCCGTAAGCCGGCCCCGCCGGACATCGGGTCAAAATCTTGCGATGATGGCGCCGAGGGAGCAAGCCTGTTTGCCAAGCCTGGAAGATCTGCGCCGGTTAAGCCCGCAGCTCCAGACACTGACGGCTGCTCAGGGCGGCTTGGAGCTCAAGGTCTTTGGCTCGGTTGCGCGTGGCGCTGCCAGAGCTGGCAGCGATCTCGATCTGTTGGTGGACTTTCCGGCAAGCCGCAGCTTTGAGCAATACATGGATCTCGAGCTGGCTCTGGAAGACCTGCTCAGAGTTCCAGTGGATCTGGTGACGCGCAGGGGGCTCCGGCCTGAGCTGCGACAGCGCCTTGATCAAGAGGCCATCGCACTTGCCTGATCCAAGCGGTGACAGAGATTGGTCACAGCTGCCTGGCGAGCTGGATCTCGAGGGTGTGCTGATCCAGGCGGACGCTCTCCAAAACCAGCGCCCGTTGTTCGGCAGCTCGAGACGCAGGGGGCGACTTCCTCCTGCCCGTCAAGGCCAACCAGAAAACATCACGCGGTCAACGCAGTGGTGCCAGGAGCGCCGACGCGGCTTCGTCCCCGTAGCCGTCGCGCTTCGGTGGCCACGACTTGGCGTTTCGGTGCTCTGAACCCTGGCAGGGAGGACCGGATCGAATGGTTCGGATCGTCCCTCCGCCTTGAGCAGCTGCTGGAGGGTGCCAGTGCGCCCCAGCCCTACAAGAGTGTGGAGCCGGGACTGCAGCGGCCCTTCGGCAGCGACTTCGACGACCTTTGTCAAACTTAGTTCATCCCTAAGCTAAGCAAGTCGTTTAGTCGTGACCCCATGCAACCCCAACGCGTTGTGAACGTGCATCAGGCCAAGACCCATCTGTCGCGCCTGATCGACGACGCCCATGCGGGCGAGACGATCCTGCTTGCGAAAGCTGGAAAACCCTGGGCGCGGCTGATGCCGCTGGCGCCAGCACCGCCCCAGCGCATCCCTGGGCGCCTGCGCAGCCATGGCCCTCTCGCCAACCCCGATGCCCTGCTGGAGCCAATGGCCGCAGACGAGCTCGCCAGCTGGGACGAGAGCAACCTGCTGCCGGAGGTTCCACAACCATGAGCGATTCAGTGGGCTACCTGCTGGACAGCCACGTGCTGCTCTGGTGGTGGTTCGATCCGGATCGCCTGTCTGGCCCTGTGCAGGCCCTGATCGCAGACCCAGAGACCCCGGTACTGGTAAGTGCGGCCACGGTTTGGGAGCTGAGCCTGAAGCACCACCAAGGCAAGTTGCCGGAGCTGGCGCAGGCCATTGGCGATCTGTCAGGCCTGCTGCAAACCGATGGGTTTGAACCCCTGCCAATCGCATTGGCCCATGGTGCTCGGGCCGGGGCCTACCGCCAGCCCCACCGCGATCCTTTTGACCGGATGCTCGCCGCCCAGGCGGAAATCGAGCGACTGGTACTGCTCACCGCCGATCAACAGCTCTCCGCCTTTCCTTGCCGCACCCTCTGGTGACACCCCTCTCTGCCACTGCTTCCGTCAGCCCCCTGGGTCAGAGGATCCTGGAGCAGTTCCCTGGGCTGGTGGTGCGCAGGTGAGCTCCGGCTCGATCTAATGCCAACCCAGGGCGAAATCCTGGGCTTTTCCAATTGAGGGTGTCCCCTCGGCCCGTCAACGGAGCAGCGAGGTGCTGGCGAGCGGCCGCTCAATTCGGATCGTCACCGCAGCGGTGTTCCTGGCCACCAAACTGGAGGGAGGCCTTTCGCTGTCGCGGCCACGGCGACTTTTTCTTCTCTCACGATCGGGAGGCCCCCATGGCCGTGGTCGACGGCCGGGCATCTCTGCTCGAAGAGTGCAGACAACGGCCAGCCAGCAACGACTGCCGGACTTGCTGGAAACGCCGAGGGCAATCGCGGCTCTGGCCGAGCCCTGAACATTCACCCCGGGTCCCGACGACTGCTCTACAGCTGGGTGCAGGCTGCCGAAGCCATGCCAGATGTCCAACAGCGTTGGCCAGCTGCAGCCTGTCACCAGCCGCTCGGTGGCTGATGTCGCCTACCACTGCTACTACGGCTACCGGCGGACGCTCTCACTCTTGGCTCAACCAAGTGAGTGTGGGGTTGCCCACGACAAAGCGTCAACAGTGACTGGAGCAAGTTTCTAGGCCCAGCTCAGTACCGGAAAACACAGGTTGGGACTAAAGCAACGCAGCAACGGCAGCAGCAGCCTCCTCGCCGGCAAGAACCGCACCATGGATGTAGCCCGGCCATGCCGGACTCACCTCCGTGCCTGCCCAAAAGATGCGGCCGATTGGCTTGCGCAGGTGAGATCCAAACTGCGTCCAAGTCCCTGGGGTAAAGAACGTCGAGTAAGCACCACCGATCCAGGGATTAGCCGGCCAGTTGCCTTCGTGATACTCCAGTACGGCATCACGCGCCTGCGGCCCAAGCAGTACGGCGAGATCGGCGAGAACGGCAGCACGACGCTGGGCCAACGGCGCCTCGCCGTACCGCGTTGCGGCTTGCCCTGTCAAAAATGTGGCCAATACGCCCGGGCTGCCAGCACGAGGATTGGTCGAGTCGGCAACAAGCTCGACAGCTTCAAGGTTGCCAATGGCGTATCCAGAGAGATCCTGGGATCGCCACCAGGGCGTGTCATAGACCACGAGCGCCTTGATGATGGCGCCCATGGGTGCTCGCTGTGTCAGCTGGTCCCGCGCAGGAGGGAGAGGCGGATCGTAATGAATGCGGCCGGTGAGATGGGGTGGCATCGCAACAATGACTGCCTTTCCGTGATAAACCCCCTTTGAGGTTGTAACGGCAACGCCAGATTCAGAGTGGTTAATGAAGAGCACCGGCTCAGCAGTGCGAATAGCACCCCGAGGCAGATCTTCTGCCAGGCGAATGGGGAACTGTCCTGCGCCACCTTCAAACAGCAGGGCCTCCGGCGTTTCACGCTGGGGAGAAACCCGTTGTGCCCAGGCCAAGTGCAGCATCGAAGCTGAACCCGACTCGAAGGCACCATTGCCGCCCCAATTCCTTGCGACGACGTCAGTCCACCATGCAGCGACAGGCGTGCGCGCGTTGCGCTCAAGCCACGTCGTAATCGTCATCGCATCGAGCACACGTGCATCGGGATGCGTCCAGGGCGCCAAAGGATCAATCGTCTTCGCAAGCGCTTCGATCTTGAGCCACGTCGCCACAACGTCGTCGCGCTCAATCCTCGGCACGTTGAGGTCGGACCACTCCTGTGCAAGGTCAGACGAGTTGTATGGAGTCGAAGGCCATGCGTGGTTGTGACGACTGAGGCGGCCGTCGTAGAGAAACGTATCCTTCCCACCAACAGGCACGGGGAAAGTCGCGATTTTCAACTCGCGTGCATACTCAAGCGTTTTGCTCTGGGTCAAGCCCGCCCACTGGCCGCCAACGTCAACCCATCCCGGCACGGCACCAGGGGTGCTGCGCCCTGACTCACCCACAAGCACCCGCTGCAACCGGCCTCCGATCATGGGCTGCGCTTCGAGTACGAGCACCTTTCGGCCCTGTTTGCTGAGCATGCGCGCTGCTGTCAGGCCGGAAACACCGGCCCCGACGACGATGACGTCGTCGGTGAGCTGTTGATTGCGGCTCCGAGAGAAATCTTGTGCAGCTGAGACAGCTTTGGACCCAGCGCCAGAGCCAGTCAACAGGCCACGCAACGTCAACCCTGAGCTCACAAGAACATTGCGAAGCTTCATAGACCGGAGATGAAGTTGCGAGCTATTTATAGCGCCAGATCGCAGCGCAAACCGGGTCAAAAACAGTGAGATCTTGAACTCAACGCTTGGCTTGAGATCCTGCAGAGCGGGGTAGGCCTGAGCGAACTGCAGATCACCGTTGCCTTATACGGTGGAAAGATCGCTCTAGGTGAGATCTCTCAGGCCCTTGGCTGCCAGCAGGAGTTCATAGAACGCTGTGACGTTCAGCCGCTCGGAGCCATCCATCTCGCCGCTAACATCGCCGCACTCCCTGACAAGGTCTGATGTGGAGGCATCACCCGATTCCTAGACCTTGGCCAGGAGTTCTGAACCCTCAGTGGGATGGGAACCTATGCAGAACCAACAGAGACAGTCCGATTCGACTGAATGGGCCGCTGGATTGTGGCTGTGGCTGCTGGTGGGTCAGTGCAACGGATTCAAGGCACGGCAGCTGTTGTCATCGACAGTGGTGACGACCTGGGCGCTGCGCTCATCGACGATGCGGTAATGACGTCCGTCGGAGCAGCAGCGGGCCTGGGCTTCGAGGTAGGCCCAGTACTCGACGGCAAAACGCCCCTGTTCGCGCCAGCCATCGGAATGAAGCGACTGAATGACATACATGGCAGAGCTGCAACACAACTTGGCGTCTCCAGACAAGACCCGGCGCGCTGCATCGGCATGAAAACAGCGGGGTGTCTTCGGGATCAGGAAGAGATTCAGGTCATGCTCAGCACCACTCCATTGGGGGCAAACAAAAACGATGTCACGCCCAGACGTTCTGCGCGGCCCTCGAGGGCATGGACCGCCCCAGAGACGAAATCGACGACCCGCTGGGCTTCGAGCGGGTCGAGCTGATCGAGCTGCAGCACCACCGTCCGCCGTTCACGCACCGCCAAAGCAATGCACTGGGTGTCATCAAAACTCCGGCAGTGGAACACCTCCACCTCAGGCATCCCGTAGGCCACGTCAAGGTCCATGCAACCAGCATGACGGGCCTGACCTGGCTGTCCAGTGCCGGCGTGGCTGTGGTGCATGAGCAGCCTTGATTATCGGCGTTGATCAGCCAAAGCCACGCCGTCACGCGCAGCACCCATTCGGCGACGCCATCGTCCAGGCCCAGTTGCAGGATCGTGATCGGGCTTGGGGGGAAAAGGCACTGACCAACAGGTTGCTGAAAGGGGGCCAGAAGGCCCCCTGCCCTGGGAGGGGGTAGCAGCGGCTCCCGCTCGTGATCAGCAAGGGAGTCTCGGCTGCACACGGCCAGGGGTCAGGAAGACCTGTTGATCTGGACAGGAACCATCGTTGAACCAGCGCCGCAGCGATGGGCCCGAAATCAAGGCAACCGTCACCGCCAAGGCGATCTGTCGTCTCAGGACGATCCAGACGCTTGGCGCAGATCAGCCAAGGCAGCCGACAAGTGGGCCGATTGACGACAAGCAGACATCTGATTGTTCAGAGAACAGAGATGGAATGCTCGAGCATCAGAAAAAACCGGTATTGGAGACTGGCGTACCCATGAGTGCGTTGCTTGTCTCAGCTGTGATGAGATCAAACCGACGCTGAGCATCGTCCCAGCTGCTCAGAGTACCCGTGTCGTTGATCAGTCGATCCGTTTTGGTGTAGAGCACGTCATCACTCTTCAAACCCTGCCCAAAGGAACCGATGACATTGGCTGTGGTTCCCCACTGGAGCTGATTCCACTGAGCGATCGCCGATAAAAAGCCAACACGGTAGCGATCGTTGCCACTCGTTGATTGCAGCATCGCCAGGGGAATCAGGGTTTTGTTGAGACCTTCATTCACCCTTTGCTGCCAACTGGCCAACTCACTCTGGCTCGCATTGCGGCCATAAAGACTCTGACTTGCCCTTGAAACGAGATCGCTGACAGAGAGATTGTTTAGCGGACCACCATAATATTGTTCAACCTCCTCCTTGTAGCCGGGCTGGGTGATCAGGGTATCGGCCAGGACAGATGCTGACTTTCCTTGACCCAAAATTCCTGCCGAGAGATTGGCCTGACCTGATGGCCACAGGCTCTCGCCTGCATAGGCTTGATAGGTCAGAGCTGTCAACTGATTGCGTGCAACCAGCTGATCGGCACTGAAGGTACTGTTGAGTTGACTGGTGGTGATACCGGTCAGATCATCTTGGTTCACGCTCAGCAGGCCAGTCGTTGAAATGACAAGCTGCTGAGTATTATTGATCAACGTGTTGCTGTTGGATGGGGTACCGTTCGCATCATTTCCCTGGGCGATCACCAGGTTGCTGCCAACAAGCGATGCTCCCAGACCTCGGACCGAGCTGATCACGGGTGTGGCCGCTGTGGTGCCTTGCGGTAGATCCTGCTGATCGACCAGGATCAGCGGCATACCACTCGGATCCAGATTGATCACCTGCGCTGTTGTGCCGTTACCCCCCGTGGCAACTGCGTGATCACCATGACCAGCATGCGTATTCTCATTGGATGTTGCGATGAAATGACCGGCATTGAGGCGCAGCGTTAGTTGCTGTGAAGCAGCTGCACTCTGTGCTGTCACAACAAGGTTTTCAATCGGACTCTGGGCATAGCTATTAAATCCAGACGTCAGTACAATTTTGCTGATAGATGCCAAAGATTGATCTTTAATGATGACATCGGTCAGCAGATTTTTGTCGGGGAAATATCCTCCTTCCATCGTACCCGTCTGATAATTCAGCGTCACGGCAGCACCATCCAGGACTGTGATACGGATTCCACCATTGATCGCATACGCAAACACAAAGTCCTGAAAGTTGTCCAGGTTCACGTCAGCCATCGCAACGCTGGTTTGACTGACACTAAGATTAGCAATCGGAGTAATGTCATAAGCCCCCTTGATCCCTTGATGATCAACGAAATCATAGGGATCAATGTTGAATTGCTCGCTCCAGTTTCGGGCCTTGTCTGTCGTCAGCCATGTTTTGATCGTTAGATTTTTAAGGTCAACCTGGGCGCCGTTGCTTGCTGAATAACCAACAGTAACGAGATCCCTGCTGCCATCTCCACTGAAATCCTCAATGAATGCCCATGGTGCCAATGCTGATTGGGTAAACGGAGTTACCGATGACAAACGCACGCTCTGCCCCAGCTGCAGAGCAGCACCGTCATAAATGGCGACTGATCCAGCGCCCAATTGTGAGCTGCTGGCGATGGCAATATCCTGAACGAAGTCAGCGGTGCAGTCACCAACAGTCGCCCTCTCGCTGCGCTCACCAGATCTGTTGCCAAGATCGAGTCGGAAGCTTTTGAAATCATTGGCGCGCAAGAGGTTGACGGAATCACCAGTGGTACTCCAACCTTCCGCAGACACCAACCAGCTGTCTTTCGTATTGTCGACGACGGTAAGAACTTGCATCATGCCGGCATCTTCATGCGGCAAAATATGACAATGAAAGACGTAGGTACCGAGATAGTCTTGGAATAACATTCTGATGCTCTGCGTATTCGCTCCCCAGGTCCCTAATGTGGATTTCTGCTGCGCTGGATTGCCAGGATTAAGCGTCACCGCCTGATATTGAATGTCGTCTGGAATAGTCACCAGATCTCCCTTGAGCGGCTTTTGACTGAGACGGGTGCCGCTCAATTGACCTGTCGCCGGATCTCTGACGACAGTTGTCCAATCGATGTAGTCGTAACCGCTTGAATTGAGCATTGTAACGTCTTCCAGATTGCGCTTCTCATCCAACTCGGTATCACTATCCTTGACCTGGTAATCATTGATATGGATATGAAAGGGATGACCAATGTATTTTGTAGGCCTGTTGACGCTCAAATTCCGCAAATCCCATTCCTCGATAGTACCAAGCTGAGTAATGATTAGAGGGCCATTAGGAAAAACATGATCGTTGATCAAAAACGGATTTTCGTAGCCAAGCCAATCATCGAGCAAAACCTGATTTGGCTTTGCAGTTGTATTTTTTAGAGGTAAATTAGCATAGCGCTGATAGGGATAATTATTGTTATTTAACGTGGAATATTCCTGCAGTTTGGCTTGTGTCGGACCATCCCATTCTTCCTTAGGGCCGACCAGAACATTTTTGGTCCAATTGAATTCGCGCTTTCTGATCGGCTTCCAGAATTCTTCTCCGTTGCTGGCTTTTGCAAAGAGGTCAACATTCGGTACCTTGGCTGAGTCATAGTCTTCAGGTTTCGTTGTTGGCAGAATATTTTGGATCTCGATACCCTGGTTAGCAGCTTCAATCTCAAGATTGAGCTCCTGTTCACTTTGCAGCTTTTGCCCTGAAGTAACATTAAAAATCGCCAGTGGCCCGGCTGCTGAGTTATTGAGATTAAGCCCTGTATTATCTGTACTGAGATCAGGATAGCCACCCATATTGTCAATCTTGTAATTATTTCCGCGATCATCATTAAAACTATAGAGCGACGCAAGCTCGGTAGCTCCCTCAGGAATTTTAATCATCAGATCAATTCTTTTGCCCGGTGCAAGCGACAACAGATTGGCAGCCTGTTGATATTCAGTTGGCTGCTTTTTTAAAAGAGAACCAAGGGCACTTTTGACTTGACGAATCTGAGGATATTGATGGCCATCTTCTCCGTAAATGTAGAGAGGCAATCGCGTTTTCTTACCATCTTTGGATGTGTTAATCAGAGCAATATTGTAAAAAGCTTGATTGGTCTGATTGCTTAAGGTGAGTGATTGCCATCCGCCTAATCCCGCATCGACAACAGGCTGGAACTCGCCATTCACCGTAACCATGTTCATACGGTTGGCGACACCACCAAGGTTGGCATTGCTTCCAATCCTTAATTGTCCTGCTGGATCCAGCTCCAAATCAATGCTTTTCAAGACAGCAAGATTGCGTGGAACACTTTGGAAAGCAGGTACTTTGCTTAATGGATTACCTATCTGGATGAAACCAGACAATCCCCCATAAACCTGTTGGTTAACAGAAGGGTGGTAGTGCGGATGGTACCAATAGGAGCCCTGTCCATGATCAGCAGGGATCGGAATTTGCGTTGTCCAACTCTGTCCAGTTGTGTAGCGGGATACTACGTTGTCTCCAAAACCTCCTGGAATCGTGTGGGCGCCATGAAAGTGATAGTTGACAGAGGTTGTTCCACCCAGACCGTCGCTTGAGGAATTACCGGAGGTTGAGTTTTTAATCAGCGTTGCTTGCTGATTCTGCTGCTGATTAAGACCAGGCAACGACAGCTTGTTGTTAAACCGAATGTTGACCATACTTCCTGGCTCAACCATTAACACAGGACCCGGATAACTCGTACCTAGGCTCGGGCTACCGTAGGTGTAGAGAAGCGATGGGTACCAAAGATCAGGATTGAGATTGTTTGGATCAATATTTTCAAGCAAAGCTTCTTTGTCGTAACGAGACACGACGGCATTACTCTTGTTGTATTTCAACCATTGTGACTTAGGGTCGTAATTGCTTTTATCATTAATCTGGGTCCACTCCGGGTCTTTATTAGTACCATATGAATTCCAATAGCTATTGTTAGTAGCAGCATGCTCTGCACCTGTGCCGATATAACCTATGGTCTCCAATGTACTCATCGTTTTATTACGAGACTGAGTCGTCCATTTGCCTACACTCGAAGTAAATACCCCAGTAAATATTGAATTTTTATTCTCCTTTGACGTGATTTGGTCAAGGTAGAAGTCTTCTATAAATTTACTAGCCCCATTAAGCTTCACAGGGTCCGTTGTGATGTCGAGCTCGGTTTTCAGCGAGCGTGTTCTTTCATTGTTTCTGGATCTTCCATAAATCGGCACCAGCACTGTTTGTCCATTAACCTGCCGTTCAACCAGGCTGGGCGCTTGATGATGTTCGGCTGGCCGCTACTGGTGCGAGGAAACAGCGAGCCGATCACGAATTCGCTCGAGTAGGCCATGAATCAATTGCTGAGCTGATCTCAGCTTAGACAACATGGAACCTACGGGAAAGATCTTAGCATTTTTCTCAGCATGGTCTTTTTTGCGCAGTCTGCGCCTGTCGTTTGCTCGCTTGGTCAGCAATGGAGAACTCGTCCACCCAATCGCTGTGGTGCGCTGAACTGGAAGGAACCCACGGGACTGGCAGAGACTGATCTTCCAGGAAAGAGCCTCTTGATCGATAGCCGCGGGAAACCGCTCCTGGGGCTGCCGATGATCATCAGTACAGGATCAAGGCCATTGGCCATCAGATGCCCAGCACAAAAGCCGACATCGAAGGCCACCAGAATCTTATGGGCCAAAACCAGGCGATCGGTGTGGTTCAGCGAATGGTTGCGGCAGTAACACGTCGCCGCCGCAACCACAGCGACACATACACCAGCGACACCAAGACCGGCACTTCGATCAGCGGTCCGATCACCCCAGCCAGGGCCTGCTTGGAGCTGATGCCCCAGATGCTGATGCAGACAGCGATCGCCAGCTCAAAATTGTTGCCAGCTGCTGTGAAGGCCAGCGCAGCGGTGCGGCGGTAGTCGAGCCCGCAACGGGCACCGACAAAGAAGGCCGCACTCCACATCACCACGAAGTAGAGCAACAGTGGAATGGCAACCCTGATCACTTGCATTGGGTTGGCCGTGATGGCCTCGCCCTGGAGGGCAAACATGACCACGATCGTGAACAGCAGGCCATACAGAGCGAGCGGGGCGATCCTGGGCAAGAAGCGGTCTTCATACCAACGGATGCCTTTGGAGTGCACGCCAATCTGACGCGTCAGAAAGCCAGCCACCAGCGGGATCACAAGGAAGAGCAGCACCGCCTTGGCGATCTCCCAGAAGGAGAAGCTCACTAGCTGACTGCTCAGGCCCAGCCATTGGGGCAGCACCTGCAGATAGAACGTGCCGAGCAGGGCATACACGAGCACCTGCAGGATGGAATTGATCGCGACCAGCAGCGCTGCTGCTTCACGGTCTCCCTGGGCCAGATCGATCCAGATCAACACCATGGCAATGCAAGGAGCGATGCCGATCAGGATCAACCCGGTGCGAAAAGCCGGTTGATCCGGCAAAAAGACCCAGGCCAGGGTGAACATCAGCAGCGGCCCCAAGCCCCAGACCAGACCCAAGGCCAGCTTCAGCAGGCGGCGGTCACGCGCCACATGGCCCAGCTCCCCGTAACGCACCTTGGCCAGCACGGGATACATCATCAACAACAAGCCAAGCGCGATCGGCAGGGAGGTGTGATCGATCTGCACGCTGCTCAGCAGGCCCTGCAACCCCGGAGCCAGTCGCCCCAGCAGCACCCCTGCCACCATGGCCAGCAGGATCCAGAGCGGCAGCAGGCGATCAAGCCAGGACAACGTCGCCGGCACACATCTGGGCTTTGCAGTCATCGGCAGGCGATCCCCTGAGCTGGTGGTCATGGATTGGAAACCACGGAACCAGCCTGGCGGCGTTGCGTCGCGAGAGGCTGAAGATCCCATGATTGCCTCGCATGGATTGACCAACAACAATCCGTCGACTGCGATCGAGCAACGCACCATGAAGCAACATCGCACCGGCCAGCTGGCAGGTCTTGCAGCAGCCGTGCTGTTCGGCTGCAGTGCCCCCCTGGTCAGCACACTCACCACGGCGGGGTCGGCGCTGAGCATGGCGGGGCTGCTCTATGGCGGCGCCACCCTGGGGCTGTTGGTGGTGCGCCTGAGCCGGGGCGTCCAGGCCGAGACTCCGGTCACCCGTCAGGACTGGCCGGCGCTGACAGCCCTCATCCTGCTGGGCGGCTTGGTGGGTCCCATGGCCCTGGTGCTGGGCCTGGCGCGCCTGCCTGCCGCCTCCAGCTCGTTGCTGCTCAATCTGGAAACGGTGTTCACCCTGGCGATCGCCGTGCTGCTGGGGCGCGAGCACCTGGGACGGCGCGGTCTGCTCGCGGCCGGGTTCACCATCGCCGGAGCCGTGGTGCTGTCCGAAGGCTCCTTCAGCGGGGCCAACGGGCCAGGCAGTGCCCTGATCGCCCTGGCCACCCTGGCCTGGGGCATCGACAACAACCTGAGCCAGCGACTGAGCCTGCGCAATCCGGTTCAGATCGCCACCATCAAGGCGGCGGGGGCATCCCTACCGATGCTGACCCTGGCGTTGTTGCTGGGCCATTCGTTCCCGGCATGGCCGGTGTCATTGGCCCTGCTGGCGATCGGAGCCCTCGGTTACGGCGTCTCGATCTGGCTCGACCTGCTGGCCCTGCGTGATCTGGGCGCTGCCCGCGAAGCCGTGCTGTTTTCCACGGCGCCGTTTGTCGGCACGCTGTTCTCCTTGCTCATCCTGCGGGAGGGCCTCTCAACGCAGCTGCTGGTGGCGGCTGGCCTGATGGCCGCTGGCGTGGTGCTGCTCCTGCGGGAGCAGCACGGCCACTGGCATCGCCATGAGGATCTGCTCCACGCCCACCGCCATCGGCACGGCCCCCCTGGGGTGGATCCCCATCACGACCACCACCACGCAGCGCAGGAGATGGACGGCATCCCGGCCGATCAACCGTTCTGGCACGCCCATGCCCATCACCACGAACCGCTGGAGCATGCCCACCCCCATGGGAGCGACGCCCATCACCGGCATCGCCACTGAATCGCTGCAACAGAAGCGGCCTTGCAGCAGGGGCCTGCAGCCCAGGACTATCGGCCGTTCCACGTCTTGCCCTGGGCAAGGGCAGCCACAATGAAGATCAAGAGTCCGGCGGCCAACAGCAACAAGCTCAGTTGCGCAGCCAGCGGCGCCAGGCTGGGGCTGATCACAACCGATCATTCCGTCTGAGACCTGCTTAACCAGCCGAGCCGCCGCCGGCGGCTCGAGGTTGCCCATCTGAGGCAGTCGCTGGGAGACATGCAGCAGCGCACGGCTCGACCATCAGGGCCGTTAGGACGAACAGCCGCGGAAACCGGTGATGGCTGAGTGCGATCTGAGCGCCACCTCAAGCGACCCACTTCAGCAGCGTCAGGCCTTGCTGAACCTGCTGCGGCAGCAGCCACGCGGCAGTGCCCAACGGCACAACCAGCAGGTCAAGGCACTGATCGAGGCTCTGGAGGGCTCAAGGCCTGCTGATCTGGCAACACCGGGGGCCTTGCAGCAACTCGAGGCCGTCTGGGAACTGCGCTGGAGCAGCAGCCGCCAGCCCTATCTGGCCGTTGGCCCCTGGCTGGAGAATCTGCAACTGCTGGTTCCGTCCCAGGGGCGGGGCATGAATCTGTTGCGGCCACCGGGACCGGTCGGGGCGATTGCAGGCATTGCTGTGGAAGCGGCCATCGGGATCGACGCCCCTGCGATCGAGATCGTTCCTGCACCACGGCAGCAGCGGGTGTCGGTGCGCTTTCAACGCGGCGGCTGGCTTGGCCCGCAGCTGGGCAGCAACCGGCTCCGGTGGCTACGCAGCGTGCAGCAATCGTTTCCGGCGTGGCTCGACATCACCGTGCTCGACGACGAGCTGCGCATCTGCCGCGGCAATGCCGGCACGGTGTTTGCCCTGCTGCGGCGCAGCGATCTGCGCCTGCAGGAGTTGCTGTGACCCGCGTCGGGGCAGGTCAGCCCAGCCGAGGATTCATAACCTCGTGCGTGCCATCCACCAGAACAGCGTCGCGCCGCAGAAACGAGAGCGACGACTCAGGCCACCTCGGGCGCCCAGCCCTGCTGACGGGTCATGTCATCGGTCCAGCCCTGACAGCGGCTGGTCAGGTGCTCGCCGTGGGTAATCAGGCCCCGATGCAACTGGCAGGTGAGCACCGGGATGCAGTTGACCCCGGCATGGTGGCGAAACCAATGGCAGGTCATGCAGACCTTGCGGCTGCGCGCCCTGCGCAGCACCCCTTCATCGAGGTAGGGCCACTCTTCAACAGGGTTGTCGAACCGGGCTGCCAGCACCGCCGGCCGGGGAAGGGGGACACCCATGAACCACTCCAGATGCGTACACCTGTACTAGCACGGATTCGCGGTCGTGGCTAATGCACGCAGAGCCAGGCAACAACGGCTGCGCACCCCGCGCGGTGGCACCATCGCCCTGCGGCGTCGGCGCAAGGCGATGGTGTCGTGCGACAAACGGCGATGGATGCGAGACTGAAAAGGACTGGAATGGATCATCGGGTCAGGCCACATTCGCCGACGTTCCAACCCAACACAACTCCATTCCTTGGCAATGTCCGCAGGCCAGCTCGCTCCGGCTCAGACACCCGAACATCAACGTTTGATTGAGGCCAACGCAGGCTTCAAGCCGTGGCGCACGTGGGGCCCTTACCTGAGCGAGCGGCAGTGGGGCACGGTGCGCGAAGACGACAGCCCCGATGGCAATGCCTGGGAATCGTTCAGCCACGATCAGGCCAGATCACGCGCCTACCAATGGGGAGAAGACGGCCTGGCAGGCATCAGCGATGACCGCCAGCTCCTTTGCTTCGCCCTGGCGCTCTGGAATGGCAAGGACCCGATCCTCAAAGAACGCCTGTTTGGCCTCACCAACAGCGAAGGGAACCACGGCGAAGACGTCAAAGAGTACTACTACTACCTGGACTCAACGCCAACGCATTCCTACATGCGGTACCTGTACAAATATCCACTGAATGCCTTTCCTTACAATGATCTTGTCGCCACCAACAAAGCCAGGTCGCGATACGAGCCTGAATATGAACTAATCGATACGGGGATCTTTGACAAGAATGAATATTGTGATGTCGAAGTGGAATATGCCAAGGCTGGTCCCGACGATCTGCTAATCCAGATCAGGGTCCATAACCGCTCCAATCAGCAGGCCAGCCTCACTGTGTTACCTACCCTTTGGTGTCGCAACACCTGGGCGCACGATGGCAGCGTCAAGCCCGAATTGAAGGCAAGCCTATCCACCTCAGGTGGAGCCTGTATTCAGGCATGGCACTCCGAACTGGGTGACTTCACATTGCAGTGCACCGGGGCTGATGAGCTGGTGTTTACAGAGAACGAAACCAACACCGAACGGCTGTTCCAGCAACCGAATCAATCCCCCTACACCAAGTGCGGCATCCATCGCTACCTGGTTGACGGCGAGCACAAGGCTGTCAACCCAGCGCAGCGCGGCACCAAGGCCTCGGCGATCTACAACCTCTCGCTTGCTGCCTACGGCTCGACCACCATCCAATGTCGACTGAGCAAGTCAACCGTTGAATCACAGGACGACTCTGCTGATCAAGACTTTGATCAGATCCTGACCCTCCGAAAGCAAGACTGTGATGCCTTTTACGCCCATGTGATGCCAGCCGGATTAAATGCCGAGCGACAGCTGGTGTTCAGGCAGGCGATGGCAGGGATGCTGTGGTCCAAACAGTTCTACAACTACGACATTGCACCCTGGCTCCACGAACGTGGGATTGATCCCCTGGCTGCCACGAACGCACAGGGGTTTAGAAATCAGCAGTGGCATCACATGAACAACTGTGATGTCATCTCCATGCCAGACAAATGGGAATACCCCTGGTATGCGGCCTGGGATCTTGCGTTCCACACCATGGCGTTCTCACTGGTGGATCCGAGCTTCGCCAAACAACAGCTCAGCTTGATGCTGAGCAGCCGCTACCTTCACCCCAACGGGCAGATTCCTGCCTATGAGTGGAACTTCGGCGATGTCAACCCACCCGTGCATGCCTGGGCAACTTATTACGTCTACTTAACAGGCGTCGGACTTCACGGCCAGGCAGATCATCAGTGGCTGAAACAAAGCTTCCACAAGCTTCTGATCAACTTCACCTGGTGGGTGAACCGGAAAGATGCTGACGGCAACAACGTGTATCAAGGTGGCTTCCTCGGCCTCGACAACATTGGCATTTTTGATCGCACCGAATCGCCCGAAATGGGCGGCCGCCTGGAGCAGGCAGACGGCACGGCATGGATGGCCTTCTACGCCCAGACCATGGTCAATATTGCCGTGGAGCTGGCACGAAGCGATGAAACATACCGCGAATACCCAGTCAAGTTCATCAGGCACTATTTAAGAATCGCCCATGCGATGGTCAATCGCAATGCGAGCGAGAGCATGTGGGATGAAGAGGATGGATTCTTTTATGATGTACTCCGCAAAAGCGACGGAAGTTCAACGCGGCTGAAAGTCAGGTCGATGGTCGGGCTGATTCCATTGTGTGCCGTGCAGGTGTTCGAGCAGGATGTCATCGAACAATTTCCAGAAATTGGCGATATCTTGCAACGAATGCGGGTTAAATATCCAGGCCAACACAGCTCTTTTCATGACATCAGCCTCAAAGGTCATGCCAACCGACAAATGATGTCAGCTCTTGATGAGACCAATCTTCGCCGTGTGCTCAAGATCATGCTCGATCCCGATGAGTTCCTTGGTGTCTATGGCATTCGCTCGATCTCAAAACGGCACGAACGAAACCCCTATCGCTTTGTCCACAATCAGCAAGAGTACGTTGTCCAATACCTGCCTGCCGAGTCTGATTCAGGTCTGTTTGGCGGCAACAGCAACTGGCGCGGCCCCATCTGGATGCCGGTCAACTTCGCGATCATTCGCGCCTTGGTTGTCTATTTCACGTATTACGGCAACGACTTCAAGGTTGAATTCCCGACAGGCAGCGGACAGCTGGCAAACCTGTACGAAATCGCCGAAAATCTCGCGCACAGGCTTACCTCGATCTTCACACGCAACGACGAAGGCCTGAGACCCGTGTTCGGCAGCCAGCAGACCTTTCAGATCGACCCCAACTGGAAGGACAATCTACTGTTTTATGAGTACTTCCACGGAGACAATGGTGCCGGCATTGGTGCCAGCCACCAGACAGGATGGAGTGGTCTGGTGGTCAATTTGATCCACTATTTCGCCGCCAACACGCAGGAGAGTCGTTTGGCAAGTGGCGGCAACACGGGACCCGTGCCTGTCGAGCGCCACGGTGGCATCTGAACTCGAGACTGCAGCAACCTGACCCTGCCTCTTCTGCATGCCAACACGTAGCCGGTGAGCCTGCAGGAGCAGGTCGCATCATCATGATTAACAAAGATGTTCCCAGCCTGGGGCAAGCCAATCTGAGCATTCCTCAGCCTGGGCAATAGCCAACCAATCTTGCTAACTAATCTTGCCAACCAATCTCCAAAACCGTGAAAACGTGAGACTTGTGTGATGATTACCGCGTTTGTTCACTCGCGTCATGAGCGCTTCCTCGGTTGATGCCCTGGGCTACGTAGCTGCAGTGCTGACGACATCAAGCTTTTTTCCCCAGGCCCTGAAGACCCTGCGCACCCGCGATACCACGGGAATCTCGCTGGGGATGTATCTGATGTTCACCTCTGGTGTTGTTGTCTGGGCCCTGTTTGGATTGATCACTGGAGACGGGCCTGTTCTGGTTTCCAATCTCATCACTGCTTTGCCGGCGGGGTTGATCCTGCATCGCAAAATCATGGGCCCGCGCTGAGGCACACCTGGCCGCGGTGCCGGCTCACGGCTGCTGCTATTCATCACCTGTGTTGCTCACCCCATGCGCGTACAACCCACCAGAACCCTGGCGGTGCCCTTTCTGGGTGTTCTGGCCAGCCTGCAATTGATCGACCCCACGGTGGCCAACACGGCCCTGGTGAAGGCAGCTCAGGCCCTGAAGATGCATGGCGCCACCCTGTCCCTGGCGGCCACCATCTCCACCCTGGCCGAGGCGGCCACGGTGCTGCTGTTGGGCTTTCTGGGGGATCGCCTGGGGCGCCGTCGGGTGTTGATGGCCGCCTTGTTGTTGTCGATCGCCGGCAACGGCCTTGCCATGGCGGCGCCCCATGCAGGCCTGTTCCTGCTGGGTCGCGCCCTGGCGGGCATCGCCGTTGGTGGTGTGCTCGTGCTGACGTTTGCAGCCGTGCGCGACGTGAGCCTCCCCAGGCAACTGGGCAAGGCTCTTGGCGTGTGGCACCTGGTGATCATCGCCGGCTTCATCGCCGGCTCGCTGTTGGGTGGCGTGTTGGCCGACAGCAGCTGGCGCCTGGCCCTCGCCCTGGTGCCCCTGATCGCGCTGCTCTGCCTGCCGTTGCTGCCGTTGCTGTTGCCCGAGATGCCCGCCAACCCCGGGCTCAGGGCCGATTGGCCCGGGCTGATCAGCATCGCTGGGGCGATGGTGCTGTTTCTGAGCGGGGTCAGTCACGCGGTCAGCGGTTTCAGCGCGCCGCAGTTTCTGGTCCCCACCGCGACCGGGGTGGTGCTGTTCGGCGTGCACGGGCTGATCGAGTGCCGCAGCCAAGAGCCCATCTTCCCGGTCGCGCTCTATCGACGTGGGTGCTTTGCGGCGGCAATCGTGAGCGGCATCGCTGCAAACTTCGCCTGGGCCTTGGTGCAGCTGCAGACGAGCAACTTCTGGCAGCTGGTGCAGCACTACAGCACCACCCAGGTGGCCCTGGCTCAGCTACCCCTGCTGGTTTGTACAGCGGCTGGCGCCCTGCCGGCGGGCCAGCTGATGGGGCCGGGCCGCCGCACCACCCAGCTGATGGCCGGTGGCTTTGTTGCGCTCGTGCTCGGGCTGGTGTTGTTTGGCGCGGTGCGCGCCGACAGCGCCTACAGCGCGATGGTGGTGCCACTGGTGCTGGTGGGCAGTGGTCTGGCCTTCCTCGCCGTGCCCCAGTCGGCATTGTTCATCGAGGAGGCTCCGCCGCGCGCCCTGGGCTCGGTGGCGGCCTTTCGCTCCACAACCGGGCAACTGGGCTTTGGCTTTGGTTTTGCCGCCAGTGGCGCCATGGTCAACGGCCTCGGATTCGCCAGCCTGCATGAGCACCTGCACCAGCTGGGCTCCACAGCCGTTCTCACTTCTGGAATGGCGGCCAGGGTGCAGGCAGCCCTGGCCAGCGGCATGCTGAGCCACGCCAAGGGTTCGCCGACCAGGGTCATCGCTCTGATGGCCGAGACCTACGCCAGTGGGCTGGCGGGCACCATGCTTGTCGCGGCCTTGCTGGTTGGGTTGCTCGGTGCGATCAGCCTGCTGTTGCTGGTGATCGGGCACCAGCAACAGCGCGAACAGGAGCGGGTCCTGACCTAGGGCGTCTCCGGCTTCAAGGCCTCGGCGCTGGTGCTGGTCATTCAGGCTGCATGGGCATGCCGGCGGCGCCCAAGGGGCTCGATCCATTCATTGCGCACCTGGCGCTGATGCAGAAGCTGGGGTGACAAACGGCAACCCAACTGGATCCCCCCCTGATCCAGGAGTCGACCCAGCCGCTGCAGAGCCGCCTGCTCCGGCCTGGAGAAACGGCTCTGCTCAGCCAACACCCAGTCGATCTCCGGCTGGGTGATGACCCCGGAACTCAGGGCCTCGAGGAACAGCTCGCCAAGGGTCATGGCTTTGTAACGAATCCGTTACATCCTGCCCCGCCGCCACGGGAAGCGCGAACGCCGAGCACGGCGACCATGGCCGAAAGCAGCTGGTGCAACTGGGCCAAGCAGGCCCTGCGCCCCGCTTCACGTTTCTTCACGGAGCCTGCCAGGATTTCAGAAATGCCGCATCAGCATGTCCACAACTCTTCTGCTCGAGCTTTTCGGCGGCTTCATGGGAGGTTGCTTCGCGCTTTGGCTGGCGACCCAGAGCCTGTCGTCGTCGCGCAGCACCTTGCTGGTTGGTCTGGCACCGCTCAGGCCCGCTGTGCTGACCTACCTGCAACGGCCAGGGCTGCTGGGCTCGATCGGCCTGTTGCTGCTGCGGCTGAGCGTGGGCGTGATGATGATCCACCACGGTCAGGAAAAACTCGCTGACCCCCAGCAGTTTGCCAACACCTATGTGGCGTCCCTGCATCTGCCATTCCCCCTGTTCTTTGCCTACGCGGCAGGTTTCTCGGAGCTGATCGGCAGCTGGCTGGTGATCCTTGGGTTGCTGACACCCCTGGGAGCCCTGGCCCTGACGGGCACCATGGCGACAGCCGCGTACCAGCACATCTTGACCGCCGGCCTGAACATCTACGTGCTCGAGCTGGTGGTGCTCTACCTGGGCGGCAGCCTGGCGCTGTTGCTCAACGGCCCGGGTCGTTTCTCGTTTGATGCGGGCATGGGTGTCGAGCTCCTCTCTGGAGTTGCGTCCAACACCGGCTCCCAGTCGACTGTGCGAACGGAGCGCGCCGGTGTGTTGACCGCGGCTGCCATCGCTGTTGAGAGCGCCCAGCCCGGCCGACTGAATTGAGCCGGTCAGCGGTCAGCGCTGCACTCACCCGCACATTGCAGCAGATCTGCTCCTACCATGGACCCCACAGTGGTCGGTCAACCGTTCGTTGTGGGCACTACGCAACGCTTGTCCTGACCTTCTCTCCACTTCTTGAAACCCCCAGCCAGCGGCTGGATCTGTCACAACGGCAACCTGCTGCTGTGCGCCGGGGCGATTTCATTCTTCGCCCTTACCTGGAGCGCTCTGACGCCATTGCCGCCTGGCAGGTGCTGAACACCCTCGGCCCGTTTGTGCTGTTGTGGGCGTTAGGGCTGTGGTGCCTTGAGCAACAACCGCTGCTCGTGCTGCCGGTTCTGGTGCTGCAGGTGCTGTTCATGGCCCGCTGCTTCTCCTTGATGCATGACTGCGGGCACGAATCGCTGTTCCGCAACCGTCGCGCCAACCGTTGGGTCGGATTTCTGTTGGGAGTGGTGGCTGGGATTCCCCAGCTGCCATGGTCCAGGGGCCATGCGTTCCACCACCGGCACAACGGAGACTGGCAAAAATACAAGGGCCCATCAGCTCTGATCAGCACCGAAGACTTCGCCCGTCTCAACCCTGGTCAACAACGGCTCTACCGCTGGTTGCGGCATCCACTGATGCTGTTTCCAGGCGGCTTTTTCTACCTGGTGATCAAGCCGAGGCTTGCGCTGCTTCTGGGATTGATCGACCTGATCCCCTGGTTGATCGCCCAGCTGCAGCAAACGCCCACGGCCAATGTGTTCACGCTGTTTGAACAGCACAACAGCCGCCATTGGCACAGCCCACGTGAGGGTCTTGATCTGTTCTGGAACAACGTCGCCGTGCTGTGCTTCTGGATGGCCATGGCCTCCTGGGTTGGCCTTGGTCAGTTCTGGAGCCTCTATGTGCCGTTGATGACCTGCGGGGCGGCATTGTTCATCTGTGTCTTCTTCATCCAGCACAACTTTCCCGATTCGTATGCGCACCGCAGCGAGGGCTGGAGCCCGATGGCGGGGGTGCTGGAGGGCACCAGCGACCTTGACCTGCCACCCCTGCTGAACTGGTTCACGGCCGACATCGGCTGTCACGCGATCCACCATCTGTGTGAGGCGATTCCGAACTACCGGCTGCGCGCCTGCCAGAACCGCAATGCCGCCCTGCTCACAGGCGTCAAGCGTCTCGGTCTGGCTGACATCTATGGCTGCTTCGCCTACATCCTCTGGGATCCCGATGCGGCCCGCCTGACCACGATCGCGGCACAGCGTGTCTGAGGCCTGCCGGGTCTGCTCCCGCTGACATGGGACCCGACCCTGCTGCCAAGGCCAACCAGCCGCGGCAGCGTGATGCCGGGTCGGTCTGAAGCAACCCTGACCGCCCACACCAGGGTCATGACAACAGAAGATCAGCCCCATCGCTGGGGGGCAAGAACAGAGCCAGGGCCTGATGAGGCCCTCGTGCACGGCCAAGCGCTGCCCCCGCAGAACGATCAGGACTACCGGCAGCTCGAGCAGCACTACCGGCGCTCAGCCCAATACGCCGCAATGGTGGCGCGCTACCCGCAGCTGCGCCATTGGATCAGCGCCTGCAGCACCGGCGACCTGGTGGGCGATCCACCAGGCGACACCGGCCAACACGGTCTGCCCGGTGTCGTGCTGCAGTGGGACCGCAGCCACGGCGAAAGTTGAGCGGCCCACGCGTTCGACTATGCATGGAGGTGACCCAAGGGAACCTCCCGTGTCCAAAGCCCAGCTCAACGCCTTCATGGTCAAGGTGGCTGCCGATTCAGACCTGAAAGCCAGGGTCGACGCCGCTGCCGACGGGGCCGCCGTGGTTCTGATTGCCCATGCCGAAGGCCACAGCTTTTCGGCTGCCACCTGGTCTCGCCACCTGCGCGAATGAGGCAGCGCCCGCCAGCAACCTGCTGAGCGGTGCCTGCGGGGTGTTCCGGCCTGTGCTGAGGACACTCCCTCCTGCACCCAGCGGCGAAGGGCCCGATTCACACCCTGCAGCGCAGCTGCTCAGCGCCGCACCTTGTTGACCGCCAGGCCGGCCTCGGTGGCCGTGACGGCGGCCAGCAGCAACAGACCGATGAGCCCGACCAACTGGTTCTGCGACTCTGCCGCCGCATCGGCGTTCTGAGCCAGCACAGCACCGGCCACAAACCAGGCGGTGGCCAGGGCCGAGGTGATCCAGTAGGCCTTCCAGCGACGCTGATAGAGGTAACCGGCTCCCAGGCCGGGTATCACGTTGAGCACCACCGCCACCCAGGCGGCCGAAGCGGCAAGAATCTGCTCACGGGTCGGGTGCATCGTCGCAGCATTGTCAGCAGACGCCACTCTGGCGACCGAGACCCGAGAGCGGCGGATCGCACGATCGCACCCATCGTCATCACAGCACCATGGCAGCTGCGTCAGCCGATCAGACGACAGCGAAGCATCCGCCGCAGGGTGAACATGGCCAGCCAGAGAGCCGGTCGAGTGAACCTTTACGAAGCCTTGACCAGAGCCTATTCGAATTTTTACCCCTCATTTACCAAGGCTGAGCCAAAAAATCAATACTTGAAAAAGTTCTGCAATCCTGCAGCTTCTTCACTGACCCGTCATGCCCACACGCAACATCGGCCAGACCGTTGCCTTGATGCCCGAGGCAAGCACTGCGAATCAACAAAGTGAATTGCTTGATGGTAAGAGTGGTGATACAAATTTTCCCTATGCCAAGTTCAAGGTTCTCGCCACGGTCGGAGAAATCGACCCGATCACCAAGAAGGCCCTGACAGGTTATCCCGACGGAAACGCTGCCTGGCTCAAGGACAACAACACCGTTCGGGTGGTGTACCAGAGCGAGTCGTACGCGACGATGTCGAATGAGACCTATCCCTGGGTCATGGAAACAGGGGTGAAGTTCACCGGCTCCCATATTCACGCGATCGACTACGACCGATCAAAATTTGCGTCGTTCCTGAGCAATAACAGCGGTCCTGCCAGCGAGATGTTCAAGGCCTCCGGCCATCTGTTTGATCGGGTCTTCAACGTCTTCGGGCAGGAAGTCAAACCCAAGACCACGACGGCCTCAGATCTGGCCGGTAAGTGGGGCAATCAGACCAGACCAGACGGCACGCTGGTCGAGTTCATTTCGGGAAGCCCGGCCAGCGGCAGTACCCCGGCAGTCAAGGACATGCGCCTGACCCAGGGTGATTTCTTTTTCCATTCGTTCTGCGGCTCCTTCTACGAAACCGCCAACAAGTACGGCACGGGCATCGGCTTCGCCGATGACGTCTGGCTGATGGGCGAAGAATGGAACATCGGCAACAGCATGTTTGCCGATCCCGATGGCAGTGGCCCGCTGAAAGGCTTTGACGTGGCCAATGGCACCATGGGTCTGGCATCGATGGTTGTCGATGTCAAGAACGAGGTGGCCTACACCGCCCCGGCCCTGGGCCAGGCCGGCTATGAAAAGCTGCTGCCCATGAACTCGGGGCACCAGGACTATGTGCTGATTGTGGCCTCGGGTTACAACCACGACATCAATCCTGCACCGCTCAAGGTCTATGTCGGTCGCAAGAACTTTGGCGCCGACGGCAAACTGATCGACCAGAACAGCAGCAGTGTCAGTGAGCGTGACAAGTTCCTGGCTCGTAACGGTCTGCTCTATGGCCAGCTCTACGGCATGGCGCTTGATGCCTCCACCTATTCGACGTTGGGCATCAGCGCGGTCGATGCCGACAGCAAGATGCTGGATGCCTACCTGGTGAATGCCAACGCTCCCACGAGCTTCTCAGCCCGTTACTACCCGACGTCTTACCGCTGGGATGGTTTCGGCACTCCTGAAGCCGTCAAGGACACCGAGGTGTTCCGTTGGGCGCAGGACGGTGACACCGTCAATGGCGTGAAGGAAGCCAATGCCCAACCCACGGGATATACCTTCTTCAACAGCGACACCAAGGTCGAACATTCCTCGGTTGACCCTGACACAACCAAGTCGCGCTACATCCAGAACCACACCGCCAGTGGCGGTCTGCTGGGGGTTGATTTCCAGAAGATCAAACAGGAGATCGCCGCCAACGATCTCGACAAAAACGGTCTGCCTGATTACCTGAGCGCCAATGTCACCCGCATCCTGTCGGGAGCCAACGGTGCACTCAAGCTCGACACCGGAAACAAAGGTGTCGGCCATTACGATGCGACCCTCAACCCCAATTCACAGACGGCTGAGGAGCACATCAAGGCCAACAAATTTGCCATGGTGTCCCCTGACGGCTTGCTGTGGGCCAAGTCGTCTGATGCCGATGTCCTGATCATCGATGAAGATTCGGGCAACGACTTTGGCGAGCGCAAGTTCGCCCTGCGCATCGACCCTCAGACACTCAGCGTGCTGCCCGACGCCACCGGCTATTTCCTGGCCCAGGCTGGCGGCACCAAGAACCCAAGAGCGCTGGCCAAGGTGGCAGCGAATGCGGGTGATTTCCAGGCCGCGCGCAACTCGGAATTCTCAGGCAGCTGGGATGTGACAGCCCTGGTGACACGCAAGGAGGATGGCAGCTTCTACACGGTTGATGAGTTGAAGGGCAATGGCCATCAGCTGGTGGAGCAATCGCGCCCACTCGATGAGCACGTGTTCATCGGAGTGCTGCAGCAATCAGGTGAATCGGGCGGTGCTGTGAAAGAGAACAAGGCCGACTACGGCGGTCAGATCTTCCAATTCAGCATCGACATTCCCACTGGAATCCCGGTCTACCGGTTGCACGACACCAAGGATGGCAGCCATTTCTTCACGACCAACGTCAAGGAGCGCGACGCACTCACGGGTCAGAACCACAGCTACGAGGCAGTCGCCTTCAACCTGCCCAGCAAAGGCACCCAGGCACTCCACCGGTTCCACAATTCCCGTTCGGGTGGTCACCTCTTCACGGCCAACGAGACCGAGAAGGCAAGCCTGATCGCCAATCCCCAGTCTGGACTGGTGTACGAGGGGGTGGCCGGCAATGTCTGGGCAGCTGGCAGTGCGGTCGCCGGCTCCACACCGGTGTATCGCCTGTTCAACAGCCAGAGTGGCCATCACCACTTCACCGTTGATCAGGCGGAGCGCAGCGCACTCCTTGGCGGTTCATCCAACTGGACCGACGAAGGCATCGGGTTCAACGTCTGAACCAGCGGTATCAGGAGCTCTGGCGACTGATCAGACCGTGCAGCACAAGGTCCGGTGTCGCTGACACTGGACCTTTTTTGACAGGTCACCAAGGCCGCTCGCCCAGCACGGTGCAGTGTGCTGCCGGTCTGCAACCGATCACACAGCACGCAACGGGTGCATTCAGCTGTGGAACAGCAGCACCAGGCCCGAACTGACCTGGTGAAATTCCCGCTCTTCACGGCTCAGGTCAAGGCCCACCTGCAGTCCCTCGCGCAGGGCTTCGTCATAGGGCGGAGCGCCGGGAGGAGCCTCGGCGCACCACAGGGCGGCGATGCCCACCGGTGTGGCATGCCAACGAAAGCAGGGCGTGCTGCCGATCGACGGCTCCTTGAGCGCATCCTCGAGCAGCTCACGAATGGCCATGGACGTCTGACTCTGTGCCCAGGATTGGTGGGCAGCGAAGTGGCGGCAATCAACTGAGAGCTTTCGTGACGTACAAAGCCAAACCCGATGCCAGCACTAGCCATGACAGTTGCAACCACCGGCTGAGCGCCAGCATGCGCAGCACAGCAGCCGCATCGGGCGGCGGCGCCCCGGCCGCCAGCAGGGGTTTGGCACGCGACACCCCGCCATAGCGGTTGAGGCCCCCGAGCTGCACCCCCACGGCGTGGGCGTAGGCCGCCTGGGAGACCCCGGCATTGGGTGACGGATCGGCGGCCCCATCGTGCAGGGCGGGCAGCAGCTGACCCAGGCTCAGGGCCACGAGCCGGCAGGGCAGCCAGACGAGCAGGTCGTCGAGGCGAGCGCCGGCGGTGCCGAGCCAGCGCAACCTGCCGGTGCGATAGCCCAGCATCGAGTCGAGGGTGCTGGCGGCCTTGAACCCCCAGGCCAACGCCAGGGGTTGGCCCAGGGCCGCACCCACCAGCATCCAGAACAACGGGGCGAAAACCCCATCGACAGCGTTTTCGCTGGCTGTCTCGGCCAGGGCGCGCAGCACACCGGACTCGCTGAGCCGGTCGGTGTCGCGTCCCACGATCCAGGCAAGCCTGGTGCGGGCGGCGGGCAGATCGGCGGCGGCCAGATCACCCAGCACGGCCGCGATCGCCTGCTCCAGACTGCGGCCGGCCAGGGCACTGGCCAGGGCGATCACCACCAGCAGGGCAGCCGGCCACTGCCACGGCGAGTCGGGCGGGAGGGCGGCAGCAGCGGCCGTGAGCGCCCAGCCAGCCCCCCCGCTGCCACCCACCAACAGCAGGGTGATCAGGCAGCCCGCCAGGCGCAGCCGCCAGGGGCTCTCACCAGCCCAGGCTTCGGCCAGGCGCCGCAGGCGGGCAATGCACCAGCCCATCACCACGACCGGATGGAGGCACCAGCGCGGGTCGCCGACCAGGCGGTCGAGACCGCAGGCCAGCAACACCAGCAACAGGGGGTGGATCAGGCGGTCTTGAGCCAGCTGAACATCGAGCGCAGGCCCTTGCCCACCTGCTCGATCGGGTGCTGGCTGTCGCGCTCGCGGATTTTGGCCATCTCAGGCTTGCCGGCCTCGCACTCGGCCACGAAGTTGCGGGCAAAGGTGCCGTCCTGGATGTCGGCCAGGATGCGCTTCATCTCGGCCTTGGTGTCGGCCGTGATCAGGCGCGGGCCGCTCACGTAGTCGCCGTATTCGGCGGTGTTGGAGATCGAATCGCGCATGGCGGTCAGGCCGCCCTTGACCATCAGGTCAACGATCAGCTTCACCTCGTGCAGGCACTCGAAGTAGGCCAGCTCGGGCTGGTAGCCGGCCTCCACCAGGGTCTCGAAACCGGCCTTGACCAGCTCGGAGAGACCACCGCAGAGCACGGCCTGCTCGCCGAACAGGTCGGTCTCGGTCTCTTCTTTGAAGTTGGTCTCAAGAATGCCGGCGCGGGTGCCGCCGATGCCCTTGGCATAGGCCATGGCCAGGCCGCGGGCGTTGCCGCTGGCGTCCTGCTCGATCGCAAACAGGGCGGGCACGCCCATGCCGTTCTGGTACTCCCAGCGCACGGTGTGGCCGGGGCCCTTGGGGGCGACCATGACCACATCGACATCGGCCGGGGGCTTGATCAGGCCGAAGCGAATGTTGAAGCCGTGGGCAAAGCTGAGCACCTTGCCGGCACTCAGGTGGGGCGCGATCTCCTTGGCATAGACGTCCTTCTGGAACTCATCGGGCAGCAGCACCATGATCCAGTCGGCCTTGGCGGCGGCATCGGCGACGCTGAGCACCTCAAGGCCATCGGCCCGGGCCTTGTCGGCCGAGCGGCTGCCCTCATACAGGCCCACCACCACATTGACGCCGCTGTCCTTGAGGTTCAGGGCATGGGCATGGCCCTGGGAGCCATAGCCAACGATGGCCACCGTCTTGCCGTTCAGCAGGCTGAGGTCGGCGTCGGTGTCGTAGTAGAGCTTGGCCATCGGGGCGGGCAGCAGGGCTAGGGAGCAAGAAGCGAGCTTACGAAAGCGCCCTACCGCCCCCTCAGGCCTCGCTCGGGTGGGCGATCACCCGGTCGATCAGGCCATACTCCTTGGCTTCGGCCGCGCTCATGAAGTAGTCGCGGTCGGTGTCCTTCTCGATCTTCTCGAAGGCCTGACCGGTCATGTCGGCCATGCTGTGGTTGAGCATGTCCTTGATGCGCAGGATCTCCTTGGCCTCGATCTCGATGTCGCTGGCCTGGCGCTGGCTGGTGCCGCCCAGGGGCTGGTGAATCATGATGCGGCTGTGGGGCAGGGCCAGACGCTTGCCCTTGGTGCCCGCCCCCAGCAAGAAAGCACCCATCGAGGCCGCCAGACCCACGCAGATGGTGACGACGTCACTCTTGACATACTGCATGGTGTCGAAAATCGCCAGGCCGGCGGTCACCGACCCGCCCGGTGAGTTGATGTACAGGTAGATCGGCTTGGAGTTGTCCTCCGAGTCGAGGTAGAGCATCTGGGCCACCAGGGCATTGGCCACACCATCGTTGACCTCAGAACCGAGAAACAGGATCCGCTCGACCCCCAGACGGGTGTAGATGTCAACCCAGCGCTCGTACTGGCTGCCGGGCAGGCGGTAGGGAACGCTCGGGGTGCCGATGGGCATGGCTCAGGGGGTGGGTGAGGATCGGAAGGACAGGAGTGGGAAGGGTCTGGACCGCTATCGCGACATTGTCGCGATAACGCTCAGGAGGTGACGGTGATGCGCCGGAACCAGGTGGAGGACTGGTTGCCTGCGAACGGCAGACCAGCCATGCCAGTCGGGTCAGGCAACCATCAGCCGATGCCGGCCGGGCTGCGATCGGATGCCACGGCGACGGCAGCGCCGCCGCCGGGCAGGTCCTTCTGGCTGGTGAGCACGCGGTCGATGAGGCCGTACTCCCTGGCCTCCTCGGCGGTGAAGTAGGTCATGCGGTCAGAGTCGCGGGCGAGCTGCTCGACGCTCTTGCCGGTGTTGGTCGCCAGCATCTCGAGCATGGTGTGCTTGTTGTGCAGCACTTCCTTGGCACGGATCTGAATGTCGGTGGCCTGGCCGCGGGCGCCGCTGCGGGGCTGGTGCAGCACGATCGAGGCATGGGGCAGGGCGGCGCGGTGGCCCTTGGTGCCGGCGCTCAGGATCATGGCTGCGGTGCCCATGGCCTGACCGATGCAGATCGTGTGCACCGGAGGCTTCACGTAGCTGATCGTGTCGGCGATCGCAAAGGCCTCGGTCTCGAAACCGATCGCATCACCCGAATACCAGCTGGTGCCGGTCGAGTTGATGTAGAAGAAAATCGGCTTGTCGGGGTTGTCAAACTCCAGGTACAGCAACTGGGCGATGATCAGCTCGGTGACATCGATGCCCATCTGACGCTTGGCATCGTCATCGCTGAACAGGGGCAACCCCAGGTACACGATCCGCTCCTTGAGCAGCAGGCTCGGCAGATCCGGAGGCGGGGTCCGCATCACCGCCGAATCGCCGTAGTAGGGGGCTGACACCGTCATCGGCGGGGCCGCTCTGGCAGAAACCGCGAGCCTAGCGGGGGTTCGCCGCGTCCGGATCAGCGCCAGGGGCCGGCTTGCCGCTGCGGCGCCGGCGGGCCTCGCTCCGGGGCTGGGGCCTGTCGTTGGCAGCCTTAGCGTCGAGCTTGGCATCTGCCTGGCTCTGGCCGACCAGCGCGGGCTCGACCACGCCATCCAGGCGGCCGAACACAATGCGACCCGTGGGGTTCTGCAGGGCGCCGGTGATGATCACCGGCAGGCGCTCGCCGATGCGGCCACGGGCTCCCTCGACCACCACCATGGTGCCGTCGTCGAGATAACCGACGCCCTGGTCGGCCTCCTTGCCATCGCGGGCGATCTTGAGCTGCAGCTCATCGCCGGGTTGCACCTCGGGCCGCAGGGCGATCACCAGTTCGCTCAGGTTCATGACCTTGAGCTCCTGCACCTCGGCCACCTTGGCCAGGTTGTAGTCGGCGGTCAGCAGGGTGCCGCCGGTGTCGGCCGACAGCCGCAGCAGTTTGTCGTCGACCCCCTTGCCCTCGTAGCGGGTGCTGTTGACCACCAGGCGGCGGCCGTACTGCTCCCGCAGTTCGGCCAGCAGCTTGAGGCCGCGGCGTCCCTTGCCGCGCTTGTCGGCATTGGCCGAATCGGCCAGGGCCTGCAGCTCATCGATGACGCATTGGGCCACGATCACCTGGCCCTCGAGCAGGCCCGAATCGAGCAGACCGCGGATGCGGCCATCGATGATCACGCTGGTGTCGAGGATCTTGGCGCTGGCCGGCAGCAGCACGCCGTCGGCCACCAGCAGGGCTTCGGTGCTGGCGGGGTTGAACAGGCGCAGCAGGGTGCGGCCGTGCACCTCGGCCAGGTTGTAGCCCAGCACCCCGAAGAACACGTTGCTGAGCACCGCCGCCAGCGGTTTGACGAAGATCACCTCCCACGGCAGCGGCAGCAGCAGGATCGGCGCCAGCAGCAGGTTGGCCACCAGCAACCCCAGGATCAGTCCTACGGCGCGGCTGATCAGCAGGTCGGTGGGCATGGTGCGCACCTGCTGCATCAGGCGGCGACGCAACTGGCGGAACAGCACCCCCGCCACCAGGCCGAACGCCGCCCCGGCAGCGGCCAGCACCAGGCGCAGCCGTTCGGCGTCGTCGACCTGGATCAGCAGCGTCTCGGGCAGCAGGTCAACGCCGAGCCAACCGGCCGCGGCACCCGAGAGCACAAACAGGATCAGGATGAGGAGGTCAACCATGCCCGCTCTGGGGGACGTCAGTGCCCCACCACGGGGCAGCTTGCCTGATTCCTGCCCCTTTGGCCTGCCTGGGTAACCGACCTCTGTGATGTTTGCCCCCCGCAGCGCCTATCTGCACATTCCCTTCTGCCATCGGCGCTGCTTTTACTGCGACTTTGCGGTGGTGCCGCTGGGCGACCGGGCCAGTGCCGCGACGGGAGCACCCGGCTCGGCCTCGATCGCCGCCTACCTGGAGCTGCTGCAGCGGGAGATCGCCGCCACCGGCGGCGGTCCGCCGCTAAGCACGGTGTACCTGGGCGGCGGCACCCCCTCACTGCTCAGTGAGGGTCAGGTGGCGAGCCTGCTGGGGCAGCTGCGCCAGCGCGATGGCCTGGCCCCCGGCTGCGAGGTCACCCTGGAGCTGGATCCGGCCAGCTTTGATGAGACCCGGCTGAGGGGCTACCTGGCCGCCGGCGTCAACCGGGTGAGCCTGGGCGGCCAGAGCTTTGATGACAGCGTGCTGGCGGGCCTGGGACGCCGGCACCGGCGTCACGATCTGCTGCAGGCCATCAGCTGGCTCCGCGCAGCCATGGAGCAGCACGAGCTGCGCAGCTGGAGCCTGGATCTGATTCAGGCGGTTCCCGCGGTTGCCGGGGCATCGGCCCCGCCGGATCTGGCGGCCTGGCAGGCGCAACTGCAGCAGGCGATCGCCAGCGGCGCGCCGCACCTGTCGGTCTACGAGCTGACCCTGGAGCCCGGCACGGTATTCGGCAGACGCTCGCAGCGGGGCCAGCTGCAGCTCCCCGATGACGACCTCGCTGCCGACCAGCTGGAGCTCACCAGCGCCAGCCTGGGGGCCGCAGGCTACGGACGCTACGAGGTCTCGAACTATGCCCTGCCGGGCCATGCCTCACGCCACAACCGGGTCTACTGGAGCGGAGCCGACTGGTGGGCCTTTGGCCTGGGGGCTACCAGCTGTGTGGGTGGTCAGCGCCTGGCGCGCCCCCGCACCCGCGAGGCCTACGCCGCCTGGGTCCAGGAGCTGGAAGCACACCCCCACGCGACAGGCACGCCCAGCCGGCTGCCCCTTGACGAGCGCCTGCTGGTGGGGCTGCGCCGCCGCGAAGGGGTGGTGATGGCCTCCCTGCTCGACCAGGCCGGGCTGAGCCAGGAGCCGTCGTTGCTGGGCGCGCTGGCGCAGCGGCTGCAGCACGAACGCGATGCCGGGCTGCTGCTGCTCGAGGGCAACCGTTGGCGCCTCAGCGATCCAGCGGGGCTGGGTCTGAGCAATGCGGTGCTGCGGTCTCTGCTGCGCGCGTTGGGTCCCGCTGGGTCCGAACCCACTGCCGCAGGGCCGCAAGCGCCTGCCCCCTGAGGTCGACCGCAGGCCTGGCAAAGGGGGGCTGGCGCGCGCTGATGCCCAGCAGGTCGGCGGTGACCAGCACCTGCCCATCGCAGTGGGGGCCGGCGCCGATGCCGATCACCGGGATCGCCAGCAACTGCTGCAGCCGTTGACCCAGCGCAGCCGGCACATGCTCGATCACCAGGGCAAAGCAGCCCGCCCGCTGCAAGGCCTCGGCCTGGCGCTCGATCCGCTCCTGACGGACCGGATCGGTGGCCTGGCGGCGGTAGCCGAGTTGATGCACCGACTGCGGCGTCAGGCCCAGATGCCCCATCACCGGGATGCCGCTGCGCACCAGGCGATCGATCACGACCAGCGTCTCGGGCTCGGCACCTTCGAGCTTGACCGCCGCCGCCGGCGACTCCTTGAGCACGCGACCGGCGGCCGCAACGGCGGCATCGGCGCTGCACTGATAGCTCAGAAACGGCAGATCGCAGATCAAGAGCGGCTGGGCCGCCGGTTCAGCGATCACCGAAGCCACGCCACGGCCCACGGCGCAGCAGTGGTGCAGCATTGCGTCGAGGGTGACCGGCAGGGTGGTGGCATGGCCCAGCGCCACCATCGCCAGCGAATCACCCACGAGCACGGCGTCGACCCCGGCCGCGGCCACCCAGGCGCCGGTGGGGGCGTCCCAGGCCGTGAGCACGGCCAGGGGGGCGCCTTCCTGTTTGCGGCTCAACCAGTCGCCGGGGCGCAGCATCGGGGCCCAACTCGGAGCAAGGAACCCTTGCTAGCATCCAAGCGACTCGGACCCACGCGGCCCTGACGCCTAAATCTGGTCAGGACCGGAAGGGAGCAGCCACACGGGATGCTCAAGGCAGGCGTGGAATCCGGGTCACCCTTTTCATCAGGTCAGCAGGCTTGATCGGGCTGCTTGCGGGCAGCTTGTTGAGGCAGTTTGTTCAGCCAACTTGATCAACCCCCCTGATCAGAGGGCCTGATCAGATGGCTTGATCAAAGCGCTTGATCAGAGAGCTTGATCAGTGGGCTTGGTCTGTCGGTTGAGCAGGAACGGCGGGATCTTGGCGCCGCGCTCCTCGATGGTGGTGGTGAAGCTGGCCCCAGCAAAGGCAGGACGCTCGGCCCGGTAGGGGGTGCCGCTTTCAAACCCGGTGGCGATCACGGTCACGTGGATCTCACCCTCGAGCCTCTCATCGACGACGGCTCCGACGATGATGTTGGCCTCTGGGTCCACCACGTCGTAGATCACCTCTGACGCGGTGGTCATGTCCTCCAGGGTCATGTCCTTGCCACCGCTGATGTTGATCACGCAGCCCTTGGCCCCGTCGATGCGGGCCGACTCGAGCAGGGGGCTGGTCATCGCAGCCTGGGCGGCTTCGCTGGCGCGTGAGCGCCCTGAGCCCACACCGATGCCCAGCAGGGCGGTGCCGGCATCGGCCATGACCGAGCGCACATCGGCAAAGTCGACATTCACCAGACCGGGCCTGGTGATGATGTCACTGATGCCCTTGACGCCCATGCGCAGCACGTCGTCTGCGGCGCGGAAGGCTTCGTTCAGGGGGGCGCCGGCGATGGCCTCCCGCAGGCGGTCGTTGGGGATCACGATCAGGGTGTCAACATGCTCGGCCAGCCGGGCGATGCCCTCCTCGGCCTGGCGCATGCGCTTGCGCCCTTCGAAGCCGAAGGGCTTGGTGACGATCCCCACGGTGAGGGCGCCGACCTCCTTGGCCACCTCGGCCAGGATCGGGGCCGCACCGGTGCCGGTACCGCCGCCCATGCCGGCGGCGATGAAGACCAGATCGGCACCCTGCAACGACTGCTGAAGCTCGGCACGCGACTCTTCAGCCGCTTTTTGGCCGATCACCGGATTGCCACCCGCACCCAGACCGCGGGTGAGCTTTTGCCCCAGCTGGATGCGCTGGTCGGCCGACGACTGCAGCAGCGCCTGGGCATCGGTGTTGAGCACGCGATAGCCGAGGCCCTGGAGCTCGGCGCTGATCATGCGGTTGACCGCATTGCTGCCACCTCCACCGACGCCGATCACTTCGATGCGTGCCGACTGACTGGGGACGATTCCCGCATTCATGGAGGCGGCTTGGGTCATCGGGGCCTCAAGGCCGTTGCTGGGTGGCTGCATTATGTCGGTCAAGGTCGTGCTCGTCACAAAGCAATGACACACCTTTGCGCGTTTCAACGCCGGACGCAACGACCTGTCTTCAGCGGCTGGCAGCGGCCGGTGGGGCGGCTCGGGTCGGGCCGGGCAGGCTGATCTCGGGCTGTTCCGGATCGCTCAGGTCAAGGGACTGCAGCTGACGCCCCTTGAGCTGGGCCGGCAGTTCGCGCAGCAGATGCTCCAGCACATCGATGCGGCGGGCCAGGCGCTCATCCAGGGGGCCGAAGCGAACCGCGCCCAGGGTGCTGGTATCGAGCCAGAGACTGCCGCCCGGTTCAAAACGGATCTGCTGCACGGCAGCCCCGAACTGGGGGCGGCGGGTGAGCAGCTGGGCCAGGGCCGGGCGGTACTGGGGCTGCCAGCCCTTGACCATCAAGGTGAAACGGCCGGCGTCGGGCGGTGCCACCAGAGCCCCGGACTGCTGCCGCGCCGTCATCCAGTTACCGAGCTGGTCGACGTAGCCGATCTCCGGCCCCTGGGGCCCGCGGCGCTCGGCCCGGGCCACCGCCCTGCGGTCCACCAGCTGCACCCGCAACCGCGGCGGGGCCATGAGCCGCACCACCTGCACCTGCTCCACGGGCAGCGCAGCCGAGAGCTGGGCAGCCAGGCGGTTGGGTTGCAGGGTGAGCAACGGCAGCGGAAAATGCAGATCGGCAGCCTGGATGAGCTGATCGCGCTGCACCTGGCGGCTGCCGATCAGCTCCACCTGGTCGGGCCCGCGCAGCACCCAGCCATGGCGCAGCAAGCCATAGCCAAGACCGACCGCCACCCCGGTGAATACGACAAAACGCCAGAGCTGGCGCAGGGTTTCATAACGACGCTGCAACCGCAGCTGACGCCGCCGCTCGGCCTGGGTCACAGCTCGCAGCGGGAGCGGGACATCAGCTCGTCGATCCAGCGACGGGCCCGCTCCGCATCGGCAAAGGGCAGATCCTTCTGCTCCCCACCACCGACCAGGCGCAGGCGGCAGGCTCCCTGACTCTCGTCGGTGAGCGGGGCTTCACCGGAGCGCAAGGCCAGCAGTTCGACCAGTTCGAGCTGCTTGATCACGAACGCATCCACCTGCTTGAGCTGACCCGCCTCAAAGGTGCTCCAGCTGAGGATGCCATCAACGAGCCGGGCGGCGCCCATGCCGTCGAGCTTGGCCAGCTCCGAGCCCTCGGCCCACTCGCGAAACAGCCGCTGACGCCGCCGCTCCAGCCATCCCAGGGCCGTCAGCAGCACGAACACCAGCAGCAGCGGCAGCCACAACAATCCGTGAGACATGGCAGATCAGGCGGCGGCCCGGGTCTGGCGCCATTCTCCCGCGCCCTGCACCAATTGGTGCAGAAGCGTTTCCAGATCCACGCCCGATGCCGCCCACAGCATCGGATACATGCTCAGGCTGGTGAAGCCCGGCAGGGTGTTGATCTCGTTGAGCCAGAGGTCGCCGCTCGCCGCGTCGTAAAAGAAATCAACCCGCGCCAGGCCGCTCGCGGCCACGGCCTGGCAGGCCGCGATCGCCATGGCCCGGGCGCGCTCGCTGAGGGCAGCGGGGACCTCTGCCGGGATCACGGTATGGCTCTTGCCGTCGCTGTATTTGGTGGCGTAGTCGTACCAATCGGCGTCAAAACAGATCTCGCCGAGCACCGACGCCTCAAGAGCCTGCGTGCCGCCGCCCCTGACCGCGCATTCGAGCTCGCGGGCCCTGACCCCCTGCTCCACGACGATGCGCCGATCCAGCCCGGCGGCCAGCAGCAGACCGCTGAGCAGCTCGGCGCGACCGGTGGCTTTGCTGATGCCCACCGACGAGCCCAGGTTGGCCGGCTTGATGAAGCAGGGGTAGCCCAACTGGGCTTCAAGCCGCTCCAGCAAGGGTTCAGGCGCGGCGTGCACCTCAGCCGCGTCGACGGCGGCGTAGGCCACCTGGGGCAGGCCGGCAGCCGCAAAGGCCGCCTTCATCGCCAGCTTGTCCATGCCCACGGCCGAACCCAGCACGCCCGAGCCCACAAAAGGCTTCTGCATCAGCGTGAACAGCCCCTGGATGGTGCCGTCTTCACCGTTGGGGCCATGCAGCACCGGGAACCAGACATCGACAGCCAGCGCCCCCGCGGGAAAGCCTGAAAAGCCACCGCGGGCCAGCTGCTCGCGCGCCGAGGCCTGCCCCGCGGGCACAGCGGCCTCGAGAGCGCCCTCGAGCTGGTCCTGACTGGCCGGAGTGCCCTGCTCAAGCACCGCGTCAGCGAGGCCGCCCCCCCACCAGCGCCCCTGTTGATCGATGTAGAAGCAGCGCAGCTGATAGCGCTGAGCGTTGGCACCACGGCGCAGCCCAGCCGCCACGGTGGCCGCCGAACGGATCGAGACCGCATGCTCGCCCGAGTCACCGCCATAGATCAGACCGATACAGGTCGGGGATGCAGCGGCAGTCGGGCCCATCGGCAGCAGTCGGCAGCCTGACGATGCAGGCCGTCACAAAGGTCAGGCCAGTGTGCCGCTCAATGAGAAGGCGCGCACCTGCTCGATGCGCACCTCGACCAGATCGCCGGGTTGCCAGGTCGCGCCCGGCGCTCCCTCGGCAGTGGGTCGGGCTGCAGCAAAGAAGGTCAGCCGGTTGGTGCGGGTGCGGCCCATGACCTGGTCGGGATCCTTGGGATTGATCCCCTCCACCAGGATCTGCTCGATGCGGCCCTGATAGCGGGCGCTGCGCTCTTTGGCCTTGCGCTCCACCAGGGCGTTGAGCTCCTGCAGGCGCGCCACCTTGACCGCCTCGCTCAGCTGGTCGGGCCAGTCGGCCGCGGGGGTGCCGGGGCGGGGCGAGTAGGCCGCTGTGTTGACCTGGTCAAAGCCGATCTCTTCGATCAGATCAAGGGTGCGGCGGTACTGGGCGTCGGTCTCCCCCGGAAAGGCCACGATCACATCGGCGCTGATGGCCGCATCGGGCATGCGCTGGCGAATGCGGTCGATGATGCGGCGGTAGCGATCCACGGTGTAACCACGGGCCATGGCCTTGAGCACCTCGTCATCCCCGCTCTGGAACGGGATGTGAAAGTGCTCGCAGACCTTGTCAAGGTCGGCGCAGGCATCGATCAGGCGTTCGGTGAAGTAGCGCGGATGGCTGGTGGCGAAGCGGATGCGCTCGATCCCTCGGACGCCGTGCACGTGGTGCAGCAGGTCGGTGAGGGTGTGGGCGCGACGCCCCTCGGGGGTGATGCCGGGCAGGTCGCGGCCATAGGCATCGATGTTCTGACCCAACAGGGTGATCTCCCGGTATCCCTGTTCGGCCAGACCCTCGATCTCGAGCCTGATCGCTTCGGGCAGGCGCGACTGCTCGCGGCCCCGCACCGAGGGCACCACGCAGTAGGTGCAGCGCTCATTGCAGCCGTAGATCACATTGACCCAGGCACACACCGCCGAATCGCGACGGGCGGTGGTGATGTCTTCCAGGATGTGGTGCGCATCGGTGGCCACCACCTGCTGCCCCTGCTCCACCTGGGCCAGCAGGGTGTCGAGCCGGTTGGCGTGCTGGGGGCCCATGACCAGATCAAGCTCGGGCACGCGCCGCAGCAGCGACTCACCTTCCTGCTGGGCAACACAACCCGCCACCACCAGTGTGAGACTGGGATTGGCCCGTTTGCGCTGGGCCTGCCGCCCCAGGTAGCTGTAGACCTTCTGCTCGGCGTTGTCGCGGATCGTGCAGGTGTTGTAGAGCACCAGATCGGCCTCCAGCTCAGCCGGTGCCTCGCGGTAGCCCATGGACTCAAGGATTCCGGCCATCCGCTCGGAATCGGCCTTGTTCATCTGGCAGCCAAAGGTGGTGATCCAGTAACTGCCCCGTGCGGAGCGCGCCGCAGTCTGCCCAGGGGGGGGGATCGATGTCGCCGTCATGGTTCCAGTGTCTCCCATCGTGGGCTGGGTTCGCCGAGAGCGGGGTGGCGGGGCGTGCATGGATCCCATGAAGGGTGCTGCTTGAACTCCCCCATTGGAGTGCCCCAGTGGAGTGCCCATTGGACGCTCAACTGGGACCTTTGGACGAGGTCTCGTTCAGGGGAAGCTCAGACGACGCGGCCGGAGGGCTGTTGTTGCGGTCTCGGTTCGAGGATTCTCGATGGGAACGCACATCAGGTTCTCGAATCCAAGTCTTTAAAAAAAACGCCAGTTTTCTGGCGTGTTTTTTAAGGGATGCCGAGGGACTGGCGCCAACCGTCCAGACCCACCGGGTGGACCGGTTCATGCGGGCCGGCGCTGGCAGCCCATGGCAAGTTGTCAGAGGGAGGTCAGCGTGATGCACCTACGCCTGCGACGCTTTCGACTCACCAAGGCGGTGCCATTGGCGATCAGCCGCGGCAGCAGCAGCGGGGTCGAGCATCTGCTGGTAAGCCTTGATCACGGCGGTTGCACCGGGCTCGGCGAAACCGGCAGCTTTGACACCGGGCACCGCCGCTACACGTGCGCGGCGATCGCCGCCGAACTGGAGGCCCTGGGCCCCCGTTTGGCGCCGCTGGGTGAGGGGCTTGAGGCCCGCCTGAACCTGCCTGGGGGCACAGACCTGCCGCACGACCTGATCAACCCACTGCTGGCCGGGCTCAGTCCGCCGGCGCGCTGCGGCCTCGATCTCGCCCTGCACGACTGGTGGGGCAAGCGACGCGCCCAGCCGCTGCATCGGCTCTGGGGGCTGGATCCAGGAGCGTGTGTGGCCACCAGCGTCACCCTGGGGCTTGGAGAGGCCTCGGCCGTCTTGGCGCGACTCGAGCGCTGGTGGCTGCAGCTGCCAGCCACCCGCATCAAGCTCAAGCTAGGCAGTCCCGATGGGTTGGAGCACGACCGGGCGCTGGTGATCGCCGTGGCTGAGCGGCTGCAGCAACGGCATCAACAGCTCGGCCAGGCCTGCGAGCTGCAGGTCGATGCCAACGGCGGCTGGAGCCTGGAGACCGCGCTGACCATGGCACCCTGGCTGGCCGAGCAGGGCGTGGTGCTGCTGGAGCAGCCCGTGGCGCCGTTGCTCGACCCCGAGGCCGACACGGCGGGCTTTGCGGCGCTCAAACCCCGCTGCCCGCTGCCGCTGGTGGCCGATGAGAGCTGCTGGAACCGCAGCGATGTGGAACGGCTGGCCCCCCACGTCGATGGCATCAACATCAAGCTGCTCAAGTGCGGTGGCCTGCGCGAAGCCCTGGGGATGGCCCGCGACGCCCACACCCGCGGCCTGCGGGTGATGCTGGGCTGCTACGGCGACGGCAGCCTGCTCAACGGTGCCGCCGCCCAGCTGCTGCCACTGGTGCACTGGCCTGACCTCGACAGCCACCTCAACCTGGTCGATGACCCGTTCACCGGTCTTGAGCGGCGTGCTGACGTGTTGCTGCCACCGACAGGTGCGGGGCTGGGCATCAGCTGGCGCGAGCCTTGCCAGGCTGGAGGCATGCCGATCAGCACCCCGCTTCAACCCGACCAACGCCTGGTGCTGCTGCTGCATGGGGGCAGCGACAACCTCAGCGGCAAGACCGGTCTGGCAATGCTGCGCTACAGCCGCGCGCCGATCGTGGCGGTGGTGGATCCGCACAGAGCAGGACAGCCGCTGCAGGCGATCTGTGGCATCGACCACCCGGCACCGGTGGTGGCTTCGCTGGCCGAGGCCCTGGCCCACGACCCCCAGGTGGCCGTGATCGGCCTGGCTCCCTCAGGGGGAGTGCTGCCCGATGCCCTGCGCCGCGATGTGGCCGCAGCGCTGCGGGCCGGGCTCAGCGTCGCCAACGGACTGCACACCCGCCTGGCCGCTGACCCGACGCTGGCGGCGCTGGTGCAGCAGGGCCAATGGATCTGGGATCTGCGCCAGGAACCACAGGGTCTGCGGGTGGCTGCCGCGCGGGCAGCCGAGCTGCCCTGCAGGCGGCTGTTGGCGGTGGGCAGCGACATGGCCGTCGGCAAGATGAGCGCCTGCCTCGAGCTGCAGGCCGAAGCCCTGCGCCGCGGCCTCGATGCACGCTTTGTGGGCACCGGCCAGGCAGGAATTCTGATCAGCGGCAGTGGGGTGGCGCTCGATGCGGTGCGGGTCGACTACGCCGCCGGTGCCGTGGAAGCGGCGGTGCTCGAAGCGGCAGACGGCACGCACCCAGGGCTGGGCCCCGTGACCTCAGCCAGCTGGATCCTGGTGGAGGGTCAGGGATCGCTGGCCCATCCCGGATCAACGGCCACCCTGCCGCTGATCCGCGGCAGCCAGCCCACCGACCTGCTGTTGGTGCACCGGGCCGGGCAGGGCACGATCAAAGGCCTGCCCCAGGTGGCGGTGCCGCCCCTGCCCGAGCTGGTCACAGCGGTGGAGGCTCTGGCCGCCCTGGCACGCCCGGATGGACGCAAGCCACGGGTGCGGGCCATTGCCCTCAACACTGCACGGCTCGACGCTGCCGAGGCGGCCGCCGCCCTGAGCTCGGCCCGGGCTGCCACCGGTCTGCCCTGCCACGATCCGGTCCGACAGGGAGCGGTTGAGCTGCTGGATGCACTGCTGGACTGATCGCAGCCGGGTCGATGAAACTCCGGCTCGATCAAAAGCCGGCTCGATCAAAAGCCGGTGCGATCAAAAGCCGGTGCGATCAACAACCAGTGTGCTCTGAAGCCAGTGGCAACCGAAACGGGCCAAGAAAAAAGGGCGAGCGAGGGGATTCGAACCCCCGAGTGGCGGCGCCACAAGCCGCTGCCTTAACCGCTTGGCTACGCCCGCCGCGGAGTCGCAATCTACCAAACGGTCCTTCAGCAAACGCTGCAGTTGTGCAGCAGGTCGAAGCAGAACCGCGACGAACCTGCCAGCCTTGGGGCGACTGTGGCCCATGGGTCTTGGCAGAGAGCGGTACCCGACAGCTGTGGTGTTCGATCGCCGCCCTCACGGTGGTGGCCATCGGGGGTCTGGTGGTCACCAACCCCGGCAAGCGCGAGTTTGAAGATTTCGCCGGGCAACGCCTCAGCGCCCTGCTCGATGAGGAGCTCTGCCACAGATCGGCCATGCCGATGCTGCTGCAGCTGGTGATCCAGAACTGCAGCGAGGTGGTTCGCGCGCAACAGCAAGCCCTCGGGCAGGTGGCGCGCGACCACAGCCGACGGATCAACCTCGGCGTGGCCAGCCTCTACACCACCCACTTCGGAGGTCAGCAGCTGCTGGGTCAGTGGAAACTGCCGCACTACCGGATCACCACCCTGGCGCTGGCCGGCCAGTTTGTGGTGCTGCAGACCAGCAGCGAACCCTGACATGCGTCTGCGCATTCCCCGCAGCCTCATCGACGCCCGCCAGCAGGATCTGCCGCCCGCCGATGACGAAGGTCTGGTGACAGTGCAGCTGCAGCTGGAGGCGGGAGTGGTGCAACGCATCGACGCCGCGCCCGCAGTGCTGGGAGCAGCCGCGCCCCTGGCGATCACGCCCCCGGTCGATGCCCACGCCCACCTCGACAAGACCTTCAGCCACGGCGACTTTTCCAACCCCGGCGGCACCATGGGCGGCGCCCTCGCCGCCAACCGCCTCGAGTTCGAGGCCCGAACGGCCGATCAGGTGCGGCACCGCAGCGAGCGGGCCCTGCAACGGGCCTGGCGTTACGGGTTGCGGGCGATCCGCAGCCACATCGACAGCGGCGCAGGCCCCGCCAGCGAGGCCAGCTGGGAGGTCCTCTGCGACCAGCAACGGGCCTGGCATGGGCGGGTCGCCCTGCAGCTGGTGGCACTGGTGCCGATCCAGCACTGGCTCACGCCCGAGGGCGAGGCCCTGGCCCGACGGGTCGCCGGCTCCGGTGGACTGCTGGGGGGCGTTCTGGGGCCGCCGTTTGGCCATGGCCTCCAGGATGCCGAAGCGGTGCGCGCGCTGCTGCAGCTGGCCGAGCGCCATGGCTGCGGCGTCGATCTGCACGTCGACGAAGGCGACGATGCCCCGGGGGTGGGCATGGCGCTGGTGGCCCGCGAAACCCTGGCGCTGCGGCCCGGTGTAGCGATCACCTGCAGCCATGCCAGCAGCATGAGCCTGCTCAGCGGGCCAGCCGGCGAGCGCCTGGCCGAGCAGTGCGCCAAAGCCGGGCTCAAGGTGGTGGCCCTGCCGCGCACCAACCTCTGGCTGCTGGGTCGACGCTCTGAACAGACCCCCTGGCTGCGGGCCCAGGCCCCGATCCGCACGCTGCAGCGGGCGGGGGTGGAGGTGGCCGTGGCTGGCGACAATGTGCAGGACGCCTGGTATCCGGGCGGTGACTACGACCCGATCGACCTGCTGCGGCTCTGCTTCACCACCAGCCATCTCGACCCCGGGCAGCGGCAGGGACTGACCCCGTTCACATCGGCAGCCGCGCGGCTCATGGGTCTGCCCTGGGATGGGGTGCTGCGCCCGGGCTGCCCTGCCGACCTGCTGGTGCTCGCCGCAGGCAGCTGGACCGAGGTGCTCGCCAGACCGCCGGCACGGCGGGTGATGCGCAGCGGCACCTGGCTGGAGCCTTTGCCAGAGTCGCCCTTTGCCGCTGCTCTGCTTTGAGCGACCTGCCATGAGCGACCTGCCATGAGCGATCTGCCAGGCGTCGTGCCCACGGCGCTGCCCGCAGGGCTGCCCCCGGCGCCTGACGATGCCACGATCGCCCGGCTGCGGGCCGAACTGGCCGAGCAGCACCCTGAACTGCGGGTGATCGGAACCGAAGCGATGGCGGATCTGAACCGCCTGTCGCGCGACTTCTTTGCCTATTCACCGGTCCTGGAGCCATTGCTGCAGGGCCAGCGCGCCCAGCTGGTGGCCGCTGCCAGCAGCGTGGAGCAGGTGATGGCGGTGGCGGCCGCCTGCGCGCGCCACGGGGTGCCGCTCACCTGCCGCGGCGCCGGCACCGGCAACTACGGCCAGTGCGTGCCCCTGTGCGGTGGGGTAGTGCTCGATCTGGGCGGGCTCAACCGACTGCGCCACCACGATCCAGCCACAGACGTGATCACGGTGGAGGCGGGCGCACTCATGGGCGAACTGGAGCGCCAGCTCGCCCCGGCGGGCCGGGCCCTGCGGCTGGTGCCCAGCACGGTGCGCAGCGCCAGCATCGGCGGCTTCATCGCCGGCGGCTCGGGCGGCATCGGTTCGCTGCGCTGGGGCTTCCTGCGGGATCCCGGCAACCTCCTGGGCCTGGAGGTGGTGACCGTTGAACCCGAGCCGAGGCGGCTGCAGCTCGACGCCCACGGCAGCGAACCGCTCAACCACGCCTACGGCTGCAACGGCATTCTCACGGCCCTGCGGCTGCCCACCTGCGAAGCGGTGGACTGGGTGCAGCTGGTGGCGGGCTTCGGCGACTGGGACGCAGCCCTGGCCGCCGCCCAGGCCCTGGGCCGCAGCGCCCTCGAACTCAACAGCCTCTGCCTGCTCGAAGACGACGCGGCCCTGGCCATGCCCTGGCCCACGGGCTGCAGCGGGCCGGCGGGGGAGCACCGTCTGCTGCTGCTGGCGGCCCCTGCGGCCATGGAGGTGCTGCCGGGGCTGATCACCCGCCTGGGGGGACAGCTGCTGTGGTCCCAGCCCCAGAGCCAGAGCCGGGGCATCGCCCTGCGCGAGCTGGGCTGGAACCACACCACCCTGCACTGGCGCGCCGACCACGACGGCTGGACCTACCTGCAGCTGTTGCTGCCCCAACCCGAGGGGCCCTGCCTGGCCGAGCTGCGGCGGCGCTGGGGCGCAGCGCTCGTCTGGCACCTCGAAGGGGTGCGGCATCAGGGAGCCCCGCGGCTGGCCTGCCTGCCGCTGGTGCGCTGGCAAGGGGTCGAACGGCTCGCGCAGCTGATCGACGACTGCCGCTCCCTGGGGGCCTTTCTGTTCAATCCGCACGTGCTCAGCGTGGAAGACGGCGGCCTGGGGGTGATCGACGCCGACCAGGTGGCCGCCAAGGCCGCCCATGACCCCGCCGGCCTGCTCAACCCCGGCAAGCTGCGGGGTTGGCTCGAGCGTTAGCAGCCCAGGCTGGCGCGGGTGTCGACGCCGGTGATCGGATGGGTGCCCTCGGCGTCGCGGCAGAGGGCGCGCTGATCGTTGCGATCGATCAGGGCATCGCTGAAATCGGCGTTGGTGACCGTGGCCCCGGCAAAGCTGCTGCCCGAAGCGATCGCCCCGCTGAGGTTGGCTGCGGTGAAATCAGCCCCCGAGAAATCGACCTTGTCCATCAGCACCCCGCTGAGGTCAGCCCCGGCAAAGTTGGCCTCAGGGAAGGCCGCCTGGGTCAGGATCGCGCCGTGCAGCTGGGCACCAGCAAAGTTGGCCTGACGGCCTGCCGCCCCGGCAAACGAGGTGTTGGCCAGTTCCTGGCCATGAAAGTCGGCGCCGTTCTGATTGGTGAGGGTGTAGTCAACCCCCGAGAACTCGGCCCTCACAGCCGATGGGGCGACCAGGACGGCGGCGATGCACACCAGGCCGGCCACCAGCGCCGCCAGCCAGCGGCGGCTCCGGACCTGCCAGCCATTCTGTGACCTCTGATCTGCCATGGGCCCCTCGCCGGACCCGGTCACTCTGAACCAGCCCCTGACGGCGGTCGGTTGCCGAGGAGATGGGCGATCAGATACAGCGAGCCGGCCACAACCAGCCGTTGCTGGTTGGGCAGCCGTTGCTGATCGGGCAGGCGCGCCGCCTCTAGCGCCTGCGGCAGATCGTTGGCCTGGTGCAGGGCTGCCGCCAGCAGGGGCTGATCGCCGAGCTCCGCCGCCAGCTGGTCACGGCTCCAGCTGGCATGGCCGGGCACCGGCACGATCCAGGCACGATCGCCGGGGCCCAGCAGGGCCCGCAGGATGTCGGGCCCCTGCTTGTTGGCCAGCATGCCGATCACCCACCGCCGCGGTCCGGCGCTGAGCCCGTGGCGCGCCGGATGGGCCTCGAGCTCGGCCCGCAGGGCTGCCGCCGCCGGCGGATTGTGGGCGCCATCGAGCAGCAGCGGGAGACCGTCCCAGTCGAGCTGCTGCAGGCGGCCGGGCCAGCGGGCCGCGGCAAACCCCGCCCGCATGGCGGCGCCATCGATGGGCCAGCCCTGCGCCGCCAGGGCCTCACACACCCCCAGGGCCACCGCAGCGTTGGCGGCCTGCACCGAGCCCGCCAGCCCGCAGGGACTCCACTGACCCTGGATCAGCAGATCACAGGCAGCGTTCTGGGGCAGGGGATCCACCCAGGCCAACCGGGCGCCGCAGGCGGCGGCCCGGGCCTGCAGTACCGCGGCGACCTCGGGCGCCTGCGGAGCGCTGATGGCCACGGCACCAGAGCCCAGCACGCCGGCCTTTTCGGCGGCGATGCTGGCCAGGTCGGGCCCCAGAAACTCGCGGTGATCGAGCCCGATCGAGGCCAGGCCAATCACACCCCGGTCGGGATGACAGGTGGTCGCATCGAGCCGCCCCCCCAGCCCCACCTCGAGCACCACCAGCTGGCAACCCGCCTCGGCGAAGGCCAGGAATGCTGCCGCCGTGACCAGTTCGAACGGCGTCAGCCCGTGACGGCGCGCTGCCGGTGTGGCGGCCAGCAGATGCCGGCGCAACGCCAGGGGGGCAATCGGTTCAGCCCCAGGCCGAACGCGCTCGGTCCAACTCACCAGGTGCGGTGAGGTGTACAGCCCGGCGTTGATGCCGGCGGCCAGCAACACGCGATGCACCAGGGTGCTGATCGAGCCCTTGCCGTTGGTGCCGGCGACCTGAACCGCCGCAAAGCGCCGCTCGGGATTCCCCAGCTCAGCCAGTGCGCGCTGCAGGCGTTCGAGGCCGAGATCGACGCCCCGACGGCTGAAGGGCTCGATCAGATCGGCGAAGGCCGCATCAATCGACAAGGGTCCTTAGGGCCCGTTCAAGGCTGGCCACGGCCCGGCGCAGATGGCGCGGCTGGATCACCAGCGGCGGCACAAAACGCACCACGGCAGGCCCGGCAGGCACCAGCAGCAACCCCTCGGCCAGGGCCGCCTTGACCAGCTCAGGGGCACTGAGACCCGACTCGGCTCGCAACACCAGCCCCTGCAGCAATCCCCAGCCGCGCACGCCTTCGAGCTGGGCGGGGTGTCGGGCCACCAGCGCCGCCAGCTGTTGCTGCAGCAGGGTGCCCATGCGCTGCACATGGGGCAGCAGCTCGCGGCGTTCGATCTGCTCAAGCACGGTGAGGCCGGCGCGGCAGGCCATCGGATTGCCACCGAACGTGCTGGCGTGGTCACCGGGCCTGAAATGGTCGGCCTGTGTCTTGACGGCCAGGGCGCCGATGGGGAAACCACCGCCGAGGCCCTTGGCCAGGGTGATCGCATCGGGCTCCACACCCAGCTGTTGGTAGCCCCAGAGCTGGCCGCTGCGCCCCACGCCGATCTGTACCTCGTCAAAGATCAGCAGAATCTGGTGCGCGTTGCAAAGCTCGCGCACGCGGGCGAAGAAAGCCGGATCACCCGGGATCACCCCACCCTCGCCCTGCAGGGGCTCGAGCAGCACGGCCGCCACCTGCGGACCGCTGGCCTCGCAGGAGGTCAGCAGCGCTTCAAACGCCGCGATGTCGTTGTAGGGGAAGTAGCGAAAGCCCTGGACCATGGGCTCAAAGCCCTGGTGGTATTTGGGCTGACCGGTGGCGGTGACCGCCGCCAGGGTGCGCCCGTGAAAACTGGCCTGGGCCGTGAGGATCAACGGCTGCGCGATGCCGCGCACCTGATGGCCGTGCTTACGGGCCAGCTTGATGGCGGCTTCGTTGGCCTCGGCCCCCGAATTGCAGAAAAACACCCGATCAAAACAACTGCGCGCCCTGATCAGCGCCGCCAGCTGCTCCTGCTCGGGGATGCGGTACAGATTCGAGACGTGCTGCAACCGGCCCAGCTGACGGGCCAGCGCCCGCCGCAACGCCCCATCGCTGTGACCCAGGGTGTTGACGGCGATACCGGCGACGCAATCGAGGTAGCGCCGTCCATGGCTGTCCCACACCCAGACATCGCGGCCTCGCACCAGCTCCAGCGGGAAGCGGGCGTAGGTGTCCATGACCGGGCTGAGGTCGGTTGCGACCGCAGCTGCAGAACCAGTGGGAGCGGTGGGACTCGAACCCACATGCCCGAAGGCGCTCGATTTTGAGTCGAGTCCGTCTACCAATTCCGGCACGCTCCCGCGACTGGGAGCTTACGCGGCGTTGATGCGACTGATCTGGGCGCCCACGGCGTTGAGCTTGTCTTCGAGGAAGGCGTAGCCCCGATCGAGATACTCAAGGCCGCGCACGGTGGTGATGCCATCGGCGGCCAGGCCGGCCAGCACCATCGCCGCCGAGGCTCGCAGGTCGGTGCCCTGGACCGGGGCACCGCTGAGACGGGCTACCCCCTCGACGAAGGCGGTGTTGCCCTGCATGCGGATCGCCGCCCCCATGCGCTGCAGCTCTGCCACGTGCTGGAGTCGGTTTTCGAAGATGTTCTCGGTGATCACGCTGGTGCCCCGCGCCGTGGCCAGCAGGCTCATGAAGGGCGCCTGCAGATCGGTGGGGAAACCAGGGAACGGCTGGGTGCGCAGATCGACCGCATCGATCTGCTTGGCCTCGATCGTGACGCCGATACCGTCGTGCTCGATGCGGCAGCCGGCCTCCTCAAGTTTGGTGATCACGGCGCCCAGGTGTTCGGGGATGACCGGGGTGATGCGCAGGGCCGAGCGCGTGATCGCCGCCGCCAGCAGAAAGGTGCCGGCCTCGATGCGATCGGGGATCACGGCGTAGTCGGCGCCATGCAGCCGCTCGACCCCCACCACCGTGATGGTGGGGGTGCCGGCCCCGCGCACCCGGGCACCCATGGCGATCAACAACCCGGCCAGATCGACCACCTCGGGCTCCTGGGCGGCGTTGTCGATGACGGTCTCACCATCGGCAAGCACGGCGGCCATCATCAGGGTCTCGGTCGCACCCACGCTGGGGCAGTCGAGATGGATGCGGCCGCCCTTGAGGCGATGGCTGCGGCCGGGCACCACCGCATTGACCACACCATGCTCGATGGTGACCCGGGCCCCCATGGCCTTGAGACCCTTGACGTGCTCGACCACCGGGCGGGTACCGATCTGGCAGCCACCGGGCAGGGGCACCCGGGCCATGCCCATGCGCGCCAGCAGAGGGCCGATGCAGAAGAAGCTGGCCCGCAGGCTGTTGACCAACTCGTAGGGAGCTGCAGAACTGTTGATGCGATCGCCGGTGAGCTCGAGCACGTCACCCATGCGCACGACCTGTGCGCCGAGGCTGGACAGCATCTCGCCCATGGCCGTGATGTCGGTCAGGGGCGGCACATTGCGCAGGCGAATCGTGTCGCGGCTGAGCAGACAGGCCGCCATCAACACCAGAGCCGAATTCTTCGCGCCGCTGACGGTCAATTCACCGCTCAGCTGACGCCCCCCACAGACCTCGAGCTGGGGGGTGAGAATCACCTTGCTGCGGACAGCAGTGACTGTCATGGCGAGGACTGTCCGCTCAATTGGGCGCATCTTGACAACAAAAAGTGAGACCGTCTAGACGGCCGCCACCCAAAGTGTCTTGAACGCCCTTCAGGGTCCGGCCATGCCGTATGGTGCACAGGTGCCTGCGGGCACCTCGTCACGCGGATGTGGCGGAATTGGTAGACGCGCTAGTTTCAGGTACTAGTGGCAGCAATGTCGTGGGAGTTCAAGTCTCCCCATCCGCACTTTCCCCATGATCGTTCTCAAGATCAGCAACGCGTCCGAGCTCGTCGCAGCCAAGCTCGGCAAGTTCCTTGAGAGCCTGACGCCCGACGGTCTCGACGCCGCCACGGTCGAAGACGTTTTGATCAAGAAGATGGTCGAAAACCTGCAGGCCGAGGGCCTCAAAGGCGAGATCGCGGCCGTCCGTGGACTCAACCTCGACGGCAAGCAACTGACCATCGACGACGGCCTGCATGTGCGCCGCGTTCAGACCTTCTGAACCCCAGCTGATCAGCAGCCGCCGCAACCCACTGGTCCGGCAGCTGCGCCAACTGCACACCCCGGCCGGACGCCGGCAGGAGGGTCTGGTGCTGTTGGAGGGCACCCACCTGGCCCAGGAGGTGCTGCGCCTGGGCCTGCAGCCCCGGCAGCTGCTCTGCACGCCCGCCTGGGGTGAGGCCCACCCCGGGCTGCTGAGCGAACTGGTCACCCGCATGGACCGCTCCGGCAGCGACCACACCCTGGTGAGCGAGGTTGTGCTGGCCGCGGTGGCCACCACCGAGCATCCCGATGGAATCGTGCTGACGCTGGAGCCCCCCCAGCCGCCTGCCCACGGCAGCACGTTCGTGCTGGTGCTCGACGGCATCCAGGACCCGGGCAACCTGGGCACCCTGCTGCGCACGGCCCTGGCGGCCGGCATCGAGCAGGTGTGGCTGGCCGGCGGTGCCGACCCGCTGCAACCCAAGGTGCTGCGCGCCTCAGCCGGGGCAGCTCTGGCCCTGCCCCAGCGGCGGCTGCAACGGCAGGGCGTGCTCGGGCTGGTGGGCCAGGCGCTGGCCGCCGGTCAGCAGGTGGTCGCAGCGGTGCCGCCTGGGGTGGCAGGCGCCCAGGCCTACTGGCAGCTCGACTGGCGCCGGCCCACCCTGGTGCTGCTCGGCGCCGAGGGGCCTGGACTCTCGCCTGCGCTGCTGGAGCTGGCCACCCACCGGGTCTGCATCCCCCACAGCGCCGCCGTCGAATCGCTCAACGTGGCGGTGGCGGCGGCGCCGCTGCTGCTCGAGCGCTGGCGGCAGGAGAGAATGCCCGGCAACTGATGCATCCGGGGCCCGTGAGCGACGGCAGCTTTGACTTCGATGTGCTCGTGATCGGGGCCGGCTACGGCGGCTTCGACGCGGCCAAGCACGGCTGCGAACACGGCCTCAAGGTGGCCATCGTCGAAAGCCGCGACATGGGCGGCACCTGCGTCAACCGCGGCTGCGTGCCCTCCAAGGCCCTGCTGGCCGCCAGCGGCCGGGTGCGCGAGCTGGCCGACAGGGAGCACCTGGCCCAGTTCGGCATCCACGCCGGGCCGGTGCGCTTTGAACGTCAGAAGATCGCTGACCACGCCAACCAGCTGGTCGCGACCATCCGCACCAACCTCACCAAGACCCTCGAGCGGGCAGGGGCCACGATCCTGCGGGGCGAGGGCCGCCTGGCCGGCCCGCAGCAGGTGGTGGTGCGCGAGAGCGGCAGCGGCCTCGAGCGCACCTACCGCGCCAACGAGGTGATCATTGCCACGGGCTCCGAGCCGTTTGTGCCGCCCGGCATCGAGACCGACGGCCGCACCGTGTTCACCAGCGATGAAGCCGTGAGCCTGGAGTGGCTGCCCCGCTGGCTGGCGATCATCGGCAGCGGCTACATCGGCCTGGAGTTTGCCGATGTGTATACAGCCCTGGGCTGCGAGGTGACCGTGATCGAGGCGCTCGACCGGGTGTTGCCCACCTTTGACCCCGACATCGCCAAGATCGCCGCACGCCATCTGCTTGACGGACGCGACATCGACGCCCGCGCCGGCCTGCTGGCGCAAACGATCACCCCGGGGTGCCCGGTCAAGATCGAGCTGGTCGACATGAAGACCCGTGAGCCGGTCGAAACCCTCGAGGTCGATGCGGTGCTGGTGGCCACCGGCCGGGTGCCCAGCAGCGGTTCGCTCAACCTGGCCTCGATGGGTGTGGAAACCAACCGCGGCTTCATTCCCGTCAACGACCGCATGCAGGTGCTGGTGAACGGCGAACCCGTACCCCACCTGTGGGCCGTGGGCGATGTCACCGGCAAGATGATGCTGGCCCACACCGCCGCCGCCCAGGGGGCCGTGGCGATCGACAACATCCTGGGGCACCCCCGCACGATCGATTACCGCTCGATCCCGGCGGCCACCTTCACCCACCCCGAGATCAGCTCGGTGGGCCTCAGCGAGGCCGATGCCAAGGAGCTGGCCGCCGGCGATGGCTTTGAGCTGGGGGTGGTGCGCAGCTACTTCAAGGCCAACTCCAAGGCCCTGGCCGAGCTCGAGAGCGATGGCCTGATGAAGCTCCTGTTCAACAAGAGCACCGGCGAGGTGCTGGGCGCCCACATCTATGGCCTGCATGCGGCCGATCTGATTCAAGAGATCGGCAATGCCGTGGCCCGCCGCCAGAGCGTCAAGCAACTGGTCAACGAAGTGCACACCCACCCGACGCTGTCGGAAGTGGTTGAGGTGGCCTACAAGCAAGCCGCCCTGGCGCTGGCGGCCTGAACCATGGAGATCCGTCGCCGGCCACCCAACCCCAAGGTGAAGGTGGCCCACCTCGAATACGCCGTTCCCCACGCGGAGGGCGAACCCCGGCACATCCTTGAGGAGATCGTCTGGGCCAAGGACCGCGAAGTGGCCAACGCCCGCGAACGGGTGAGCCTTGAGCAGCTGCGCCAGCAGCTCGAGGGCCTGCCGGCCTGCCATGACTTTGCAGCGGCCCTGCGCGCCAGCTGCCGCAAACCGGCGGTGATCGCCGAGATCAAGAAGGCCAGTCCCAGCAAAGGGGTGATCTGCGCCGACTTCGACCCGGTGGCGATCGCCCGGGGCTATGCCGCGGGGGGCGCCAGCTGCCTCTCGGTGCTGACCGACAAACAGTTCTTCCAGGGTGGCTTTGAGGTGCTGGTGCAGGTGCGCCAGAGCGTCGAACTGCCGCTGCTCTGCAAAGACTTCATCCTGAGCCCCTACCAGCTGTACCAGGCGAGGGTGGCCGGTGCCGATGCGGCCCTGCTGATCGCGGCGATCCTGGAGGACCAGGACCTGACCTACCTGCACAAAGCCGCCCGCAGCCTGGGGCTGACGGTGCTGATCGAGGTGCACGACGGCGATGAACTGGCGCGCGTGCTGGCCCTGCCGCTGTGGCAGCAGGCCGGTGCCGGCACCCACACCCTGATCGGGATCAACAATCGCGACCTCAGCAGCTTTGCGGTTGACCTGGGAACCACCGAGCGACTGACCGCCCAGTTCGCTGACCAGATCCGCGCCAGCGGAGCCCTGCTGGTGAGCGAGTCGGGCCTGTTCACCCGCGACGATCTGGACCGGGTCCAGGGCGCCGGCGCCGATGCGGTGCTGGTGGGTGAAGCCTTGATGCGCCAGAGCGATGTGACCACCGCCCTGGAAACCCTGATCGGGGGGTGAAGGCATGGCGAACCGAGCCGCTGACTGGCTGCACCAGGCCAACCAGGATCTTGATCAGGCGCGGCTCAGTGCAGCTCACGGGCACCACGACTAGGCCTGTTTTGCCGCCCACCAGGCGGTTGAAAGCCCTCAAAGGCTTGCATCTTCACCATCGCCAGCAGGTGTGGGGCCATGGACTGGGGCGTCTGTTTCGCGACCTACCTGATGCGGTTCAGGGGGCCTGGTGGCCAGGGTCCACGAACTGGTGCAGCGGATGCGGATTCTTGATGGGCTGGACCTCCCGACCCGTCACCCCGATAGCCTTCCAGATGGCGCCCCTGGTGATCACTTCGGGCACTTGCAGAGCACGGATGCCTGAACCATGCCGGTGCGCTTGCTGACGCCATCACTGCTGAAATGGCCTGAACCGACTGCGGTGCTCCAGGCCGTCAGGAGCTGGGCTGCAGCCCAGCGAATCGAGCGTGCTGGCTTTGAACGACTGGGCGTCTACGGAAGCTACCGCCGAGGGGATGCCGGGGTCGGGAGCGACCTCGATCTGGTGCTGATCGACCGCAAGGCGACCGGGACAGCCTCCGGGCGTTTGCGCCGATGGCCGTTTGAAATCGTGCCGCTGAGCTGCGACGCCTTGATCCTGACGCCAACGGAGTGGAACCAGTTGCTGCTCACTGGCTGTCCTGGTGCTGTGCAGGATCCAGCAACAGCAGCCATGGCCAAGGCTCTGGAGCGCGATTGCCGTTGGCTCTGGATTCGGGATGCGTGCGCCAAAGAGAAGAACCATGGCTGAAACACCGCGTCCGGTCACACCCCTGACGGCCCTGGTCGTCAACGCCGACGGCCAGCTCACCTACATGGGCCAGGACGGCCAGCGCTACGTGATTGTGGGCAACAGCGAAGTGCTGGAAGCGTGGAATCAGGACAAGGATCAAGACAAGAAGCAAGACAACGGGTCCTGATCGGTGTCAGCAGACCAGATGGCGTGGTGCAGAGCAAGCGCCGTGGTTCAGAACAGAGCCCATGTCAGTTCTGACGATGACGTTGTCGTCAAGAGCGGCATGGACAACAATGCAATCAGCACACCCTGTCGATGCTTACCGTGGCCACGACGTCTGATCGCTATCTGGCCCTGAGCGGCGGAGGCTGGAACGCCCACTCATCCCACGCGGGCCTGCTGGCCGGGGCCATGGATGCACTGGCCGCAACGGGGAAGGACAACAACATCGACAACCTGCTGGGCCAGGTCAAGAAGCTGTCCTCCAGTTCAGGCGGAACCTGGTTTTCAACCCAGTTGTCGTATGCCGATGCATTCCGCAAGCAGTTTGAATCCCGAAGTGGCCGCGACAGCTACACCACATCCGGATACAACGGTGAGCTCCGCAAGCTCTTTGAGGGACTGGGTTACAACGCCGACGGCTCCGTTAAACTACCCCCCCCTTACTGGTGCTGCAAAGCTGTCCTTTGACCTGCTGAACAAAGGTCTTGACCTCATCATTCAGGAGGTAGCAAAACTCACCGGTGTTGCCGAAAAAACAATCAGAACAGGTCTTGATACAGCTCTGTTCACAGGCTCTTTGGCTCTAGACACCACGATCAAATCGGGCATCAGCTGGCTTGGTTTCGTCAACAATTACGTCAACAAACCCCTCGACATCAGCGGCGCGCTCAACGGCCTCACCCTGGAGTCCAGCCGCAATCCATGGGCCCAGGACGTGGATCTAATTCTTCCGGGCGTAATGCAGACTTCGGAGGTCGCCCTGGGAAGCTATCTGAATCAGCTGAACATTCCTGCCGTGGTCACGCACAGGGCGACTCCGAATGGTTCGGTACCCAGCCAGCTGCACTTCACCCCCGTTTCCCTGATCTCCAAAGCAGGCAGCAGCGCCGGTGCCAACCCGACCGGCCAGGCACTGTTCACGGCGGGCGATTTCACCTCGACCTATCAGGGTGAGGTGCTGGGAGTGCGTACCGGCAGAGCCGTCAAGAAGGTCATTCCCTCAAGTCTGTCCAACAAGCTGGACATTGCAACAGTCAGCGCGATTTCGTCGGCCGCCGTCGGAATGCTTGCCGGCCCGGACTCACTGACCTCAAGCCTTTTTGACAATCCAAACATTCCTGCTCTGGCCAAGGCAGCCCTGAACACTGCACAGGACGCCTTTGCCGTCCTGATGAAGGATCTGGCGCCTGGTGTGAGCATCCAGAACGGGATTCTGGGCCCGGTGCCGCAGCTGAGCGCATCCCAGCGCAACGTCAGCGGCGCAGCCGACGTCGGCGGGGTCCGTATGGCCGACAGCGGCTATCTCGACAATTCAGCGGTCGCCTTTCTTGTGCGCGACATCCAGGAATCCCAAGGCACGGCCTCGCCGTTCAACATCACGTTGTGGATGCAATCCAATGAGGCCGCCGATCCGGTGACCGGCCTCAACAAACGTGTACGGATCGCAGCCGATGCGTCAAGCCTCAGCACTTTTGGTTTGCCCTCAGAGGTGCCGCAGATCTTTGGACAATCGGAAGGAGACGGCAGCCTCGATGGCGATCGCATCATCCAGGCGCTGTCCCCACCGGGACTCCCGATTTACGTACCTGCCGCGACGATCTTCGATCCGTCAGCCTGGTACGGAAAGACCAAAGCAGACTGGAGCTACAGCAAGGACAACATCAACCTGTCCTATTTCAACCTTGACGTCACCACAGTTGACAACAAAACCTTTGGCATCAAGGCGGGCCAGAGTGGCAAACTCCACATCTTCAATGCCGTCAATCCAGAATCTTTTGCAGCCCCGCTGAACTTCGGCTACCTGAACGAATACGACCAGAATTACAGCGTGATTCGCGACGCCATTGCCAATGGGGGTGGATTCAATGTGCTCAAGGACGCCCTTGGCATCACCGTCTGAGCCAGGCGTCCGGCAACGCAGCCAGCCACAAAAAAGCCCGGCAGTGGCCGGGCTTCGAAATCTGCTGACGGACTGCGACTGGCTTCCTTGACGGGCGGACGACCGCTGAGCCATGCAGCCTACGGGCTGATCAGACCTTGCGGCTGTAGAACTCAACCACAAGGAGTTCGTTGATCTCAAGAGCCACCCACTCACGCTCGCACTTGCTGATGACCTTGGCGACTTGCTTGGCCTTGTCGAGCTCCAGGTGCGGGGGAATGTTGGCCAGACCGGGGAACTCCAGGTTGCCTTCGGCGAGCTTCTTGCTCTGCTTGCGTTCGCGGATGGCTACCACGTCGCCGGCCTTGCACTGGTAGCTGGCGATGTCGACGACACGGCCGTTGACGGTCACATGGCCGTGGTTCACCAGCTGGCGGGCACCGGGCACGGTGGGGCCAAAGCCAAGGCGGAAACAGATGTTGTCGAGGCGGTTCTCGAGCAGCTTGAGCAGGTTGGTTCCGGTGGAACCCTCCTGGGCACGGGCTTTCTTGACGTAGCGCACCAGCTGACGTTCAGAAATGCCGTAGTTGAAGCGAAGCTTCTGCTTCTCTTCGAGGCGGATGGCGTATTCGGAGCGCTTGCGACGGGCTTGGCCGTGCTGACCGGGGGGATAGGACCGCTTTGCGGCCTTCCGGGTGAGACCAGGGAGATCTCCCAAGCGCCGCGTGATCCTCAGGCGAGGGCCGCGGTAGCGAGACATGAAATCGGCAGTTGAAGGGACAACGGCGCCAGGGCCCAGGCATGCTGGGGGAAACCCCGACGGCCTGGAGCTTTGCAGCGCCAACGTTCGATCCTATCGGGTGACCCCCTGGGCGCCCTGATGCTGGCCCTGATCGGCCTGTACCGGCAGTGGATCTCGCCGTTGCTGGGGCCGCGCTGCCGCTTCATTCCGAGCTGCAGCGCCTATGGGATGGAGGCCATCAGCCGCCACGGGGCCCTGCGCGGCGGCTGGCTGACCCTCAAACGTCTGCTGCGCTGCCACCCGTGGACCCCGTGCGGCTGCGATCCGGTGCCTGATTGATGGAGCTGCTGCTCTACAGCCGTCAGGGCTGCTGCCTCTGCGCCGGCCTCGAAGACAGGCTGCGTGCCCTCGAGCCCCCGCCGTTGCTCACCGTGATCGATGTCGATGGTGACGAAACGCTGCAGGCGCGCTATGGCCTTGCGGTGCCGCTGCTGGCGCTGAGCCGCCCGGGTGGCAGCCCGCAGGTGCTGCCGCGGGTCTCGCCACGCTTGTCGGGAGACGGTCTGGCCCGGTGGCTGCAGCAGCAGCTCGCAGACGCCGACCTCGCTTAGAAAGGGCGCCTGCAACCCTCCGCTGATGGCTGAGCTGCTTCATTCGCTGCTACATCAGGTGGGTCTGGCGCCCAACGACCAGCTGGCGAACACGGCGGTCACCAGCATCAGTTGCGATTCGCGCCGGCAGGGCCGCGGCAGTCTGTTCATCGGCATTGAAGGAACGCGCGTTGATGGCGGCATCCATTGGCGCGAGGCCCTCGCCGGCGGTGCCTGCGCAGCCTTGATCAGCGAAGCCGCAGCAGCAGCAGCGCCCCCCGAGCCTGAGGATCCCGTCATCGTGATCGGCTCGCCGATGGCCCGCTGGGCCGGAGATCTGGCCGCGGCGTTCTGGCAGCAGCCCAGCCAACGCATGGCCCTGATCGGGGTCACCGGCACCAACGGCAAGACCACCACCACGCACCTGATCGAACACCTGAGCGCGGCCTGCGGGCATCAGCCGGCCCTGTTCGGCACCCTGGTGAACCGCTGGCCCGGCCACAGCGTCACCGCCCAGCACACCACAGCCTTTGCCGACGTGCTGCAGGCCCAACTGGCCCAGGCGGTCGAGGCCGGAGCCCAGATCGGCGCCATGGAGGTGAGCTCCCATGCCCTCGACCAGCAGCGGGTGGCAGGCACCCGCTTCAGCGGTGCGGTGTTCACCAACCTCACCCAGGACCACCTCGACTACCACCCCTCGATGGAGGCCTACTTCGAGGCCAAGGCCAGGCTGTTTGCCGAGCCGCTGCTCAAGCAGGGACTCCCCACCGCCGTGGTGAACGTCGATGACCCCTGGGGCGCCCGGCTGGCCCGGCAACTGGGCGCCGGCTGCTGGCGCAGCGCTCTGGAAGACGGCCGCGACGCCGAGCTGCGCATGGAGGCGCTCACCTTTCACCCCGCCGGGGTGCACGGCACTCTGGTGACCCCCATGGGCAGCGCGGCCTTCAGCTCACCGCTGCTGGGACGCTTCAACCTGATGAACCAACTGCAGGCCGTGGGGGCCCTGTTGCAGCAGGGTCTGCCCCTGGCCACCCTCGCCGCTGGCCTGGCCAGTTTTCGCGGCGTGCCGGGCCGCATGGAGCGGGTGCTGGTGGCAAGCCAGCACCCCCTGCCGGCGGTGTTGGTCGACTACGCCCACACCCCCGACGGTCTGAACAATGCCCTGGCCGCGAGCCGACCGTTTGCCACGGGCCAGCTGATCTGCGTGTTTGGCTGCGGTGGCGACCGCGATCGCAGCAAACGGCCCCAGATGGGGGCGATCGCCGCACGGCTGGCCGATCAGGTGGTGGTCACCTCCGACAACCCTCGCAGCGAAGACCCCCAGCAGATTCTTGACGACGTGGTGGCGGGCATCCCCGCCGGCACCAGGTTGGCGGTCGAAGCCGATCGCGCCCGCGCGATTGCGGCCGCCATTGCCGCTGCCGCACCGAGCGATCTGGTGCTGATCGCCGGCAAGGGCCATGAGGACTACCAGATCCTGGGCAGCACCAAGGTTCACTTCGACGACCGCGAAGAAGCCGAAAAAGCGCTGCGGGCGCGGCTGATCTGAGCAGGGCCGCCGCGCCCGGGGGTCACAGCGCCGCCAGGGCCGCGAGCAGCTGGTCGATTTCGGCGTCGGTGGTGGTGATGTGAATGCAGGCCCGCAGGCAATCAGGCTGGTCGAGACGCCGGATCCAGATGCCGGCTCGCCCCAGGGTCTCGACCACGTCGGCGGTGTTGCGGGGCTGGCCGGTTGCGTCGCTCAGGGTGAAACTGACGAGGCCTGCCGGCGGTGGCTCCGCCAGCAGCGTCCGGGCACCATCGAGACGCTGCAGGCCTTGCCAGAGTCGTGCACTACCCCGACAGATGATCTGCAGGCGCTGCGCAGGGGTGCCCTGGCCTGCCAGAAGCTCAAGCGACGTCGCCAGCCCACTGGCCAGGGGGACGCAACTGGTGGCCACCTCAAAACGCCGCGCATCCTGATGAAACAGGCTGGACGCAGACGCCTCATGCCGCAGGCTGCGCCAACCGATCACGGTGGGCCGGGCCTGCTCGAGCAAGCGCTCGGAGAGCGCCACCCCACCCAGCCCCTCTGGTCCGCAGCACCATTTGTGACCGGTGAAGGCATAGATGTCGGCGTGGGGAGCGTCAGCATCCACTGCGATCGAACCCAGCGACTGCGCCGCATCGACCAGCAACCAGGGCTGCCTGGGGTGCTGTTGCAACCGCTCGGCCACGGCAGCGATCGGCATGAGCGCGCCGCTGTTCCAGAGGAGATGCGACACCACCACGAGGCGAGTGCGGGGGGTCAGATGCTGGTCGAGCTGCTCCAGCACGGCCCCCGCGAGCTCACCCTGGGCCGTTGCCATGCAGAGCTCGAGCAGCGGCAGCGTGGCCACGTTGAGCCCCTCACGGCGTGCGAGCTCGTGACAGGCAGCCACAACCCCGGGGTGCTCGCAGTCGCTGATCAACAGCGCATCGCCCGGCTCCCAGGGCAGGCCCCACAGGGGCAACACACATCCGGCACTCACGTTCTCGGTGAGGGCGAGCCGGTGGGGTCCCACACCACACAACCCGGCGAGTGACTGGCGCACCCGGGCCGTCTGCTCGGCAAGAAAGGGCCACACCGTGGTGGTGAAGGGCCCCAACTGCTGAATGGCCTGCCAGCTGGCCGTCATCGCCTCGAGCGACGGGGTGGGCAAGGGCCCCTGGCCGCCGTAGTTGAAGTAGGTCTTGCCCGCCAGAGCTGGGCAGAACTCACGCATCACACGTCATAGGAGAAGAAGTATCCATCCTCCCAAAACAACAACGCGAACATGCACGAATTGCAAAACACGACGCGAATGCACCTGAACAGATCGAATTTCACATCAAAGCAAACTCACGTGCTTGCTGCTCCGATCAAGTCGGGTTAACGATGGTGATGATGACTCGCCCTCACAGCATGACCGCTTCTGTTCCGATTCAAAAGAAATGCTTAGCCGAAGCCTTCGGCACCTTCTGGCTCGTGCTGGGAGGGTGTGGCAGCGCAGCCATCGCTGCCAATTTCCCCTATCTGACCGGCGCTGACATTGCTCCAGGAAATCCCTTTGGACTGGGTTTTCTAGGGGTTTCACTCGCCTTTGGCCTGACGGTGGTCACGATGGCCTATGCCATCGGTCACATTTCCGGTTGCCACCTCAACCCAGCTGTGAGCTTTGGGCTATGGGCCAGCGGTCGCATGAAAGGGTCTGAACTGTTGCCTTACATCGTGGCGCAGGTCGTTGGCGGTGTTCTGGCGGGCGGTCTGATCAAGGCGGTGGTCGCCGGCGGCCCTGCATTCAGCCTGGTGATGTCAGGCAGCAACCCCCTCGCCACCAATGGCTGGGGGGCCCATTCGCCTGGCGGCTATGGGTTCTGGGCGGCGCTGCTGATTGAAGTGGTCCTCAGCTTTTTCTTTCTGCTGGTGATCATCGGGGCCACCGACAGGCTTGCCGCGGCAGGTTTTGCGGGTCTGGCCATCGGTCTGACGCTGGCATTGATCCACATGATCAGCATCCCGATCACCAACACCTCGGTGAACCCAGCCCGCAGCACTGGGGTGGCACTGTGGGTGGGTGGCGATGCCGTGGGCCAGCTCTGGCTGTTCTGGGTGGCCCCGATTGTTGGTGCCCTGCTGGCAGGCTGGTTCTATCGCCAGCAGCTCAGTGATCAGACCAGCTGAGGCTTCGCCCCCTGCAGCCGGGCCCCCTCCAGGCGGGCCCCCTGCAGCTGCGCGCCGCCAAGATCGGCCTGTTCCAGATTGGCGCCGCGCAAATCGGCGCCACACAGATCAACATCACGCAGGTTGGCGCTCTGCAGATCACATTGGTAGAGATTCGCATCCCGCAGGCTCGCCCCTGCCAGATTCACGCCCTGCAAACGGGCACCGGGCAGGGCAATCTCATCGAGCACAAGCCCGGAGAAGTCTTGACCATCGAGCCAGATGCCTGCGGCAGCGAGCCGCTCGATGGCGTCATTGCGCGCAAAGCTGAAGCGCACTCCGGCCTGGCGGCAATTCAGGATCAGCTCCATGGCATCGATGTGGTCGCGTTGACGCCGACGTCCGGCTTCGAGCACAAACAGAACACTCGCCGTGACGATGCTCAGGGCCTCGAGGTTGGCGACGCTGACAACGCCCCCGGCATCGTGAAGCCAGCACCGGGGATCCATGCTGTTCTGACGGCATTGCTCCCAACGGTTGACCAGCGCCAACAGCAGCAGCGCCGTCGCCAGGGCCAGCAACAGCCGCAGGGCAAAGATCCGCTCCAGCCTGCGCACAAGTGGATTGCGACGCATGGAGCGACGGCGATCAACCCAACGGTTCGTCGTGAGATGCGTCCTGACCTTGGTGGAGCCGGTGTCCATCTCAGACCTCAGGGTTGAATCGGCGCGCTTCGCGCAACAGCTCCGATGGCCTCAGGCCGAAAGAAGCCCGGAAATCGCGACTGAAGACCGATGTCGAACTGAACCCATAACGCGCAGCGATCATGGCGATGGTCTCGCCTGGTTCAGCAGCCAGAAGATCCCGACGCACCCGTTCGAGGCGTTGCTGACGGATCCACTGGATCGGCCCGCAACCAAAGCGCTGCTGAAACGCCAACTGAAGGTTGCGGCGGGAATAGCCGCTGATCGTCTCCAGCTGGGTCAGGTTGATCGGCGACTGCAGATGGACATCGATCCACTGCAACAACTCATCGAACAACTGAGTACGGCCACTGGCAGTCCCCGAGTCAGCCGCGAGCAGCTTGCGCAAACGTGGGCTGAGGATCAAAGCCAGCGTTCGATAAATCAGATCATCAACCTGCAGGTGCTGCAACAGCTTGCTATCACGCAAGTCCTGGTGATCCAACATACGGAAGGCGCGACAGAGCACCTGCAGCAATTCACCGACTTCTCGAGAGCGGGGTTGAATGGCACGCATCACTTCGAGATCCGAGGCAAAACGGCGCTCCGAAACACCCAAACCGACCATCGCCGCAGCAGTCTGGCGCAAGCGGTTCAAATCAAGATCAAAGACCACTCCATTGAAGTAGTGATCGATCAGGTAATTGTAATTGTCACTCGGTGCAAAAAATAACGGGCAACCCGTATCAACTCGATACTCTTTTATGCCATCACCATAAGTCACGGCACCACTGAACAACAGATTGACTGAACCGATACCCTCACGGGCACCGATGGTCCCCATGATCGGCGTGGTGAAGCCGCACGAGAGCAACAGCTGTCCAGCTTGAGTTGTGCTGGTGCGATGCAGAAATTCAGCCTCAAAACCAGGACGAGCGCCAAAATCAAGCAGCGAATAATGCTGCGCCAGACGATCGGCAAGAACCTGTGGATCACGGTCCACATGGGCCACGCCATCGTGAAAAATCAACTGCTGCCTGGCTGCAATGTCGGGATCGAGGCACTGGCCAGAACCCATGGCATGACTCTGAACCGGTCAGGCCATGCTAGTGAGAGACAAGACACCGGACAACAGCTGTTCTGAATCGAGTGACAGAGCTCAACACAGGCAAGGTATCAAGCTCACGAGACAGCACGTCAGAGGCCAGCAAGCAGCGAAAGTCAGCGTATTTTGCACACTTTTGCGTCTTTGTGCGAACAGCTCACAGGCAGGGGATGTTGTGAATCTGGGGCTGCGTTCTTAGGGTTCGGCGAGACACGGCGTGATCACGGAAGTGAGAAACCAACCACCGGATCAGCCATCCACCAGGAATCTCACCAATGAACTGGCGCGACAACGCAACCGCGATGCGGCCGAGCGAACCTTGATGGCCTGGATCCGCACCTGCCTGTCGCTGATCAGTTTCGGATTCGGTCTTGACAAAATCGTTGGGGCCATCGATCGGGTGAGTGGCAGTACAGGTCCGCGACCCGGCGTGGTCGCCGTTGCCCTGGCGTTCGTGATCACCGGAATCGTGGCGATGGCGGCAGCCACGCTGCAACACCTCAGGGAACTGAGACGGCTGCAACGGTACGACTACGTCTATGCGCAGGGGCCACGGCTGGCCGCAGTGACCGCCACGTTGTTGACGTTGATTGGTGTGCTGGCGATGTCGATTCTGCTCACGGGCCTGCTGCGATGACGACAGCCGCGACCATGCTTGTACCGATCACCTTGTTCACGGTGATGCTGGCCTTGGGGATGGGCCTGCCAACCAACGGTTGGCGCGATTGGCGCCGGCATTGGCCGCTGTTCCTGCGGGTCGAAATGCTCACCTGCCTGGTGATTCCACTGGCGGTCTGGCTGCTGTTGTGCGTACCGGCCGCGCACAGGCTGGGCGCGGAAGCGCGGCATGCCATCGCCCTGATGGCGTTATGTCCCAGTGCCCCGTTGATCGTGAGAAAGGCGGGCAAGAGCGGAGGCGATGCGGCGCTGGCGGCGCAGCTTCAGATTGTTGCAGCCCTGATCGCCATCGTCACGGTGCCGTTGCTGGCGCAGGTGGGCCAACACCTGTTTGGTGTGCATGGCTGGGACATCCTGCCGAGGCACGTGGCCCTGCAGGTGGCCCAGATCCAATTGCTGCCGCTGCTTCTGGGGCTGACCCTCCGCCGCCGTGCTCCCGCCCTGAGCGAGCGCCTGCAGGCTCCCCTCGATCGTGTGGCCAATCTGCTGCTGGTGCTGCTGGTGGTCGCCGTGCTGCTGAAGACGGCACCGCTGCTGCTCAGCTTTGCAAAGGCCAACGGCCTGGCCCTGGTGGTGATGGCCCTGTCGGTGACAGGGAGCCAGCTGCTGGGCTGGGTTGCTGCGGGCCCACAGGTGGAGCAGCGCGCGACGGTCGCCCTGGTGACGTCGATGCGCAATCCAGGCCTGGCATTGCTGCTCAGCAACCATCATGCCCCCCAACTGGGGGAGGTGAAACTGGGAATCCTGCTGTATGTGCTCGTGACGGTGGTGCTGTCGATACCCGTGCTGCACTGGCAGCAACGGTGCAACGAATCACGCTGAAGTTGGCACTCTGCGCCACATCAATGTGCGAAGTGCGGTCGAAACGAGGTAGCCAACAGCTGCTGGCATTTTCAGCATCAAGTTGAATTCCTGTGCATCCCGATGCCCAACGGCAAGCCCAACATTCTGATTCTCTGGGGCGATGACATCGGCCAGAGCAATCTGAGCTGCTACAGCCACGGCCTCATGGGGTACCAGACCCCCAACATTGACCGGGTGGCCAAGGAAGGTGCCAAGTTCATCCACTACTACGCAGAGCAGAGTTGCACCGCCGGCCGGGCCGCCTTCATCACCGGTCAGAGCGTGTACCGCTCTGGCTTGAGCAAGGTGGGGCTGCCGGGAGCCGAGCAGGGCTTTCGCGCCGAGGACCCCACCATCGCCGAGCTGCTCAAACCCCAGGGCTACCGCACCGGGCAGTTCGGCAAAAACCACTTCGGCGACCGCGACGAACACCTGCCGACACTGCATGGGTTCGACGAGTTCTTCGGCAACCTTTATCACCTCAATGCCGAAGAAGAGCCCGAACTGCGGGACTACCCCAAGGAAGACGATCCTGACTTCCCCAACTTTCGCAAGCGCTTTGCCCCCCGCGGCGTGCTCCATTGCTGGGCCAATGGCGACGGCACCCAGCGCATTGAGAGCACCGGTCCTCTCACCCGCAAGCGAATGGAGAGCGCCGATCACGAATTCATGATCGAAGCCAAGCGCTTCATCAGAGATGCAGTGGCCTCAGGCGAGCCGTTCTTCGTGTGGTTCAACACCACCCATATGCACTTTCGCACCTACGCGCGGCCTCAGGATGTGGGCCGCAGCGGCCGCTGGCAGTCTGAGTACCACGACGTGATGATCTATCACGACGAATGCATCGGAGAGATGCTCGACCTGCTCGATGAGCTTGGCGTCACTGACGACACGATCGTGATGTACAGCACCGACAACGGGCCCCACATGAACAGCTGGCCCGATGCCGGCATGACCCCCTTCCGCAGCGAGAAAAACACCAACTGGGAAGGGGCCTACCGCGTGCCGGCCCTGGTGCGCTGGCCGGGTCGGATCCCAGCCGGCACCAATATCACCGGCATCTGCAGCCACCTCGACTGGCTGCCGACGCTGCTGGCCGCCGCCGGTGAACCCGAGATCAAACAGAAACTGCTGGACGGCTACCAGGCGGGCAACAAGACGTTCCGCATCCACCTCGACGGCCACAACATGCTCGACTACTGGACGGGACAAACCGACCGCAGCCCTCGCACCGCGTTCTTCTACTTTTCGGATGACGGCGATCTGGTGGGACTGCGCTACGACAACTGGAAGTTTGTGTTCCGCGAGCAGCGGGCCACAGGCACCTGCCAGATCTGGGCCGAGCCCTTTGTGGAGCTGCGGGTGCCCAAGATCTTCAACCTGCTCACCGACCCCTACGAACGCGCCGACATCACCTCCAACACCTACTGGGACTGGATGTTCGACCACGTCTTTCTGATCGTGCCGGCCCAGGCCTTTGTGGGGGAGTTTCTGAGGACCTTCATCGACTACCCCCCGCGCCAGAAGGCGGCAAGCTTTTCACTGGAGCGCGTGATGGAGAAACTGGAGCAAGCCGCCAGCGGCGCCTCCTGAACACCCTGGATCAACCGAACGCCGGTGAGCAATGCCCAGTTCAGCAAATTTGTCAAAACCACCGGCCATGTCACCGTGACTGAACGCCACGCCGGCGCAGCTGCCGCCGGCGTCGATCGTGTTTGCGCCGCCAACCGGTCTGCCGGGGAGCGAGAACCACGACCGCTGGTGGCAGTCCATCGCCGATTCCAATTGGCGCCATCCTGAGGGTCCGCTCAGCTCGATCAAGAACCGTGCGCAGCATCCGGTGGTGCATCTTGCCGATGCCGATGCCGATGCCCAGGCCTATGCCAGCTGGGCCGGCAAGCAGCTCCCCCTAGAAAAGGAGTGGGACCGGGCCGCCTGGGGCGGACGAGAAGGATACGAGTTTGCCTGGGGGGATGCGCTGCACCCCGGCGGGATCCCTGTCGCCAACGGCTATGGCCTGTTCGACCTGAGCGGCAACGTCCGGGAGTGCACCTGCAGCTTGTACGGGCCCCACGGCTGAAGCAACACCGAGGCCTCGAGCATTGATCAGGGATCTCAGCACGGATGGCCCAGGGCGTGGACGCCTCCGCGGGCCATCTCGGGTTTCGCTGCGTGGTGCGGCCCAGCGATCAAGCCGCGCCGTAGGCCACCTGGCAAGCCGCATTGACCAGCTCGGCCTCGGCAGCGCTGGTTGGCACGTTGCCGCCGAGGGTGCCCGCCTGACAATCGGCCGTGAGCTGGTAGCTGGAGCCATTGTCAGTCACCACAAAGCTGACACCATTGCTGCCGCTGGGTTGCACGGTGCCGTACTGCAACTGCAGGTCGGTCTCCGGAACAACGATGTAAGTGACCTGGTTCTGCACCGCCGCGTTGACCGCGGCGTTGATCACCGATGCTGTTGCCAGGGTGGTGATGCCCCAGGCCGCAGCCCTCGCTCCCCACCAGCCCCACGCCGGGGTGGCCCAACCGCCGTACCAGCCATAGCTCCAGGGTCGTGCTGCGGCCCAACCGGGCCTGGCCCAACCGGGGTAGAGGTTGACGTTGTTGAGAGTGACGTTGCGGCCCCAGTTGCGCGAGATGTTGCGGTTGACATCGCGGTTGACGTTGCGGTTGACGTTGCGATTCAGGCCATTGCCGTTGAAGGCAGCACCGCTGCGCTCATGCCTACGCGGCACCTCACGGTTCAGCGAGGGTTGAGCACGGTCGCTTGGAACCCGTGAACTCCAGCCACCTGAGGGCCTGCTGGAGCCGCGGTTGAAGCCACTGCCGGCAGCAGACAGTCCGGTGCTGGCACGGCCGCCACCAGCGCCAGAAAAACCGCCGCCGCCCATACGGCCACCGCCACCGCCACCGCCACGGGCGCCACCGCCGCGCGCCAGCAAGACCGCAGACGCCGGGGACCCCACCTCCACAGCAATCGCCGCAGCAGGCAGGTTCAGGCAGGCCAGCAGCACTGCAGCCGATAGACACCTGAGATGGGTCATTGCAGCTTCAGCGCACAGCCGTCGTCGTAGCAGCTGGCATTGATGCGGCCATCGGCGCCGAAATGCACCTTGACTAGATCACGCCCGGCCATGGCCGCCGGGTTCTGTTGCAGCACGCTGTTGAGGTAATTGGGATTGACCACACACAGATCGCGCCCGTTGAAGCAGACCGTGTTGCTCGAAAACCGTGCCGCTGCGATAGTCAGGCTTCTCCACTGCCCGCCGGCGCTGTCCCAGAGCTCCATGCGCAGCGGGGTGTCGCTGATGCGAACCGTGGTGTTGCGCTGGCCGATCGCATGGCGATACAACGTCGCATTGGCTTCGTTGACCGCTTCCACCTTGCAGGGCACAGGCACAGCAGCCCGCAGCGAACAACGGGTCTCAAGGGTGTAGAGAACTTCAGCGCGAGCCGCTTGAGGCGCGCCCAGCACAGCAAGGGCGGTCACCGTAAGCGCACCACAGCACCACGGCAGGGAACAACGTCGCAACATCAACCTTCAGGCCTGACGAGATGACAACTCCAGGCTGAACATGGAGTTCGTCACCGTCAACTGAACAGCCAGATTTTTGCGACGTACATCACTCGTAATGATGCAGATTCGGCGCAAACAGCAAACATTTGCGCCAACAGACGATGCCTGGGTGGCCCGTTCGCAGCAAACGTCAGACCGTCAGAGCACCTGACCCACCATCACCGCCGCCACCGCTGAAAACAGGGTGATGCCAAGTGCCGTGAGCGGGTTCTGGCCCTGGGCCACGGCAATCGAGGTGACGATGCCGGCGCCCACACAGGCCACGGCCAGCTGGGTGGTCAGTTCAGAGCGCGACTGGGGGCTGGGCAGCACGGCAGGTTTTCAGTTGCAGCGACGCTATGGGAGCTGCACAGAAAGATCACAGCCGTCAGCCTGAGTTGTTACCTGGTTTCGAAGTTCTTCACAGTGCCGTTACAGAGACGAAGCCGGGCGGGCCCGTCCCGTGCTTGCCCACACCTTCAGCTGCTCAAGTTGTTCACGGGCCGTGCGCGAGAGCGGCACCACCTGACTGGCCGCCGCAATCAGATCGGCCTCAGCAAACTCACGTTGTTCGGCGAAGGCCAGGTGCATGGCCTCGATGACCGTCTGTTCGAGCTCGGCACCCGAGAACCCCTCGGTGCGGTCCACCAGAACCTGCAGCGGCAGGCTGTGCTGCGGCCTGCGGCGGCGCACCTGCAGATCCAGAATCGCGGCGCGTTCGGCAGCGCTGGGCAGGTCGAGCAGAAAGATCTCATCAAAGCGCCCCTTGCGCAGCAGCTCGGGCGGCAGGGACTCAACGCCGTTGGCGGTGGCCACCACAAACACGGCACTGGTCTTTTCAGCCATCCAGGTGAGCACGGTGGCCAGCACCCGCTGACTGGTGCCGCCATCGCTGCGGGAGCTGCCGCCGAAGCCCTTGTCGATCTCGTCGATCCACAGCACGCAGGGGGCCATGGCCTCGGCCCGCTGGATCATCTCGCGGGTGCGGGCCTCGCTGGCCCCCACGAGGCCCGCGAACAGGCGACCCACATCAAGACGCAGCAGCGGCATGCCCCAGGTGTGGGCGATCGCCTTGGCCGTGAGCGACTTGCCCGTGCCCTGGGGGCCCACCAGCAGCACCCCGCGCGGCAGGGGCAGGCCATAGGCCTGGGCCTCCTCGCTGAACGCCATATGGCGCTGGGCGAGCCAGTGCTTGAGCGCCTCCAGACCACCGATGTCGGCGGTCGTGGCGACGCTGGGGCAGTACTCGAGCAGGGCGCTGCGGGCGATCACCTGGCGCTTCTCTTCGAGCACCTCGGCCAGGTCGGCCTCCCCCAGGGCGCCACGCTGGGCCAGGGCACGGGCGGCGATCTGGCGCACCCGTTGCTCACTGAGCCCGTGACAGGCCGCGGTGAGCTGCTCGAGCACGGGCGGCTCGAGCGATTGCCCCGTTGCGGCGGCGATGCTGCGCAGCAGCCGACTGATCTCGGCCGGTTCGGGCAGGGGCAGGTCGAGCACGGTGATGCAATCGTCGAGCTCGAGCGGCAGCTGCCACTCGGGCGCCGTGATCACCAGCGTGCGGGGCACCTGGCGCAGGCTCACCGCCAGATTGCGCAAGCGGCGGCAGATGCCGGCGTCGTCGCAGTAGCGATGGAAATCGCGCAGCAGCAAGATGGCGCCACTGTCGGCCGGCAGGGTGTCAAAGGCGGCCAGAGCCGCCATGGGGTTGCGGGCCGCTTCTCCGGTTCGGTTGGGGGCGCCGGCAAGGCCCTCAATGAAATCCCAGCGCAGCAGGGTGCGCCCCCCCAGGCGCTGGGCCGCCTGCTGCAGCAACGCCTCGATGCGCTCCTCTTCAAAACTGCGGATCCAGAGGATCGGCGTGCGGGCGCGGATCAACAGATCGAGCTGATCACTCCAGGCCTGAGTCATGGCGGCAAACGGCTAGGGCTGGAGCCTGCGGAGGGCGGCCCAGCGCGGATCAAGCGCTGGGTCTTCAGTGCCCCAGCAGGCCGGCCCGGCACAGCCTGGCCCGCAGCGGCAGACCAGGGGCTGCTGCAGGCTCAGCTGTTCATAGAGCCATTGTTCAGGATCAAAGCTGCCGGCCGGGTCGAGCTGCTCGCTGATGCCTTCGGCATCAAAGGCCAGGGCTTCTTCGAGGTCGCCGCTGGCCGTGCCCAGGGCGATCCGCTCACTGGCCCGGGCCTCGAGCTGGTGCTCATAGGGCTGCAGACAACGATCGCAGCGCAACTGCACCGTCGTGGTGGCCTCACCCTCGACCCGCAGCAACGGGCCTTCGGCGACCGCCCGAATGGAACCGCGGACCGGCGTGAGCGTGGCCAGCTGGTCGAGGTGCTGGTCGACCTGCCAGTGGTAGCCATCAGGCTGGGCCAGCAGATCCTGAATGGCGAGGGGGCAGAGCGGGTGACGTTGATCGGCCATGGCTCTCAGAGCTGGCTCACTTCTTACCCTTGGGCTCAAAGGGCAGGCGCTCGCCACTGGCGGAAGGGCCTCCCGCCGTGGCCAGTTTCTGCTGGGCCAGCTGCTGATCAAGAATCTGCTGCAGGTTCTCGGGCAGTGCCTCTCGCCCCAGCAGGAAGGTCTGCAGCGCCTGGAAGATATTGGCCACCACCATGTAGAGCAAGACGCCGGCCGGCAGGGGGAAGAACAGGAACATGCCGGTGATCATCACGGGCGTGATCTTGTTGGCGGTCGACTGCTGCGGATTGGGGGGCATGCCCATGCCCGAGAGGATCTGGCTGACAAACAGGCTGGCGCCGAACCCGGCCACCAGGATCGCGATGTCCCAGTTGACCTGGCCATCGGTCATGAACCCGACCTGGCCCAGGGCTTTGATGAACAGGAAGCCGCTGCGAGCAGCCAGCCCCGGGATCTTGGCTTCCACGGTGGCATCACCGGGTGCCAGGGCCTTGATCGTGCCGTTGGCATCAACGCTGACCACACCCTCGCCCTTGGTGATGCTCCAGCTGGGGCTGAAGGCGTCGCCGTTGTCGATGCCCTTGAGCACCGAGGCAAAGCTGTCACCGTCCTTGGTGTGGAGGTTGACGCTGGCCGTTTCGCCGACGCCGAGCTTGGTGCCTCCCTCGAGGCTGGCGATCACCGGCACATGGTTGGTCTCGGTGATGAAGATCGAATGGCTGGGGCTGTTGAACGGCTTGGGCTCGACCGCCGCGATCTGATCGGCGGGGAGCACCTTGAGATTGAGCGTGTAAGGAACGTCGGCAAACGGTGATCCCCGCAGGGTGGCAAACAGGGCGAACAGGATCGGCATCTGCACCACCAGGGGCAGGCAGCCGGCCAGCGGGCTGCCGAACTCCTTCATGAGGTTGCCCAGTTCCTCCTGCTGCTTCTGGGGGTTGTTGGCGTACTTGCTCTTGATCTCGGCCTGGCGCTTCTGCATCACCGGCTGGGCGATCCGCATGCGACGGGCATTGCGGATCGAACCGGCGCTGAGCGGGAACAGCGCCAGCCGGATCACCACCGTGAGGGCGATGATCGCCAGCCCGTAGCTGGGCACCAATCCATAAAAGAAATCAAGGATGGGCAGCAGCAGGTTGTCGGAGATGTAGCCGATCACGGCAGGTGCGAAGCGCAGGGGTGGATGTGGGGTCAGTGTGACCGATCAGGGCGGCGGACTTGCCGCAGCCGGCTCAGGCCGCCATGCCCTTGGGTGCCGCGGCCTTGGCCTGGCAACGCTCATTGATGTAGGCCTCGATCTCGCGGAACCGTGGCATGGAACGCATTTCGAGGCGAGCGCCATCGCTGAGCACCAACACCATGTCACCCCAGGCACCAAAGCCGCGGGGCACACAGCGCACCTCGCGCACCTGGCTGTAGACCACCTGGGTGCGGTCGCGGCCCATCCAGCCGCCGTTGACCTCAATGCGACGACTGGTGATGCGGAAGCGCAGCCAGAGGGCGCGCACGATCGCACCCACCGCAAACGGAATGCCGATCAGGCTCAGGCCCAGCAGCAGGTTGAAGATCAGATCCCCGCGGGCTGGCCCGCCCTCGTACATGACGGTTTCCTCCAATCTGGGGATGGCGCCGGTGGGTTGCTGACTCATGACGTGAGGCCTGCCTTGCCGAGGAGATGGCGGCATTCTCCCAGCAAACGGTCCAGTTCCCAGTCGGCGCTGCCGGGTTTGAGGCTGATCAGCAACCAGGGGCCCGGGCCCTCGGCGCAGGCCTGCTGCGGCAGCTCGCGGCGCAATGCCTCGTGAAGCTGGCGACGCAGGCGGTTCCGACGAACAGCGCGCTTGTGGACCTTGTTGCTGATCACGACCCCACAGCGCCAGGGACTGGTGGGCGCGTCGCCGGGCGTGGTCGGTGCAACACCTGGTGACGTGTCTGCCCCCAGAAGGGCCGGGTCGTGCGGCATCCAACGCAACACCATGGCCGTGCCATGAACGCTCTGGCCGCGGCGGTAGAGGGCATCAAACACGCGCTGCCCCTTCAGCCGATGGCGTTGAGGCAGGGCCAAGGCGATCAGACAGCCAGACGGGCGCGACCACGGCGGCGACGGGACTTGATCACCCGGCGTCCGGTGTGGCTGCGCATGCGAACACGGAAGCCAGAGACCCGCTTGCGCTTACGGCTGGTTCCTTCAAGGGTGCGCTTGGTCATCGGTGTGTCTGCTGACTCTGCCAGCCGGTCATCTTACAGGCAGGGGTGAATCAGTTCCCCGACGGACTGATCTCGATCAGCCAGCTGCCCAGATAGCCGGCCACAGGCACATCGCCGGGGGCCTGGGCCAGGGCATTGAACTGAAACATGCCCACATTGAACGGATTGAACACGATCATGTAGACGCCGATCGTTCCTTTGTCGGACACCGGGGTGTCAGGGAAGATCTCGATCGCCCGTCCATCGGGCGCCATGGTCACGGTCGCCGGGATCTGCTCGGTGCATTGGGTGCGCGAGAGCATGCCCCCCTCGGACATCTTGCAGAGCTTGATGTACTTGGGATCGATCGTGCCGTCGAAGTAATCAGGGATCGTCACGCTGAGCTTGAGAATCGCCGTCTTGCGATCCTTGGGTCTCAGGATCAGGTAGTACTCGGAGCGCTTGAGGCGCCCGCTGTCGGTCATGAAGTAATAAAGCTTGCGGTAATCGCCTGAGTTATCCCAGCGAAACTCGAGCAGACCGGGTGTGCCCTGGGCGCGCGCCGGTGCCACCTCTGGACCCAGGGGGACCAGGGTGGTGAGCGCAGCGGCACCGAGGCCGGCAGCCAGCGACGCGGTCGCGGCCACCAGCCCCAGTGGGCGGCGGAGACGACCTAAAGCAGAAAAACGGCGCGACATCACGACACACAGGTTTGCCCCCATTCTCGAGGGATGGCAAGCCAGGCTCACGCCGTGGTGGTCGGCCGGCTAGCTGGCGCGGTCGGGCCGCAGACCGGCGGCCTCCCGCAGATACGGATGCTGCGGCACCTGGTCAGCAGCCAGCCAGGCATGGGCCAACAGCCTGATGCAGCGGGGCAGATCCCCCTGAACGGCCATCTGCTGACAATCGAGCAGGGCCACCGCGTCCCAGCCGGGCAGACGACGGGCGATGGCGGCGGGAAAGCAGGCATCGAGGTCGGCCGTCACCGAAAAGGTGACCGACAGCAACTGCCCGGCGCTGAGGCCGTTGCGCTGCATCAGCGCCTGCACCAGATCGGCGACGGCTTCGGCGATGGCGGCCGTGGTGTTGGCCGATGCCGTGGTGGCCCCCCGCAGGGCCCGCAGCTGAGCGCTCATGGCCGGTACAGCCACAGGGGCTGCCCGCACCAGGCCAGCTCAAGACTGAGGGCCTCCCGCAGGCTGCGCCACTGGGATCGCCCCGGCAGCAGACCGCCAAAACGCTTGGCTGCTCGGCCAAAGGTCACGGGCCGGGTCTTGTCGGGATCGAGGCCGGCCAGCTCGGCGGCCAGACGCCGCGCCGAGTCCTCGTCACCCAACTGGTCAACCAGCCCCAGGGCCTGCGCCTGCTGGCCGGTGAACACCCGGCCATCGGCAAAGCTGCGCACCACATCGGGATCGAGATCACGGCCCTGGGCCACCGCGGCCACGAACTGGCCGTAGCTGGAATCGATCAGGTCTTGCAGCAGCTGCCGTTCGGCGGCGGTGAGGGCGCGGTCGGGCGAAAGGATGTCTTTGTAGAGGCCACTTTTGACCGTCTCGAACTGGATGCCGATGCGCTCCAGCAGGCGCGAGATGTTGTTGCCCCGCAGGATCACACCGATGGAGCCGGTGATCGTGCCGGAGTTGGCCACGATGCGTTCGGCTGCCACACCGATGTAGACCCCGCCCGAGGCCGAGATGTTGCCGAAGCTCGCCACAACGTGGCAGCCCCTGTCGCGCAGTCGCAGGAGGGCGGCGTGGATCTCCTGGCTGTCGCCCACGGTGCCTCCCGGACTGTCGATGCGCAGCAACAGGGCCGGACACTCCCGTTGCTCGATCTGGCGCAGGGCCTTGAGCACCCGCTTGCGGGTGGGGCCAGCGATCGGTCCCTCGATCGCGATGCGCGCGAGGGTTCGCTTGGCTTTGCGGCGCCAGGGCCAGGGCATCAGCACGGTCTGCAACGGCTGGATCTTAAAAAGAGACCGCCAGCGACCTTGTCTGCAGCCGGCCCCACCGCCCCCCGATGACCGAGGTCAAAGCCTGGCCCCTGCTGCGCCCCGTTGCCCTGGTGCTGCCCTTTGCCCTGTGGGGTACCGCGATGGCGGCCATGAAGCCCCTGCTGGCCGGGGGCAGTGTGGCCGTGGTGGCCAGCCTGCGGCTGCTGCCCGCGGCGCTGCTGGTGCTGCTGGCCGCCCAGTTGCTGGGGCGGCCGTTGGCGGTCGACCGGCGTGACTGGGGCTGGCTGGTCCTGTTTGCCCTGATCGATGGCACGGTCTTCCAGGGGCTGCTGGTGCGGGGGCTCGGCCAGACCGGCGCCGGCCTGGGGTCGGTGTTGATCGACTCCCAGCCCCTGCTGGTGGCCCTGCTGGCCCGCGGCCTGTTCGGCGAGGCGATCAACCCGGTGGGTTGGCTGGGCCTGCTGCTGGGGTTGCTGGGCATTCTCTGCCTGGGACTGCCGGCGGGTCTGCTGCAGCAGTGGTGGCTGCAGGGCCCGGCCGTGCTCAACCAGCAGGCGCTCAGCCACGGCGAGAGCTGGATGCTGGGGGCCGCCGCCGCGATGGCCCTGGGCACCGTGTTGTGCCGCTATGCCAGTCGCCACAGCGATCCGGTGGCAGTGACCGGCTGGCACATGCTGCTGGGCGGGGTGCCGCTGCTGGCCCTGGCAGTCGGGGGGGAGGCGCCCCTGATTCCAAATTGGACGGCCGGCGACTGGGGTCTGATGGCCTATGCCTCGCTGCTGGGCAGCGGCTTGGCCTACGGCCTGTTTTTTTGGTTTGCCAGCAGCGGAGACCTCACCGGGTTCACCTCCCTCACCTTTTTGACGCCGGTGTTCGCCCTGATCACCGGTGTGCTGGCCCTGCACGAATCGCTGCTGCCATTGCAGTGGCTGGGGGCCGCCATCGCACTGGTGAGCGTGCTGTTGATCAACCGCCGTCAGGAACTGTGGGAGCCGCCGCGATGAAAATTCTGGTGATCAGCACCCCGGTGGGAGCCCTCGGCAGCGGCCAGGGCGGCGGGGTCGAACGCACCCTCGCCTCGCTGGTGGCCGGCCTGCTGGAGCGGGGCCACGGCGTCACGGTGCTGGCCGCCTGTGGCTCGGCCCTGCCGGCCCGCTGCGGCGCGGCCCGGCTGTGGCTCGAAAGCGGTGTCGACCAGCCCAGCTGGCAGCACCAGAGCCGCCAGAGCCCGGTGCAGATCCCTGCGGGCAGCCTGCTGGCGGCCCTTTGGCAGCGGGCGCTGGCCGAGCAGGACCGCTTCGACGTGCTGCTCAACCTCGGCTACGACTGGCTTCCCCTGTGGCTGACAGCGCACACCGCAACGCCCCTGGCGCACCTGGTGAGCATGGGTTCGGTGAGCGCGGCCATGGATCAGGTGATCGCCCAGGTGGGCCGCAGCCACCCCGGCCATCTGGCCTTCCATACCGCCAGCCAGGCCGCCGACTTTGACCTGCCGCAGCCGCCGGTGCTGCTCGGCAACGGCTTCGACCTCAGCACCTACCGGTTCAACCCCGAGCCGCTGGCGCAGCTGGGCTGGGCGGGCCGCATCGCGCCCGAAAAGGGCCTCGAGGATGCCGCCGCCGCCGCCGCCGCCCTGGGCCTGCCCCTGGTGGTGATGGGTCTGGTGGAGGACACGGCCTATGCCGAGCGGGTGGAGGCCTCGGTGCCGGCCGGCACGCTGCGCTGGCGTGGATTTCTGCCGGCGGCCGAGCTCCAGGCCGAACTGGGACGCTGCCGGGCCCTGCTCAACACCCCCAAGTGGAACGAGGCCTACGGCAACGTGGTGGTGGAGGCCCTGGCCTGCGGCGTGCCGGTGGCCAGCTACGCCCGCGGCGGGCCGGCCGAACTGGTCCAGGACGGCCTCACCGGTGCCCTGGCCCCTGCCGACGACGTGCCGGCGCTGGTGGCAGCCGGCCGCCGGGCCCTGGGGGTTGACCGCCAGGCCTGCCGCCGCTGGGCTGAGACCCATGGCTCCCTGGAGGCCTTCGGCGCCCGGGTCGAGACCTGGCTGCAGGGTCTGCCGGGCGTGCAGCCGCCTGGGCGGCGATAGGGTCCTGCCAACCACGAGCGCGGGCGTGAGGCTGCTGGGTCGCCATCGGCTGGTGCTGCTGTGCCTGGGCTTCGGCCTGGCCCTGTTTGTGTGGCAGCTGGGCAGCAATGGGCTGGTGGATGAGACACCACCACTGTTTGCCGCGTCGGCCCGGGCCATGGCCGACACGGGCGACTGGCTGACCCCCCGGGTCAATGGACTGCCCCGCTACGACAAGCCGCCGCTGGTCTACTGGCTCATGGCTCTGGGCTACCTGCTGCCCGGCCAGGCCCAGTGGGATCCGCTGGGCACCTGGGCCGCCTGCCTGCCCTCGGCCCTGGCCAGCATTGCCGTGATGCTGACCCTGGCGCTCACCCTGGAGCGCTGGCCCCAGCCGGCCGGCCCCGGCACCAGCGGGCGTGGGGTGGCGCTCACGGCGGCCCTGGCGTTTGCCCTCTCTCCCCTCAACCTGTTGTGGGGCCGCATGGCGGTGAGCGACGCGCTGTTCAGCGGCCTGCTCAGCCTCAGCCTGCTGCTGTTCTGGAGAGCCCAGGCAAGGCGTCTGGCCACGGCTACCCCAGGCGTCTGGCGGGGCTGGTGGCACGGCTGGCTGCTGCTGGGGCTGGCGGTCCTGGCCAAAGGACCGGTGGCCCTGGTGCTGGGGCCGCTGACCCTGCTGGTGTTTGCCCTGCTGCAGGGTGAACTGGGCCTGCAGCTGCGGGGGCTGCGGGCCGGCGTGGGGCCGGCCCTGAGCCTGGCCGTGGCGGCTCCCTGGTATGCCGCCGCACTGGTGGTGGAAGGCAAGCCCTTCTGGGACAGCTTTTTCGGCTACCACAACCTGCAACGGTTCAGCTCGGTGGTGAACAACCACCTGCAGCCCTGGTGGTTCTTCGGCCCGATCCTGGTGGCGGCCAGCCTGCCGGTGACCCCGCTGTTGCTGCTCGGTCTGGCACGCGCCCTGCGGCAACCGCCGGCAGCCCCCGCCACATCGCTGGCCCGCTTCGCCGCCTGCTGGCTGCTGGTGGTGCTGGCCTTCTTCACGCTGGCGGCCACCAAACTGCCCAGCTACTGGATCCCGGCCACCCCCGCCGCCGCCGTGCTGATCGCCACCACGGCGGCCCAGCGGCCGGGTCGGCTGGCCTGGGGCCTGACCCTGGCCCTGGCGGCGCTGATGGCGGGCGCGCTGCTGAGCTCACCGCTGTGGTTTGCCGCGGTCAATGACCCCGAACTGCCTGGTCTGGCCCAGCGGATCATGGGCAGCACTCTGCTGATCCATGCAGGTCTGTGGTTTGCCCTGGCCGCCGTGCTGCCCCTGCTGGTGGCCGCGGGCAACCGCCTGCTGGCCGTGCAGCTGCCGCTGGTGGGATTCGCCCTGCTGGCCCTGTTGCCGCTGTGGAGCCTGGGCGACAGCCTGCGGGGGGCCCCGGTGCGCCAGATGGCCGCGGCGGTGGTGCGCCATCGCCGGCCCCAGGAGTCGCTGGCGATGGTGGGCGTGCTTAAACCGTCCCTGCACTACTACAGCCGCCAGGTGGTGCTCTACGAAGGCAACGAGCCCCGCAACCTGGCCAACCTGGCCGAACGCCTGCGGCTCGAGCAGCGGCGCGGCCAGCGGCCCAGCAGCAGCACAAGCCAACCCACCCTGCTGGTGGTGATCGACCAGCGCACGGCAGGCCTGCCCCACTGGCTGGGTCTGCACCCCCAGCTGCTGCAGCGCAGCGGCATCTACCAGCTGTGGCGCCTGCAGCGCCACACGCTCGACCAGCGGGCCGGCCAGCTGGGCCGCTCAGGGATCAGCCCCGACTGGCAGCAGCCCAGGGCCGAACGCTACTGAGCGGGCCCTGCAGGGCCGGCCAGCTGGAGGCGGCGGCAGAAGCCGCAACGGCCCCAACGCCCCATTTCGCCGGCGGGGGCAGGACTGCCGCACTGGGGGCAAACCGCCATGCCGTGCACATCAACCCGGCTGGGATGGCACTGCCAGTCGTGCTGAATCTGATTGCCCGCAGGGGGAGCCGAGGCAGGCGGCTCGGCCTGCTCAAAGCGCAGATCACGCAGCGTGAATCCGGCGGCCCGCAACGCCCCCAGCAGCTGATGCCGGTTGTAGCGCAGGGCCTGCAACCAGGGGCCTGGGGCTGCCCCCACGGTGAGCAGTCCGCCCTGCAGCCGCAGGGGCCGGCAGTGGGGCGCCAGCTGGGGCCCGGCCAGCCTGGGCCAGGCCTGCCAGAGCGCTGCCAGGTGGCCCGTGTGCTGCCAGTTGCGCTGCAGGGTGGTCAGGCAGTCGGACAGGGCCACGGCAGGGTCGGCCGGTTTGGGACCCAGCACCGAGACGCTGCCGATGAGAGTGCCTGTGCTGGTGCCGGTGCGGCTGCGACGGGAGCCGCCGCGGGCGCCGGCCCGGGAGTTGCCCCTGGAGCGACCTGGTTCGGACCGTGGTTGCGGCATGGCCTGGTTGACGAAGCCCACGCGGCAGCACGGTCGCTGAAAGGCTAGCCTCGCCCCACGCCCCCAGAACGCGCCGATGGGCTTCTTCGACCGCCTCAGCCGCCTGCTGCGCGCCAACGCCAATGATCTGATCAGCAGGGCCGAAGACCCGGTCAAGATCCTGGAGCAGTCGGTCGCCGACATGCAGGCCGACCTGGTGAAGCTTCGCCAGGCCGTGGCCGCGGCGATCGCCAGCCAGAAACGCATCGCCAACCAGGCCGAGCAGGCCGAGTCGCAGTCAAGGAGCTGGTACGAGCGGGCTGAGCTGGCCCTCAAGAAAGGTGAGGAGGATCTCGCCCGCGAAGCGTTGTCGCGCCGCAAGACCTACCAGGACTCGGCCACGGCCCTGAACAACCAGCTGCAGAGCCAGGCCGGCCAGGTCGACACCCTCAAGCGCAGCCTGGTGGCCCTTGAGGCCAAGATCGCCGAGGCCAAGACCAAGAAAGACATGCTCAAGGCCCGGGCCCAGGCCGCCCAGGCCCAGGTGCAGCTGCAGAGCGCTGTCGGAGCCCTGGGCACCAACACCTCCATGGCCGCCTTCGAGCGCATGGAAGAGAAGGTGGAGGCCCTGGAGGCCCGCAGCCAGGCCGCGGCCGAGCTCGCCGGGGCCGATCTCGAGAGCCAGTTCCTGGCCCTCGAAGGGGGTAACGACGTCGATGACGAGCTCGCCGCCCTCCGGAACCGCCTCGAGGGCAGCCCCGCGGCAGCCGGGCTCCCTGCGGCCAATGGGCCCGCACCCCAGCTGGAGCCGGTGAAGGTCGCCGAGGTGGACGCCGAACTGGAGGAGCTCAAACGCTCGATCGACAAGCTCTGAGGCCCTGGCGGGGTCGCGGTCGCCGACGCCGGCCTCCATACAATCGCTGCACTGGATCCCCCCTCTGTCGTGGCCGTCTCTGAGTTCACCGATGCCAACTTCGCCGCGGAGGTACTCGACTGCGGCGGCGCGGTGCTGGTCGACGTCTGGGCCAACTGGTGTGGCCCCTGCCGGCTGATGGCCCCGCTCATGGACTGGGCCGCCGGCGACTACGGCGATCGGCTCAAGGTGGGCAAACTCGAGGCCGACGGCAACCCCCAGAGCCGCGACGGCTATCGCATCCAGGGCCTGCCCACCCTGATTCTGTTCAAGGGGGGCCAGGAGGTGGCCCGCCATGAAGGGGCGATGGCCAAACAGCAGCTCAAGGCCTTCCTCGATGCCCACCTCTGAGCGGCTGAGCCGCCGGGTCGCTGCCCTGGGCAGCGGCGTCTTCGCCCGCAACGACCAGCGCAAGTCGCATTACAGCCTGCGTGCCGCCGCCCCAGGCGCGGCCCTGCCGCCCCTGCTGGACCTGTCGCTCGGTTCAACCGACCTGCAACCGCCGGCCGCAGCCCTTGAAGCCATGGCCGCGGCGCTGCCCGACCCGGGCAGCGCCGCCTACTGCATGCATGCCGCGACGGCACCGTTTCGCCGCGCCGTGGCGGGCTGGGCCTCCCGGCGCTTCGGGGTGACGGTGGATCCCGAGCGCGAGGTGCTGCTGCTGGTGGGATCCCAGGAGGGCACCGCCCATCTGCCCCTGGTGGTGCTCAACCCTGGCGACAGGGCCCTGCTGCTGGATCCCTTCTACCCATCGCACCTGGGCGGCCTGCAGCTGGCCTCGGCCGACCCGGTGCTGCTGCCGCTGCGCAGCGAAGAGGGCTGGCGCCCCAACTTTGACGCGCTCGATGCCGCCACCTGGAGCCAGATCCGCCTGATGGTGCTGGGCTTTCCGCACAACCCGACGGCCACCACCGGCGAACAGGCCTGGGTCGACGCTGCGGTGAGCAAGGCCATGGCCCACGGGTGCGTGCTGGCCCATGACAACCCCTACGTGGATCTGGCCCTCGAGGGCGAGGCCCCGGCCCTGCTGCGCAATCCGGCCTGGCGCCAGTGCGGCATCGAGTTCTTTTCGCTGTCGAAGAGCTGGTGCCTGGGGGGCTACCGGCTCGCCTTTGCGATCGGCGCCGAATGGCTGATCACAGGCCTCAGGCAACTCAAGGGGGTGGTTGATTTCAACCAGTCCCTGGCCCTGCAGGCCGGGGCCATTGCAGCCCTGGAGCAGGCCGGCGACTGGCCTGGGCAGCTCTGCGTCACCTACCGCGAACGGCGCGACCGCATGGCGGCAGCGCTCGAAGCGGTGGGCTGGCCGGTGCCACGACCGTCGATGGCGTTGTACCTGTGGCTGCCCCTGCCGCCCGCAGCCCAGGCGGCGGGGCTGGATTCTGAGGGGTTCTGTGCAGCCCTGCTGGAGGCCACCGGCGTCGCCCTCACCCCTGGCAATGGCTTCGGACCTTCGGGCGAGGGTTGGTTGCGCCTGGCCCTGGTGCATCCGATCGAGCAGCTCGAAGCAGGTGCCGAGCGCATCGGCCGGTGGCTGGCCAGCCTCTGAAGGCCTGGCGGCTGCGACGGCTGCCGGTGTGCGCCAGCACCGAGCGCGAACTCGACCGCTGGCTGCTGCAGCTGCAACCCGACCTGAATCTGCACACCAGCGGCCTGGCCGTTGTGGCCCGGCGTCAGCGCCATGGCCACGGGCAGCATGGCCGCGCCTGGCTCTCGGAGCCGGGGGGGCTCTGGCTGAGCGCCGCCTTCGACTGGCCATGCGCTGCCATGGGCGGCGCTCCGCTGACCCTGGCAGCCGCCGTGGGCATGGCCCTGCAACTCGAGCAGCTGGGGCTGCAGCCCCAGATCAAATGGCCCAACGATCTGTTGCTCGAGGGGCGCAAGCTGGGGGGCATCCTGGCGGGGCTGAGGCTGGCCGGTGG